>Ga0310811_10008684_pt1 | contig 13070 bp, 7 predicted proteins | sample YCmetagenome_FD_207642 | JGI IMG/M metagenome (GOLD analysis project Ga0310811, IMG submission 207642) | Soil microbial communities from experimental microcosm in Duke University, North Carolina, United States - YC | ecosystem: Engineered > Artificial ecosystem > Soil microcosm > Unclassified ...
GCGATCACCGCCAGCGTCTCGAGCGCGATGTCGTTGGGCTCGTCGAGAATGTAGCGCCCGATCTGCTGCAGCCGCTTGCTCAGCGTCTCGTGGCGCCGCACGATCTCGCCGCGCAATTGTTCGGCGGTGGTGGGCACGGGCGCCGCGTCGGACATGTTCCATTCTCCCCCAGGGATGCGACGGAATATCTGTTCAAAAGTTGGAACGCAACAATCGCCACACCGGCAATGCGGGTTTACGGAATTATCATTCCATAGCATAACAGATTTGGAATTATTGATCCACGAGAGGATGAGAATGCACGACATCGCCATTTTCGGCGCGGGCCGGATCGGCAAGATCCACGCCGCCAACATCGCCGCCAATCCGCGCCTGCGGCTGGCCCGCGTGGTCGATCCGTTCGCCGATGCCGCCACGGCGCTCGCCGCGCAACATGGTGCCCGGGTCTCGACCGTCGAGGAGGCGCTGGCCGATCCGGCGATCGCGGGCGTGGTGGTGGCGAGCTCGACCGACACGCATCTCGACTACAGCCTTGCCGCCGCGCGCGCCGGCAAGGCGGTGTTCTGCGAAAAGCCGCTCGATCAGGATCTCGCGCGGGCGACCGCCGCGGCGAGCGAACTGGAATCGCTCGGCGCGCGCCTGTTCCTGGCGTTCAATCGCCGCTTCGACCCCAATTTCGCGACGTTGCAGGCACGGCTGTCAGGCGGCGCGGTCGGCGCGCTGGAGACGCTGCACGTCATCAGCCACGATCCCTCGCCACCGCCGGCCGACTATGTCGCGACCTCGGGCGGCATGTTCAAGGACATGGTGATCCACGATTTCGACATGGCGCGCTGGCTGTTGGCCGAAGAGCCAGTCGAGGTGTTCGCGACCGCGTCGGTGCTGGTCGATCCGGCCATCGGCATGGCGGGCGATGTCGATACCGCCAAGACGATCCTGCGCACAGGATCCGGCAAATTGTGCATGATCTCGTCGAGCCGGCGCAGCGGCTACGGCTACGACCAGCGCATCGAGGCGTTCGGGTCGAAAGGCCTGATCCGCGCGCAGAACGTGCTCGAAAGCACGGTCGAGACCTGGGGCGAGGCGGGTGCCGCCGCCGACCGCTTCCAGAACTTCTTCCTCGACCGTTACGCCCAGGCCTATGCCCGCGAGGTCGAGCATTTCGCCGACATCATCGACGGCAAGCCACCGCTGATCGGCTATCGCGACGGCGTCGCCGCGCTGGCACTCGCCGAGGCGGCGGCGCGATCGGCGCGATCGGGGAAATTCGAGACGGTCTGACCGGCGTCACGATTTCGAGGCCACCAGGAAGGCCGGCGAGGGAGACCTTGCCGGCCTTTTTGATGTGCCCAGGCAATGACGAACGCCGGCCCAGCTGGCCGGCAACAGCCCGGCTCCAGTCCACGTCACCCCGGGCTTGTCCCGGGGTCCACCGTGCCGCGCCGCCAACGGCCGAAGGGTGTGCGGGACGGTGGATGCCGGCACAAGGCCGGCATGACGGACAAAGCCGTTCCCGGCGATGTTGAATTCACCCTCGCGCTAATCCGATTCTGCAGGCAATCCTGCCGCCTTGTCGCCGTGCCTCCAGACTATGGGGCGCCGCCGCCCCTTCGGCACACACAAAGAAGCCGGCGAGGTCACCCTCGCCGGCCCTTCAGGTGCTGCTTCGGAGGCGATGCAGACTAGAATTTGAGCTGGGCGCCGACCTTGATCAGGCGGCCGTAATGTTCGCGCTCGAGCAGCTGGTTCTTGACCCCCATGAACCGGCGCCACGGCGCGTCGTTGAGGTTCGATCCCTCGATATAGAGTTCGACATGCTCCTTGAACGTGACGCCCAGGCGCGCGTCGAGCTGGCCGTTGAAGTCGGTATATTGGTCGGTGGCGGCGTTGCTGCCGATGGTGTCGAGATATTTCGACCGGAACGAATAGGCCACGCGGCCCGAAATCCCGTATTTCTCGTACGTCAGCTGGACCGACCCGACATTGCTCGACTGGAAGAAGAGCGGGAACTCGCCCGAGCGGCCCGGCAGGCCCCGGCCGTGGCCGCCGACGATCGTGTAATTGCCCGCGACGCCGAACCCGGCAAGTGGCCCGGGCAGGAAGTCGAACGTATATTGGAGGTTGAACTCGATGCCCTTGATGATCGCCTGATCGGCGTTGACCGGCTGGACGACGAACGCGGTCGGGAAATTCTGGCCCGCATAGGTCACGTTCGTCATGTTGACCGAGTAGGTGTAGATCGGGTTGTCGATCCGCTTGTAGAACGCCCCGACCGAGATGATCCCGCGCTGACCAAGGTAATATTCGGCGGTCAGGTCGAAATTGAGCGCCCTGTAGGGCTGAATGTCGGGATTGCCCAACGTGACCGTGGTCGGATTCGTGGTGGCGTCGATCGAGATGTACGGCGTCAGGTCGGGATAATTGGGCCGCCCGAGCGAGGTCGTGATCGCGCCGCGGAAGATCAGGTCCTTGGTCGCTTCGTACTTGAGCGTGATGCCCGGGAACCAGTCGGTGTACGAGCGCTTGCCGATACTGTTGAAGCCCTGCGTCGGCAACGAGGTCGGCGTGATGACCTTGCCGAGATCGTAATCCTCGGTTCGTTCGACACGGACGCCCGGGATGACCGTCAGGCCGCCGACCTTCAGCGTCGCCATCGCATAGCCCGCGATGATCTTTTCGGTCACGTCATAGTCGTTGACCAGGCTGTTGGCCCGTGAGCTCTGCAGGTTGGACGGGCTCTGCGCCAGCACGCCCGGATGCGCCGCGGCATAAGCTTCCGCCGCGTAATAATCGATCCGCGGACCGAAGGTGTACATGCCGTTGTAGAAGTCGGTGTTCCCCGTATAGGCCGCGTTGGCGGCGGTGAAGGTTCCGGCGCCGAGGCTGTATTGCTGATAGTTGCGGTCGTTGGTCTTGTGCCGGTTGAGGTACTTGCCGCCGATCTTGATCGTCGAGCCGTCGCCGACACCGATCGGGATCGTGTAATCGGCACGGATCTGCCACAGATCCTCCTGCGCGTGACGGTGGTCGTAATTCACGCTGTTGAGCTTGTAATTGGTGGCGAACGGCGGGTTGGCCTCGAACGTATAGGGGCCCGTCGTCAGATCGTACGTCCCGCCGATCGCGCCGCCCGACCCCCGGAAATTATATTCGCTGCGCAGCGGGTCGTCCTTGACCGCGCTGGCCCAGGCACCCGCGATATCGAGCTGGCTGTCGCCGAACTTGAACGAGCCGCCGCCGGAAACCGACTTGGTGTTGTCGTCCTCGATACGGCGCCGGATCAGGATCGATGGCCGCCCGGTGAACGTGCCGGTCGTTCCGGTGCTGCTGAAGACGAGTTGATCGGCGCGGTTCTGGTCGCGGAATTCGTTGTCGGAGAATTTCGAATAGGTGCCGCGCAGGAACAATTTGACAGCGTCGCTCGGCCGGTAATCGAGGTTGAGCACGAAGCCGGTGCGCTTGCGGACCAGGTTATAGTCGCGCAGGCCATATTGGTCGGGCTGGCCGGTGGTATTGAACGACCCGCCGCCCTGGAAATTCTCGGACTCGATCGGACGATAGGAATAGCTGCCCGAGGCGACGATGCCGAGATCGCCGATCCGGCCGCCGACCGTGGCGTCGCCTTCATAGGGGCTCTTCCCGTTGAGGTTGTACCAGCCGTACTGGCCGCGCGCGGTGGCGAAGAAATGCTGGGTGCGGTCGAACGCCGAGAGCGTGCGGATATCGACCGCGCCGCCGATCGCATTGGCGTCCTGGTCGGGCGTGATCGACTTGGAGATCGTCACCGACCCGATCAGCGAGGAAGGGATGTCGTCGAGCTTGACCTGGCGGCCATCGGGCTCCGGCGCGGGCTGGGTCTGGCCATTGACGGTGACGTTGACCAGATTGGGATTGACGCCGCGGATGATGACGTAGCGGCCTTCGCCCTGGTCGTTGGCGACCGACAGACCGGGGAGGCGGCGGACCGCCTCGGCCACGTTCTGGTCGGGCAATTTGCCGACGTCGTCGGCGACGATCGAGTCGCTGACCTGGTCCGAATCCTTCTTGAGCTCGATCGCGGCGCGCTCGGCGGCGCGGCGGCCGGTGACGACGATGTCGCTGCCGCCGGTATTCTCCTGCGGACCGGGGGTCGGCGCGGCCGCGGTTTGCGGCGCCGCTGCCTCGGGAGCAGGCGCGGGTGCGGCCGCTTCGGGCGCCGGCGTCGCGGCGGCGATGACCGGCGCGGCCGCGTCGGCCGGGGCGGTCTGCGCCGCTGCGGGATAGGCAATCGCAATCGCCAGCGCGCCCGCGCTGGCACCCATCAGCATGCGACCCGTCCGCAGGGTCAGGCCGTGTGCAGAAACAATCATCGAATCCTCCCCATCCTTGGCGGTCGCACACCCACGCACGCCGCCTTTCTGTCCGGGCATAATTACGAACAAAAATTCTATAATGCAATAGAAATGGAATTTATCTTGCAGAATGGGTCGTCCGCCGCCGGGACGCGAACGGCCGGACGCGCCCGCCGGATGACGGTTCGCTGACGATTGCGGAGGGGGAAATCGATTTCCCGGTCAGGCCGGCCGGGGCCAGGCGATCCGTACTTCGAGCCCGCCGATCGGCGAGGCCGCGAGGGTCAACGTCCCGCCCGTGGCCTCCGCGATCTCGCGCGCGATCGCGAGGCCGAGGCCGTGGCCGTCGCTCGCCGAGTCGAGTCGTTCGCCACGCAGCACGGCCTGTTCGTGACGCGCGAGGTCGAGGCCCGGACCGTCATCGGCGATGACGAGGTCGATCGACTCCTCCTGCCGTCCGGCAATGCGGACATGGCGGCGGGCATGACGCGCGGCGTTTTCGAGCAGCGGCCCGAGCAATTCGGCGGCATCCTCCCCCGCCATCGGCAGCAACAGATCGGCGGGAACGTCGATATCGAACGCCATGCGCTCGCCGCTCTCGGTATGCTCGATCACCCCGACCAGGGCGTCGATCAGCGGCAAGGCGGCGGTGCGATGGCCTTCGTTCTGGATCAGCCCGACCCGGGTCCGCGCGAGTTCGCCATCGACCGCCGCGCGCACCGCGGCGATCGCGGTGTCGAGCCCGTCGGCGGCGGCGATCGCGCCCGCTTCCCGCGCGCGGGCGCTCTGCACGGCGAGCGCGGCCAGCGGCGTCTTCAAGCCGTGCGCCAGATCGGCGGCGCGGCGGCGCGCGCGCTGCACGTCCTGCTCGCGCGTGTCGGCAAGCGCGTCGATCGCATCGGTCAGCGGCAGCAATTCGGTCGGATAGGTACGCGCCAGCCGCGCCGCGGGGTCGCGCCGCAGCCGGTTCACCCCGTCCTCCATGTTCGCGATCGGCCGCAATCCCAACGTCACCTGCACCCATGCCGCGAGCGAGAGGATCAGCCACAGCAAGGCGAGCGACAGCGCGATCTCGCCCGAGAATTCGCGCTGCACGGGCCGCAGGCGGCCGAGATCGGACGCGAGCATGACGGTCGTGGTGCCGCTGCCCAGGGTCACGCGGCGCTCGATGACCAGCAGGCGCTGGCCGAACGGGCCGGCAATCTTGCGGTCGCGCCAATGATCGGCGGGCGCGTCGGCTGCGACCGGCAAGCGCGAATCCCACAGGGAGCGCGACCGCAGCGCGCCGCCCGGTCCCGACACCTGCCAATAGAGCCCGGCGGTGGGCAAGGCGAACCGGGGATCGTCGGGTTCGTCTTCCAATATCGGCCGGCCCTGCGCGTCGGGACTCAGGCCGGCGAGCAGCGACACCGATTGCGCGACCAGCTCGTCATGGACGCGGCGCTCGATGTGGAAAGTGAACAGCAGCGTCAGTCCGAACCACGCCAGCGCCAGCGCCAGCGCGATCGCGATGCCGCCGCCGGCCAGCAATCGGAGCCGCAGCGAGCGGATGATCATGGCTGGAGGATCATGACGCGAGCGTCGGCAGCAGATAGCCGAACCCGCGCCGCGTCTCGATCGTCTCGGCGCCGAGCTTGCGCCGCAATCGCGCGACCAGGGCCTCGATCGCATTGGCGTCGCCGCTGTCGGTCGCGCCATAGAGATGATCGGCGAGCTCGCCCGCCGGCACCGCACGCTCTGGATGATGCGCGAGATAATCGAGCAGCCGGAATTCGAGCGGCGACAGCCGGACCGGCGCGCCATCCAGCGTCGCCTGCATCCGCGCGGTGTCGATGATCAGCCCGCCTGCCTGGACGGTCGATGACACCCGCCCCGCGGCGCGGCGCACCAGCCCGCGCACGCGCGCGATCAGCTCGCCCATCTGCCACGGCTTCGACAGATAGTCGTCGGCGCCGGCCTCGATGCCGGTGACCTTGTCGGTCCAGTCCGACCGCGCCGACAGTACCAGGATCGGAAAGCGCCGCTCGGCCTCGCGCCAGCGCCGGATGACCGACAGCCCGTCGAGCCGCGGCAGGCCGAGATCGACGATCGCCACCTGATAATCCTCGACGTCGCCGAGGAACCAGGCCTGCTGGCCGTCCGGCGCGTGATCGACGACGAACCCCGCCGCCTGCAACGCGCGCTGCAGCTCGCCGGCTACGACCGGATCGTCCTCGACCACCAGCGCGCGCATCGACTCCTCAATCGTCCTCGATCGACAGGATATGGCCGTTCCTGGCGTCGAGCTTCACTTCGCGCACGCTGCCGCTGCGCGCAAGAATCTTCACTTCGTACCGGAAACCGCTGGTCTTGCGCTCGAGCTTCACCTTGAGCACGTCCCCCGGTACCTTGGCGGTCGCGAAGCCGAGGATGCGGACGATCGGCAGGATCTCGCCGCGCGCCAATGCCGCACTCGCCGCCTGCTGGTCGAGCTTTTCCTTGTTGTTCTTTGCCGGATCGTCCTTCGCCGTGGCCGGCAATGCGACGATGGCGATGGCGATCAGGGCCATGTGGATCTTCTTCATCGGTCCATCGTGCCCGATCCAAGCTGATATTCCGCTGACGCATCCTGTCGGCCCGGCGTCAGGTCCCGCCACCTACCAGCATCGCCATGAAGCGCGTGCTGATCCCCTTGCTGATGACCGCCGTCCCGATCGGGACGAGCCACGCCCAGGAGGCGCCGGCCGGCGCCGGCGACATGCTGACCTTCCCGGCGAGCTTCTTCGCCGACGCCCAGCCGGCGACCGCGTACGACATGGTGATGCGCGTACCCGGCTTCGTGTTCGACGGCGGCGATGCCGACGTCCGCGGGCTGGCCGGCGCCGGCGGCAACGTGCTGGTCGACGGCCGCCGCCCGGCGGCCAAGGAAGACACGCTCGACTCGATCCTCAAGCGCATCCCCGCGCGCTCGGTGCTGCGCATCGACCTGATCCGCGGCGGCGCGGGCGGGATCGACATGCAGGGACAGCCGGTGCTCGCCAATATCGTGCGGCGGCAGGAAGCGGCAATCACCGGCCAATCCGAACTCGCGCTCGGCCGTTATGGCGACGGCCGCCTCGCCCCGTCGCTGCGCATCGACCTGGCAAGACGGGGACAGCGCGCGACGACAGAAGGCTCGCTCCACCTCTATCAGACGATCGACGACCAAAAGGGCCGCGGCCCGCGCATCCGGACCGGCCCGGCCGGCGCCCTGGTCGAGGACGCGCGCTACGACGAACACGACAAGATACGCGGCGGCGTCCTCAGCCTCGGCCGCGACCAGCCGCTGTTCGGCGGACAGCTCCGCCTCAACGCCTCGCTCAAGCGCGAGCGCGAGCGTGCCGACACCTGGCTCACCACGATCGCGCCCGATCCCGGTCTCGAACGCGTGGTGGAGCTCGAAACCAAGGACAATGCGGAGGTCGGCGCGGGCTGGACCGGGCCGTTGCTGTCCGGGGTCACCCTCGAACTCACCGCGCTCCAGCGGCTCCGCCGGGAGCGCGCCAGCGAGCGGTCGGACGACGGCAGCGAGATCGACGAGGTAGACGAAGGCGCGAGCGGCGGCGAACGCATCGGGCGCGCGCTGCTGCGCTGGCAGCCCTCGCCCCGCCTGTCGATCGAGGGCGGCGGCGAGGCGGCGTACAATTATCTCGACAGCCGGGCCGCGCTGGCGATCGACGGCGTCGCGGTCGCCTTGCCCGCCGCGCGGGTACGCGTCGCCGAACGCCGCGCCGAGGGCTTCGTCAGCGCCTCGTGGCAGCCCGCGGAGGGACTGACGATCGAAACCGGTATCCGGGTCGAAACGTCCCAATTGACGCAGAGCGGCGACAGCAATCTGCGCAAGGCCTTCGTCTTCCCCAAGCCGCGCATCGCGATCACCTGGTCGTCGGGGCCACTCACCCAATGGCGGCTGCGGCTCGAACGCGAGGTCGGGCAGCTCGATTTCGGCGACTTCGTCAGTTCGACCTCGCTCACCTCGAGCACGATCACGGCCGGCAATGCCGATCTCGAGCCCCAGCGCAAATGGACCGCCTCGCTCGCCTGGGAACGGCGATTCTGGAAGGACGGCGCGATCGTGCTCGCGGCGCGTCACGAATGGATCACGCACACGCTCGACCGGATCGGCGTGGTCGGGCGCGGCTATGCGTTCGACGCGCCTGGCAATATCGGCAACGGCGCCAAGTCGAAGATCGAGGCGAATGTGAGCCTGCCGCTCGACCGGCTCGGCCTGCGCGGCGGGCTGATCAAGCTCGAGCTCGGCTATCGCTGGACCGCGGTGATCGACCCGACCACCGGCCGGCGCCGCCGTATTTCCGGTGAGGAACCGCTCGACGGGGAAATCCACGTCACGCTCGATCGGCCCCACATCGGGATGCGCTGGGGCGTGGATTACATCCTCGCCAAGGACGAATACGAATTCCATTTCGACGAGGTTCGCCGCGACCGGATCGGCGGCCGCGTCTCGCTGTTCGCCGAGTACAAGATGACGCCGCGATGGACGCTGCGTGCCTATGTCGAGAACCTGACCGGGCGCCACGTCATCCGCGACCGCGCGATCTTCGCCGGCCCCCGGCTGTCACAGCCGCTTCGCTATGACGAGGCAAGGACGCTCGGCACGCGTCCGCTGATCGGATTGCTGGTCAGACGATCGCTCGGCAGTTGATGATGGAATATTTATTCTGTATTGAGTATATTGTGAAATATAAATTGCATCGGCTGCGGCCGGGCATGGTCGGGAGAAGAGAGATATGAAGACTGCCGCTGTCGCCGCTTTGCTGGCGGTCACCTCGATCGGCGCGATCGCCTATGCGCAGCCCGCGCCTGCGCCCGCCAAGGCGAAAAAGGCCGTCGCCCCCACGCTCAAACTCGAGCGGGTGGTGATGATGATGCGCCACGGCATCCGCCCGCCGACCAAGGCGGTGGCGGTCGACAAACGCTATGCGCCGGGCACCTGGCCGACCTGGTCGGTCGATTACGGCCTGCTGACCGAGCGCGGTGCTGCCGGCGTCAGGCTGCTCGGCGCCGCCGACCGCGCCTATTTCGCGGCGCGCGGGCTGTTCGGACCGAGCGGCTGTCCGGCGCCGGGCAGCATGATGCTGACCGCGAGCGGCAAGCAGCGCGCGATCCGCACCGCGGAGAGCTGGCGTGACGGCTTCATGCCCGGCTGCAAGGAAGAGGTGACGCATCCGACCGAAGACGGCCCCGACCCGATCTTTCACGGGCTCGACGACGCGCCGGCGGCGTTCGACGGCCAGCGCGCCTATCGCGACGCGGTCAGGATGGCGCCGGGCGGCAATGTCGATGCCGACCTCAAATCCTATCGCGCCGACCTGCAATTACTCGGCAAGGTCCTCGATTGCCCGGCGCCCTGCCCCCTCCTGACCGAGCCCAGCAAGCTCGTCGCGGTCGCGCACGACCGGCCCGAGCTCGACGGCCCGGTCGATGTCGGATCGACCGCGAGCCAGACGCTGCTGCTCGAATATCTCGAGGGCAAGCCGATGAGCGAGGTCGGCTGGGGCCGCGTGACGCGCCCGGAGATCGAGCGGCTGCTGCGCTTCCACCCGCTCAAGTTCCAATATTCGAACCGGTCCGATTATGCAGCGCGTGCGGCGGCCGCCCCGCTGATCGGCGCGATGCTCGACACGATGACGAAGCCGGACGGCGCCAAGCTGTCGCTGTTCGCCGGGCACGACACCAACATCGCCGATCTCGGCGGCTTCCTGAAGGTGCATTGGAAAGTGCCGAGCTATCCGGCCGACGACGTCCCGCCCGGCAGCGCGCTCGGCTTCGAGGTCCTGAAGGATGCCCGGGGCACGCGCTATGTCCGCGCTTTCTACCGCGCGCAGACGATGGACCAGCTGCGCGAGCAGCGCGACCTGACCGGCAAGGAAGGCCCGTTCCGCCAGTATCTGCCGCTGCCGGGCTGCGGCAATTCGACCGCGGCCACTGCTTGCACGCTCTCTGCCTTCGCGGCGTGGGTGAAAGGGCGCCGTATCGTTTACTGAGGCGTGGACAGGGTGCTCCTTCGCCGCCCAGCCCATTGCCGGCGGAGCGAGCGGGCGGGAGCACGCATCGGCCCCTCTCCCGGGCATCTCGCACGATGCCCGGGAAGGGCGGTGGCGGCCCCGCCTGCGTTCAGCCGGTCACCGCGACCACATTGTCGTCGCTGTTGCGGTCGATATATTTATTGTACGGATCGACCCCGGCGAACGCCGGCTTGCGGCGGGAGATCACGCGGATCGTCTGCGTCCCCGATTTGACCGGCATCCGCGTCATCGAGATGACGTCCTTCGCCGCGAACGCCCCCAGCCCGGGGCGTTGGTCGAACAGCCCGATGTCGATCTGGTCGTCGAGCGGCGTGGCTTTCTCCGCACCGGCGCCGCTGGCGTAGAATTTCGCGGCATCGACGACCAGGTCGGTCTCGAACGTGCCGTCCGGCAGCTTGCGAACGCTCGCGCTCTTCGCCTTCAGGTCATAGACCGTGATGCGGTCGAGCAAGTCGAGCACCAGCTCGCGCTCGGCCGGCGTGCGCGCCAGCGACAGGAAGCCGTTCACCAGGTCGAGCGAGCGCGGATAAGGCTGGCTCTTGAACCGGTATTTGTCGAGCAACTGGGCGAGCATGTGGTTGACCCGGTCCTCGCCGAGCCGATCCTGCAGCAGGTACATGACGACCGCGCCCTTGCGGTAATGGATATAGGGCTGGTTCTCGACGCGATCGAGCGGCAGCTCCTCGATCCGCTCGCCGCCGCGCGCGCGCAGATAGCTGTCGAGCTCGTACTTCAGGAAGCGGCGGATCTTGTCCTCGCCATACATGTGCTTCATCACCATCAGCGCCGAATATTGCGCCATCGTCTCGACCAGGATGGTGCCGCCCTGCATGTCCGCGCTGATGATCTGGTGCGCCCAATATTGGTGGCCCAGTTCGTGCGCGGTGACATAGGTCAGATAGTCGATCTTGTCGGGATCTCGCGTGTCGGCGATGAAGCCGAGCCCTTCCGAATAGGGGATCGTGCCGGCGAAACTCTGCGCGAAATTGGCATAGCCGGGGAATTCGACGATGCGCGCGTAATCGAACTGATAGGGCCCGAAATTGGCGCGGTAATAGCGCAGCGACGCCTTCATCGCGGTCATCATGCGATCGATATTGTAGGCGTGCCTGGCGTCATAATAGATCGACAGCTTCACCCCGTCCGCCATCTCGGTCTTTTCGGCATAGCGCGCCGACTGCATCGAGAAGAAGGCCAGGATCGGCGCCGGTCCCGACACGAAATGCGCCGTCCGTCGCCCGCCCGCGACCGTGTCGGAGACCTTGCGGCCGGGCGCGATCGGCACCTGGTCCGCGCTGGTCGAGACGGTGATGTCCGAATGCACCCAATCGGCATCCCCGATATAGTTGCGGCGCTGCGCCGACACGTCCTCGAGCTTGGCCGGGCGCAGCTCGGACGGCAGCCCGTATTTGCGGCGCTTGACCGGATCGCTCAGCAAGGCGTCGCGGTTCATGCCGATCTGCGGCGTCAGGTCGCTGTTGTTGAGGAACGTGCCGTTGCCGACGAGCTGCGCATCGTCGCCATTGGCGCGCATGCCGCGCTGCCAGCGTTCGGTCTTGAAGCTCAGCGTACCGGCCGCGCCCGGCGCCAGCGGCGTGGTGAAATGGTAGATGCGATAATTGAGCGCGGTGTCGTTCGTCGCCAGCGTCGTGCCGGGCACGTCGATCGCCACGATCCTGGTCTCATAGTCGGTCAGCCGGACGTGAAGATCGGTCAGCGGCATGCCGGTATCGTTGACGAAGCGGTAGGTGCCGCTGGTCTCCGCCCGGCGCTCGGCCGGATAGAGCGCGACGTTGAGCGTGATGTCGGTGGTCGAGGGCTGGAGCACCTTCTCGTATTTGAGATATTTCTTCTCGTAATCCGCGCGCATCCGGTCGCGATCGTCCTGCGTGCGATAGGTGTTGAGCACGTTCATGTTCCAGTAGAGGAACGCGCCGGTCGCCGCGAACACCAGGAAGCCGACCGCCATCAAGGCGCCGGCGCGGCTGGCGAGCCGGCGCGGCAGGCGTGCGATCCGGGGCTTGAGCCGCGTCTCGGTGCCACGCCGCCACAACAGATGCGCCAGGACCGCCAGCACCAGCGCGAACGCGCCCCAATAGAGCCGCAGCCACCAGCCGACCGCGCCGCCGATCTGGTCGCCATTCATCTCCGACAATTGCGCGCCGCCGGTCGAACCGTAATTGTACAGCGGATGCTCGAAGCCGATGTTCGACAGCGTGATGCTGGCGACCAGATAGACCACCATGATCGCCCAGCCGACATATTTGTTCGGGCTCAGCGCCTGGACGAACACCGCGAGCACCGCGAGGATCACCGCATCGACGGTCTGCGGCAGCAGATACCAGGCGATATACTGGCCGAGCTCGACATTGCTCACGCCGCGGATCAGCTGGATGACGATGCCGGTGAGCATCGCCGCCAGCAAGGTGCAGAACAGCACGCCGGTCACCGCCAGCGTCTTGGGCACCATATAGGCCCAGTTGGGCAGCGCGGTCGCGTCGATGATCTCGTGGAACTTGCGTTCGCGATCGCGCCACACGAGCTCGCCCGAATAATAGATCGTGATGATGATGACGAACAGCGAGAAGGCGCCCTGCAGCGTGCCGATCACGGTGAAGGTGAGCGGCAGTGCGGGGGTACCGTAAAGCTGGTTGGAGAGCAGCAGGCCGGCGAC
>Ga0310811_10008685_pt1 | contig 13070 bp, 10 predicted proteins | sample YCmetagenome_FD_207642 | JGI IMG/M metagenome (GOLD analysis project Ga0310811, IMG submission 207642) | Soil microbial communities from experimental microcosm in Duke University, North Carolina, United States - YC | ecosystem: Engineered > Artificial ecosystem > Soil microcosm > Unclassified ...
TTCACCAAAACCATAGACCGAAGCGGGAAACAGTTCAAAGCCCGTCAGCCGGTTCATGAAGTGAAGAAACTCGTTCCGATACGCGAGCGCGAGCATTCCCAGTCCCAGGCCGGCCGCCACACCGATGATGCCGATGATGGCGCTCTGACTCAGAAAAATGCTGGAGATTTGCAGGTTTGACGCGCCGAGCGCCTTGAGCATTCCAATCTCTCGCGTCTTTTGCACGACGAAGGTGATCTGCGCGCTTAAGATGCACAACGCCGCGACCAGCACGATGAAAAACAGCAGATAAAACATCACGTTCTTCTCGACGATGAGTGCGTTGAGGATGCCGGAATTTTGCTCCATCCACGTTGAGACGTAGTAATCACCGCCGAGTGAGCGCGTCAGTTCTCCTTTTACGCGGGTAGCCTGATACGGATCCTTCAGCATCACGAAGAGGCCGTGAACCGAGTCGTTCAAGTCGTATAAATCCTGCGCGTTCTCAATGGACGTGACGATGACGCGGGCGTTGTATTCGTAATAGCCGGCATCAAAAATACCGCGCACTTCGTAATCGTCCGGCAGGATGGCTTCGTCCTGATTCTTGTCGCGCGCCGCCTTCATCTTCTTGATTTCACGGGCCGAGTAAATGGAAAGATGATCACCAACCGACAGGTGCAGGTTTTCTGCAAAATCCACGCCGACGATCAGGCCGCGGCCGCTCAAATCAAATTTGCCGCTGATCAAATCCTCCGGCAGCCGGCTGATCTTGCCCTCGGTCGCCGGGTCAATACCGCGCAACATCGGCGCATCCTGCAACGCCGGATGATTCGTATCGCCTTCCGTCTCCACCAGCACCGGACCGAAGACGAACGGCGAAATGCCCAGAACGCTTTTATTTTGAGAAACCAATGCCTCCACGTGCGCGTAATTCTTCATCGTCTGGCCGGGCTGGGAAACGGTGAGGTGTGCATTGAAGCCAAGAATCTTGTCGCGCAGATCGTGGTCAAATCCGCTCATCACACTGATGACGATGATGAGCACCGCCACGCCGAGCGCGACACCGAGGATGGAGATCAGGGTGATGACCGAGACAAACGTCCGTTTGGGCCGCAGATAACGCAGCGCGAGGAAAAGTTCGAACGGCAGTCGAGACATCGGCAAAGGCTAGAGACGCAGAGCAGCGCTGTCAATTTTTGGGTGGCAGGAAAACAGCTTTTGGCGCGTCAATACCGGGTCGGTCTCTTTCACAGTGGATATTCGGGAATTTATTTCTGCTCTCCGAACGGATTTTTCTTTTCCGCCGGCAGCGCCCGGTTGAGGAACATCGGGCTGACAAACAAATAAATCCAACCGATAACGAGGTGCATTCCGAAGGCGAAACAAAACTGGACCAGATCAAACACGGCGAGATTGTAGCACACAAGTGAAATCGTCATCAGCGCCGCGCCCGGCATCAACGCCGCGCCGGCCAGCTTGCAGCTGGCGCGGTAGGTCAGGTCGCGATTGGCAAAAAAACAAATAAGCCAGACCGGCAGCGCATAGACTGCGGCCAGCACCGCCCAGACCAGCAACAGACCAAAAAAAGTGCCGATGGCCACCAGCGCCAGAATGTCCGGCGACCACGCGCCCCAAGCCGGCCGCGCCCCAGGCTGATTGGCGGCAATGATATAACCAGATGGGTAAGGCAGTTCCGCCTCGCCAAACAGCGAGATAATGAGAAGGGAGTCGCGGCCAAATTCAAATTGAAAATCCGCCGGGGAACGCACCGTACCGCTATGATCCAGATCCACGCTAATGGCGATGATCCGGCCCTCGGCGAGTTGCACCGGGGAATCGTCGCGCCAGTCCAACTGCGCGCCGTGGATGGCACCCGTGTCCGGCAACGCGTCAATCGCATTGTCAATCACGGGGAAAATTCCGTCGGCCAGCACCCAAAGAACGGCCGCAGCCGCGAACGCGGCAAAGATACATTGGACGATGAACAGCCGTTCAAACGAGGCGCGAGCGAACACCGCCACGCCACGCGGCGTAAGGGGTTCCCAGGCAAAAGATGGTTCACCAAGCGCGCTCACGGCGCAAAGGATACCAGAATCAACGCCAGTAAATCAGCCTTGTTTTTCAGGTGCCACCGGTTGCTGGTTCGGCGGCGGAGTGACGACGACCGGCACGGGATAGCGGATTTTCATCACATCATCCACGAGGACTTCGATGTAGTAAGTGCCGCCGGCCTCAAGCTTGACCTGGGTGAAGAACATCACGTTCGTGGCGCTCATGGCCGGGTCGCGCAGTTCAAACTTCATTTCGCCCTTGCTGACGACGGTGGTTTGATCCGGCGCGATAAGGCGCACGGTTTCATTGAACTGGCCGATGCCCGCCGTCCAACGGTTGAAGATGCAGATGCGTCCGGCGACGATGGGAACCTGTGGCACGCGGACAAACTGGATGACACCGATGAGGAACAGATTTCCATTCGCCTCCTGGCGGACTTCTTCGCACATGAGCGAGCACTGCAGATCGGGGAGAATTCGGGTGGCTTGCATTAATTAGTGATTGAATTTTTAATTGATGGAAATTTCGGCCGCGCGCACGGTGTTTTGCAAGAGCATCGCGATGGTCATCGGACCAACGCCGCCGGGATTGGGCGTGATTTTGCCCGCGATGGGCAGGATGTTTTTGTAGTCCACGTCGCCAACCAGTTTGGTGCCGGTTTTGGAAGTGGCGTCCGGCACACGATTCACGCCCACGTCCATGACCACCACGCCGGGCTTGACCATGTCGGCCTTCAAAAATTCCGGCACGCCCATCGCGGCGACAATAATATCTGCGCGCCGGCAATGCGCCTGGATGTCGCGCGTGGCCGAGTGGCAGATCGTCACGGTGCTGTTCGCCATCTTGCCCTTCTGGCAAAGCATTGCGGCCATCGGCTTGCCCACAATGTTCCCGCGACCGAGGATGACGACTTCCGCGCCTTCCGTTTTCACGCCGGAACGGACGAGCAGTTCCACTACGCCCGCCGGCGTGCAAGGTTTGAATCCCGTTTCATCACCGAGCATAAGTTTGCCGACATTGACGGGATGAAAACCGTCCACGTCCTTCGTCGGCAGCACGGTGGAGAAAACGACTGATTCGCGAATCTGCCTGGGCAGCGGCGCCTGCACCAGAATTCCGTGCAGGTGCGCGGCGGAATTTAATTTGCCGATGAGCGCGAGCAGTTCCGCTTCGGAGGCATGCTCCGGTAGAATGTGGGTTTCAGAAACAATGCCAAGTTCGGCGCAGGCTTTTTCTTTGCGACCGACATAGACCTTGGAAGCCGGATCTTCGCCAACGCGCACGAACGCCAGACCGGGGATCACGCCCCTGCCTTTCAAGGCCGCAACGCGAACCGCCAGTTCCTGCTGGATCTGCGCCGCAATGGCGCGTCCATCAACGACGGTGGAGAGGCTGGGTGCCACTGATGGTTTCCTCGCTTGCGTGCGGGCTGGAAATGTGTTTGTTGACCTGGGGATAGCCCGTAGCCGTGACGTAAATTTTCTGGATGGTCAGCACGGGGGTGGCAGCCCAGCGGGGAGACATGCCTTCCTCGCCAGTGACAATGACCCGGGATTGCTTGTAGCGGGACAAGTCCAAGTCGGGTGTGGGCGAATTGAGGTAGTTGATCACATTGCCCGTATCCCAGTCGAACAGTTCGTAAGGCGTTGGCGCCACCGGGCTGATTGAGGAACGCACATAACCTTCATGCGAAACGACGCGCGGCGGCGGCGGATTGGTGTCCACAGTGGCGGGTGCCATGCCGGCAGTGGCAGCCGTTTCACCGGTGGCCGTGCCCGGGGCCGCCACTGGCGGTTGGCCGGTAACAGGCTGGTTTTCGGCAACGTTCACAGGCGTCGGTGCGGGAACCGGGACAACCGGCGCAGTTTCAGCGACAGGCTGTGCTGAAACGACGGCTTCCTGCTTCAAATACATGGCCGCGACAAATGCGAATGAATTGGCGGGCGCCTCAATCTGCGCCCAGTCGCCCTTGGTGGAAATTTCGTTGACCGAAGCGCCCTTTTCGACGACGCCCACCACGCTAAAATTTTCACCGGGGCCGGCTCGCAGGTTTAACTTGTTAGCCTTCACCGTCTTGGTTGCCGCGTCCACAAAATGGGTGTTCAGCCAGACCTTGGTTTCGGATGGCAATAAAATTTTTGCCCACTGCGCCGGTTCATCCGCCGCGTGTTTGTCGAGGTTGATCTGCGAAACAACCGTCACGGTTTCACCCATCTTCAGACGGCCAATCTCTTCACCTTTCAAACCCGCTTGGCCACGCAGGTTGAGGTGCTCCGCGATAACCGTGGCCGGTCCCGGAACCAGCGTCACCGTCGGCTCGGAAATTTTCTTCACCGCGTGTTTTTTAGGGGCGGCCTTTTTCTTGACCGGGGCCGGTTCAGCGGCGGGCGCGGCCGGGGCGACTTCCGGCGTGGTCACGGCGGCGGGTGCCGCCGTCGGGGTGGCATTGGCCGGGGCCGGGATTTCCGGAAGAGCGTTTGTGTCCGTTTGTGCCACGGCGTTCGTGGCGACCAGCGTTGCCAAAACCAACCAGTAGTTCGTTTTCATCATATATCAGAAGTTAAAGATTTAATTTCCACCGCATTCAGCGTCCGCCATTTACCCGGCTTTAATTCGCCAAGCTTAATTTTACCGATCTGCGTTCGCTGCAATTTTTTTACCGTGACCGCCTGCGACTCAAACAGCCGTCGCACCTCGCGATTTTTGCCCTCGCCCAGTTCCAGTTCCACAACGCACTTGGCGCGGGAGCCGGAAACGATCCGGGCTGATAACGCTTTCAACCGTTCACCCTCGTGAAAAATTCCGCGCTTGAACAGCTCCAGCATGGCCGGGGTCACCTCGCCTTCGACCGTCGCCAGATATTTCTTGCGAATGCCGTAACGAGGATGCGTGAGGCGCAAGGCAAATTGTCCATCATTGGTTAAAAAAATCAACCCTTCGCTGTTGTAATCCAAACGGCCGACTGATTGGACGGTATCCCACTCGCGTGGCAGCAGCTCATAAATTGTCGGCCGGTTCAACTCATCTTTGCGTGAACAGACGCAGCCAGACGGCTTGTTTAATGCGGCGTAGATCAGCTTTTTAGCGCGAACCGCCTGTCCATCCACGGTGACATGGTCGTGGGCGGGGTCAACCTTGGAACCAAGCAACCGCACGGTCTGGCCGTTGACCGCGACCCGGCCGGCAACAATAAATTGCTCGCCGGCCCGGCGGGAAGCCACACCGGCATCGGCGAGAAATTTCTGGAGTCGTATCGGCATTGCCAATTATCAATCGCCAGCTTCCAATTTGGTCGCCGGAAGAGTTTCAGGCAATTGGAAATTGGAAATGACAATTTGGAAATGTATTACGCTTCCGGCTTGGTCTTGCGCAAACCGGTGATCTTGTCGCCGGCCTTGCGCTGACCGCGCTTCTGGAGGAGCGCCGTGCGTTCAAAACGCTTGAGGACATTGCGCTTGCCGCCCAAGGTGGACGCCGCGCGGAGACTGCGATGCTGTGACATAAATTATATTTCTAAGTTGTTTTTCGCCAAAAACGAGTGCAAAGCTTACCATAAGGCCGCCTGCCCGCAACGCTGAAATGAAGTTACTTCAAATCCCGCCAGTCATTCAACATCGCCTCCACCTGAACCAGCGTGCCGACCGGCACCAGCATCCGGTAAGTGTAATCGCCGCTACGAAGGCCCCCGGCATTGCGAACACGGAAGACACAGTTCCATTTGGTTACTTTCTCGGCGACAAAATTCCAGCGGCCATAAGTCGGCCCGCTGGTGTCCGGCTGGTTTTGCGGCGGCGAAAAAATTCCCATCGCAAATTTTCCATCCGCCGTGGCCAGGACGACTGGATTTTTGATTTCGCCCGGCCCGGCGCTCAATGGCTCAAGTTTTCCGGTATTCGGATTAAATTCCCAGAAGTGGTTAAATTCTGGCGGCATATAATCCGTCAACGCCTCGAACTGATTGAAGACATGCGTCGCATTGGTCGGCACTGAAAAGGTAACCCGATAATCCAGCACCTGCGGCCAGCGACCAAAACCGATGGCCACGTCCTTCGTCAGCAGATAATCGGACAACGTGTTCGTGTTCCGTGCCAGTTGTCCGTCCGAGCGTTCGCCTGGCGCGAGCCAGAACGCCATCTGCGTTTTGGTGTGCAAATGATTTCCGTCGGCCACGAGTTCGATCAGGCGGCTGGTTGAATGAGTTCCCGCGCCGTCATCCCGCGAGCCGGCCTCGGTGGGATTGAATGTCTCGCCATTGGCCGCCGGCGTGTTGTCAAAGGAGCAAGCGGACTGCAATTCGCGCCCGTGATCCGTGGCATTGATGAACTCACGCCCGTTCCAGCGCAGCGAAGTGATCGCTCCCGCCAGCCGCGTTGTTGTCGTGATGACAATGGCCGAATCCCCTGCTCCGCCATGAATCTGCGCGTTGCCTTCTGGTAGCGCACCAAACGCCGGCCACCGTGCCAGCAGCAAAAGACAAACGAGAGCAGAATATTTCACCACTTCAATTCCTGCAACCGGCGCGCGACTTCCTCGGCGTTGGCGCGGCTGTTGAAGGCGCTGATGCGAAAATAGCCCTCGCCCTTCGAGCCAAAGCCGCTGCCGGGCGTGATGACCACGTTGGCATCCGCCAGAATCTTGTCGAACGCCTGCCAGCTCGTGACTCCTTTCGGCGTGCGCACCCAGATATACGGCGCATTCACGCCGCCGAATACTTTTAGACCGGCCTTCTTCGCGCCTTTGCGCAAAACTTCCGCGTTGCCGAGATAATGTTTGATGAGTTCGGCCACCTGCTGTTTGCCTTCGGGCGAATACAGCGCTTCCGCCGCGCGTTGCACGATGTAGCTCACGCCGTTGAATTTCGTCGTCATGCGGCGCGACCACAGCGGATGCAGCGGCTTGGCTTCGCCGGACTTCGTGAAAGCATTGAGTGATTTCGGAACGACCGTGAACGCGCAGCGCGTGCCGGTGAAACCGCCGTTCTTCGAGAAGCTGCGGAACTCGATCGCACAATCACGCGCACCGGGAATCTCGTAGATGGATCGCGGAATGCCCGGCTCGGTGATGTAAGCCTCGTAAGCCGCGTCGAACAAAATCACGGACTTGTGCTCCAGCGCATATTTCACCCACGCCTCGAGCTGTTCGCGCGTGGCCGCCGCGCCGGTCGGATTGTTCGGCGAACAGAGATAGATCACATCCACATGTTTCTTCGGCGGTTCGGGAATGAACCCGTTGCTCGGTTTGCACGGCAGATAAACGAGCTTGGCGTAAGCACCCGCTTCGTTGGCATCGCCGGTGTGGCCCGCCATGACGTTGGTGTCCACGTAAACGGGATAAACCGGATCGCTGATGGCGATTTTGTTTTTCGCACCGAGGATGTCGAGGATTGCGCCGCAATCGCACTTGGAACCGTCGCTGACAAAAATTTCGTCGTCGGCAATTTCAATTCCCTTGTCGCGAAAGTCATTTTGCGCGATGGCGTGCCGCAGCCATTCGTAGCCCTGCTCCGGGCCGTAGCCTTTGAACGTCTCGCGTGTGGCCATTTCATCCACCGCCTTGTGCATGGCAGCGACGACAGCGGGAGGCAGCGGCTCGGTCACGTCGCCGATGCCGCAACGGATGAGGCGTTTGGCGGCTTCGGGATTCGCGTCGCAGAACGCCTTCACGCGCCGGCCGATTTCAGGGAAGAGATAGCCGGCTTTGAGCTTGAGATAATTGTCGTTGAGAAATGCCATAAAAATTTAGTTAAAAAAATCGAAGCGCATAAAATAACCGAGCAACCGCAGTCAGGCAAGAAAGCGATGAACGCTCAATCAAAGCAGAATGCCCGCGATCGTCGCCGTCATATAACTGGCGAGCAATCCGCCGATCATCGCGCGGACGCCGAGCGTGGCCATTTCGCCGCGCCGTTCCGGTGCCAGCGAGCCGATGCCGCCGACCTGGATGGCGATGCTGGAAAAATTCGCAAACCCGCACAAAGCATAGGTGGCAATCACAAAGCTGCGCTCATCCAAATGCGTGGCCGCGTCAGTGAGCGTAAGGTAGCCGACAAATTCATTCAGCACGATGCGTTCGCCAAGAATACCGCCGACGGCCAAGCAGTCATGCGCCGGCACACCCATGAGCCACGCGAAGGGTGCGTTGACCCAGCCGAAAATCATCTGCAACGTCACCGGATGAACCACGCCCAGATGCGTCTGCGGAAAGGTGATCAGATAATTCGCCATCGCCACGATGGCGATGAACGCAATGAGCATGGCGATGACATTGATCGAAAGCATCATGCCGTCACCCGCGCCCCGGCAGAGCGCATCAATGCTGTTCGCCGTGGTGCGCGGCACATCGGCGGGCGTGCTGGCGGCGGTCTCGCTTTTTTCCGTCTCCGGCAGCATCACCTTGGCGATCAGCAACGCCGCTGGCGCGCTCAACACCGAAGCCGTGAGAAGATGGCCGGGCATTTCCGGATGGCCCGCATCCATGCCCATCTTCGAGTAAACCGCCGCCACACCGCCGGCGATGGTCGCCATGCCGCCGGTCATCATGCAAAGCAGTTCACTACGCGTCATGCGCAAAACATAAGGCTTGATGACGAGCGGCGCCTCGGTCTGGCCCATGAAGATATTGGCGGCGGCGGACAGCGTTTCACTGCCGCTCGTGCGCATCGCCTTGCGCATCACCCACGCCACGGCATGAACGACTTTTTGGAGAACGCCCCAGTGATAAAGGAGCGAAGACAGTGAAGCGACGATGATGATGGTGCCGATGATCAGAATCCCAAAAACCATGCCATGCGTCGGACCGAACTTCTCCGCGAGCAGATCATTGTCCGCCAGCGGCCCGAACACAAACTGGCAGCCTTCATTGGAAAACATGATGAGCCGGTTGACGGCGCGGCCAGTGAGATTGAAAATTGCCCGGCCAAAATTTGTGTCCAGGATCAGCAATGCGAAGCCGAACTGCAGGGCCAGCCCCCAGAGAACCGTGCGCCACGGGAACAACCGCCGATGGCTCGAGATCGCCCACGCCACGCCGATGAACACCGCGAGGCCCAGCAGGCTGATGAATTTGGATTCCATTTGTTTTCAGGGTTTTTAATCACACAAAGAGCACGGCGGGGTTCCATTCAATTCATCGTTGCGTCCTCCGTGTCCTTGGCGTGAGTGCCTCTGCATTTTCCGCGCTATTTTTTGGAAACTTTCTGATAAATGTGCGGGTGCAGCACGCCCACAAACGGGAGATTGCGGTAACGCTCGGCAAAATCAAGCCCGTAGCCGATGACGAAATAATCGGGAATCTCAAACCCGACGTAGTCCGCCTGAATTTTTTCCACGCGGCGGGCGGCCTTGTTCAGCAGCACGCACGTCTTGATGCGGCGCGGCTTGAGCAGGCGGAGTTTGGGGATCACGCGGCTCAAAGTTTTGCCTGTGTCGAGAATGTCATCCACGAGCAACACGTCACGGCCCTGCACATCGAGACGAAGCTCCTTGGTAAACACCAGATCGCCGGATTCCGTGCCCGCGCCATAACTGGAAACGCCGATGAAATCGAGACGCAATGGCAGGTTGAGATGACGGATCAGATCCGCCAGGAACATGACCGTGCCGCTCAAGAGAGAAACGACGACCATTTCGCGTCCACGAAAATCTTTTTCAATCTGCCGGGCCACCGTCTTGATGCGTCTGGCAAGCTGTTCATCAGTAATTAGGACGCGATCCACCTCCTTGCGCCAGCGCAGCGGGACGGCGGCCCGGCCAGATGAATTTTTACGTTTCATAAAACCGTTAAAGAATGGACATATCTTTCTGTTTCACGAATCTTTTTTTCGTCGAATAAAACAAGCCTTGTCAATTTTCCGCATAGGGCGCTGATGCGCTGTCCGCTTAATGTGTCGTTGACGATTACGTTTAACGTGGTTGCCGCCGGCCAAGTGCAGGCATTGAAAATTATCAATACGAAATGGTTGCCGGGTGGAAAACCGCCAAGCTAAACTGGCAACATGCCTGCGCAACCTCACGGCCGATTCTGGAGTTATTTCCGGAAAGTGGTTGCGTTGATGCTGGCATCGCTGGCAATGGCATTTGCGCCGATCGCCAGCGCCCGATCAATCACAAGCCTGCAGCAGCTGGCTCAGGTGTTATCTTCCGGCCAGTCAACAAACGTGGATGTGGATCTCACCGTGACGGTCTGCGCCGCCAGCCGGCCTGAAGTGGGCGTGCTGATTGTTCAGGACGAGACCAGAGTTGAACTGCTGCAAATCGGCGACTTCGGACGGAACATCGTTCCCGGAGAACAAATCCGCATCCATCGCAGTTCTTGCCTGTTGCGTAAACGTGAAATGGGAATTGAAATATCCGCCATGCCGGTCGTGAACAACGACGGTTTGCACGGGGCGAAAACTGAAGTCGGAGAAGTGGATTTGCGGGCGGGCAAAATACCGCTGCAATTGGAATGGTTCAATTTCTGGAAATCCTTCGGCCTGATCGCGTCGTGTGGTGTTTCGAGCAATACGCTTCAATCCATTGACGCCACCAATCTCTGGCACACGGTCGTCACCGAGTCTGGAACCACCAATTTTGTGCCGGGGTTGCGCGCCGAATGTTACGAAGGTTCTTGGGAGACCCTTCCGGATTTCAATCTGCTCAAACAAGTCAAAGCAGAAATAGTGACAAATTTTGACCTGGACTTTAGATCACGTGACGAAGGAGTTGGCATCCGCTTCTCCGGCTATCTGGAAATTCCGCGCGACGGACGCTATCAATTTACGCTTTGGTCGGACGATGGATCCATGTTGTTTCTTGGCGATCCAACCGTGCCTGTCGCCAGCCTCGGACATACCAATGTTCCAGCAGCGAAACCTTGCAGGCTTTCGGAACCAGACTTTGGCAATCTGGATGAGCGCCGCTGGATCGTGGTCGAAGGGCGCGTGAGTTTTGTATCCCGTGTCGGCCAAGGCGCAAGATTTGATCTTGGGACCGACCGGCACGCCATCTCAGTCAGGCTGGCCGATGCCACTGGCTTGGATTTGTCCAAATTGCTTAATGCCCGCGTGCGAATAACTGGCGTTGGGCATGGCGTAATGACCTTGGACCAGACGCTGGTTTTGGGAAAGCTGTTCGCGGCCAGCGCCAAAGATCTTGTCTTCGTTGAACGCCCGCTTGAACAGCGTGACCCGGCGCTACCGATCACATCCGTGGCCCAGGTGCAAAGCCTGCCCATTGAACGCGCCCGGCAAGCGTTGCCGGTGCGCATCCATGGAACAGTGACAGGAGCCACCAAAACAAGCCAGGAACACTGGATGTCTTTCCAAGACGATACGCGCGGAATTTTTGTGAGGCTGGACGCGCTTACCAATGCGGCACCCGCAGCGGGCGAGGTTTGGGAAATTGAAGGCCATAGCGGAGCGGGAGATTTCGCGCCCATAATCATCGCCGACAAGGCCACGCGTCTGGGCGAGGGATTGTTACCCACGCCCGTCAATCCCACTTGGACGGAACTGCTCAACGGCAGCCGGGACGTGCAATGGGCCGAATTGAAGGGCCTGGTCACCGATGTTCACAGCAACACGCTGAGTCTTTACCTGCCCGAAGGCCGCCTGGATATCGAGTTGGATGGGCTTTTTGAATCCGACCTGAAACCGTTCCTGAAAGCGAACGTGAAAATCCGTGGCGTGCTTTACGCGGTGTGGGATGCCGCGACGCGCGAAGTCCGGGTCGGCCGGGTAATGATGCGCAATTCGTCAGTCAGCGTGGATGTCCCCGCGCCAACAGATCCGTTTAATGCGGCGGTCAGAACGCCCCGCGAACTGCTGCTCTTTGACGCGCAAGCTTCGGCCTTCCGCCCGGTGAAAGTGCGCGGCCAGATCATTTACGCCGACGCGACCCAGCTTTTTTTAGAAGCCAACGGAACCGGACTCCGTTTGTTGCCTGTAGAAAAGACTGCCAGGCGACCAGGCGACATGGTCGAAGCGGTGGGCTATCCAGACATTGGCAGAACACAATTGCTGTTGCGTGAGGTGCTGTTGCGAAAAACAGGTGAGATACCCTTGCCTACGCCAACAAAACTGGGAACCTCTGCATTATCGCCGGAGAACCTGAATTCGACGCGGGTGCTCGTGGAAGGAAAGTTGCTTGGCTGGCATACCGAAGGGGGTGCCCCCGTTCTGGAAATGCAATCCGCCACCCGCCTGTATCTGGCCCGTCTTGCCCCCGGAAAAACTGCCCTGCCTTCCCTGCGTCCGGGCAGCCGGCTGGCTTTGGCGGGGGTCTATGTCGGACGGGGGCATAACCAACGTCTCTACGACGACAATGAATCCTTTGAACTGCTGTTGAATTCGCTGGCGGACATTACTGTCCTGTCGCAGCCGCCGTGGTGGACGCTGCCCCGGCTTCTCGCCCTGATGGGAATCTTGTTGGTGATTCTGATTTTCACAGTGATGTGGAACGGGCAACTACGCCGGCTGGTCGAGCAACGCACCGGCCAGCTTCAGCACGCCATCCACGAACGCGAGCGGGTGGAACGCCGACACGCCCTGGAAGCCGAACGCTCGCGCATCGCGCGGGATTTGCATGACGACCTGGGTTCCAGCCTGACTGAAATCAGCGTGCTGGCCAGCACGGGACAGCTCCGGCAAAACAGCGCGGATCACCAACCAGGTTTGTTTCAGACCATTGGAACCAAGGCGCGCAACCTCATTTCGGCACTTGATGTGATCGTCTGGGCCGTGGACCCGGAAGATAATTCACTCCAGTCCCTGGCCGATTATTTGAGCGGATATGCCGGCGATTTTTTCTCGCATACCGCCATCGCCTGCCGGTTCAAGGTGCCCGTGTCCTTCCCGCCGGCCACGATGGAAGGCCGCGTGCGGCATGAGCTTTTGATGGCAGTCAAGGAGACGTTGAATAATATCGTGCGTCATGCCGGAGCCACGGAAGTTGAATTTCGCATGACTATGACGGAGGCCGGCTTGGAAATAGAAATTACCGACAATGGCAAAGGCATCGAGCAAACGACACCCGGCAGCGGGCACGGCCTGAAAAATC
>Ga0310811_10008686_pt1 | contig 13069 bp, 8 predicted proteins | sample YCmetagenome_FD_207642 | JGI IMG/M metagenome (GOLD analysis project Ga0310811, IMG submission 207642) | Soil microbial communities from experimental microcosm in Duke University, North Carolina, United States - YC | ecosystem: Engineered > Artificial ecosystem > Soil microcosm > Unclassified ...
CGGCGATGGTGGGGGACCATGATTGAAGTCACGCTCAACGACGACGACAGGCTCGACTGGGCACTCAAGACGTTCAAGCGCAAAGTGCAGAAGTCGGGTCTGCTGCAGGACCTTCGCCGCAAGCGCTACTACCTGAAGCCGAGTCAGGCTCGGCAGCTCAAGGCCGCGGCTGCCCGCCGCCGGGCGCGAGCAGGACGCCGTCGCTCGGGTAGCTGACCGACGGTCGTCCCTTAGGAGATCGCCCCCAAGTTCAGGCCCATGTCCAGCCCGGGGTCCGGCTCCTTCGGCGTCGCGCGGCAGATCGAGATCTATAACCGCGGCTCGTTGGTGCCGGTCGGAGCCGAGGCCCTGGAGCAACGTGCCTGCGAGTTGCTGAGCCGAGAGGCGCTCGGCTATCTCGCCGGCGGCGCCGGATCCGAAGACACGATGCGGGCCAACCTCGCCGCGTTTCGCCGGTGGAGGATTGAGCCGCGAGTCCTCCGCGACCTGTCCTGCCGGGCCTGGAGCACCAGCCTCTTCGACACCCAGGTCCCAGCACCCGTTCTCCTCGCACCAGTCGGAGTCCAAGGCCTGTTTCACCAGGAAGGCGAGCTGGCCTCCGCCCGGGCCGCTGCCTCTCTGGGCGTTCCCGTGATCCTGAGCAGCGCTTCCTCGGTGGCCCTGGAGGACGTCGCCGCCGCGATGGGGAACGCGCCTCGCTGGTTCCAGCTCTATTGGAGCGCGGACCCTGACGTGGCGATCAGCTTCGTCCGTCGAGCCGAGAGGGCAGGATTCAGCGCGATCGTGGTGACCGTGGACTGCCCAATTCTGGCCTGGCGAGAGCGCGATCTCGCCAACGCATACACTCCGTTCCTGCATGGCCACGGCATCGCGAATTATCTGACCGACCCCGCCTTCTGCGCCAAGCTGCCTTGCCCTCCCGCTCAGGATCCGGCCCCCGCCATTCGGCGGTTCGTCGAAGTCTTCGGCAACGCGGCGCTGACCTGGGAGGACCTGGGCGGCCTTCGCCGGCACACCGGCCTTCCCATTCTGGTGAAGGGCATCCTGCACCCCGACGACGCAGAACGAGCGCTGGACGTCGGCGTAGACGGCATCGTGGTTTCCAATCACGGAGGCCGGCAGGTCGATGGCGCGGTCGCGAGCCTGGATGCACTCCCCCGAGTGGCCGAGCGTGTCGGTGGACGCGTGCCGGTGCTGCTCGATGGCGGGATCCGTCGTGGAGCGGATGCCGTCAAGGCCCTCGCGCTGGGCGCGAGCGCCGTTCTCCTGGGCCGGCTTTACGCCTGGGGACTCGCGGTCGGAGGTGAGGCGGGCGTTCGCGAGGTGCTGCTCAACTTCCTGGCCGATTTCGACCTCACCGCAGGACTCTCGGGCTGCACCTGCGTTGGGGACCTTCGGCCCGAGTTGCTGCGGCTCGAGGGATAGTCAGGCTTCCGGCTTCGAACCTCGCTTTCAGCGGCGTTCAGCGCAGCCCAGTCGATCAACGGCGTGCGCCCAACCAGCCGCGGTCCCGGATGGCGCCGGTTGCGACAGAGCCAGGAAACCAGTGCGGCGACGGCAAAGGCCGCGATGGCGAGACTACCGACAGGCGCCGAGACGAGATACATAGCTAGAGGGCCTCAACGCCGGCGGCGGTGACCCGGTGGGAAACCAGTGCGAGGGCGACGCCCTGGTCCCCAATGACGATGGCGCGGCGCAGCGCATCCAGGCCGAGCGCGATGCCCGCATCGTCGCGGGCAAACACGGAGGCGAGCGGCTGGCGCGCGGCGACCTCGTCCCCCGGCTTCACCGTGATCACGAACCCGACCCCGGCGTGGATGGTGTCGGACATGGTGTGGCGCCCTCCGCCGAGCTCGACGATCGCCGCACCGATGGTGCGCGCGTTTACCTCGGCTACGGTGCCGCTGGCCGGAGCCCGAAACACCTCCACGGCATCGGCCTGTGGCAGAATTCCCGGATCTTCGATCACCGCCGGGTCCCCTCCCTGAGCCTCGATAATCTTACTCAGCGTTTCGAGCGCGCGACCGGAACTCACGGCAGACTCGAGCGAGCGACGGGCCGCAGCCAGGTCCGGCTCCACCCCGGCCAGCACCAGCATCTCCGATCCCAGTGCGTACGTCACCTCCATCAGATCCTTGGGCCCCTCACCGGCCAACCCCTGGAGCGCCTCCTCAACTTCCAAGGCATTGCCGCAGGCGCGCCCGAGGGGCCGGTCCATCGCTGTGAGGAGTGCGATCGTCCGACACCCTCGCGTCTCCCCCAAATTGATCATGGTCCGGGCTAACTCGAGGGCGCTGTCAAGTTGAGGGAGGAAGGCCCCCGATCCCGTCTTGACGTCGAGTACCAACCCGTCGAGCCCCTCGGCTAGTTTCTTGGACATGATGCTGGCTGCAAGGAGCGGAATGGATTCGACCGTACCGGTCACGTCGCGTAAGGCGTACAGCTTGCGATCCGCGGGCGCGATCTCGGGCGTCTGGCCGATCATGACGCAGCCGAGCCTCGCCAGCTGTGCCTCGGTCTCGAGGAGCGACAGGGCGGTGCGGAAGCCCGGAATGGATTCGAGTTTGTCGAGGGTCCCGCCGGTATGACCCAGACCGCGCCCCGCCATCATGGGGACGGCTACGCCGCAGCTCGCGACCATGGGCCCGAGCAGGAGGGAAACCTTGTCGCCTACTCCGCCGGTCGAATGCTTGTCCAGCACCGGCCGGTCGAGCCGATCGCGGTGGAGCCGTTCACCCGAGGCGACCATCGCATCGGTGAGCGCGCCCAGCTCGGTGCTCGCAAGACCTCGCCAGACGACTGCCATCAGCAGCGCGGACATCTGGTAGTCGGGGATGCGGCCCGCGACGTAGCCGTCGATGAGGCCGCGCCACTCGTCCGGCTCGAGCGCACCGCCGTCGCGCTTCCGCTGAATCAACGAAGAAACGACCATGAGACCCGGCTCGACCGGAGCCGTCGGTTGAGGAGTTGACTCGATGCAGACCGTTGTTGCGGGCGCCGTCCTGGCCCTGGTGACCACCGGAGTCCTGGCAGCCCAGTCGCCGCCCAGCACGGAAACCGCGATGGCGCCACACGACCCAGCTGCTGCCCTCGCGGAGGGAATCCGCGCGTTCGATGCCCGTCAACCGGAAATCGCGCGCCAGCGTTTCGAGAGTGCCCTGGCCCTTGATCCCAATAGCTACGAGGCCAATTGGCGCCTCGCGCTCACCCTCATCACGCTTGGGGCCGAAACCCCGGACTCGGTGAAGAGTCCGGAGCGCGATTCTCTCTTCGCCGAGGCGGAACACTACGCCCGCCGGGCAGTCGCGGCGGACAGTCTCGGCGCCGACGGCCACTTCCTCCTCGCCCGCGCTATTGGCCAGACCGCACTGACCAAAGGGAAGAAGGAGCGAATCCGACTCGGCGGCGAGGTCCGGAGCGAGGCACTACGCGCGATCGAACTGAATCCCAAGCACGACGGGGCCTATCACGTCCTGGGGCGCTGGAACGCCGAAGTGATGCGGCTTTCCGGCTTCAGCCGCTTTTTCGCACGCCAGTTCCTGGGCGGCGACATCTTCAAGGAGGCCTCGTGGGCCGCGGCCATCTCCAACATGGAGCGGGCGGTCGAACTGGACTCGACCCGCATCACTCACCGGCTGGATCTTGCTCGAGTCTACATCGATCGGAAGCGGTACACGGACGCCAGGCGCCAGCTCGAGGCCGTCGAGGCTCTTCCGGTACGCGACTTCGAGGACCCCCGTTACAAAGAGCAGGCCGCTGCCCTGCTCCAACGAATCGCCGACAAGAAGGACGCGTCCTGAGCCCTCACATCGGGTCGGCGTAGGCCTCGCCCGCGTCGGCTGCCAGCCGGTCGAGTCGAGCCTGGAACCGGCGACGCCGGCGAATGAAGTCGCGGCGTGCGCGATCCGATGCGTCGTCCACTTCTTCCCGCAGCCCCTCCCCGGCACGCTCCGCGAGCTCGCGGGCACGCCGACCCAGGCGGCGGCGCACGATTCTTCCACGAGCGGGCGCCACCAGTAAGGCAATGCAGGCCCCGACGAACGCTCCCACCACGACCCCGGCCACGAACGACGTTCCCGGGAAAACCCGACCGACCGGTTCCGTATCCGGCTGGTTCTGCTGTTCCTCCAGCTCCGGCATCGAAACACCTCCTCCTGCCCGCCCTACGTTACTCGGTCGGAGAGCAACGTCAACCTTCTCGACATGTCACGAATTTGAGAGGTGGGGTGAAAGAACCAAACACGGTTCCTTTGCCCCCGGGAGGACCCTTATAATCGTACGGTATTCACCTCTTCCGAATGGGTGGTCCTGATGACCTCAGCCCCGGTCACCGACGACTCTGGGCGCCTCCAGGCGCGAATCGAGACACTGGAGCAGGAGAAGCGGCATCTTCTGGCAGTAGTCGAGATCCTCCAGGAGATCGCGGGCTCCCTCCATTTCGTGGATGTGGTTCAGGCAGTCACCCGCCGACTGGGTGAGGCCTTCGGACTCGATCGCTGCTCGATCTTCCTGGCCGAAAGAGGCGGCGAGACGGTGCGGCTGGTGGCGAGCTACGAGGACCCGAGCATCCGGAACTACGTAGTGGACCTGGCTCGGTATCCCGAGCTCCGTCGTGCGCTGCAAACCGGGCAGACGGTGTTCATTCCGGACGTCGCGAGCGATCCCGGGCTGCGGCACGCGCAGGATTCGCTCGCGTCCCGGCGGGTCAAAAACATCACCGTCATCCCGATCACGTGGAGGGGCGTGCCGATCGGCGCCATCTTCCTTCGTACGTTCCGGGACGGGCCCGCGTTCACCGAGGCGGACGTTCATTTCTGCCAGGTGGTCGCCAGTCTCACAGCCAAGGCGCTCCGCAACGCGCACCGCTTCGAGCGCCTGCAACTCCGTCGCGGGGAAGACCCGGCAGGCAGAGCTGCTGATCGGGAGCGGGCGGCTCTGGTGGGATTCCTGCGGCGGCTGATCGACGCGTTCGCCGCAAAGGAAGAGCCCTGGGGCGAGGGGGCGCTCGCACGGGCTAGTACGGCGGAAGTGGATCGGCTGGTCGAAGTGGCGATGACCGTCCTGTCCCAGGAGGCTGCGGCGCGGTGACCGCCGGCGCCTCCACCGAGCTTGCCGCGCGAGTGGAGGCGCTACGAAGCCAGCTCGAGCGCGCCAATCACGCCTATTACACCCTCGATGCGCCGGAGATCTCCGACGCGGAATACGACCGCCTGTTTCGCGAGCTGCAGGCGCTCGAGTCTGCCCACCCCGAGCTGTTGACCCTGGACAGCCCCACACAACGAGTCGGCGCCCCTCCGGCAAGCGTCCTCGCCAAGTACCGCCATCGTCGTCCCATGCTGTCGCTGGCGAACGCATTCTCGGCGGAAGAACTGGCCGCCTGGGAGCAGCGGAACGCCCGGTTGGTCGCGGAAGTGCCGAGCGCAGGATACACCACCGAAGTCAAGATCGACGGGGCGGCGGTGAGCCTCACCTACGAGCGAGGCCGCCTTTCCGTCGGCGCGACTCGGGGGAACGGAGTGATCGGCGAGGATATCACCGCCAACCTGAAGACCATCCCGGACGTCCCCCTCGTGCTCAAGGGAACCGGACATCCGCCTCTCATGGAGATCCGCGGTGAGGTCTACATGCCGCACGAGTCGTTTGCGCGGGTGAATCGCCAGCGGGAGAAAGAGGGTGAGCCGCCGCTGGCCAATCCGCGCAACGCGGCGGCCGGCGGCCTGCGCCAGCTCGACCCCAACCTCACTCGCCAGCGGCGGCTCCGGATGTTTGCCTTCCAGGTCGAGACGATCGAAGGAAAACTCGGCGCCAGGACCCACACTGACGAGCTCGAGCTGCTCGAGCAGTGGGGCTTCCAGGTCGAGCGGCATCGGGAGCGCCATGCCGATCTCGCCGCGGTGGATCGAAGGGCGGAAGAGCTGGAGACCGTGCTCCCTACCCTGCCGTTCCAGGCCGACGGCGTCGTGGTGAAGGTCGATCGGCTGGCGCTTCACCCAGAGCTTGGCGTTGTCGGCGAGCGGGAACCGCGCTGGGCAATTGCCCGGAAGTTTGCACCGGAAGTGGCGCTGACCCGGCTCAAGGCGATCCATATCAACGTCGGGCGGACCGGGGCGCTCAATCCCTGGGCCGAGCTCGAGCCGGTGGAGTTGGGAGGCGTGGTCGTGTCCCGGGCGACCCTCCACAATGAGGACCTGATTGCGGAGAAGGACATCCGGATCGGCGACTGGGTGGAGGTGGTGCGGGCCGGCGAAGTGATTCCGCAGCTCCTGGGGCCGTTGCGCGACAAGCGGACCGGAGACGAGCGGCCCTTCGCCATGCCCGACGCGTGCCCCGTGTGCGGGACGCCGGTCGAGCGACCGACCGACGAGGCGATGCGCTACTGCCCTAACATCTCCTGTCCCGGTCGCGTGCTCGAGAGCATCGTCCATTTTGCGTCGCGCGGCGCGATGGATATCCGCGGGTTGGGCTACGAGCGGGTTCGACAACTGCTCGAGGAAGGCCTGATCCACGACGTCGCCGATCTCTATGCGCTCGACGCCGAACGCCTGGTGCAGCTGGAGCGGTTCGCGAAGCAATCCGCCACACAGCTGGTGCAGGCGATCGCTGCGTCGAAGGAGCGGCCGCTCTCGCTCCTGCTCTTCGGGTTGGGCATCCGGCATGTGGGATACACGGTCGCGCAGCTCCTGGCTCGGCGTTTCGGGTCGATGGACGCGCTCATGAAGGCGACCGAAGCCGAGATCAACGACGTCCCCGGCATAGGCAGCGCGATCGCCGAGGCGGTCGTGCACTTCTTCGGCGAGGGCCGGAACCGCGAGCTGATCGAGCGGCTGCGGCAGGCCGCACTCCAGTTCACCGAGCCCACCGCGGTCGCGGAGGGCGGCCCCCTTGCCGGCAAGACCTACGTGCTCACCGGCACCCTCCCTACGCTTTCGCGGGGTGAGGCAACCGAGCTGATCGAGCGCGCCGGCGGCCGGGTCATCGGGTCGGTGAGCAAGAAGACAGATGCGGTAGTGGCGGGTGAGGACCCGGGTAGCAAGCTGGACAAGGCGAAACAGCTGGGGGTGGAGGTGATCGGGGAAGAGGAGTTGGTGAGGCGGGTGAAGGGGTAGCTATCCGCTTGGATAATCGCCGTCGCCTCTTAAGTTGAAGGGTCCGCGGATAGCGGATAGCGGATAGCTCTCCAAAGGACTTCCAATGGCGACCAGCACGTCCTTCAAACCCGGCCGCTTCGGCGTCACCCTCGGACCACGGGTGCTGCAGCAACTCCGTACCGTGCTCGAGCGCGATGCCGGGCTCCAAGCGGCCAGCTACCTCCAGGAAGCCGGCTTTGCCGGCGGCGAGGCAATGTACGCCGCTTACGCTGCTTGGCTGGGTGAGAACTACGGCGTCGAGCGCCCGGGCGATCTGGACGCCCAGTATCTCGGCGAGGCGTTGAGGCGCTTCTTCGCGGAGCTCGGGTGGGGCAGTGTCACGGTCACGCCGCTCGGGGCCGCGGCCGTGGCCTTCGATTCGCCCGATTGGGCGGAGGCGCTGGGAGATGCCAAGGGCGAGTACCCGTCGTGTCATCTCACGACTGGGCTGCTGGCCGACTTCCTGGGGCGAATCTCGGATGGGCTGGTTGCCGTAATGGAGGTCGAATGCCGGTCGCGGGGTGACGCACGGTGCCGCTTCCTGGCAGGATCGCCGGAGACACTGAGCACGTTATACGAGCGGATGGCCCAGGGGATGAGCTACGGTGAGGCACTTGGAATCGCGGGTGGCGGGAACCCGGGTTGAGCCACCTTGCGACGATTCCGAGGGCCCGGGCATCTCCGGGCCCTCTTCGCTTTTGGCCCGGTGCGCTGGCCCCAATCCATTGAGGCACCTATACTTTCCGAATTCCCCCAGGGATCGGCAATGCCGGAGCTTCTAGGGCAACTCGAGCACGCGCTCGGCAGCGCCTACCGCTTGGAGCGAGAGCTCGGCGGTGGTGGGATGAGCCGGGTGTATCTCGCGGAGGAAGTCGCGCTCGGACGGCAAGTGGTGGTCAAGGTGCTGCCACCCGAACTTGCCGCTGCGATCAACGTCGAGCGCTTCCGCCGTGAGATCCAGCTCGCCGCCAAGCTCCAGCATCCTCACGTCGTCCCCCTGCTCGCTGCCGGTCGGGCCGGCGACTTGCTGTACTACACCATGCCCTTCATCGAGGGCGAGTCGCTCCGCTCCAAGCTGTCCCGCGAAGGGGAGCTGCCGGTCCCGGAGGCTGTCCGGTACCTGCGTGACGTGGTGGACGCGCTTGCCTATGCCCATGAGCAGGGCGTTCTCCATCGCGACATCAAGCCCGACAACGTACTGGTCAGCCGGCACCACGCGCTCGTCACCGATTTCGGCGTCGCGAAGGCTCTGAGCGAGGCGGCCGGCCCAGCCGGAGCTAGCGGGTTTACGTCCGCCGGGGTCGCCATGGGCACGCCGGCCTACATGGCCCCCGAGCAGGCTGCTGCAGATCCAACCATCGATCACCGGGCCGATATCTACTCGGTCGGCGCGATGGCGTACGAGATGCTCGCCGGTCATGCGCCGTTCTCCGGTCGCACACCCCAGCAGCTGCTAGCGGCCCACGTGAGTCGAGCACCCGAGCCGCTGGGAACCGTCCGCGCAACTGTCCCGGCAGATCTCGCCGCGATCGTCATGCGCTGCCTGGAAAAGCGTCCGGCGGATCGCTGGCAGAGCGCGGAAGACCTGCTCCGAGCCCTGGAAGCGGTTTCCACCCCAGGCACGGGGACGGCGGCAACCAGCGCGATTCGGAAAGCGGTGACGCCCGCGCCGACCCAGGTCTCGTCGGCGTCGGGCCGCTTCCGCACCGCGCGGGCGGTGGGCGCCGGCGTCGTAGTCGTGCTCCTGGCACTCCTCGGCCTCAAGGGAGCGAAACTCCTGGCCGGTCGCTCGCTGGTGGATCGCGGCGTCTTCCGAGAGCGGGAGCCGGTTCTGATCGCCGAGTTTCAAAGCCCGCCCGCCGACTCGGCGCTCGGCGGCGCCGTGACCGAAGCGTTCCGGGTGGATCTCGCACAGTCGCCCAAGCTCACTGTGATCCAGCCCGAGTACGTCCGGCAGGTGCTGATCCGGATGCAGCGCGATCCGCGCGTCCCGTTTGATGCCGAGTTGGCTCGGGAAGTGGCAATCCGTGACGGGATCAAGGCGTTCGTCGCCGGCGACGTTGCTCACGCCGGCACGGCCTTCGTCATTTCCGCCCGGCTGATCGCCACCCAGTCGGGGGAGGCGCTGGTTGCGCTGCGCGAAACGGCCCAGGATTCGAGTCGCATTCTTGCAGCCATCGACCGGTTGAGTCGGGGCATGCGGGAGCGAATCGGCGGCTCGCTCGGCACGGTCCGCGCCAGTGAGCGGCTGGAAGATGTCACCACCCCGTCGCTCGACGCCCTGCGCAAGTACTCGCAGGCGCTCAGGGCGGACGGTCAGGGCGACACCGAGCGCGCGATCTCGCTGCTCAGGGAAGCGGTGGAGCTGGACACCGGCTTTGCGATGGCCTATCGCAAGCTGGGCGTCGAGCTGGGCAACAGCGGTGGACGGCGGAGCCAGCAGATCGATGCGTTCACCAAGGCCTACAATCACCGCGACCGCCTCACGGATCGAGAGCGCTACCTGACCCAGGCAGCGTACGAGGGCTACGTGAACGGCGATCGGGACCGCGCGATCACCGCATATCGGTCGCTTCTCGATCTGAGTCCCGACGATCCCTTTGCACTGAACAACCTCAGCATTGCGCTGAACAACCTGCAGAACTTTACCCAGGCAGCAGAGCTTGCCCGGCGTGCCATCCGTGCGGCACCCGACGGGGGCATGTTCTACGGCAATCTCATTGCCGCCCAGGTGGGGCTGGGCCAGCTGGACAGCGCGGAGTCAACTCTCCGCCAGTTACGGCGCCGGCTGCCGAATGATCCTTACGGAGCGTTCATCGAGGCCAACTTCCTCGCCGCAAGCGGCTCCTACGACAGCGCGAAAGTCATCGTGCAGGGAGTTCAGCAGGCGAGGCGCGAGAGTCCGAACTGGCAGACCCTGACCAATGGCCAGCTCGCGGTGCTTTCCCTGATCGGAGGCCATCTCAACCAGGCAGACGGCTATCTGGAGGCCGCGGGCCAGACCAGTGAAGCGGAGGGCCTGCCGGAGCGCGCGCTCATGTTCGACGTTGCCCGCGCAGGCATCGACCTTTGGTATCGGGGCCAGCCGGAACGGGCTCGCCAGAAAATGGATGCCGCGCTGCAGAGGCGGCCGTTGGCACGGTTCAATCCGGCCGACCGCCCGTATCTGGAGCTGGCACTGCTGTACGCCGAAGCGGGACGCCCCGATCGAGCCCGGGCCCTCGTCTCCGAGTACGACCGGGTGACGCCTGAAGGGTTGAAGCGGCTGGACGGATCGCAGCGCCGCGCGGTGATGGGCTCGGTTGCGTTGGCCGAACGTCGGCCACAGGACGCGATCAACGAGTATCGGCAGCAAGAAGTTGACGAGTGCGAGGTTTGCGCCCAGGCCAGTATCGGCCGAGCGTACGATGACGCGGGGCTTGCCGACTCGGCCGTGGCAGCATACGAGCGATACGTTGGCACGCCGTACACGTACCGGGTGTATGCCGATGCGATCTGGCTGGCGCGGACCTACTACCGACTGGGCGAGCTGTACGAGAGCCGGGGTGAGCGCGCAAAGGCGGCGGAGAACTACGCCAAGTTCGTACGGCTCTGGAAGGATGCGGATGCCGAGCTGCGGCCCAAGGTTCTCGACGCCAAGAGCCGGCTCAAGGCACTCACCGGCGAGCACGCCACCACATAGCGGGGCCCGACCCCGTGCAAGAGCTTCGTGCCCTGCTCGCCCCCGCTCTGGCCGATCGCTACGCGATCGAACGGGGGATCGGTAGCGGCGGGGCCGCGATTGTCTATCTCGCCCGGGACCTCAAGCACGGACGTCAAGTCGCGCTCAAGGTGCTCCGCACGGACGTGAGCGCATCGCTCGGCGCAGACCGATTCCTTCGTGAAATCCGCATCGCCGCCGGCCTGAACCACCCCCACATCCTGGCTGTTCACGACTCCGGCGAGGCCGCCGGCCTCCTCTACTACGTGATGCCGTTCGTCGAGGGCGAGTCCTTGCGGGACAGGCTCAAGCGCGAGGGCGCGTTGCCCTTGGACGACTCGCTCCGCATCGCCCGCGAGGTGGCGGACGCCTTGGCCTACGCCCATTCGCAGGGCGTGGTCCACCGTGACATCAAGCCCGGCAACATCCTCCTCGTCGGCGGGCACGCCGTGGTGGCCGATTTCGGTATCGCGATGGCCACGGGCGGTGACACCGACTCGCTGGCCGAACTCGGCGTGCCAATAGGAACGCCGAACTACATGAGTCCCGAGCAGGGCGGCGGCCGGGGGCCGGTGGATGGCCGGAGCGACCTGTATAGCCTGGGATGCGTGCTGTACGAGATGCTGACCGGGAAGCCGCCGTTTGACGGAGCGTCGCCGCAGGAGGTGATGGCTCGCCATGCGACCGACCCCCCTCCGGCAGTGCGTGCGACCCGACCATCGATCCCCGTCCCGGTGGACGCCGCCGTGCGTCGAGCGCTGGCCAAGCTGCCGGCGGATCGGTTCGGGACTGTGCACCAGTTCGCGGTGGCCCTAGGACGCGCCGAAGCCGCGCGCCCTTCCCTGGCCCGCCGGCGGCCCGTCGCAACGCTGACCGTGGCCGCATTGCTGCTTGCGGTGGCCATTGGAGCAGCGGCCCGGTTGCGCCGCGAGCCCGTCGAGACCGGCTTGGCCGATGTCGGAGTGCTGGTGGTACCGCTGATGTCTCTGGACAGCGCGGGTGGCAGTCAGCTACCCCCGAGGTCGGCCCTCAACCTTCTCTCGAGCGCGATCGACTGGCTTCCGGGAGTCCACACGATCGACGGCCTCGCCCTGGCCGACTCGTTGGGCCGGTTGCCGAGCCGCCAACTGATCGCGCGGGCACAGAGGCAGGACGCGCGTTACGTGCTCGCCGGCTCGCTCGCACCCGAAGGCGAGGGACGGGTTGCCCGAGTGGATCTCTATGCGGTGGGTTCGGGAGAGCGAATCGTCCGCAGCCAAGCGCCGATTTCCGGCGACGGAGACGCCGCGGCCTTAGGGCGTGCAGCGATGGCTGCAGCCCGGGGGCTCGCCGAAGAACAGCACATGAGCCTGGGCTCCCGGGCGATGCTGTTCGACGCCACCGGATCGGCGATCGCACTGGGGTATCTGCTGGAAGGTCAGGATCGCTTCTGGCGGGCACAGTTCGATGCCGCCGCCGGCGCCTTTCGCGCCGCCATCGAGGCCGACTCGTCCTGTGCGTTAGCGTACCACCGGCTGAGCGTTGCCCATGTCTGGCGGCACGACTACGCGGCTGCGCTGGCGGCGACCGCCAGCGGCCTTTCGCGGTCTTCGAGCATCGCGCCTCGCTGGCGGGCACTGCTCGACGCCCAGCGCCTCTACGTGCTGTCCGAAGGCGACAGCGCCACTGCCGCTTTCCAGACCATCGTCGCCGACGACCCGAACAACGCGGATGCCTGGCTGGGGCTGGCCGAGGCGCTCTTTCACTTCGCAATGACGACCGGCCACCGGCCGACCGATGCCCGCCCTGCGTTCAACCGTCTGGTCGCGCTCGATAGCATGTTCGCCCCGATTTACGACCATCTGGCTGATCTCGCCCTGCGCGCCGGCCAACTGAACCAGGCAGCGCAGTTCCTCCAGCGCATTCCAGCGGATGATCCGGGCCGGCCCGCACGAGCGGCGGCAATCGCGCTGCAACGGACCAGCGGCGAGGACCGTCTTCACCTACTGGACAGCCTGGCGTTCGCCGACCGCTACGCTCTCTCCGACCTGATCGCGCTACTGGTCCGCGATTCGAATCGGGTGGCTCTCGCCGACACCATCGCCACCATCCTTGGGGGCCCCAACCGCACGCCGGACGACCGAAGGCGGGCTGCCGACTATCATCTGGCCGCGCTCGCGCGAATGGATCGGTGGCCGGAAGCGGTGAATAAGTGGAAAACGGACGTTACCAGGAGCCCGCTCGACGGATGGATGATCCTGGC
>Ga0310811_10008687_pt1 | contig 13068 bp, 13 predicted proteins | sample YCmetagenome_FD_207642 | JGI IMG/M metagenome (GOLD analysis project Ga0310811, IMG submission 207642) | Soil microbial communities from experimental microcosm in Duke University, North Carolina, United States - YC | ecosystem: Engineered > Artificial ecosystem > Soil microcosm > Unclassified ...
CGCGAGCGTCCGCGAGCGAACCCGGAATCCAGAAGCCAGCGCCGCGCCTGTGTCTGGATTCCGGATCGCCGCTAACGCGGCGTCCGGAATGACGGGGGGAGAGACATGGCTTCGGCTTCGATCAAAACCACATGCTGCGTCACCGGCGGCGGGCCGGCCGGCATGATGCTCGGCTTCCTGCTCGCACGCGCCGGCGTCGCGGTGACGGTGCTGGAGAAGCACGCCGACTTCCTGCGCGACTTCCGCGGCGACACCATCCATCCCTCGACGCTCGAGCTGATGGTTGAGCTCGGGCTGCTCGACGATTTCCTCAAGTTGCCGCATTCGCGCGTCGAGCGCTTAAGCGGGCAGATCGGCGACACCACCATCATGCTCGCCGACTTCTCGCATCTGCCGACGCACTGCAAGTACATCGCGCTGATGCCGCAATGGGACTTCCTCGATTTCCTCGCAGCTCGCGGTAAGCGCTATCCGGTGTTCGACCTGCGCATGCGCGCGGAAGCAACCGATCTGATCGAGGAGGGCGGCCGCGTCGTCGGCGTGCGCGCGAAGACGCCCGACGGCGAGCTCGAGATTCGCGCCGATCTCACCGTCGGCTGCGACGGGCGGCATTCGACGCTGCGCGAGCGCGCCGGGTTCAAGGTCGAGAATCTCGGCGCGCCGATGGACGTCCTCTGGTTCCGCATGTCGCGGCGCGAGGGCGACACGGCGGAGACCTTCGGCCACATGGAAGCGGGCATGATGATGGTCATGCTCAACCGCAACGACTACTGGCAATGCGCCTATGTGATCCCGAAAGGCGGCATCGATCGCGTGAAGGCGAAGGGGCTCGAGGCCTTTCGTGAGAGCGTCGCCTTCATGTCGCCGTTCCTGCGCGACCGGCTCGATGAGATCAGAAGCTTCGACGACGTGAAGCTGCTGACGGTGGCGGTCGACCGTCTGCCGCGCTGGCACAGACCGGGACTTCTTTGCATCGGCGATGCCGCGCACGCGATGTCGCCGATCGGCGGCGTCGGCATCAACCTGGCGATCCAGGACGCGGTGGCGGCGGCGAATATTCTCGCTGTGCCGTTAAAGGAAGGCCGCGTGACCGAGACGCTGCTCGACGCGGTGCAGCGGCGGCGCACCATGCCGATGCGCGTGATCCAGTGGCTGCAGATTCAAATTCAGAACAACGTGCTCAGCACGGTGCTCGGCAGCAGCAAGCGGCCGAAGCCGCCGTTCGTCGTCAATTTCTTCAATTGGTTTCCGGTGCTGCGCCGCATCCCGGCGCGGCTCATTGGGCTCGGCGTGCGGCCGGAGCACATCAGAAGTCAGCAAGCGAACGCGTAACGTAAGCCGTCACACCCCGCGGTACTTCCACTGTCCGAGACTGGCGAGGGTTTCCTCCGGCAAAGGCCGCGGGCGGCGGCTCGTCATGTCGAGCATCACCAAGGTGGCGCGGCCCGCGGCGACGCATTGCTCGTCGCGAAAGATCGCCTGCGTGACCGTAAAAGAGCTGCGGCCGAATTCGGCCAGCGCAGTGCCGACGACGACCTGGCCGGGCCAGTGCAGCTCACGCAAAAAGTCGATCTCCTGGCGGACCAGGACGAAGGTGGCGTTGGCAACCCCGATGCCGAGATCGGGGTTGCGGAACATGGCGACGCGGCCCGACTCGAAATAGGTCGCGAACACCGCGTTGTTGACGTGGCCCTGCGGATCGAGGTCGCCGAAGCGGACGACGTCCGTCACCCGGTGGGGATAATCGGCGAGCTGCGGCGCCGGCTTGCGCGGCCGCGCGGGCGACTCCTGCATGGCTTAAGGCTTCATTCCCGCCGGGGCGACTTGCGATGACGTCAGCCCCATCTCGTCGAGCGAGCGGCGCACGAGGCCGGAGGCCTTCGCTTCCTCGATGAAGTCGCTGACGTAAGCGAGCGCCGCCGGCTTGCCTTTCGGCACACAGACGGCGGTCGAGGAATTGAGGAACGCGTCATCGAGGATGCGCGAGCCGGGAATCTTCCCGACCAGTCCCGACAATGACTCGCGCGACAATGCGATGGCCTGGATGCGGCCTTCGAGCATGGCGGCGACGGCGAGATCGACCTTGGCGAACTCGATGTGCGTCGCGTCCGGCGTCGCCTTCATGGCGGCGCGGAAGGTCGCGGTGTTGGCGACGCCGCCGATGCCGACGCCCTTGGCGTTCGCATCCTTGACCGACTGCATGGGCGAGCCGGGCGCGACCAGGAACGTGCTCTGCAAAAGATGATAGGCATTGCCGAAGTCGACGAACTTCTTGCGCTCTTCATCGACGGGCAGGAAGGCGACGTCCCATTTGTTGTCGGCGGCGGAATTTTGGATCTCGCCGGAAGCTTGGTGCGGCATGAGCTGCGCCGGCACGCCGAGCGTCTTCGCCAAAGCCTGGCCGAGATTGACGGCAACGCCGCGGAAGGTGTCGCCGTCCTTGATGGCGAACTGCGCGGACGGCGACGGCGACACTGCGATGGCAATGCGCAGCGTTCCGGTGGGGACGAGTTGTTGCAACACGGCAGCATCGGCCATCGGCGAGGACTCCTTGGAAACAGCATGGCGAAAAGAACCGCCCCCGCCGTCTCGATAGCATGCTAGCGCGGCGGATACACCCGGATCAGGACAGAGCCGGCTCCGCGCTGGGGATGGTCCGCGGCTGCGGCTGGCGGCGGCGGTCGACGGCGTAGGAGAGGGCCAGCGCCAGCGTGAAGCCGGCGAGCCAGACCATGCGCGCGCCGTAGCGGTCGTGCGGATCGGACAGGGCGCCGCAGACGAAGGCGTTGGCGAGCAGCGCCAGCATGCAGACCGCTGCCAGCTCGCCGATCTCGGCGGCGATGGCGCCGCGCCAGGCCAGCAGCACCAGCACCGGCAAGAGCCCCATGCAGAACAGCGCCAGCGGATAGTGAACGTTGTTGATGGCCTTGAAGGAGATCTCGTTCTTCTGTTGGCGCGCGGCGCGCATGGCCGGCGCGAGCTGCGGCGTGAAGCGCTCAATGATGCCGTAGCTGTGCATCACCCAGCCGAGCACGCCTTCGCCGGTGTGCACGTCGATGAGTTGCCGCCCGGTGGCGATCAACGCGGTCTCGAATTGCAGGCGCGGGTATTCGATCAGCGCGCGCGTCGCGATCGTCTGCATCTCGTCGCCGAGCCCGTCGAAGCGGCCGAGCTGGTTGAACAGCGGGCTGCCCCAGAACCATTTGTCGGCGTCGCGTGGCAACTCGTCTTTGTAGGCGCAGAGCTTGAGGCGCCGATCGGGGCAGTGCTCGTCGAGATATTTGTTGACGATGCCGTCTTGCAGCATACGGCCGAACGACAGCGCGAAGCCGCCCGGCGTCCAGGCGAGGCGCTTCGCCACGGCGTAGTCGGCGGAGAACACCATCAGCGCGCCGAGCGCCAGCGCGAAAATGCCGTCGCCGAGACGGCGCGCCGGGATGCGGTCGCGGCGGATGAGCCAGAGCAGCATGGCGGCGGCCTGCAACGCCATCAGCACGGCCAGCGTCGCGCTGTGCGTGGCGGCGGCGACCGCGATCAGCACGATCAGGCCGATGCGCTCCCAGTGCGAGAGCACTTCGGCGCGCAGCAGCAGCAGATAGAGCGCCATGACGCCGAGGCCGCAGAAGATGTCGGTGAGCAGGATGGCGGTGAGCCATGGCAACGTGGTGCCGACGGAGAGCGCGGCGATGATGCCGATCAGCAGCATCGGCCTTCCGCCGAAACCGTGCGCGCGCAGCATCAGCGCGGCAATCCATACCGTCAGCCCGGACTGCAGCAGCAGCACTGGCCAGAACGAGAAAGGGACGCCGGCGGTGAGGATCAGGCCGTAGACTACGGCGCGGCTGGGGACCAGCGTGCCCTCGTACCAGCGCGCCAGATAGCCGCCCGTGTCCCATTGCAGCAGCGGAAAGCCGTTCCAAATCGCCGGCGCCATCAGAAGCGCGACCGATGCGACGACGGCCAGCGCCCACAGGGCGCGGTCGCTAAAGCGCATGTGAATCCCCCCAGCAGCATCGTTTTTCATTATCTTTGTTGCAGTCACTGTAACCGGCTTGACGGCGTTGAGGCTAGGGGTGAAATCGGGGGTACCCCCGGTGTGAGGCGAAAGAATGTTCGTCACCTTCTTCCAGGAGCTGAAGGCCGCCGGCGTGCCGGTGACGCTGCGCGAATACTTGACGCTCATGGAGGCGATGGAGGCCGATCTCGCATCTCGGCGGGTCGAGGACTTCTACTACCTGGCGCGCGCCGCGCTGGTGAAGGACGAGCGCAATCTCGACAAGTTCGACCGCGTGTTCGGCCACGTGTTCAAGGGCCTGGAGCTGGTGGGCGATGGCATCGAGGCGGACATTCCGGCCGAGTGGCTGAAGAAGCTCGCGGAGAAATATCTCACCGAAGAAGAAAAGAAGCAGATCGAGGCCATGGGCGGCCTCGACAAACTGCTGGAAACTTTGCGCAAGCGTTTAGCCGAGCAGAAGGGCCGCCATCAGGGCGGCAACAAGTGGATCGGCACGGCGGGCACCTCTCCCTATGGGGCCTATGGCTATAATCCGGAAGGCGTGCGCATCGGTCAGGATGAGAACCGCAATTTCCGCGCGGTGAAGGTCTGGGACAAGCGCGAGTTCAAGGACCTCGACGACGAGGTCGAGCTCGGCACGCGCAACATCAAGGTGGCGCTGCGGCGCCTGCGCAAGTTCGCGCGCACCGGCGCGCCCGACGAGCTCGATCTCGACGGCACCATCAAGGGCACCGCGCACAAGGGCTATCTCGACATCCAGATGCGGCCGGAGCGGCACAATGCGGTGAAGGTGCTCTTGTTCTTCGACATCGGCGGCTCGATGGACTGGCACATCAAGGCGACGGAGGAATTGTTCTCGGCGGCGCGTACCGAGTTCAAGCACATGGAGCATTTCTACTTCCACAATTGTTTGTATGAAAAAGTGTGGAAGGAGAACCGCCGCAGATTCCAGGCGACGACGCCGACCTGGGACGTGCTGCACACCTATCCGCACGACTACAAGGTCGTGTTCGTCGGCGATGCCTCGATGTCGCCTTACGAGATCACCGCGCCGGGCGGCTCGGTGGAGCACTTCAACGACGAGCCGGGGGCGCTATGGCTCGAGCGTGTGACGCGCACGTATCCGGCGGCGGTGTGGCTCAATCCGGTGCCCGAGAAGGACTGGGCCTACACGCACTCGATCACGATGGTGCACCAGCTCATGGGCGGACGGATGTACCCGCTGACATTGGATGGACTCGATCGGGCGATGCGGGAGCTGGTGCGCTAACGCGTATGACCACACCGCCGACGCGTCCGTAACGCGTCGGCCGTATTCGTTCCCAAACGCTTGCGCTGATCAGCAGCCCGACGCGCCGACGCCGCCGCCTGCGCCCGGCACCGCGGAGCGGTCGTTGCTCGCGCCCGGCGACATCGCGCCCGTCGCGCCGCTCGTTCCGGCGGTCGACGAGCCGCAGGGCAAGCCGTTCGCGCCAGTGCGGCCGGTGGTCGTGCCATTGTTCAGGCCGCTGCCGGTGGTTCCCGGTGTCGTGGACATCGTGCCGGGCGTCGTCGTCATGGTGCCCGGCGTCGCTGACGGGCTGGTGCCCAGGCTGCCGCCAGTGGTGCCCATGGTTCCGCCCGCGCCGCTCATGCCGCCGCCTGCACCTGCGCCCGCGCCGCCGCCACCCGCGCCGCCACCGGCCTGCGCGAAGGCTGCTCCACTGCTGGCCGCGAGCATCACGGCGGTGACCATAGCGAGTGTCTTTCGCGTCCGTTGCATGGCATCGAACTCCTTGCGTTACGCCCCTCTCTCTCCCTCGCCAACGACAGGCGCGGCGCGAAGTTTCGCCCATCACGCATTAAAAAGCGCGGCTGCGCGTTTCGCGCATGGCACGGTTGGCGTGTGACGATGCATTCACGCGCTTGCGATGGATCAAAGCGGGGTCGCTGAAAATGGTTCAGGAAGCAATAGACGGTGGAACCATGATGCGGTTCGCGAAAGGCAAACTGATGTTCGGCGCGGCGCTGACGAAAAGGCCTGCACCACCGGCCAATTTGGCGATGATGGCGGACAAGCTCGACATTGCAACCGTTCCGGCGGCGTGGCCGGCCGGCATCTCGCAACTCGCACAGGCGATCGAGACGTGCCAGCGTTGCGATGCGAGCGAGGTCTGTGGCGATTGGCTCAAGCGCGCGCCGAAGCGCGTCGCTCAGCCGCCGCAGTTCTGCCCAACGCTGCCGCGCTCAAGCAGGCGAAGAAGCGGGATTAGGGAATTCTAGAGTTTCACTCGCGACGGCCTCTCGGCCGTCATGCCCGGCCTTGTGCCGGGCATCCACGTCTTTCCTCGCCGCGAAAAGCAGGACGTGGAGGGCCGGGACGAGCCCGGCCATGACGCCGGGAGTCTGTACCTCACACCGCGACTGAATGCCGCTTCTGGCTCGCCGACAAATAGGCGTCGAAAGCCGCGGCGGCGATGCGCACGTAAGGGCGGCCAGGTTCGGTGACGGCGATGCGGGCGCCATTGATGCGCAGCAGGCCTTCAGCCGCGAGCGGCGCAAGGGCTTCAACCTCTGCCTCGAAACGCCCCGCGCCACCATGCGTATTGAGATCGACGGCAAGATCGCACATCAGCCGCTCGATGATCGCGGCGCGCAGACGATCGTCATCGCTCAGTGCGAGCCCCTTCACCGTCGCGAAATGCCCGGCACCGACCGCGCGTGAATAGCCGCCGAGATCGGGGGCGTTCTGGACGAAGCCTTGCGGCAGCTTGCCGAGGGCGCTGGCGCCGAGGCCGATCAGCGCATCGGCTTCGTCGGTGGTGTAGCCTTGGAAATTGCGATGCAGCCGCTGCTCGCGCGCGGCCACAGCGAGATCGTCGTCCGGCAGCGCGAAGTGATCGAGGCCGACGGCTTGATAGCTTAAGCCGGCGAGGGTGTCGGCGGCGACCTGCGCCTGTTCGAGCCGTTCGGCAAGGCCGGGCAAAGTTGCGTCATCGATCAGCTTCTGGTTCGACTTGAACCACGGCACATGCGCATAGCCGAACAAGGCCATGCGTTGCGCGCCGAGCGAAGCGGCAAGCTCAGCGTTGCGCGCGACGTCGCGCACCGTCTGCGACGGCAGGCCATACATCAGATCGACGTTCAGGTTGACGATACCGGCCTCGCGCAGCCAGCCGGCGGCGCGCTCGACCAGTTCGAACGGCTGTACGCGTCCGATCGCCTGTTGCACATGCGGAGAGGCGTCCTGCATGCCGAGGCTCGCGCGCGTGATGCCGATGGCTTGCAGCGATCGCACCAGCGCGCGATCGAGCCGGCGCGGATCGAGCTCGATCGCGTGCTCCTTCAGGTCCGACAGATCGAAGCGCGACGCGAGCCGCGCGGCGATCGTTTCCAGCCATTGCGGGCCGAGGATCGACGGCGTGCCGCCGCCCCAATGCAGATGCGTGAGCTTGCGGCCGCTGACGCCGTCGAGACGTTCGATCTCGTCGAGCAGCCGCTCGGCATAAGCCTCGACCGGCTCGCGCTTGCGCACGGCGCGCGTATTGCAGCCGCAGTAGAAGCAGAGCTCCGCGCAGAATGGAACGTGGATGTAGAGCGAGACCGTGGCCGCGCGGGGCAGCGCGTCGAGCCAGCTCCGATAAATGTCAGGGCCAATCGCGGCGGTGAAATGCGGCGCCGTGGGATAGGACGTGTAGCGCGGGACATTGCGTTCGGCGAGCGCCAGGGTGGTCCTCATGTTTCACGCGGAACCCATTCGCCATCGGCTTTCTCGTAGCCGCGCTTCACGGCGGCCCAGGCGATCATATGCGAACGCCGTTCGCGATCCACCTCGCCGGCATGCGCCGCGTAAGCGTGGTTGAACGCTTCGCGGTAGATGTCCTGCGCGTGCTCGGGGAGATGCGTTCGCACGGACGGCGGCAGATCATTGTTCTCACGATACGGCATGGAAGGAAACCAGGCGCCCCCGCCGGGGATGTGGCGGGAACATAGTGTGGGGTGAGCGATAAGGTCTTTGCGTTAAATCAAAAGAACGGCGGAATGGTTCCGCGCCTCGCGGTCCGATCGACGTCGATGACGGTTCGAAATGACAATGCCGGGTACATGACCCGGCATTGTTTGGAATGAATCAAATTAATTTCAGGCGGCGTTGGCCGGCCGCAAGGGCGCCGGCTCTTCGGCGGCGTCGCGGCCATGTTGCAAGGCCATCAGCTCGCGCATCAGCCGCGCAAAGTCCTTGCGGCCGCTTTCCAGCGCGCCTTCGGCGACGGCGCGCTCGACTTTCTCGCGGCGGAGCGCGGCGGTGAGTTCTTCGATCGCCGTTTCGGCGGCTTGCGTCTCGGTGGCCAGCAGCGCTTCCAGCGAGGCGATGCGCTCGTCGCGGGCGGCGATCGTCTCTTCAGCCTGACCGAGCGCGGCTTCCTTGGAGGCGAAGGCGCGCGTGAGCGAGGCGCCGCGCTCCATCAACGTCGCGCGCGCCTGTTCCACGTCGTGGAACTGCGCCTCGCGTTGCGCGCGCTCGGCGTCGAGATCGGCGAGGCGCGCTTGTAAGATGTCGCGTTCGCGCGTGAGATCGGTGTTGCGGCGCTCGTGCTCGCGGATGTTCTCGGCGCGCGTCATCAGGTGTTCGCGCGCCTCGACCAGGAGTTTCTCAGTCGCCGCGGAGCGCGCCAGCAAGGTCTCGAAGCGCATGCGCTGCGTCGCGATCTCGTGCGCGTGGCGTTCATTGGCTTCGTCGAGCGCGCTGGTCAGCCGGCTGCGCTCGCTGTTGAGTTCGTTGCAGTTGGCTTCCGCGTGACGCAGGCGCGCATGCGCGGTGGTCATGCTCGCTTCGGCCTCGACCAGCTTGCGCCCCAGCCGCGCGGCTTCCGCGCTCGCCTTCTCGAAGGCGGCCTGCTGCGCCTGCTTCTCGTCCTCGGCCATGATCAGCCGCTGGCGCGTGCTGTTAAAGTCGGCCTCCAGCGCCATCAGGCGCTTGTCGATCACGCCCTGGCGCTCGGCGTAGCGGCGGTTTTCCTCGCGCAGCATCTTGCTCTCGCCTGTTTCCTGCGAGAGGCGGCTTTCCAGTTCGGCGATCTGCACGCGGCGGGCCGCGGCGTCGATGGCGATCTCGGCCTTGCCGGATTCCGCCGTGCGCAACGCGGCCTCGGCAGTGGAAAGCTGCTGACGCAGCGCCTGGCATTCTTTCTCGGCGGCGGCGGTGCGCTTCTCCAATTCGCCGATTTCATTGCGCAGCTTGCCGTAGGCGGTGCGGGTATTGTTGAGGATCTCTTGGAGGCTGATCTTCTCGGACTTCTCGGTTTCGAAGGCGCGCAACGCCTTGCTCACCGGGTCGACCAGCTTGCCGACCGAGGCTTTGATGCTGTCGAGCTCGCCGATCTTGGCGCGGGCGTCGAGCAGCAGGTTGCGCAACTGCTCGTTCTCGCCGCCGATTTGGGCGCCGAGCGCGGTGAACAGCTCTTCGTCGAGTTCGAGCGGGTTGTCGGCGGTAGTGGGGGAGGGCGCGGCGGAAAGGCTGGCCGGTTCGGACGTCCGATCGTAGAGACCGCCCTTGCGGGCAAAGAACCCCCCGAATTTGCTCATCGCTGTGACCCCGTGTGGCCGATCCGCCCGGCCAAGCGACGCAGAATCACACTCGTCATCTTTCCTAACAGAATCTGAACTTTTGGTGGTAAATGACTCGTTAACGGCGGTTGCTTGCGCCAAGATCGCTCTCAGGCTTAGCTGCTCATCGTTCGGGGGATCGGGCTGATTCGACGATTTCGCGGCCGGGGCCGGGTTCCATCCGGCCTGTGAATAACTTGATGCTCGATCGACCGCGGCTCGACAGAATTTCGGAAGCGGCCCACAACTCAGCCTTGAGTCGAGGCAATTCCCATCGGGAGAACAGGGATGACCCGTAAGTTTGTGATGTTCGCCGCCGCGTTGGCGGCCATTGCGTTCGCTGCGCAGGGCGCGCAAGCCCAGGAGCACCGGCATCTCGATAAGCGCATCAAGGCGGTCGAGGTGGGGGTTGGCGCGGCGTCGACCGCGGCCTTTTTCGCCATGAATAACTGGAACTGGAAGTGGGACAGCGGCCGCTCCGGCGTGACCGCGCTCGGGGCGTGGGGCCTCACGACCATGGGCTGCGCGGCGCTTTCGCCGATCGTGGCGACCGCGGTGATCCAGCGTCCGCTGACCTATCGCGAGGCGCACATCATGATCGCCGACTGCCTGATCCCGATCGTCGGCGGCTGGCTGGTCAACGAGGCCTACAACCAGCATATTCTTTGGGCACCGGATGAGCCGCAGCCCGTGGCCCAGGCCGAGCCGCGGGCCGAGCCCGTTGCGGTGGTTCACCACCGCAAAAAGCATCGCGCAAAGATGTAAGACGCCCGGCTCGTTTGTTTGGTTGAGTGTTTATCGCCGGTGCCGATGATCTCGGCGCCGGCGATTTTGCTTTCGCTGTCAGGAATGGCGGGACGACGGGAGACCGCGCCTCGCCTCTACGCTACGCCCGTTTCCCCACGAAAAGCCCCTCGCACAGGCGGAAGGTGAGCTCGTCGCCCGAGCCTTTCGGCTCCAGGACAGCCTTCACGTCCGGCGTCACCTGCACCAGCATCGCGCGCAACAGCGCCTGCATCGTCGCGTCGTGGCGTCCTGCCCAGGCCGCGAACTCCATCGTCTTGTCGATCTGCTCTTCGTGGCTGATGGCGAGGCCCGCTTTCTTCAAAGCGTCGCGCCATTCCTGCATCGTCCAGGCGCGCAGATGGCTGGGATCGCGGAAACGTTCGAACGCGTTCATGTAATCGCCGACGCTGCCGGCCGGCACGACATTGTCAACCAGTGCGAACGTGCCGCTCGGCTTGAGCACGCGATGCACTTCACCGAGGAATTCCGGAATGGAGTCGAAGTGATGCGGCGCGATGCGGCAGGTGACGAGATCGAAGGTCGCGTCTTCGAACGGCAGCGCTTCCGCCTTGGCATAGGTCGTGCGCACGTTGGCGAGCCCGCGCTTGGCGGCTTCCGCCTTCACCATGTCGAGCATTTCCTGGGTGATATCGGTCGCCCAGACGCGCGCGACGTGCGGCGCGAAGGTGTAGGCGACGTGGCCGCCGCCGGTTGCGACATCGAGCACGCGCCAGTCTTTCTGCGGGGAGGTGAGGGCGACCAAGCGCTCCAGGCTCTGACCCTTCGCGTGCGGCCTCGAGGTGAGATAAGTGGCTGCGGTCTTGCCGAACTGTTCTTGCACGAGCGTCTTGGTCATGGCGATTTCCTGTCCCATTCAGAGGGCGGGACTATAGCGCAGGCGCAGCAAAAAGCCCTGCATCGAAGATGCAGGGCTGTGTTGCCGTGATGCGCTGAAGCGGACGCTCACTGTACAATCATGCCGGTAAACACATAAGCCTGCAGCATAACCAGGATGCCGACAAGGCACGCGAGCGTGATCGAGTGGACGAACACGAAGCGCAAGATCGTGCCCTCGTGGCCGAACCAGTTGGTCGCAGTCGAGGCGACGACGATCGACTGCGCGTCGATCATCTTGCCCATGACACCACCCGATGAGTTTGCGGCGGCCATGAGGATGGGCGAGATGCCGAGCTGGGTAGAGGTGATCTTCTGCAGGTTGCCGAACAGGATGTTCGACGCCGTATCGGAGCCGGTCAATGCGACGCCGAGCCAGCCGAGCAACGTGCCGAAGAACGGGTAGAGCACGCCGGTGCCGGCGAAGGCGAGGCCGAGCGTGGCATCGATGCCCGACAGGCGTGTGAGGGTGCCGATCGCCAGCATCGCCGAGATGGTAATCAGCGAATAGGCGCAGACCTTGATGGTCTTGCCGTATGCGGTGACGAGGCCGGCCGGCGTGAAGCCCATCAGCAGTCCGGAGATGATCGCGGCGATGAGCATGCCCGAGCCGGTGTAGGAGAGCCACGTGAAGGAGAACACCGCGGCCTCTTTGGTCGGCGTCGTCACGATCGGCGCGACCTTGTTGATCATGTTGTGCAGGCCCGGCACCGGATAATTCCAAGTGGCGTAGGCGTTGAGCGCAGCCTTGACCGCATTGGTGCCCCACAGCAGCAGGATCACGCAGACAATGATCCACGGCAGCAGTGCGAACCAGACCTGCGCAGTGCCCGGCTTCATCAGCGGTTTCGGTGCCGGCGCGTCGGCGGCCGAGGGGTCATGGCTGCGCAAGGCGGGCGACAGCCACAATTCCTTCGGCTGCCACACCTTCAAGAAGCCGATGAGGCAGGCCATCGAGATGAGCGAGGCGCCGATGTCGACGATCCAGGGATTGATGTAGTTCGAGATCAGGAATTGCGGGATGGCGAAGGACACGCCGGTAACCAGGATCGCCGGCCACACGTCCTTCATGCCCTTCCAGCCGGCGAAGGCCCACACCACCCAGAACGGCACGATCAGCGAGAAGAATGGAAGCTGACGGCCGACCATCGCGCCGAGCAGGAAGGGGTCGAGACCGGTGACGCTGGCGAGGCCCGCGATCGGCGTGCCGAGCGCGCCATAGGCGACCGGCGCGGTATTGGCGATGAGCGAAAGGCCGGAAGCGGCGAGAGGCGAGAAGCCCAAGCCGATGAGGATCGCGCCGGTGACGGCGACCGGCGTGCCGAAGCCGGATGCGCCTTCGAAAAAGGCGCCGAAGGAGAACGCGATCAGGAGAAGCTGCAAGCGGCGGTCACGCGTGACGCCGCCGATCGTGTTCTGCAGTGTTTCGAACGCACCTTTCTCCACCGTGAGCCGATAGAGAAATATGACGTTGAGCACGATCCAGCCGATTGGAAAGAAGCCGGTGACTGCACCGAGCACAGTCGCACGCAGGGACATGTCGGCGGGCATCGTGAACAGCACGATGGCCACGAAGTTGGCGACGATCAGCGCGATGATCGCTGCGATGTGCGCCTTCACTTTGTTGGAGGCGATCAGCACGAGCAACGTGACCACCGGCAGCGCGGCAGCGAGTGTCGACAGGACCGCGCTGTTGAAAGGATTATAAACCTGGTTCCACATCGTTTCCCCCATTTCGATCCGCTTTGCCGCGGATTCACCGTTCGCCAGCAATTAGCGGCGCGGGGCGC
>Ga0310811_10008688_pt1 | contig 13067 bp, 8 predicted proteins | sample YCmetagenome_FD_207642 | JGI IMG/M metagenome (GOLD analysis project Ga0310811, IMG submission 207642) | Soil microbial communities from experimental microcosm in Duke University, North Carolina, United States - YC | ecosystem: Engineered > Artificial ecosystem > Soil microcosm > Unclassified ...
TCACCATCGCCAATACCGCGACGATGTGGGTCATGGCGAACGTCTTCGGCGACGACGCCGCGCACGTGCGGGTCGGTGATCCGGCCACGGTGGTGACGGGGGACGGCGGCAAACCCATCGAAGGAACGGTCACCAATGTCGGATCGGTGGTCGATCCAGACACGCGTTCGGTCGCCGCGCGCGTGCGCGTGGACAACGCCGACAGCGCGCTCAAAAAGCAGATGTACGTGACCGTGCACATCCGGTCGCACGCTGCGCACGAAGGGCTGTTGGTGCCGGTCTCCGCGGTGCTGCGCGACGATGAGAACCTGCCGTTCGTGTACGTGGCGGATGCCGACGGCAGTTATGCCCGGCGTCCGATCACGTTGGGCAGGCGCGTGGACGACCGTTACGTGGCTCCGGAAGGACTCCACCCCGGCGACAAGGTGGTGGCGGACGGCAGCATCTTCCTGCAATTCATCCAGTCGCAATGAGCGCGCAGCTTCCGCAAAACGACGCGGTGCGCAAGACGTCGCTGATCAATCGCATCGTCGCGTTTGCACTTGAGCAGCGCCTGCTGATCGTGCTGTTGTCGCTGGCGATGGCCGCGGCGGGCGTGTGGGCCTACAAGGTCCTGCCGATGGATGCGTACCCGAACCTGTCGCCGCCGATGGTGGACATCGTCGCGCAATGGCCCGGGCATTCGGCGGAGGAAGTCGAGCAGCAGATCACCGTGCCGATGGAACTCGGCATGAACGCGATCCCGGGCCTCGTCACCAAGCGTTCGATTTCGCTGTACGGCTTGTCCGACGTCACGCTGACTTTCAGCGATGACACGGATCACTACTTCGCGCGCCAGCGCGTGTACAACCGGCTGCCCGGCATCACGCTGCCCAGTGGTGTGTCGCCGTCGGTCGGACCGATGTCGCCGCCGTCGGGCCTGGTCTATCGCTACGTGCTGCAGAGCACCGACCGCTCACCGATGGAACTCAAGACACTCGATGACTGGGTGGTCGCGCCGCAGTACCGCTCGGTGCCGGGCGTGGCCGACGATTCGGGTTTCGGCGGCGGCACCATGCAGTATCAGGTGCTGCTGGATCCGGTGAAGATCGCCGGACTCGGACTGAGCGTTTCGCAGGTCGAGGCCTCGCTCGCGGCCAACAACAGCAATGCCGGTGGCGGTTTCTACCAGCAGGGCGGACAGTTCTTCTACGTGCGGGGTCTCGGCCGCATCAAGACGCCGGAAGACATCGGCAACATCGTGCTGGCGGTGCACGACGGCACGCCGGTGCTGGTCAAGGACGTCGCCAAGGTGAAGATCGGTATCGCGCCGCGCCTTGGCGAGTTCGGCTACATGAACCAGAACGACGCCGTGGAGGGCGTGATCCTCGCACTGACCGGCAGCAAGACCGAGGATGTGCTGAAGCAGGTCGAGGCCAAGACGAAGGAATTGAACGAGACGATCCTTCCGAAGGACGTGAAGATCCACCCTTTCTACGACCTCACTACGCTGATCGACCAGACCAAGGGCGTGGTGATGCACAACCTCACGATCGGGCTGGTGCTGGTGATCGTGGTGCTGGTGTTCTTCCTGTATGACCTGCGCGCCGGCCTGATCGTCGCGGTGACCGTGCCGCTGGCATTGCTGTTCGCATTCCTGTGCCTGGATTTGAAGAACGCTTCGGCCAACCTGCTGTCGATCGGCGCGGTGGATTTCGGCATCCTCGTCGATGGCGCGATCTTCATGGTCGAGAATATCTTCCGCGAGCTCGCGGCGCGGCGCGGCACCGAATACGAGATCAAGGAAGTGATCCTCACCGCCGCCGCCGAAATCGACCGGCCACTGGTGTATGCGGTGGCGGTGATCGTGGCGAGCTTCCTGCCGATCTATTTCCTCACGGGTCCGTCCGGCACGCTGTTCAAGCCGATGGCCGACACCATGATCTTCGCGCTGATCGGTTCGCTCGTCGTCACGCTGACGCTGCTGCCGGTGCTGTGCGGCATATTCATGCGCAAGGGCGTGCGCGAACGCCGCAATGCGATCTACGAAAAATTCAAGGCGTGGTACGTGCGCACGCTCGAACGTGCGCAGCGCGTGCCGTGGCGGGTCACCGCGGGCTCGGCCGTGCTGCTGGCGCTGGCGTTCGTGATGATGCAGGGCATCGGCGCCGAGTTCATGCCCAGCCTCGACGAGGGCGCGCTGTGGGTGCGCGCGACCATGCCGTACAGCATTTCCTTCGACAAGGCTTCGGAAATCTCGCCCGAGATCCGCAAGGTGCTGATGTCGTTTCCAGTGGTCACCACGGTGACGTCGGAACTCGGACGCCCCGACGACGGCACCGATTCCACGGGATTCTTCAACGATGAGTTCTTCGTGGGACTCAAGCCGTACTCGCAATGGAAAGGCCAATACCGCGACAAGCAGGCATTGATCGCGGCCATCGACAAGAAGCTCGAAAGATTCCCCGGCATCCAGTTCAACTTCACCCAGCCCGCCGAGGACGCGGTGGACGAGGCCGAGACCGGCCTGAAGAGTGCGCTGGCGGTGAAGCTGTACGGGCCGAGCCTGCAGGTGCTGCAGAAGGAAGGCAAGGCGATCAAGGCGGTGATGGAGAAGGTGCGCGGCATCACCGACATCACGCTGGTGCACGAGCTAGGCCAGCCGAACCTCGCCATCGACATCGACCGCGCGAAGATCGCGCGCTACGGACTGAACGTCGACGACGTCAACAACCTCATCAACGCCGCGATCGGCGGCAGCGTGGCGACGCAGGTGGTGCAGGGTGACAAGCAGTTCGACCTGATCGTGCGCCTGCAGCAGCGCTTCCGCGACAATCCCGTCGAAATCGGCGACATCCCGGTGGCCACGCCGGGCGGACAGCAGATTCCGCTCAAGGAACTGGCCAGCATCAAGGTCGAGAACGGCGCGTCCTTCATCTATCGCGAGAACGGCTCGCGCTATATCGGCGTGCAGTTCTCGGTGACCGGTCGCGATCTTGCGGGAGCGGTGGATGACGCGATCGCGCAGGTTGCGAAGAACGTGAAGCTGCCGCAGGGCTATCGCCTCGAATGGGGCGGCGAGTACAAGGAATACACGGCCTCGCGCGCGCAGATGCGGGTGATCCTGCCGCTCACCGTGGTCGTGATCTTCGGCCTGCTGTTCGTGCTGTATGGCAACTTCAAGTTCCCGCTGATCACCGTGGTCGGGGTGCTGCTGTCGGCGCCCGTGGGCGCGGTGTTCGCGATGTGGGTGACGGGCACGCCGTTCTCGGTTTCATCCGGCATCGGCTTCATCGTGCTGTTCGGCGTGTCGGTGCTGACCGGGGTGGTTTATGTCTCCTGCGTCAACGAGCTGAGGCTCGGTGGAATGGACATGGTCAGGGCCGCGCACGAGGCTGCAGTGCTGCGCCTGCGGCCCATCCTGATGACCGCACTGGTCGCGGCGCTGGGATTGCTGCCCGCCGCGATCGCGCACGGCGTCGGCACCGACTCGCAGCGTCCGTTCGCGCTGGTGATCGTGGCCGGCATGATTTCGCGCCTCGCGATCGGCATTTTCATCATGCCTGCGCTGTACAAGCTGGTCGCGCGCGAGGGCGATCGTCTGCAGGTGTGAATCCTGCGACTTGTCCGGCGATGTGACGATCACTCAGGTTGGCGTGGACCAGCACAGCGTGCGCGGGATGTGCGAACCTGTCTGTTGCGCCCATGCGCAGCGGATCGTTCCCGCCCGCCCGCGCGTCAGGATCGAGTTGGCCGATTCCTGCGCGTTGTACAGTTGCACGCGTCCCGCGCCGCCCATCGTTTCGATATTCCCGTAGCGTTGGAACAGCGCGTCCATCGTCGAGATTTCGTGGTCAACGCGTGTGCGATCCTGCGCGGAAAGGAATGCGTACTCGCCGCCGGGGTTCAAACCCGTGCGCACTTGCGCGACCTGCTCGCGGAAGCTCTGCGGAGTACTGATGTCAAAGGGCTTGGCGGACGGCTCGCCCGCCAGGGCAGTGGCAGTTGCCAGCAACAGTGCCGCCAATGCACACACGGAACGATGCGGATGCATGTTGCACCTTCTGCGTCGAGGAGACGCTTCAACCCACGGGTGCAAAAGTCTCGTCCCTGCCGCGTTATCGCGCCGTCAAAGCCCGTGTTGCCGAGACCGGTGCGGGATTTCCGGCATGACTCATCTCAAAAAAAACGGGCGCCGTGCGGCGCCCGTTTCGTGCGATGAACGCAGCAATCAGAAGCGGTATTCCACGTTCACCGTATAGATCTTGGTGTCGACGTTGAAGTGGTGCTTGTTGATCTTGTAGTAGTCGAAGTTCACGCCCGCGCTCCAGTGGCGGTCGAAGTCGATGCCGGTACCGATGCCCGCGTAACCGTTCATGCCGTTCTCGCTGTCGGACGCGCTCGTTCCGTCGGCAAGCTTGGCGCGAAGATCGACGTTCCAGAAGAAAAATCCGGCGCGTGCGGAGATGTACCACTTGTCCGTCGGATTGAAGTGCCCGTTCAGGCCGAGCGTCCAGCCCTTTCCGGATGCGCCGAGGCTGTCACCCGCGCCATCGCTGATATCGACGCTGCCCAGATCCGCATAGCCGCCCTCGAAGCCAATGAAACGCGAACGCCAGCCGGCATTGATCTGATAGCCGGTGTCCGATTCTTTTCCCAAGTCAATGCCTTCGAAGGAAGCGTGATAGTGCGCGCTGCCGACGCCACCATTGACGAACCAGCCGGTCAGATCCTTGGCTTGCGCGCTGGTGCCCATGCACGCAGCCGCCGTCAACAGCGCCAGCGCTGTCAGGTTCCGTTGGATATGTCCCGGCATTGCGCCGGAGCCGACCGCCTCATGCGATGGGCGCGCGAATGTTAGCGCCGCATGCAAGCGTGGGCAAACCTGGAACGCCCGGAAACAAAAAACCCGCGGCATGCGCGGGTTTTCCATCGAACATTGGTGCCCAGGAAAGGACTCGAACCTTCACGGGTCGCCCCGCTAGCACCTGAAGCTAGTGCGTCTACCAATTCCGCCACCTGGGCAGGTGTCCGGCCGCGGCGCCGAGGCGCCAGCGAGCCGCGTAAGATAGCCGCCCTGCGGTCCGGCTGTCAATGCAACCGTCGCGAGTCGGTGGCGCACTCACCCGGAACAGCCGGCCGTGCTACCGTGAAACGTATTTCTGGAGGGTTCGAGATGAACAAGCGATTGGCAGGTTTGATTACCGCGGGCGTACTGGCATCGATGCTCGCCATCCCTGGTCTGGCCGCATTGAAAACGGGCGCTGCCGCACCGGACTTCACCGCCACCGCGAGCCTCGCGGGCAAGGACTTCAGCTTCTCGTTGAAGCAGGCGCTGGCGAAGGGGCCGGTGGTGGTCTATTTCTACCCGGCCGCGTACACCGGCGGCTGCGATCTCGAAGCGCACACCTTCGCGACCGAGGCGGACCAGTTCGCCAAGGCCGGCGCGACGATCATCGGCGTGTCGGCGGATTCGATCGCACGGCTCAACCAGTTTTCGTCCGACCCGAATTACTGCGCCGGAAAGTTTCCCGTTGCGTCCGACCCGGGTGGCAAGATCGCGGCGCGCTACGACCTGAAGATGATGCCGCCGCAGAAGGGTGTGACCGACGTGACGGGCAAGCAGGTGACCCACGGCTTCTTCCCGCGCACGACGTTCGTGCTTGACCACACGGGCAAGGTCGTTGCCACATTGTCGTCGAAGGCCGACAACCTGACGCCGGACCAGCATGTGAAGCGTTCGCTGGAAATCGTGCAGAACCTGCACGCGGGCAAGGCGCTGTAACGTCGGCCGCCAAAGAGACGCGCATCGGGCTTGAATTCACCCGTTCGCGTTGAACCTTTCGGCGAGCCTGGGAAGGGCTGCCTGAGCGCAGCGAACGGGAGTCGAAACGGCGTCGTCCTTCGACTAAGCCCACCTGGTTCAAGGTGGGCTTACGCTCAGAGCCTGCCGCGGCACGCGCTCGGCCTGGGACGAACAGGATTCCACACCGGCGCGCCGCGGGTGGTCGGGCTTGCGTTTCCCGCCATTCTGCGTGACGCTGGCGTTCCGCGGACGCAGAAGTCCCATGGGTGTGGAGGCGCCTCATGGTCGACTGCAGCGAGATGCCTGCTGCCGGCAGTTCGACCGACGCATTGTTCGTCGAAGTCTATACGCGCCTGAAAGCCATGGCGTCGCGGCGGCTGGCGAGCCAGCGACGCGACGGCACCCTCGACACCACCGAACTGGTGCACGAGTTGTACCTGCGCATGGGCGACCGGCCTGCATTGCAGTTCCAGGAACCGGCGCAGTTCTTCGCCTATGCAGCCCGTGCGATGCGCCACCTGTTGATCAATCGTGCGCGCGACCGCCTGCGCTTGCGCGCGGGCGGCCAGTGGAACCGGGTGACGCTGGACGACCGCAACGCGCAATTGGCCATCGATACGGCCGAACAGGCACTGGCGCTGGATGCGGCGCTGGATGCACTGGAACACACCGACGCCCGCGCGGCCAGGGTCGTCGAGTTGCGCTATTTCGCGGGCCTGAGCCTGGAACAGGTCGCCGAAACGCTGGGACTGGCGCGCCGCACGATCGATCGCGACTGGCGCTTCGCACGCGCGTTCATCAAATCGCACCTGGATTGAACGCGTGTGTCGCAAATTGAGTGCGATTGGGGTTTGTAGAAAGGTTCTTGATCTTCAGCCCCCTTGAGTCAAGGGGGCGATCGAAACCGCAGCAATACCGCGGGTTCGATCGGGGTTGTGGGAGCACGCGTATGCCGGTGACCACGATGATCGATCAGGTTGAAACGGGTTTTCCCTAGAGCTTGCCGCGGTGGAATCCACACCGACACTGCGCGACTTGTTCGAGGAGGCGCTGAAGCTGCCGCCCGGTGCGCGTGCGCGCCTGCTTTCCGAAGGCTGCACCGACCCGGCCGTGCGCGCCGACCTGGAACGCATGCTGGCGGCCGATGCCGCCGAAGGCGAGTGGCTGGCGGCAGGCGACGCCGCCAGCGCCGCGGAGGCAATCGGGGAAGCCGAAACCATTGAACCGTTGCCGGCCGGCAGCCGCATCGGTCCTTTCGAATTGCTGGAAGTGCTGGGCGAGGGTGGTTCGTCCACCGTGTTTCGTGCATTCCGTGATGTGGAGGGCGTGCGCCAGTTCGTCGCGGTCAAGTTGCTGGCGCGCGGCCTTTACACCGCCGAGGCGCGACGCCGGTTCCACCACGAACGCGAAGCGCTGGCACGTCTGCGCCATCCAGGCATTGCGCGGCTGATCGAGGGCGGCGTGGCCGGCAACGGACTCGCCTACATCGCGCTGGAACTGATCGACGGCGTGCCGATCACGCGCTATGCGCAGGACCACGCGCTTTCCGAACGCCAGCGGCTGACCCTGTTTTTGCGGGTGTGCCGCGCGGTCGAGTCTGCGCATCGCGCATTGATCGTGCATCGCGACCTGAAGCCTTCGAATGTATTGGTCACCACCGAAGGCGAGATGAAGCTGCTGGATTTCGGCATCGCCAAATTGCTCGACGACACCGAGGATGCCACGCGCACGCGTCACCACGCACTGACCCCGGCGTACGCCGCGCCCGAACAGTTCACGCCTGGCGCGATCACCACCGCGACGGATGTCTACGCGTTGGGCGTGCTGTTGCGCGAAATGCTTGCTGGCGAGCGCGGCGCGACCGGTGAGACGCACACGCCGCGCGTCGTTTCGCTGGAGGTGGCGTGGGCACGATCGAGACACGATCGCAAATTGCGCGGCGATCTGGCCAACATCGTCGCCAAGGCGACCGCGCCGGAACCGGAGCGCCGCTACGGCTCGGGCGGCGCACTGGCCGAGGATATCGAACGCTACCTGGATTGCCTGCCCGTGCGCGCGCACCCGCCATCACGCTGGTATCGCACCGGCCGTTTTGTGGCGCGCCACCGCGGCGGCGTCGCGATCACCGCGATCCTGTTGCTGGCCATCCTGGCTTCACTGTCGATCGCGTTGTGGCAGACGCACGTGGCGCGCCAGCAGGCCGCGCGCGCGAACATGGTGCGCGATTTCACCGAGAGCCTGTTCGCGCCGATCCGCTACGGCGTTGCCACATCGAAGCAGCCCAGCCTCGCCGAGTTGCTGGCGCGCGGCGTCGACAAGCTGCAGCACTCCCCGCAACTGGGTCCCGGCGAGCGGGTCGACCTGCTGTCGATGTTCTCGCGGCTGTACGAAAACCTCGGCGACATCCCGCAATCGCGCAAGCTGGCGGACCAGGCGGTCGCGCTGTCGAATCGTGCATTGTCGCCGTCGGACATCAATGCGATCCGCGCACTCACGGCGCGCGGCTACGCTGCCGTGCGCGACGAGGACTACGCGGCTGGTGGCGCCGACCTGCGCCTCGCGCACCAGCGGATGCGGGCGCAAGGCGTCCACGGCGAGGCCCTGATCGACCTGCTCGAACCCCTGGCCGCGGTCGAGAACATCGAGGGCCACGGCGAGGCCTCGCTGCAACTCACGCGTGAAGCGCTGCACGAACGGATCGCAACGTGGGGGCCGGACGATCCGCGCGTCGGTGTCGGGTACAACGATGTTGCTTCCGAGCTGGAGGGGCTGGAACGTTACAAGGAAGCGATTGTGATGTGGGAAAAAACGTATCGGTTCGAGCGTGCGCACTTTGGTCCCGACAGCAACGAAACCACGCTGGCGATGGCCGGATGGGCTTCGGCCGAATGGCGCGCCGGCCATTGGACCGAGGCGCACGAATTGTTCACGCAGGCGCTTGCGGCATACGCGCGCATTGGCGGCAAGCCGCAGGTCACGCAGGTGTACGCGGCACAGAAAGCCTGCGTGCTGGACGGCACGCGCGCGGATCGTGCTTCCGCGGCACGGGATTGCGCGCTTGCGCAGAAGCTGTCGGCTGAAGGATTCGGCGCGGACACGCCGTTGCACGGCGATTCGCTGGAAACCGCCGCGTTCGGCGAGATCGAGGCGGGCAATCTGGATCGCGCGAAGGCCTTGCTGACGCAGGCCCGCAAGTTGTACGGCGATGATCCCGCGAACCGGATGCGCGTCGGCCGCGCGGACAGCGAACTCGCGGGCATCGCGCTGCTGCAAGGCCAACCGGCGCTGGCGCGCGGCTTGTTGCCGAATGCGATCGCGGACCTGCGTACGCGTCCGTACAAGGTGCTGCCGTTGCTCGCCGGAGCGCGCTTGTTGCTTGCGTGCGCGCAAGCGCCGGGTCCGCAGTGTCCGCCTGACTTGCAGGCGACGGTCGATCACGATCTTGCCGAAGTCGCCGGCCGCGACGACCCGATGCTGCTGTGGATCCACACGCTGCTGGCGCAAGTCGAACTGCTGGATCACAAGCCGCAGTCGGCCCGCGCGCGGCTGGCGCAGGCGATCCAGAGCGGCTCGGGTGAATTGCAGCCTTCGCATCCGCGCCGCCTCGCCGCGCAGTTGTGGCTCGCAGTGGCCGCGGCGCAGGCGGGCGATTGTGCAAATGCAACGGCGCAGGCGCAGGCGGCAAGCGCGATCATCGATGCAAACGGCCTCACGGCGCATCCCGAACTCGCGGGCCCTCGCGCAATGCTTCGCCGTCCCATCGGGTTGTGCGGCGTGCTCTTGGGGAAATCCGATCAGCCTCTATTTCGTCATTCCGGCGACGCGGGGAGCGGGCAAGGATGGCGCGCTTTGAGGAGCGAGGAAAGCCGGAGCCCAGTGTCGCTACCGTAACGCATTGCCTTAAGTCGCTGGGTCCCGGCTTTCGCCGGGATGACCAGGAAGATTGGAGCCTGCTTCAGCACTGAGCTCGTGTCGCAAATCCTTCCGCGATGGTGTTTTTCGTGGTGCCCATCCGCATCGGGAGGAGAGCGCGATGTTCCATCGACACTTGCCGCGGTCAGGCGGCTGTTACCGGCTTGCTGCCGCAGTCACCTTGGCTGCCATCGCCGGCGGGGGAGCCGCGCAGCAGGCCGCAATGCCTCCCCGCGCGGATGGGCTGGTCACGCGCGATGCTTCCGGCTTGCTGCAGACCACGACGCCAGCGGGCCGCATCGACAAGGGCAATCCGTTCTTCCAGACCCTGGGCAGCAACGGGCGTTCGTGCAGTTCCTGCCACCAGCAACAGGACGGCTGGACGATTTCCGCCGCCGATGTGCAACGCCGGTTCGTGGCGACGCGCGGCACCGATCCGATCTTTCGCCCGGTCGACGGCGCCAATTCACCGCTGGCGGATGTATCGACGCTGGCCGCGCGGGTGGCGGCCTACTCGATGTTGCTCGACCACGGCGTGATCCGGGTGAGCCTGCCGATCCCGGCGAATGCGGAATTCACCTTGACTGCGGTCGATGATCCCTACGGTTACGCCAGTGCGCAGGCGCTTTCGCTGTTCCGGCGCCCGTTGCCCGCGACCAACCTGATCTGGGATACCGCGGTGATGTGGGACGGACGTGAAACGTATCTTCCGTTCAAGCCACCCATGGATGCCGGCGTCAACGTCGGGGATCTCCGCCTCAGCCTCGCGTCGCAGGCCTTGCACGCCGTGCTCGGGCACGAACAGGCGGCGTCGGCGCCGGACCCAGTCGTTCTGGATCAAATCGTCGCTTTCGAATCGCGCCTGGTCACCGCGCAGCTTTACGACAATCAGGCCGGTGCGCTCAACGAAAACAATGGCATGGGCGGCGCCGAGATCCTCGCGCAGCAGAAATTCTGGATAGGCATCAACGATGCGCTGGGCAACGATCCGACGCTCGATCCGTTCGATCCAAAGGTGATGCGGCTGTTCGACCATTGGCGCAATCCCGATCCGGCACGGCGCTTCGATCCCGGTGTCATGGCGCGCACCGCGATCGCGCGCGGCCAGGAGCTGTTCGATTCGCTGCCGATCCTGATCACCGGCGTCGCTGGCTTGAACGACGCCACCGGGCGGACGGTGATCCGCGGCACCTGCGGCACGTGCCACGACTCGCCCAACATCGGCAATCATTCGGTGGCCGCGCCGCTGAACATCGGCATCGCCGATGCCAGCCGGCGCACGCCCGACATGCCGCTGTACACGCTGACCAACATCAAGACCGGCGAGGTGATCCGCACCACCGATCCCGGCCTCGCGATGTTGACCGGCAAGTGGGCCGACATCGGCAAGTTCAAGGGCCCGAACCTGCGCGGCCTCGCCGCGCGCGCGCCGTACTTCCACAACGGCTCGGCGGCGACCCTGCGGGGCGTGGTTGACTTCTACGACACGCGTTTCAACATCGGCATGACCGAGCAGCAGAAGAGCGATCTGGTGGCATTCCTGTCGGCACTGTGAGGTACTAGCGGGCACCGCGACGTCAGCGTTTCCGGCATGCGCGACCAGCCGCACTAGTATGGGCCGGAAGCATCGCCATCACCCGAGTGAGGAGGCCATATCATGCATCGCTATCTCATCAAGCGGACCTTTCCCGCCGGCGCGCTGGACGGCCTCGATGAAGCGGCCAAGAACAAGGTCAATGCGATCAACGCGGACTATCGAGTGAAGTGGATCCGTTCCTACGCGACGGCCGACAAGACCGTGACGTTCTGCATCTACGAAGGTCCGAGCGAACAGGCCATCTGTGACGCGGCCACGGCCAATAAGCTTCCAGTGGATGAAATATTCCAGGTGCCGGTGACGCTGGTGCCCGACGGAGAGGACCTCGTCGCACAGTAGATTCGCGGCGCTGGCGCAGGGCTGGCCGGGATTTGAACGGTCGCCCGCGGAAGGGCTTCGCGGTTCGCGGGCTTGCTTTCACGCCGCCGCTGCGCGACGCTGGTGCAATGCCCAAACGCAATCGTCCGCCGTCCCGCCCCGCGCGCAAACCGCACGGAGAGAAAAAGTCCGGCAAGCGCAAGCAGGAAGCGTCGCCGCGCAGCGCTGTGAAGAAGACGCAAACCGCGCGCAAGCCGGTGGCGCCGCGCGCGCAGGGCGGCTTCGCCGATCCGCACGCCGAGCGCGAAGCGCAACGCTACGAACATCCCATTCCGAGTCGCGAGGCGATCCTCGCATTGTTGGCCGAGCGCGGCAGCCTGTTGCGTGTGGATGCCATCGCCGAAGCCTTGGGCATCCGCGACGATGTACGCCGCGAAGCCCTGGACAAGCGCCTGCGGGCGATGTTGCGCGATGGCCAGTTGCTGGAAAGCCGCCGCGGCGGGTTGGCGCCGGCTGAACGCATCGGCTTGATCGCGGGCACGGTGCTGGCCAACGCGGAGGGTTACGGTTTCCTGCGCCCGGATGAAGGCGGCGACGACTTGTATCTCTCACCCGCGCAGATGCGCCAGGTGCTGCATGGCGATCGCGTGCTGGCGTCGGTGGTCGGCGTCGACCGCCGTGGCCGCCAGCAAGGCGCGATCCGCGAAGTGCTGGAACGGCGTGCGCCGCGGCTGGTGGGGCGCGTGGTCGAGGAACACGGTGTGATGGTTGTCGATCCCGATGACCGCCGCCTGCACCAGGACGTGTTGATTCCACCGGACGCGCGCAACGGCGCACGCGCGGGTCAGATCGTGGTGGCGGAAATCACCGAGCCGCCCACGTCGCAGCGCGGCCCGATCGGGCGCATCATTTCCGTGCTGGGCGAACGGCTGCAACCGTCGCTGATCGTGGAGATGGCGATCGAAAGCCACGGCCTGCCGCACGAATGGCCGATCGAGGTGACGCGCGCAGCCGAGGACGTCGAACCGCGCGTGACGCGAGCCGAATGCGAAGGCCGCGAGGACCTGCGCAAGCTGCCTCTGGTCACCATCGACGGCGCCGATTCGCGCGACTTCGATGATGCGGTGTACGCCGAGCCGGTGCGCGGCGGCGGTTTCCGGCTGATCGTCGCGATCGCCGACGTGTCTCACTACGTGCAACCGGAAGCCGCGCTCGACGGCGAAGCCTTCAAACGTGGCACGTCGGTGTACTTCCCGGGCTTCGTGGTGCCGATGCTGCCGGAGACTCTGTCGAACGGCATCTGTTCGCTGAATCCCGAGGTCGATCGCCTGTGCATGGCCTGCGACATGCGCGTGAACGCCGACGGCGAAGTCACGCGCGCGAAGTTTTATCCGGCGGTGATGCGCTCGCATGCGCGGCTGACCTATGACGCGGTTTGGCAAGTCATCGGCGTGC
>Ga0310811_10008689_pt1 | contig 13067 bp, 8 predicted proteins | sample YCmetagenome_FD_207642 | JGI IMG/M metagenome (GOLD analysis project Ga0310811, IMG submission 207642) | Soil microbial communities from experimental microcosm in Duke University, North Carolina, United States - YC | ecosystem: Engineered > Artificial ecosystem > Soil microcosm > Unclassified ...
CACCCTCGTCGTGCTGGGCACACTGTCGGCGTTCACTTTCTCGACCTGGCAGGTCGTCTTCGGCGGCCACCACGCCGAGCACTACTTCGACTCGGCCGCCCTCATCATCGCCTTCCTGCTCGTGGGCCGGTACCTGGAGGCCCGGGCCCGGGGTCGGGCCCGGTCGGCCATCCAGGCCCTGCTGGAGCTGGGGGCCAAGGAGGCCCGCGTCGTCGACCTCGACGGCGTCGAGCACCTCGTCCCGGCCAACCAGGTCCGGGTGGGCCAGCTGGTCCGGGTCCGTCCCGGCGAGAAGGTCCCGGTCGACGGGGAGGTGGTGGAGGGGTCGTCGGCCGTCGACGAGTCCATGCTGACCGGCGAATCGGTCCCCGTCGACAAGAACCCGGGCGACATGGTGGCCGGGGCCACGGTCAACGCCCAGGGCGTGCTGACCGTCCGCGCCACCGCGGTCGGCTCGGCCACCGCCCTGGCCCAGATCGTCCGCCTGGTCGAGCAGGCCCAGGGCTCCAAGGCACCGGTCCAGCGCTTGGCCGACCGCATCTCGGGCGTGTTCGTGCCGGTGGTCCTGGTTCTGGCCGCGCTGACCCTGGCCGGCTGGGCCCTCCTGGGCGGCGACCCGCGCCAGGGCGTGGTCGCCGCCGTTGCCGTGCTGATCATCGCCTGCCCGTGCGCCCTGGGCCTGGCCACGCCGACGGCCATCATGGTGGGGACGGGGCGGGGGGCGGCGCTCGGCATCCTCATCAAAGGTGGGGAGGTCCTGGAGCGGTCGCGCACGATCGACACTGTCGTGTTCGACAAGACCGGCACCCTCACCGCCGGTCGCATGGCCCTCACCGACGTGATCCCCGCCGCCGGCGTGGACGCCGACCGGCTGCGGGCCTGGGCCGCGGCGGCCGAAGCAGGGTCGGAGCACCCGGTGGGCCGGGCTATCGCCGACGGCGGCACGCTCGCCGCCACCGACTTCGCGGCCGTGGCCGGGCACGGCGTGCGGGCCACGGTCGAGGGGACGGTCGTCCACGTCGGTCGCCGCCGCCTCATGGACGACGCCGGCCTGGCCGTGCCGGGCGACCTGGCGGCAGAGGCCGAGCGCCTCGAGGGCCAGGGTCGGACCGCGGTCTACGCCGGCTGGGACGGCGAGGCGCGGGGCGTGCTGGCCGTGGCCGACACCGTCCGGGACGACGCCGCGGGGGCCGTCGCTCGCCTGCGGGCCATGGGAATGCGGGTGGCGATGATCACGGGCGACAACCGCCGCACCGCGGCGTCGATCGCCGACCAGGTCGGGATCGACGAGGTCCTGGCCGAGGTCCTGCCCGCCGACAAGGTCGATCGGGTGCGCGCCCTGCAGGCCGAGGGCCGGGCGGTGGCCATGGTGGGGGACGGGGTCAACGACGCCCCGGCCCTGGTGGCGGCCGACCTGGGGATCGCCATCGGCTCGGGCACGGACGTCGCCATCGAGTCGTCGGACATCACCCTGCTCTCCGGCGACCTGGCCGGGGTCGCCGGCGCCATCAGCCTGTCCCGGCGCACGCTGCGCACCATCCGCCAGAACCTGGGCTGGGCCTTCGGCTACAACCTGGCCGCCATCCCCCTGGCCATGGCCGGCGCCCTCAACCCGATGGTGGCCGGCGGGGCCATGGCCCTGTCGAGCGTATCCGTGGTGACCAACAGCCTGCGGCTCTACCGGTTCGGGCGGAGGTAGCGCCTACAGGTTCAGGAAGTCTTCCTCCGTGGCCTGCCCGCGGTTGGGGTTCCAGCGGTCAGGGCGGAAACGGAAGTAGGACCAGAGCCCGATCGAAATGGCGCCGAAGATGGCGAAGAGGACGGCCACGCCGACGCTGATCTGGCCCGTCGTGTGGCCGACGTAGCCGCTGCTCGGGGTCAGCAGGATGTGGATGGTGGAGAACAGGCCGATGAACAGGAGCACGGCCCAGACGACCCGGTTCCAGTCGATGACCTTCCGCCCATCGAGGAAGCGCATCGGCAGCATGGCCACGGCCAGGCTCTCGATCCCCCACAGGAAGATGAGCACCAAGGCGGCCTCGACCCCGATCCACCAGACCGACGCCCCCGGCTTCGCCGCCGCGGTCGCCACCGGCGCCCGCAGGAAGAAGGCGCCCACGCTGAGGATCAGGGCGAAGATCCAGTTCGACGCGGTGATCCGCCCCTCGTCCTCCCGTGTGAGGGCACTGGCGAAGGCCAGCCCGGCGAGGGCCCCGTACATGTAGCCCGGCTGCCAGTGGAGCAGCCTGGACAGGGCCACCATGACGATCGAGACGAGGACGGTGCCCGGGAGGAAGTTGAGCCGGCCCCACTCGCCGGTGCGCCGGTGGATCGAGAACGCGGCGGGCAGGCTGAAGCCCACGCTCATGACGAGCAGGGCGGCGCTGAAGCCGGCCACACTGACGACGCTGGTCATGTTGGGCCCGAAGCCGGGACTCAGGAACCCGATGACGATGGCCGTGATCAGTGTGAGCCCGAGGAACGTGACGGTGCGGCTGGCCTTCGATCCCGCTTCTACCGCCCGGGCCGGCAGCCGGAACCAACCCCTGATCTCGTCGTAGTTCTCCTCGACCGTCGAGTTGAACAGCTCGAAGGGGAAGGCGAACAGGACGAACACGAGGATGGCGACAGCGGCGCTGAAGCCGAGCCGTCCGAGGTTCAGGGACACCTGATCGGGTAGGGGCACGGCCGTGACCAGGGCCGGGCGATGGACCGAGGCCGAGGTGACCGTGAACGTCGTCGTGGCCCGGGGGGACGACCCCGAGGCATTGCAAGAGGCGCGGATCTGGTGGACGCCCGTGCCGGCGTCGCCGGGGACGGACAGGTCGTTGGCGTGGATGACGCCCGCCGCGTCGGGTTTGTCCGTCCCGATGCGGACCTTGTCGAAGTAGATGTAGACGTTGTCGCAGCCCTGGTAGCCGGCCCCGGTCACGTTGAGGCCGGCCCCCGGAGGACCTGACCGCCCACCGTCGAGGTTCACCGCGTCCACCTTCGCCGGGAGCGGCGGCGCGGTGGTCGGCGGCACCGTGGGCGTGGTCGAGCTGGTCGGCGGCGTCGTCGTCGGGCTGGTCGAGGTGGTCGGCGCCACCGTGGTGCTGGTCGGCAGCGTGTTTGTGACCGGCGGTGCGGTCGTGGCCGTGGTGGTCGCTGTGGCCGTGGTGGTCGCCGTGGCCGTGGTCGCTGCCGGCACCGTCGCCACGACCACCGGCGCCACCGTCGTGACCGGGGCCACCGTCGTGACCGGCACCACCGTGGTCGGCGGCGTGGTCGTGACGGTCGGCACTGTCGTCGGCGTGGTCGAGCTCGTGGTGGTCGACGTCGACGTGGTCGTCGAGGACGACGTGGTGGACGACGACGTACTGGTGGTGCCGGGCGGCGGTTCCGTGTCGGGCGGCGATGTCGTCGTCGTGGTCGGCGGGACCGTGATCGTGGTCGACGTGCTTGTCGTGGACGAGCTGGTGGTCGTGGTCGGCGGCAACGTGGTGGTGGTCGACGTCGTGCTCATGGTCGTCGTCGTCGGCGGCAGCGTGGTGGTCGTCGGCGGCAGCGTGGTGGTCGGCAGCGTGGTGGTGGTCGGCAGCGTGGTGGTGGTCGGCGGCGGCAGCGTGGTTGTCGGCGGCGGCAGCGTGGTTGCCGGCAGCGTGGTGGTCGGCGGCGGGACCGTGGTGGTCGCGGGGACGGTGGTGGACGTCGGCGGAAGGGTCGTGGACGTCGGCGGGACCGTGGTGGTCGGCGGCGGGACCGTGGTGGTCGGCGGCGGGACCGTGGTGGTCGGGGGCGGAAGGGTCGTGGTGGTCGATGTCGTCGTAGTCGTCGGCGGAAGGGTCGTGGTCGTGGGCGGCAATGTCGTGGTCGTCGTGGGAGGAAGCGTCGTGGTCGTCGACGTGCTGGTGGTGGTTGTGGGAGGCACGAACGGTGCGACGGTGAGGGTCTCGGCCGGATCGGTGCACGAAGTGGTCACCGCCGCGTTGTTGGCGTCGCCCGAGTAGGTGGCGACCCAGTGGTAGGTCCCGGGCGCGGTGGTGAGGAAGGAGCCGGAGGTATAGGCCCCGTTCCCCGTTACCGGGACCGCCGCGCTGGTGAACACCGGCGTGGTCCCGCACCCTGGGTCCGCGTAGAGCTGGAAGGTGATGCTGCCGGTAGGGCTCGTCCCACCCACGAGGTTGGCGCTGTCGGCGACCGTGTCGCCGACGGTCGCGGACTGGGGCGTGGCCTGCGTGGTCAGTGAGACCACCGCCACGAGCTCGGTCGCGTCGTTACATGCGGTGGAGGCGGGGAGGTTGTTGGCGTCGCCCGCGTAGGTGGCGACCCACCGGTACGTCCCTGTCCCCGTGAGCGGGGTGACGAACGGGTCCGACGGGTACGCACCGTTGCCGTCGACCGGCTTGGTCGATGTGAAGATCGGTGTACCGCTGCAAGCGGCGTCGGTAGGGCCGAAGAGCGAGAAGGTGATCGAGCCGGTGGGGCTGAAACCGCCACGCAACGTGGCCGTGTCCGAGATGGCCTGTCCGGGCTGGACCGAGGGGGATGCCTGGGTGGTCAGTGTGGGCGCAGCCTGCCCAACGAGCAAGGTCTCTGCAGAATCTCCGCATGACGTCGGGCCAGCCGGCGCGTTGAGCGGATCACCGCTGTAACTGGCGACCCAGTAGTAGGTGCCGGCCGCCAATTGCGTGTCCGCAGACGTCGCACTGCCGCCGGAGACGGGGACGGTCGAGGCGAACACGGGCATTCCCCCGCAGGTGGCGTCGGCAAAGAGCTGGAAGGTCACCGTCCCCGCCGGGCTGTTGCCGCCGCTGATCGTGGCCACGTCGTGCACCGGTTGGCCCGCGTTGCCGGCGGAGGTGGCGGTCGAGATCGTCGGGCTGGCCAGCCCGGTTATGTCCCAGCTGAGGACGGCGTTGCCCATGGCCGGCCCGCCGCCGCCGGGGGGGCAGTCGCTGCAGGGCAGGGGGGTGGAACCGTCGATGGCGATCCAGTACTGGGTGCCGGCGGTGGCGGTGAAGGTCACGCTGCTCTGGACCCCGCAGCTGTCGTTGTTCGAAGCCACCTCGGTGAGACCGTCGACCGCGGTGCCGGTGTAGACGCCGACGAGCGTGTCGAAGTCGCTGCTGCAGGTGTTGAAGGTGAACTGACCGTTGGCGGGGGCAATCCAGACGTACCAGATGGAGGCCCCGCCGAGGTCGCCGGCATGGTTGGGCTCGCCAGGCTCCTTGGAGGCGTTCACGTTGCTGCCGGCGATGGAGCCCGAGATTCCGCTGATGGGCGTGGCGTTGGCGAAGTTGTCGTTCGGCGGACGCACGAGGACAGACCAGTTGAGCACGGTGTTGCCCATAGCCGGCCCCATGCCGGGGTTATAGCCGTCGATGGCGATGTAGTAGGTGGTCCCCGCGGTCGCATCGAAGGTGACGCTGCTCTCGAAGCCCGTGGGCGGTACGGCGCCACCCGAGGGACAGGGAACCCCCCCGTCGTCGTTCCCGGCGATGAGGGTGAGGGTGTCGACCGAGGTCCCGGGTCCCGTATAGATGCCAAGCAGGGTGTCGAAGTCGGAACCGCAGGTGGTGAAGACGTAGGTGTCCGTGGTCGGCGCGGTCCAGGCATACCAGATGGAGGCGCCGCCGGTATCCGCCGGTGGCACTTCGCCCATCTCGACGGTCGCGTCCACATTCGACCCGGTCACGGTGCCCGACGAACCCGTGATGACCTGGGCATTGGCGAAAGGGTCGTTGGCCGCGGCTCCGGCGGGAGATTCGCCGAGCAGCAGCACGACGAAGAGGGCGAGGACGAGGACCAGCTGCGCCCGGCACGACGTCCGGGCCCAGCCAAGCCCGGACTTCCCTCCGGTCTCCGCCGGGTCGCTGCGCCCCACTTAGCTCGACCCTCCGTCGTCCAAGGCGCGAGAAAGGCCGTGAGAGCGAGCGCCGGAGTGTTGCTGGATTTTGATATGGCGCATCATCGAGCGGATCTGCCGGCCGGGGGAACTGCATTGCGTGGCTGGTGGTAGGCCCGCGCCCTCCGCCGTACAGTGTATCGGCGCCACCGCGCGTGGCGGTGTTGCCGCGCTTGGCCATCTGGCCGGTCAGCGGGCTCGGCTGGGGATCAGCCGTTCGGGCCGGTAGCGGAAGTAGGCCCACAGGCCGACGGAAATGGCGCCGAAGACGAGGAAGAGGATCGTCACGCCGATGGCCACCTCCCCACTGGTGTGGCCGACGTAGCCGCTGGTCGGGCTGAGCAGGACGTGGACCGTGGCGAACAGGCCGAGGAACAGCAGGATGCCCCAGACGGCGCGGTTCCACTCGATCACCTTGCGCCCGGCCAGGAAGCGCATGGGCAGCATGGCCACGACCAGGCCCTCGACGCCCCACAGGAAGACCAGGACCAGGCCCGCCTCCGCACCGATCCACCAGGCCGAGGCCCCGGGGCGCGCGGCGGCGTGGGCCACCGGTGTGCGGGCCAGGAACGCGCCCACGCTGATGAGCAGGGCGAAGCTCCAGTTGGCCGCGCTGACCTGGCCCTCGGTCCGCTTCGAGAGGGCGCTGGCGAAGGCCAGACCGGCGAGGGCGCCGTAGAAGTAGCCGGGCTGGAAGTGCAGCAGCCGCGACGCCACCACCATGACCACGGACACGGCCAGGGTGCCGGGCAGGAAGTTCAGTTTGCCCCACTCGCCGGTTTGCCGGTGGATGGCCACGTCGGCCGGGAGGCTGAACCCGATGCTCATGACCAGCAGGGCGACGGTCGAGCCCACGGCCAGGACCAAGCTCGACTTGTTCCACCCGAAGCCGGGGCTGAGGAAGCCCAAGGTGATGGCCGACAGGATGGTGAGGAGGAGGAACCCTCCCACGCGCGTCGCTCGACGCCGCAGGTGGGCCGCCCGCTTGCCCAGGCCGAACCAACCCCGGATCTCGTCGTAGTTCGACTCCACGGTGGAGTTGAACAACTGGCACGGGAAGGCGAACAGCAAGATGAAGGCGACCGCCACCGTCGCGCTGGCGATGAGGCGACCCGGCTCCAGGGAGACCTGGCGGGGCAGGGCCAGGGACGTGGCGAGAGCGGTGCGGTGGAGCACGGCGTGGGTGACCAGGAAGGTGAACCGGGAAAGAGGTGCCGCTCCTGACGCCTTGCACGATGCGGTGACCACGTGGTCGCCGGGGTCGGCATCACCCGGCACGGACAGGTCGTCGGCGTGGATGGTCCCGCCGCCGGGCTTGACCGTGCCCACCCGGACACCGTCGAAGAACACGTAGACGTTCTTGCAATCGCTGTAGCCGCTGCCCGTTACCGCCAGGGCGACCCCGGGGGGGCCGGAGGGATTTCCGTCGGGGGCCGCTCCTCGCAGGGTTGGCAGCGGGGGCGGGACGGTCGACGGGGGAGGCGGAGCCACGGTCGTCGCCGGGATGGTGGGCGCCGGCGGCAGCGCGGTGGGTGCCGGAGCCGGCGCGGTCGACGGTACGGCCACGGTCACGGGCGGCGGGATGGTGGGAACTTGGGCGAGGATCGGAGCGTTCTGGACCCCGGCCACCGTGAAGGCGTTGGGCGCCGTCGTGGTGGTCACGGTCGGGGGTGACGCGGGCGCCGCCGGGGGCACGGTGCTGGGGGTGGGGGCGGCCGGTGGCGCCGTCGTGGGGGCTGGGGGCGCGGTCGTCGTGGTCGAACACGGGTCGCCCTCGGCGGGGGCCACTTGCAGGCGGACGAGGAGGGCCCGCTTCGGGATCGTCGCCATGCCGGCGAGCAGGGATCCGGTCCCGATAACGGTCGACGGTGTCGTGTCCGGCGGGACGGTGTACGGCGGCGACGTCGTCGTCGTCGTGGTGGTGGTGGTCGTGGTCGTGGTGGTCGTGGTGGTGGTCGTGGTGGTGGTGGTCGTTGTCGTCGGCGGCAATGTCGTGGTCGTCGTCGAGGTCGTGCTCGTCGGCGGCGGTGTCGACGTGGGCGGCACGGTCGTGGGCGGCACGGTCGTCGTGGGCGGCACGGTCGTCGTGGTCGGCACGGTCGTCGTGGTCGGCACGGTCGTCGTCGACGGCGGCATCGTCGTCGTCGTGGTGCTCGTCGTCGTCGGGATCGGCGGCCGGGTCGTGGTGACGGGCAGCGTCGACGTGGTCGGGGGCAACGTCGGCGGCGGCGGCGGCGTGGTCGTCGGCGGTGGCTGGTCGACGTCTACCGGGAGCGGCGGTGGCGACGTGGTCGTCGGTTCAGGAACCTCGGTCGTCGATGTCGTGACCGCGAAGCAGTCGGGCGATGGAGGGGTGCCGGGCACCTGCGCGCCGGCTGCGGTGACGAACGCCCAGCCGAGCAGGATGAGAGCGAGCGCGCTCGCCAGCAGGCGTCGCGACATCACCGGGGGTCAGGGGGGGCGAACGGCACCGCGTGCAACTCTCCGAGCGACCCTACCCTGCCTCCTGCGGCGTGCTGACGGGGCGCTAGCTCGTGATGATGCGGGCCAGCTCGCCGATGGCGGTGACCGCCGGGGCCGAGGGGTCGGCGTCCATGGCGGCCACGCCGAGGTGGTCGGCGTCCTCGATGGCCCGGTCCTCGGGGATGGTGAAGGTCTCCACCCCCAGCTCTTCGGCGATCCGCTTGGCGTCGACGTCGCTGACGGTGCGGTTGGCGATGCCGATGATCCGGGATACGCCGAGCTCCTCGGCCAGCCGGCAGGCGCGCCGGGCGATCTCGACCGACTTGGCGCTGCCCTCGGTGACGGCCAGGACGACGTCGTCGGCGCCCGGCTTGGCCCAGATCAGGTCGTTGAGCCCGGCTTCGAGGTCGGCGATCACGATCCGGTCGTCGGCCCCCAGCTCCCCGAAGAACTGGCGGGTGGTGTTGTGGGAGCCGCAGCACAGGCAGGCGTCCGACGGCCGCTCGATCTTGCCCGTGGCCACCAGGCGGATGCCCTCGGGGGCGTCCACGCCGTAGCGGCCGAGCAGGACCTCGGCCTCGATCTTGGGGTCTTTGTGGGTGTGGCCCGAATCGAGAAGGGCGTTGAGGATGGGCTTCATCGACTCGACCTCCTCCCGAGGCACGCCCAGTGAGATTCCCAGGTTGGGGTTGGGATCGCAGTCGAGGGCGACCACCTTGTGGCCCTGGCGGGCCAGGTGACGGGCGAGGGCGCCGGAGATCGTGCTCTTGCCCGACCCTCCCTTGCCACAGACGGCGATCTTCATACCGGTACCTCCTGGTAGCTAGTCGGGCCCCGCCTCCCGGGCGGCGCTGCGAAAAGGGCGGCGAGCTTGCTGATCTCGGCGATGGCGGGGGAGTCGGGGCAGGCGTCGAGGGGCGGGAGCCCCTGGCGCTCGGCCTCGGCCAGGTCGGGGTCGAACGGGATGCGGAACCGGGCGGGCAGGCCGGGGTGGTCCGGCTCGTCCCGGAAGCGGTTGTTCACGATGGTGACCCGCCGGTCCTCGGCCATGGGCAGCAGGCGCCGGGCCGTCATGGCCGAGCGCCACGCCGGGCCGACCACCACCACCACGTCGTCCGAAAAGGCGTGGTAGCGCTCGAAGGGGGTGGTCGGGCCCGCTTCGAGGTCGGCCAGGACGTCCCAGTCGGCCTCGCCGATGCCGAGGAGCAGGTGGACGAGGGCGGCCACCGACTGCTTGGCCGCCGTCTTCTGCGGCCCCGCACCCTCGATCGAGGGGCCGATCTTGCCCAGGCCCAGGAACCGGACGCCGTCGGGGGCGACGGCGGCGAACTTCTCGACCACGTCGATGGGGCGCATGGCGCCGGTGAGCTGCCAGCCGTAGATCGACCCCGGGTGCTCCTCGACGGCGTCCGGCGGCAGGCCCGCTTCAGTCGGCGGCAGGCCCAGGCTGATGGCCAGGCCGGGGTTGACGTCCAGGTCGGCGGCGAACACCTTGCGGCCGGTGCGGGCCAGGAGCCGGGACAGGGTGGACGTGATGACGGTCTTGCCCGCCCCGCCCTTGCCGATGACGGCCACGCGGATGCCGAGGGCGGCTCGGGCCGCATCGAGGGTGGCGGGGTCGACATCGGCCACCTCCCGGCGGGCCCGGTCCTCGTAGGCGGCCAGGTCGGCGGCGTGGCGGTGGATCTCGGCCCGGGCGCCCGGGAAGATGCGGTCCTTGGCCAGCCAGGTGCCCAGGTGGCGGGCGTAGCTGTGGGCGTGGCGCTCGAGGGCGAGCCAGGCCCGGGGGTCGGCGGCGCGGGCCGCTTCGTCCTCCAGCACGAGCAGCTGGCGCTGCATGCACTGGATGGCCCACTCGTCCCGGTGGGTCAGTTCGTGCTCGTCCCCCATCGGGACGACTCTACCGGCGGATCGTCAATACTCAATGCCCTTCTTGGCCTTGATCCCTTGGTCGTAGGCGTGCTTGACCTTTCGCATCTCTGTCACCGTGTCGGCCAGGGCGACCAGCTCCTCCGGTGCGTCCCGCCCGGTGACGACCACGTTGGTGTGGGGGGCCCGGCCGGCGATGCCGGCGACCACATCCGCTACATCGACCCAGCCGTACTTCACCGCGTAGGTGAGCTCGTCGAGGATGAGCAGGTCGAAGTCGCCCGAGGCCAGCTTGGCCGCGGCCACGTCCCAGGCGTGGCGGCCCTTGGCGGCCGTCTCGTCGAGGTCGGTGGACTCCCAGGTGAACCCGTCGCCCAGGGTGTGCCACTCGATCCCGAGGTGGTCGGCCAGCTTGCGCTCGCCTGTCTTCCACTTCCCGCTCTTGATGAACTGGACGACCCCGACCCGCCAGCCCCGGGCCCAGCCTCGGCCCATCACCCCGAAGGCGGCCGACGACTTGCCCTTGCCGTAGCCGGTGTTGACCAGCACGATCGACTCGGCCCGGGCCACCTGGTGAGCGTAGGGGCGTATGCTGCCGCCTGCAGCGCAGGGAACCCGGTGTGAGTCCGGGGCTGTCCCGCAACTGTCACCGGGGAGCAGATCCCACGCAATGGCCACGGTCCGAGAGGGCGGGAAGGCCGGGACGAGCGTCGATCCGGGAGCCAGGAGACCTGTCTGTGTCGGCAGATGCCGGGAGAAAGGTCGCGTGGACGTCGTGGAGCTGCAGGTTCGGTCCCGCCAGGAGGGCGGGCGCCCCTTTCCCGTGTTGGTGTGGCGGTCGCCCGGGCCGCTGCGCATGATCGCCTCGGCCCCGCACGGGGGTGGGCTCGGCCTGCGGCGCTGGGTGGTCAACGCCCAGGTCCCCGTGAGCTACGGGCGGCGCGACCCCGACCATCACCTGGCCAAGCTGGGCGTCTCGCTGGGATTGCCGGGCCGGGGGGTCGGCATGCTGACGGCCGCCGACGTGCGGGCGGTGTCGGTGGCGACCGACTCGGGCGTGGAAGCGTCGGCCACGGTGGGGCTGGGCCATCCGACGTGGGCGGCCGCGCCCGACGAGGGCCGCCCGGTCAGCCTGGTCGGCACGGTCAACCTCATGGTCCTGCTGCCCGAGCGGCTGTCGGACGCCGCCCTGGTCAACGCGGTGGCGACGGTCACCGAGGCCAAGGCCCAGGCCCTGTGGGAGCGGGGGATCCGGGGAACGGGCACCGCCACCGATGCGGTGTGCGTCGCCTGCCCGGACGAGGGGGTGGCCCACGCCTTCGGCGGCCCGCGGTCGCTCTGGGGGTCGCGGCTGGCCCGGGCGGTCCACCAGGCCGTGCTCGCCGGCCTGGCGGTCCAGTGACCGTCACACTGGTCCTCGGGGGCGCCCGGTCGGGCAAGTCGGCGTTCGCCGAGCGACGGGCGGGCCCCGGTTCGGTCACCTATGTCGCGACGGGCGACGCGGCCGACATGCCAGAGCGGGTGGCCGCCCACCGGGCCCGCCGGCCGTCGACCTGGAACACCATCGAGGCCAGCGACCTCGTGGGCGTGCTGTCGTCCGTCGTGGGGACCGTGCTGGTCGACAGCCTGACCACGTGGGTGGCCGGAGCGGCGGGGTTCGAGGCCGACATCGACGCGCTGTGCCGCGCCCTGTCGTCACGGTCGGGGGACACCGTCGTGGTCAGCGACGAGGTCGGACTGGGGGTCCACCCGTCGACGGAGGTGGGCCGGGCGTTCCGGGACGCCTTGGGGCTGGTCAACCAGGCCGTCGCCGCCGTGGCCGACGAGGTCCTGCTCGTGGTCGCGGGCCGGGCCCTCGTTCTGGGCGCCGTCGTGTGAGGCGCGCCCTGGCCTTCCTCACCCCCTTCGGAGGCGCGGTGGCGCCGTCGCCCGCCGCGGTGCCGTGGTTCCCGGTGGTCGGCGCCGCCCTCGGGCTCGCCCTCGGAGGCATCTGGTGGCTGGCCGGGCGGTTGTGGGCCGCGCCGGTGGCCGCTGCCGTGGTCGTGGCCGCCGACCTGGTCCTCACCGGCATGCTCCACCTGGACGGGCTGGTCGACTCGGCCGACGGCCTGCTCCCGCCGCTGGCCGATCGCCCCCGGCGGCTGGAGGTCATGGCCGACCCGGCCACGGGCGCCTTCGGCGTGGGCGCAGCCGTCGCCGTCCTCCTGCTGCGCTGGGCCGCGTTGGCCTCCCTGGCCCCGTCGGCGTTGCTGTTGGGGGCGTTGTGGTGCGGGAGTCGACTGGCCATGGCGGTGACCGCCCAGTGGGCCCCCTACGCCCGGCCAGGCGGGGGACTGGCCAGCGCGTTCCTCGACCCAGGCGGTCGCCGCCGGTCGCCGCCGGTCGCCGGGATCGTGCTGTGCGCCGGGCTCGCCGTTCTCGGCCGGGGCGACGCCGTGGTCGGCGTGCTCGCCCTGGGAGTGGCCGCGGCGGCCGTCGTCGGCCTGGCCGCCCGCCGGATCGGCGGGTTCACCGGCGACGTCCTGGGCGCCGCGGGCATGGTCGGCGAGACCGTCGGGCTCCTCGCCGCCGCGGCCCACCGGTGAACCGGGCCCTCGGCGCCGCGGTCGGCGTCGCCGCCGACCGGCTGATCGGCGAGCCCCCGCGGTCTGTCCACCCCGTGGTGGGCTTCGGCCGGATCATGCGGGCGGTGGAGCGAGGCCTGTACGCGGACGACCGGGGCCGGGGTGTGGTCCACGCTGCGCTCGGGGTCGCGGTCGGCGCGGGCGCCGGCGCCCTGGTCGGCTCCACCGCCGCGGCCACGTTCCTGGCTGTCGGCGGCCGGGCGCTGGGCGAGGCGGCGCGGGCC
>Ga0310811_10008690_pt1 | contig 13067 bp, 11 predicted proteins | sample YCmetagenome_FD_207642 | JGI IMG/M metagenome (GOLD analysis project Ga0310811, IMG submission 207642) | Soil microbial communities from experimental microcosm in Duke University, North Carolina, United States - YC | ecosystem: Engineered > Artificial ecosystem > Soil microcosm > Unclassified ...
TCACTCTTTGTTTCTTTCACTCGGTAGGTCCATTTCTCCTTTGTTCTCGGGTTGAGTTTTGTTACATAGCCTTCGTAATGGCCGAACCACAGAAATCCTTGTTGGTCTTCCACCACATGGAGCGTTATGGTGGGCAACGATTGTTCCACATCGACTTGAGCAAAACGATAACCATCGTAACGCACAATGCCATTCTGCGAGGTGATCCATAGAAAACCGTCCCTGTCCTGAAGCATGGACGTGACCGAGTTGAATGGATACCCATCGTCGATACCGATCAATTCGATATTCGGTTTTTCAATGAGTTGCTGCGCATCTGCTACGGGATTGAGCAAACAAGCGAAGAGACACGAAAAGCAGATGAGGCGCTGTGCTAATTTCATTTCTCGTCAGAAAAACACAAGATAACTAAGTCACCGCTGAAACTCATGCGTTGAAAAGTAAGCTTTTGATATAATTGAAGGTTTCTCGGAGGGAGGGAAGACTGGCTTGCGGAGCTTTGCTCTCGGTGAGCATGGCGGCGGTGAGATGGCTCAATGCCAGCGCCCAGGCCTCCTCCGCTTCCACCGGAAAAACATAGCCCGCCTCTTCTTTAATGCTTCTGAGCAACAACTCATTCGCTATGGGGTAGTGAATTTTCTGCACCCCCTTCTCGGTGTGCTTTTTGCCCAGCATCCGTAACGGCGCAAGGATTTCTTTATGAATGTAAAAGCAATCGGGCTCGCGTTCCACAAAACTGAAAACGACCAGTTCAAAAACACTGATCAACTTGGTGCGCTGCTCAGTCATGTCTTCGGGAAACATGGACCTCACCTCAGGATGGCGCTCAAATAGGTGATTGTAGAAACGGATGGTCATTCCCTCGGTATTCAACAACCTAAACGTTTTCTTCAAAATCACTACTTGATCTTTCGTCAAGGGTTTAAGTGGCTCAATGTTCATGACCGTATTTTAGGTAATTACTGCAAAATGCCACTGCCGATTTGAGTGAATGACAGAAATCCAGAGCGTTTGACATTCTGAATGAGCGAACTGATTCCTTCCATTTTTTAGACCACATTGCCCGAGGGCAACATCGACCTAAATCTTACATCCACAAGAATTTTCGGCACTCAAGAAAAATGTTGTTTACTCAATTGCCTTGGTAAAACACTCATTCATCAAAACCTGCTACCTGTGGTCACGTACTTTTGAATCGAACTCAAACAAACCTCTTTGTGCCGCGGCCATAGAGGATAAAACTAAAACCAAAAATCATGAACGCACAACAAATTAAACTCGTCAAAGAATCTTGGGGTTTTGTAATTGTAAAACCAGAAGAAGCAGGTCAGATGTTTTATGCCCGCCTGTTCGAAACAGCACCCGAATTGCAACACCTGTTTCATGGCAACATTAAAGAGCAGGCACGCAAACTCATGAGCATGGTCACCTTGATCGTTTCCAAATTGGAAAAGCTGGACACCGTCATCCAAGAAATCAAATCGTTGGCTGTACGTCACAATAAGTATGGAGCAAGAAGAGAACATTATTCAGCGGTTGGTGATTCTTTGATTTGGACATTGAAAAAAGGTCTCGGCGAGCGGTGGACGATAGAGACAGAAACGGCGTGGCTTCTTGTATTCAAAATCTTGTCCGAGGCGATGATCCAAAACCAACTGGCAGCCGCGACGGCCGCAAGGTAATTTCTAAACAACACCAACACATCCCCATCTATGTTTTTAATTCTTTATCACCCGGTCTGGTTCGAAGGCCTTTCTACATTGATGGAAAAGGAAAAAACGAAATTCTTTTCCATGACACGAAATTTTCTTCGCAAGCAATTTTCCCGGAAAAATTCGTCGTTTCACCAGTTGAAAAACTTGCTGGATGATAAAGTGGAGAAACTCGAGGTGCTCTCTGCCGAGCTTCGGCAAAAAAACGTTCAATTAAAAAAACAGTATGACGAGCTCTGCGCACAAAGCGACCGCATTGATTTGCAGTATCAGTTGATTGAGCTAATGAACGCAGAACTCAATTCGCACAGCAAAAAACTGGAGGAGAAGGTAAACGAACGGACCAAAGAGCTGGAGCATTCAAACAGGTTATTGAAACGCTACAACGAAAACCTAGAGCAATACACGTTTGCCATTTCGCATCAATTGAAGGCGCCGATCGCACGCGTGTTGGGGCTCACGCAGTTGATGCGTATCGTGCCTGAATTAGAGCGCATTTCAATCAACGAAAATTTGCATAGCGAGGCCAAAGAACTGGACGGCATTTTCAAACAACTGGTTCACGCCTTAAACCTAAAACATGATTCGACCGCTATTAAAGTCGAAAACCTCAACATCGAGTCGTTGTTGCACGAAACTTGGGAAATGCTCCGCAGGCAGTCCGATGCCGAGGCCAGACTCGAATGCAAGGTGATCGGTGATGCGTCGCTCGACACTGATAAGAACCATTTGACGGAGGCAGTGGCTCACATCCTTGCCAACGCGCTCAAATTTCATAAACCCCAGTGCGGAGCAAGAGTGAAAGCCGAAATCGTGAGAGGAAAAGAATGGATGAAAATCCGTATCAAAGACAACGGCATAGGCTTTGACACAGAGGATGTTGCAGAAAAATTGTTCACGCCATTTTCAAAATTCAACGTCACGCATTCAGGAAGAGGGATGGGCCTGTATTTAACGAAGCAACATGTTTCCATTTTAGGTGGGGATGTGTGGGTGGCGAGCCGCCTCAACAAAGGAACGGAAACGATCATTGAACTTCCGTTGAATTGATCAATAACGTTCAGCAACATGAGTAGAGATTTTGATAATACAAGTTTAAAAAAATACCAGTCGCTCATTTCTACTCTGAAAGGGCATGAAGAATTTTTGCTGGATGCCAATGGAATCATCATCAGTACCAACCTGGAAGCGGTAAACATCACCGGGTATGAAGAATACCAGGTCATTGGCAAACATTTGAGCTTGTTCTACACCAGCGAAGAAAAACCAAAAGCGAACAAAGATCTGGAGCGGGCGACTTTACTCAAGGCAATTGTGGTTACAGGGCTGAAGCTGAAAAAACGCGGTGGCACTTTTTGGGCCAAAATGAAAATCAGTTTCGAAGGTGAAAAGGATTCTGCGGTGTTTTTCAAAGTCACCCTGCAAGACACCACACACCGTGCGCTTTCAAAACTCAACGGAAAATCGATTCGTGACGAATACCTGGCTATTTTCAATACGTCCTTTGTGGGCATCTTCAAATTCCGAATGATTGACTACCTGATGATGATGTGCAATCAGAAAGCTTTGGACATCACCAATAGAAATGGTTCGGGCAACTTTAAGTTCAATGCTGTTTTTCATAACCCGCTGCAGTTTGAGCAGTTTATTTCCATTCTTGAAAAGGAACGAAAAGTGGAAGGCCTTCAGTTTCTGATCAATGACAACACCAACCGCAAAGACAATTGGGGTTTGGTGAGTGCGAAATATTTTAAAAGCCAGGGCTTTGTTGAAGGATTGCTCATGGATATTTCAGAGCAACACAATCAGATGATGGAGCTCCAACGCGTAAACCGCGAACTGGACAACTTCACGTATCACGCGTCACATGACCTGCGCGCTCCGCTCACGTCCATGATGGGATTGATAAATCTTGGTTTAAAGGAATCGGAAGACGAGACAAGCCTGAGATACTTTGAAATGCTGCGCGGACGAGTATCGCATATGGATATGCTATTGAAAGACTTGATTTCAGTGTCGTACAATAGCAAGGCGCAGATTGAATATGGACACTTCAATTTTACGAATGAAGTCGAGGCTATTCTCAAATCATTGATCTACCCAGGGCATATTTTTCGTATTGATTTAAACATCAACGAAGATCACGCGTTCGCCACGGACTCACCACGAGTGCGCACCATCCTGAGAAATTTACTCTCGAATGCATTCAAGTATTACAACAATGAAGAGCAATCACCTTTTGTCTGTTTGAAAATACGAGTCAAGCCAAGCCATGTGGCGATTCAACTTAAAGACAACGGCATCGGTATTGAGCATGAAAACAAACAGAAAATCTATAACATGTTTTATCGCGGCACCAACCGCTCCGATGGCACGGGGCTTGGCCTCTACATCGTCAAATCGATGGTAGAAAAATTGCAAGGAAAGATTGCCGTTGAATCCACCCTGCGCAGGGGTACCACTTTTTTGCTCACCATCCCCAACCAGATCAAACATTGTCAAGAAATAAATCGATACGCAGAAATTTAAAACCACAAGTCATGACGCAAAAGCAAATCGAATTGGTCGAAAATTCATGGGACTATGTAATCATCAATGCATTAGAGGCGGGAACAAATTTTTATACAAAACTCTTTGAACTTGATCCTGCATTGCGGCAATTGTTTAGAGAAGACATTCGCCTGCAGTCACAAAAGCTAGTGTCGCTGATCACTTTCGTGGTTCATAAGCTGAATAACATGAATGATGTCATCGCAGATGTGAAAGCACTTGGCAAACGCCACAAAAACTATCGTGTGAAAAAAGAACACTATTCGCTGGTGGAACAGGCGCTTTTGTGGACCCTGGAAAAAGGGTTGGGCGACCAATGGAATCATGAAACCGAAAATGCATGGAGAGCCGCCTACTCCATCCTGTCCGACACGATGATCAAAGCGAGTCAAGACACCGAACCCGCGGTTATATAAATTTCAATCATCGCCTCAAGTATGTCGAACAAAAAGCATTTGTTTACCGCGTTCTTTCTTGCGTCCATATCTTGTATGATGCTGACGGTGGCTGAACCACGACAGAATGCTCGCGTAAATACGAACCCACATTCCGAAAGTGAAAAGCCCGTGAAGGCCCAAAAGAAGGTCACGCCCATTTTCCTTGAAAAGGAAGTCAGGTTCAAATCACTTCAAAATAAACACAAGCAATTTTGGATTGGGTTGATGCGCAAACCAAAAGAGAAAGTCAATGGTATGGTCAATCAATCGGGGGTCGCACAGAGTTTTATTAGGGATTTTTATTTCGCCGCAAGGAAATGATTACAGCCTGAGGAAAACAATTCTTTTAGGGGGAGTAGATCTGATTTGAAATACTCGCAGCACCCCTTATCTTGCCGGGATGAGCGAAAAAGAATTCAAACCTGTTTTGGGATTATGGGACGGTACCATGTTGGTCGCTGGCTCGATGATCGGTTCGGGTATTTTCATTGTAGGAGCCGATATCCTGCGAAACGTGGGCAGCGCGGGCTGGCTCATTGGCGTGTGGGTGATTACAGGCTTCATGACCATCACGGCAGCTGTCAGCTATGGAGAGCTGAGTGGCATGTTTCCAAAAGCAGGTGGTCAATATGTTTATTTGAAAGAGGCCTACAATCCACTCGTTGCGTTTCTCTATGGCTGGAGCTATTTCTCCGTTATTCAAACGGGGACGATCGCCGCCGTGGGAGTGGCTTTCGCAAAATTCATGGCATATATCGCGCCATGGGCCAGCGAAGATTTGATTTTGATCGATTTGAATTTCTTGAGAATCACCTCCGCACAGCTGATTTCCATTTTCACGATCATATTGCTCACGTATATCAACACAAGAGGAGTTCAAGGCGGGAAACTTATTCAAACCTTCTTGACCGTCATCAAACTCGCCAGTCTTTTTGGGTTGATCGTTTTTGGATTGGTCATGATGAAAAGCGACGTGTGGAGCGCCAACTGGACAAACGCCTGGAGCCTTCACGGTATCGAAAAAGGAACCGGAAATATCATTGACTACACTTTTGTCGTGGGCCTCGGAGCAATAGCAACGGCGATGGTAGGATCTATCTTCAGTAGCGACGCATGGAACAGCATTACTTTCATCGCGGGCGAAATGAAGAACCCTCAACGCAATATCGGACTTGGTTTGTTTCTAGGCACCCTGATCGTAACCGTCATTTACGTTCTGGCAAACTTGATGTATGTATCCGTGTTGCCGCTGAACGAAATTGCCTTTGCGGAAAAAGATCGTGTAGGTGTTGCTGCCGCGAAAGTCATCTTTGGTAACGCCGGCACAATCGTTATCGCGGTGATGATCATGATCGCCACATTTGGTTGCAATAATGGCTTGATCCTGGCGGGCGCCCGAGTTTATTACACCATGGCCAAAGACGGCTTGTTTTTCAAAAAGGTGGGTGAACTCAATCGTTTCTCAGTGCCAAAGAATGGTTTGTGGATTCAATGTATACTTGCTTCGGTTTGGTGCCTGAGCGGGCAGTACGGCGAACTCCTTCAAATGATTTCGTTTATTGTGGTCGTTTCTTATATGCTCACCATTGCAGGAATTTTTATTCTGCGAAAGAAACGCCCTCACGCGCATCGCCCTTACAAAGCGTTCGGTTATCCTGTCCTCCCGCTGATTTATATTTTGATGGGCACCGCATTTTGTCTGTTGCTGATTTTCTATCAACCGTTTTACACGACCTGCGGCTTGATCATTACCTTGATCGGCATCCCCATTTATTATTTTGTGTTAAACGAGAAATCAGTCACTTCCTGACCAGGCAAACTCATTTAACTAAATCGGTGAGCAAATCACGGATCGAGAAAAACGATCGATCATTGATTTTCCAGGCCGTCCGATTTTCATCGGAGTACACCCAGATAGTTAATTCACCATCGGTTGAGACTGAAAACCCCTGCCTCTCCAAGGCATTTTTGGTCCAAAGAAATGAATACCCCTCCCCCTGCAAATGGATGGTCTTTTTTTGAAAGGATTGATGCTGAACTTTTCCAGTCTTCAGATCGAAGCCTTTGAATTTGAACACGTTGTCAAAAGATCCGTCAAGCACGAGGTCTTCGGGAATTCCAGTCACCATTTTTTTGTCGGGTGTGGCCAGCCACACATCGTCCGCCATTTGCAGCGCGAGGTCGAGTTCATGTGTCGCCACAACGATGGCTTTGTCCTTTTCTCGGGCAAGTTTTAGCAACAACTTCATGATCTCCACGCGGTTGTTCAAGTCAAGGTGTGCCGTAGGTTCATCGAGCAATAAAACGGGAGTCTCTTGGGCAAGGGCACGGGCAATCATCGCCAACTGCAATTGACCGTCGCTCAGCTCTTCCAATTTCTTGTCTATCAAAGATGCAATGCGGACTTCACGAATAGATTGATCGATAACTTCGAGATCAATGGACGAGAAAGAAACGTCCCAATTGATGTGCGGATACCTGCCATAACCAACCAAGTCGTAGACGGTCATGTGAGTAGCGGTAACCTTGTCCGTCAGCACGACCGCAATTTTTTTTTCGTCTTGATTTAAAATTTCACCCGCCAAAGGACGTTGTAAACCGGCCAGTGTTCTAATCAAAGTCGACTTTCCAATTCCGTTGGGGCCCATAAAACAAGTGAGTTTTCCTGGGTACAATTCGAGATCAACGCCCTCGAATAATACATTAGAAGTATATCCGACGGATAAATTTTTTGTTGAAAGGATTTGATTAGCGCTGTTCTGCATGAAGAAAAGTTAATGCAAAACTAAGCCATTTCATTTTTGCAAAAATTACTTTTAATATGTTTATCATTGTAAACCCTCCGATCAAATAAATTCAACACACAAAAAAAGCGTATGAAAAAGAACCTTCTTTTCGCAGTGGCATTGCTACTGGCTTTTCATTTTTCTTTAGCACAAAAGAAAAAAGGGGAACTCGACCAAAAGAAACCCGAAACCAAAATGGCCTTACCGGCTCCACAGAAAATCACGAGCGTGGAGGGAATCACTGAGTATCGGTTGGCCAACGGACTTCGCGTTTTGCTTTTTCCCGATCAGTCGAAACAAACCGTGACGGTGAACATCACCTATATGGTTGGATCCAAAAATGAAAACTATGGTGAGACAGGGATGGCGCACTTGCTCGAGCACTTGGTGTTCAAGGGCACACCCAACCACCCAAACATTCCTCAGGAATTGACAGCACACGGAGCAAGCCCCAATGGCACCACCTGGGTTGACCGCACAAATTATTTTGAAACATTCAATGCCACCGAGGAAAACTTAAAATGGGCACTTGACCTCGAAGCCGATCGAATGGTGAACTCGTATATCGCCAAAAAAGATCTGGAAAGCGAAATGACCGTAGTACGCAATGAATTTGAATCGCGCGAAAATAATCCCTTCAACGTACTTATGGAGCGCGTCACTTCCACCGCTTATTTGTGGCATAACTATGGCAAGTCCACCATCGGCTCTCGTGCCGATTTGGAAAACGTACCCATCGAAAGACTCCAAGCGTTTTACAAAAGAAATTATCAGCCCGACAACGCAGTGCTTTCTGTGGCTGGAAAAATTGATGAACCAAAAACATTGGAACTCATCAACCAATACTTTGGCATTACTCCAAAACCCGAAAGAGAACTCCAAAAGACGTACACCCTCGACCCCACTCAGGACGGCGAACGAAATGTGGCTCTGAAAAGAACAGGCGATGTGCAAGTAACAATGGCAGCCTATCATATACCTGCCGGCTCGCATCCGGATTATGGACCTCTTACAGTGCTCGGCCGGCTACTGGGAAGCGAACCTTATGGTCGACTCTACAAGGCTTTAGTAGACACAAAAATGAGCAGCTACGCAGGCGCGTTCCCACGTTCGTACCAAGAGCCGGGATTGTTTTACGCCTACGCACAAGTGTTGAAAGAAAAATCACTCGATGATGCCAAGTCGACGATGTTCAAGACGCTGGATGAATTTGCCAACACACCACCCACGGCCGGAGACCTGGAACGCGCAAAAAATGAAATCCTCAAACAAATCGAACTTTCATTCAACTCGTCACAAAGTGTGTGCCTTCAACTCAGCGAGTCGATCGCGACGGGCGACTGGCGACTTTTGTTCCTGAATCGCGACAGAATCAAAACAGTGACGATCGATGACGTGGTGCGCGTCGCGAAACAATATCTGAAACCCGACAATCGTACTTCGGGCGTATTCCTGCCAACCGAAAAACCCGAGCGCTCGGATATTCCCGCAACGCCAGATGTGAATGCAATGGTGAAAGATTACAAAGGAGGTCAAGCAGCGGCCCAAGGAGAAGCATTCGATCCTTCACCTGCAAATATTGAATCAAGAACAGCGCGCACAGATTTGCCAAATGGAATGAAGGTCGCGTTACTTCCAAAGAAAACACGGGGAGAATCCGTGGAGGCAAGGATGACTGTTCGATTCGGTGATTTAAAATCGCTGCAAGGCAAAAGCATTGCTGCCGATTTTGTGGCAGTTTTATTGATGAGGGGCACTACCAAACATACACGCCAGCAAATAAAAGATGAATTTGATCGGTTGAAGGCAAATGTATTTGTCGGAGGAAGCGCACCTACCATAACCGTGTCGATCTCCACCACCAGACCCAACCTTTCTGAAGTACTCAAATTGGTGGCCGAAGTTTTACAAAGCCCCGCTTTTCCTCAAGATGAGTTCGACAAACTAGTCAACGAACAATTGGCCGATGTAGAGTCTCAACGCAGCGAACCTCAGGCCATTGCCATGACACGTATGCAACGCTACATCAATCCTTATCCAAATACCGACCCGAGATATACCACGAGCCCTGATGAAGATGTTGCCGAAATCAAAGGCGTGAAGATGGACGAAGTGAAAAAATTCTACAGTGAATTTTATGGCGCTTCGGCAGCAACGTTATCTGTCGTTGGAGATTTTGATGCAAATGAAATCAAAAAACTGGCCACAGAATTATTTGGAAACTGGAAAAACCCAACGCCGACGGTTCGATTGGAAAACAAAGCAACCCCTGTGGCCACGATCAACGAATCCTTTGAAACACCCGACAAGGCAAACGCTTTCTTCGTAGGCAGTTTTAATTTCGAATTCCGCGATGACAATCCAGACTACCCTGCCATGGTGATGAGCAACTTTATGCTCGGTGGTGGATTTTTGAATTCACGATTGGCTACGCGCATCCGTCAAAAAGAAGGCTTGAGCTACGGGGTAGGATCAAGTTTTAGCGCAGGAGCTCTTGATCCTGTCGGATCATTTATGGCATTTGCGATCTATGCCCCGGAAAATGTCGACAAACTCGAGGCAGCTTTCAAAGACGAAATCAACAAAGTAGTGACCACTGGCTTTACTGCTGAAGAATTGGCCGCCGCAAAATCCGGATGGACACAGCAACGCACCGTCGGACGCGCACAAGATGCGAACTTGGCGGGCACACTGAACAATTACCTGTTCATCAAGCGTGATTTGAAGTGGGATGAATCCTACGAAAAGAAAGTAGTGGACTTGACAGTGGAGCAAGTAAATGCGGCAGTAAAAAAATACCTGGATGTAAGCAAGATCAATATTGTCAAGGCAGGCGACTTCGCCAAAGCAAAAGCGAAGGCGGCATCTGCAGAAAAGAAATAGCATCTCTTATCAATAGTTGAACCCTTGGGCGTCGGAAGAACCCAAGGGTTTCTTTTTTTAGACGGTTTCAGCCTCCATCTTTTGATGGGGTTTGTAAATCCGATCAATCTTGTTCATCTTTGCACCCCTTTGACAAGAAAATAGCGTAAAAACATATGAAACGTACATTTCAACCTTCACGCAAGAAAAGAAAGAACAAGCACGGATTCCGCGAACGCATGGCATCCGCCAATGGCCGCAGAGTATTGGCTAGCCGTAGAAAGAAAGGCCGCAAAAAGCTAACGGTTTCTGACGAAGGCACTTCCAAGAGCAAGTAAAATGTGAGTACATTCCGTTGTGGATTTGTACTAAATCCAAAGGAATGACCATGTTTTCGTTCACAAAGGCCGAACGGCTTTCAAGCAAAAAATCAATTCAGGAACTCTTCGACAAGGGTTCCTCTTTTTATTTACACCCCTTTAAGATTTATTACCGAAAAGCAGATCTCTCTAATCAAAGTCAAATTCTGATTTCGGTACCAAAATCAAATTTCAAGAGAGCACCTGATAGAAATACCTTGAAACGACGGATCCGGGAAGGATATCGCCTCAACAAATCCTCGTTATCGTCAGACAAAAAATTCTTGATTGCGTATATTTACTCAGCCAAGGAAATATTGCCCTCGGCCGTCATCCATCAAAAGATTATCTCATCACTAAAAAAAATCACTGAAAGATGAAGGGAAAGAAATGGAGGGTTGTGATTTTCTTGTCCGTCGCAACGGGTCTTTTGGCATTCACCGTTCCTACCGATCGATACTTCGATATTGCCAAGAGCCTGGACATTTTCGCCACCCTGGTCAAAGAAGTAAATGCCAACTATGTGGACGAAGTCGATCCTAAGAAATTGATCGACACGGGCATCAATGGCATGCTGCAACAATTGGATCCTTACACGGATTATATCCCGAAAGAAGACATGGAGGCGTTCAGTATTCAAACGACGGGTGAATATGCTGGCATAGGAGCATTGGTGGGCCAAATCAATCACAAGACCGTCATCACATTTCCTTACCTCGGCTTCCCCGCAAATCGCGCCGGCATCCGCGTAGGCGATGAATTGATTTCAATCAATGGCAAAAATGTACAGGGAAAACCAACGGGTGAGTCAAGTGTGCTACTCAAAGGCACGCCACAAACCGAGGTGGAAGTTGAAGTGAAAAGATACGGAGAGCAAAACACCATGAAATTCAAGGTGCTGCGGGAAAAGATCAAAATCAGTAATGTCACTTACGTGGGATTGATCGACAATGAACTTGGATACGTCAAACTCGACGAGTTTACCCCCGGAGCAAGCCGCGAGGTGGCCGACGCCGTTGCGAAATTGAAATCACAGGGGGCTAAAAAATTAATTCTGGATTTGCGCGACAATCCCGGCGGTTCTCTCTATGAAGCGGTGAACATTGTGAACATCTTCGTTCCCAAAGGAAAAGAAGTAGTGTCCACCAAAGGAAAATCGCCCGAATCAAATAAGACCTACAACACCCTCAACAACCCGATCGATCTAGAAACACCCCTGACGGTTTTGACCAGCGGAAGCTCTGCCTCTGCGTCTGAAATTGTTGCGGGTTCGTTGCAAGATTATGATCGCGCAGTGCTCGTGGGTCAGCGAACTTTTGGCAAAGGCCTTGTGCAGACCACTCGGCAGCTGGCATACGACGCGCAGCTAAAAATCACGACGGCTAAATATTACATACCAAGTGGCCGTTGCATCCAAGCATTGGACTATGCGCATCGCCATACCGACGGCACCGTCGGGAAATTCCCAGACTCATTAAAGCGTGAGTTTAAAACTAAAGTCGGCCGAAAAGTTTATGACGGCGCAGGGTTGGATCCGGATATCGAGGTCAAGCCAGAAGAGATTGCCTCACTGACGGTGGAGTTGGTGTCCTCAGGATTGATGTTTGAGTACGCCAGTAAGTATTGCAGCGAAAATAAAACCAGCCCGCAATCGATGAAATCGTTCCGCGTGAACGATGCTGAATATGACAAATTTATAAGCTGGATCACAACTCAATCTTTTTCTTTTACGCCCGATCTTGAGCGAAAAGTGGATGCACTCATCGCTTCCGCAAAGACAGAAAAATATTACGATCACCTTCAAAATTCCTTGGTGGAGTTGAAGAGCAAAATAACACAGTCACGATCCAATGACCTTATTCGTTTCAAGGTGGAGATCTCTAGAGTTTTGGAAGAAGAAATCGCTTTCCATTACTCTCTTTCTCAGGGACAGGTGGACGTTTCCCTCGACCGCGACCCGGAAATTCTGGCGGCAAAAAAATTGCTGAACGATCGGACAAAATACAACCAACTGTTGTCAGCTCAGTGATGGCACTGTTATTGAGTATTGAGACGTCAACTCATTCCTTTTCTTGTGCGCTTCATGATGAAGGAAAATTAGTGGTCGAAGAAAAAAGCGTTGCGGATCAAACAACGGCGTCGATGCTCGCAGTGATGATCAAAAAACTTTTCAGTAAATCTCAATTAAAAAAAAATAAGCTCAGTGCGGTCGTGATTGCCGCTGGACCGGGTTCTTATACTGGGCTTCGCATAGGTGTCGCCACAGGCAAAGGAATATGCTATGCGTTGGAAATCCCCCTAATTTCTGTGGACACTTTAAAGTTGATGGCCTTCCAAGCATCGGCATTGATTCGCGATGGA
>Ga0310811_10008691_pt1 | contig 13066 bp, 11 predicted proteins | sample YCmetagenome_FD_207642 | JGI IMG/M metagenome (GOLD analysis project Ga0310811, IMG submission 207642) | Soil microbial communities from experimental microcosm in Duke University, North Carolina, United States - YC | ecosystem: Engineered > Artificial ecosystem > Soil microcosm > Unclassified ...
ATGTCACCGAGGGGCGCAAGCTCGAGACGCGCATCCAGACGGCGCAGCGCGCGGAGAGCGTGGGCGTCTTGGCCGGCGGCGTCGCGCACGACTTCAACAACCTGCTCGTCGCGATGTTGGGCAACGCGGATCTCGCGCTGCTCGAGCTCGAGCCCGGCACCGACGCGCGCTACGCGGTCGAATCGATCCGCACGGCCGCGTTGCGCGCGGCGGAGCTGACCGAAAAGCTGCTGGCGGTCGCGGGCCGTCGCATGAGCGCGGCGACCTGCGTCGAGCTGCGTCCGTTGATCGACGAGCTGCTGGTGCTGTTGCGCCCGACGTTCCGCTCGGACGTGCACGTCGATCTCGCGGTCGCCGGCGACGCCCACGCGGTCAAGGCCGATCCGACGCAGCTCCGCCAGGTCTTGCTCAACCTGATCGCGAACGCGCGCGAGGCGCTGAAGAGCGGCGGCAGGATCAGCGTACGCGCGCGCGCGCTCGTGCACGACGGCCGCCCGCACGACGACGACGTGCTGTCGGCGCCCGCCGGCGAGTACGTCGTGATCGAGGTCGCCGACGACGGCGCGGGCATGGACGACGCGACCCGACGCCGCGTGTTCGAGCCGTTCTTCACGACCAAGCAGCACGGCCACGGGCTCGGGCTCGCCGCGGTGCTCGGCATCGTGCGCGGGCACGGCGGCGCGATCCGACTGCGCAGCGCGCCCGGCGGAGGATCGTCGTTCCAGATCTTCTGGCCGGCGGCGGTGCGGGTGCGCGAGCGCGGCGCGCACGTCTTGGTCGTCGACGACGAGGCGATGGTGCGCGAGGTCGTGTGCCGCATGCTCGGCGAGGTCGGCTACGTCACGTGCGCGGCCGACGACGGCGCGTCGGCGCTCGCGCGCGTGCGCGCCGGCGAGCCGATCGACGCGATCGTCCTGGATCTGACGATGCCGGGGATGAGCGGCGGCGAGGTGCTCGCGACGTTGCGGCGCGAGCGGCCCGCGCTGCCCGTGATCGTGTGCAGCGGGCAGGATCGCGATCGCGCGGACGTCGAGGGCGCGGCCGCGGTCTTGTCGAAGCCGTTCCACTTCGACGAGCTGGTCGCGGCGATCGAGGCGGCGATCGCGCGCTAGCAGCTCAGCAGTTGTCGGGGATCGTCTGCGAGAAGGCGTCGCCGATGTCGAAGTACCAGAGGATGTTGCCGTCGAAGTCGGTGCGGTAGCCCATCTCGGCGACCGCGTTCTTGCCCGGCGCGCCCAGCTTGATCGCCTTCTGCCAGACCTGCGCGGCGGTGCAGCGCGGGGCGCGGATCAGCTTCTCGTCCTTGCAGTCCCACTCGACGAGGTAGCTGCGGACGCCGTCCTTGTCGACGTTCACGTAGACGACGCACTTCTGATCGACCTTGACGCCCATCGGCGTGCCGGCCGGCGGCTCGGTGTGCTTGGGCGAGACGAAGCGATAGAGGACGGAGAAGTTCTCGCCGAGCGTGATGTTGGCCTTGCCGTCGGGGAAGACGCCCTCGGCGTCGATGCGCCAGAGCTTGGCGTCGGGCCAGATCTTCTTGGCCTCGGCTTCGGCGGTCGGATAGAAGGCGCTGACGTCGAACTTGCTCGCGTCGAAGCCGCCGTCGACGGCGAGCGGGCCGCCTTTGTAGTCGTCGGGCGGCGGGGGCGGCGTGTTCGTCGGCGGGGGCGGCGGTGGCGGTGGCGTGCTCGTGTGCGTCGCGGCGGCGATTTGATCGTGCGCGTGATCGAGTTGATCGTGCGCGCGCTGCATCTGATCGCCGACCGCCTTCGCGGTGTCGCTGCCGAGGTGATCGAGCTTGTCGACGGCGTGATCGAGTTGATCGAGGCGCTTGTCGAGATCCGATCCGCTCGCGTTGCTCGCGGTGGTGGTGGTCGTCGACGCTGCTTCGTCACCGCCGCCGGCGGCGACCGCGATCGCGACGATGCCGCCGATCACGACGACCGCGCCGAGCCCGATCCACAAGCCCTTCTTCGATCCGCCGCCGACCGGCTGCGGCACGACCTGACCGCTGGTCGCGGTCGAGTGATGCTGCGGCGGCATCATCATCATGCCCGGCGCGCCGGACACGCCGGGCGGCGGAGGTGTCATCCCTTGGCCGGGCGGCATCGGTTGCTGCGCGGTCGGGGCCCAACCGGGCGGCCAGCTCGCGGGCGTCATCATCTGGCCGGCGCCGCTCGGGGATCCGCGCTGCGCGCTCATGCGATGCGCGGTCGCCGGCGAGATCGGCAGCCACGCGTCGGGGCCGAGCCCCGCGGTCGACGCTTGCAGCGCCTGCGCGAGCGCGCCCGCCGATCCGAACCGCTGGTTCGGATCCTTCGCGAGCGCGGTGAGGATCACCTGCTCGAGGTGCGGCGGCATGTCGGGGCGCAGCGCGCGCGGCGACGGCGGCGTGACGTCGACGTGCTTGCGCAGCAGATCGAACAGCGAGTCGGCGTTGAACGGCTTCTGTCCGGTCGCGCACTCGAACAGGATCACGCCCATCGCGTAGATGTCGGTGCGGTGATCGACGGGCTTGCCCATCGCCTGCTCGGGCGACATGTAATGAGGCGTTCCCAGCAGCGAGCCGGTCTGCGTGTAGCTGCCGCCCATCTCCGGGCGCAGCTTCGCGATGCCGAAGTCGAGCACCTTCGGGTGTCCGGCCGGCGTGACGAAGATGTTGTCCGGCTTGAGGTCGCGGTGGACGATGCCCTTGGCGTGCGCGGCGCCGAGCGCGTCGAGGCACTCGGCGGCGAGGCGCGCGAGGCCGCCGAGCGGCAGCGGCCCGGCCTTCGCGATGATGTCGTTGAGCGGCGCGCCGTCGAGGTACTCCATGATGATGAAGGGGCGGCCGTCGGGCAGGCGCGAGAGATCGAGGACGTTCACGATCGACTCGTGTCGGATCAGGTTGACCGCGCGCGCCTCGGAGAAGAAGCGATCGACGAGCTCGGGGCGATCGGCGCATTCGCGCGAGAGCACCTTGATGGCGACGCGGCTGCCGATCTGCGGGTGCACCCCTTTGTAGACGCGGCCCATGCCGCCGACGCCGAGCAGGCGCGCGACACGGTACGCGCCGACCGCGGTGCCGACGATCGGATCGTCCGACGCGACGACCGGCGTGCCGTCGGCGGGACATGCACCTGCCTGCGCCTGCGCGAGGCCACACTCCGGACACACGAACATGGGCGGTTAGCCTAACAGGTCTCTGTCCGTCCGGGATTCGGACAGTCCGTCCGGCCACCGGACGTTACACTCGGGTGGCACCTTGCAAGGGCGCGAGAATGCTCGCGGCGCGCGTTGGTCTCGCGCTTGCTCTGGGTCGCGGGGGTGTACGACGACGCCGACTCCAACGATGGCAACGACGAACGACCCCGCGAACGCCTCCTCTATGAAGGCGTCGATCACGTCAGCGACGCCGAGCTGATCTCGCTCGTGCTCGGGCACGGCACGCGCCGGCTCCCCGTCGGCGACATCGCGCATCATCTATTGCGCGAGATCGGCGGCGTCGCGTCGCTCGCGCGCGCCTCTCCGCACGAGCTGATCGGGTTCGAAGGCGTCGGCGAAGCGCAGGCCGCGCGCCTGATCGCCGCCGTGCAGCTCGGCCGCCGCGCCCTCGCGCGCGAGCGACGTCGGATCGAGAAGGTCGCGAGCCCCGACGCGATCTTCGACCGGTTGCAGCCTCGCTTCGCCGGCCTCGAGCAAGAGGTCGTGGTCGTCGTCGCGATCAACGCGCGCGGCTCGGTGATCGCGGAGATCGAGGTCGCGCGCGGCACGCTCGCGCGCGTCGACGTCCACCCGCGCGACGTGTTCCGCCCGCTGATCAAGCTGTCCGCCGCGTGCGGCGTGGTCGCGCACAACCACCCGTCCGGCGACCCGACGCCGAGCGAGCAAGATCTCGATCTGACCCACCGTCTCCGCGAGTGCGGTCACATCATCGGCATCCCGATCCTCGATCACATCGTGATCACCGACGACGACTTCGCGTCGATCGCCGAGGTGCTCGGCGTCCCGCTCCTCTTGCCAGACTGACAATGCCTGCTCTTTGATAATTTGTTGCCCGCGGGAGATCCGCCTGGGATGGTTGGGGCCATGCGGACCACGCCCTTCGTCGTCGCCGGTGCGATCGTCGTCGCCGCCGCGACGGCGTCGCCGGCGCGTGCCGATGCCGACTCGCTCGTCGAGGATCAAGGCGCGCGCGAGCTCGCGCTCGGCGGCGCGATGCGCGCGGGCGCGACCGGCGCGCTCGCGACCACGCTGAACCCGGCCGGCCTGCCGCTCTCGCAAGACCTCGTCTTCGAGGGCGCGTACGGCTATCGGCCGGACGACAGCGCGTCGGTGCTGCAGCTGTCCGCGTGCGACTCGACGACCGAGGCGCCGGGCTGCTTCTACTACCACTACCTGACGGCGTCTCCGACGATCGACGGGATGGACGAGCACCGGCACTCGCACACGTTCGGGTTCACGATGTCGCGGCAGGTCCTCCCGCACGTGCTGATCGGCGGCACGGTGAAGTACTTCAGCTACACGTCCGATCTGATGGGCGAGTCGAACGCGTCCGGCTTCAACTGGGACGTCGGCGCGACCTTCAAGCTGAACGAGTACGTCAACGTCGCGGTGGTCGGCTACGACCTGTGGGGCGAGCGGTCGACGCAGTTCCCGCGCGCGGTCGGCAGCGGCGCGATGGTGCGTCCGATCCCGCAGCTGACGATGGCGTTCGACGCGCTGTGGAACCTCGACGCGACCGGCAAGACCGGGCGCTTCGGCGGCGGCGCCGAGTACTTCTTGTCCTCGCAGGAGGGCCAGATGGGGTACCCGCTGCGCGTCGGCGCGGTGAAGGACCTCGCGCTCGGCGGCACGTACATCACCGGCGGGCTCGGGATCACGAGCTTGAAGATCGGGCTCGATCTCGGCGCGCGGAAGGAAGTCGCGGGCGGTGACGAGCTGGTCGTGACGGCGAGCCTCCGGTTCTTCGGACCGCGGGGCGCCGGCGGCGCCGAGCTCTGATTCGCGAAACGCGAGCCGGGTTCCCGGTGTCCCGTGAGCGGTGGAGTATGCTCGTTCGCGGTCCATGACCCTGAGGGAACGCATGCTCTTGCGCCGCCTGCGCGAGCGCGACGAGCGAGCGTTCCGCGAGCTGGTCGAGGAGCACCGCGACAGGGTCTACAACCTGACCTACCGCATGCTCGGGAACCGCGCCGAGGCCGAAGACGTCGCCCAAGAGGTCTTCATCTCGGTCTTCAAGACGATCGACACCTTCCGCGAGGAGTCGAAGTTCTCGACGTGGCTGTACCGAGTCACGGTCAACCACTGCAAGAACCGGATCAAGTACCTCGCGCGGCGGCACGATCGCGATCAGGACGAGCTCGACGAGGCGGCGGAGCAAGACGTCGCGGCGGCGGTGACCGCGCCCAGGCCGTCGCCCCGGCCGGATCGCGCGCTCGAGAGCCAGCAGACCGAGAAGATGCTGCAGGACGCGATCGCCGAGCTCGACGAGGACCACCGCGTGCTGGTCGTGCTCCGCGACGTCGAGGACCTCTCGATCGAAGAGATCTGCGAGATCACGGGCTTGCCCGACGGGACGATCAAGTCACGCCTGCACCGCGCGCGGATGGCCTTGCGCAAGAAGATCCAGCGTCATCTTTAGAGGAGGAGTCATGGCCGACCAAAACGCGCCGCACGAAGAGATCGAGGCCAAGCTCTCCGACTACTACGACGGGATGCTGTCGGGGCCGGAGCGCGACGAGATCGCGCAGCACCTCGACACCTGCGACGGCTGTCGCGCGGCGTACGCCCAGCTCGAAGAGACGATGAAGGCGTTGGCCGGGATGAAGGGCAAGAAGGAGGACGCGCCCGCCGGCATGACCGCGGCGGTGACCGACACGATCAACCGGCGATCGGCGGGGCGCTTCTTCGGCCGGAAGACGCTGGGCGATCGCGTGCCGTTCGGGGTCTTGCTGATCGTCGCGATCGTCGTGCTCGGCGTGACCGCCGCGATCCTGTACTCGTCGTCGACGGGGAACCTGCGCACGAGGACACCCGAAGCGCCGCACATGAACGGCCACGGCGGGGTCGTCCCGACGCCGTAGCGTCACGAGCACGCGCGGCGTCGTACCGAGCGCGTATCGTCGGCGCGCGGGAATCGAACGCGTGGGGTGTGCGTTCGGGGCCCGGGAGGAGCCATGACGATCGCGAGGAACGGCGCGTGCGCGGTGATGATCGCGCTCGGCGCGTGCGTGGTGCCCGGCGAGCCGGAGTCGGCGCCGGACGAAGGCGACCGCGTGAGCGAGGACGTCGCGCTGTATCGGGTCGGCGATGGCGAGTGCCTGTCGGGGATCGCGGAGCGGTTGTCGTATCCGGGCGGGTGGCGCGCGCTCGCGAAGGCGAACCAGCTGCGCGGCGATCGCATCCGTGAAGGCGCCGCGCTGCGCGTGCCGATCGCGTACATCACCGACGCGGGGCTGGCACCGCGCGACTTCGGGCTCGAGCCGTTCCGCGAGCCGATCGCGAAGGCGCCGCTGGTCGCGTGCCGGGACGAGGTCGCGCGCGGCGAATGCGCGACCGTCGGCGACACCCGGCTGTGCGTCGAAGCGACCGACGCGAGCCCGCTCGCCGATCCCGACGGCGACGACGACTGCGTGCTCGAGGCGGACGGCGCGATCGACTGCGCGTCGCAGCCCGGCCGCGTCTTGGTCGAATATCGCGGCGGCGAGCGCCGGGAGATCGCGAGCCTGCCGCAGCGAGGAGGGCTCGACGTCGAGGCGCATCGCGTCGATCTCGACGGCGACGGACGAGACGAGATCGTCGCGGCGATCCCGATCGACCTGCACAATCACGAGGGTTGGGAGTCGGTGCGCGCGGTCGTCCTCGACGATCTCGGCGCGTTCGCGGCGAGCTTCGACGTCGCGCAGTGGGGCGACGGATCGATCGTGGAATCCGATGCCGGCTGTGACGTGTTGGCGACGAGCTGGGAGTGGGTTCGCCATCCGCTCGAGGGCGAGGGCATGTACTTCGTCGGGCGCCGGCTCGCGTGGCGCGACGGCGCGATCACGCCGCGCGACGGCGAGGCGTTGCGCCGGTTCCGCACGTACTTCCACGCCGATGCGCCGCAGACGCCGGCCGCGTGGTTGTCGGGGCCGGAGACGTCGTGGTGGCCGGAGCTCGGCGACGGCACGCCGGTGCGCCGCGAGACGCGCGGCGTGATCGTCGATGCGTGGCTCGCCGACGGCGCGCTGGTCACCGAGGTCGAATTCGGCGGGCCCGGCGGCCGGCGCGTGCGGTTCGATCCGAACGCCGTCGAGTACGACGACGCGCGGCCGCCCGACGTCCTGCCGGTGAGCCGCCTCCGCGCCGGCGACCGCGGCGCGACGCTGCCCGACATGTTCGCGCCCGCCGATCCGCGGCGCTGGATCGGTGAAGACGCGCTCGCGATCGAGACCGGCGACGACGACGGCGGCGCGCCGATGCGCGCGCTCTGGCTCGCTGCGCCAATGCGAGCGCGCCAACGATAAACACGCTCGAAGGGCAAAATGCCCCGCGCGATTGCGAACTTGAGATCTCGCCGGAGTCAGCCCTCACGTCGGTAGAACGCCGATCACTCGCGTGCTCGCGCGCCGAAAACGATGGCGGGCGAGCTGCGCGCGTGTGCGATACGCGCAGATGTTTCCGCGCAGCGACGCAGTAGCAGAATGACCCGTGAACGCGTCGCACCACGTGCCCGCTTGTCGCGCATGGGGGTGCGAGTGGGGATCGAGGTCCGCGCTCACCGCGACCGATGCGCACGGCGCGCGCGTGATCGGTTCCGGACGAACGCGTGACGAGTCGTTCGTCGATCACGACTTGAGCGTGTTTGTCGCGCGCCGTGCAGAAGCGCGCGGCGCGCGCGCGAACGCGTGGCACGAGAGCTGAAGAACTCGATCGCGAGCTGGGAGCGGGTCCTCACGTTTTTCTGTCAGGAGCTATCCATGGCGAGCGAGAAGAAGGTTCGAGTCTGTCAACGCGGGTCATCGCCGGTGAGCGCGGCGAGCTTCGCGCGCATCGCGGCGTTCGCATTCCTCGTCGCGTGCGCGCCACCGATCGATCGCACCGACGACGCCGGCGATCGCGGTGAAGACGATCTCGCGGGCATCCAGCAGCAGCCATCCGCCAACGTCTGCAACGGCGGCAAGTGGGAATGCCGCGCGCAGATCCGCACCGACGGCAACGGCAGCGTGCATCGCTACGCCGCGCCGAGCGGGCTCGGCCCCGCAGACATCCAGAGCGCGTACAAGCTCGACGCCACGAAGGGCTCCGGGGCGACGATCGCGATCATCGACGCGTACAACTATCCGAACGCGGAGAGCGACCTCGCCGCGTACCGCACGAAGTACGGCCTGCCCGCCTGCACCAAGGCGAACGGCTGCTTGAAGATCGTGAACCAGAACGGCCAGACCTCACCGCTGCCCGCCAACTCGCCGGCGGGCGACGACTGGTCGGTCGAAGCGGCCCTCGATCTCGACAGCGCGTCGGCCGCGTGCCCGAACTGCAAGCTGATCCTGATCGAGGCCAACGACGATCAGAGCGACGGCCTCTTCATCGCGCAGAACGCCGCCGCGGCGATGGGCGCGACGGTCGCGTCGAACTCGTGGGGCGGCCCCGACGACGGCAACTCGCCGAGCTACGAGACGTACTTCAACCACCCGGGCACCGGCTACTTCGTCGCGTCGGGTGACAACGGCAACACCGGCTCGTCGCCGGACTATCCGTCGACCTCCGCGTACGTCACCGGCGTCGGCGGCACCAGCTTGGTGAAGTCGTCGTCGGGTACGCGCGGCTGGACCGAGGGCGCGTGGAACGGCGCCGGCAGCTCGTGCAGCAAGCTGATCGCGAAGCCGAGCTACCAGACGTCGAGCGCGTGCGCGAAGCGCGCCGCCGCCGACGTCTCGGCGGTCGCCGATCCGAACACCGGCGTCGCGGTCTACAACGCGGCGAACGGCGGCTGGATCGTCGTCGGCGGCACCAGCGCCGCGTGCCCGATCGTCGCGGCGATCTACGCGCTGACCGGTCACGGCAACGCGGGCCCCGGCTACGCGTACGCGCACGCGACGTCGTACTTCGACGTGACGTCGGGCAAGAACGGCTCGTGCAGCGGCGCGATGTGCAACGCGGGCGCGGGCTGGGACGGACCGACGGGCATCGGCTCGCCGAACGGCGCCGCGCTCGGCGGCGGCACCTGCACGCCGAGCTGCACCGGCAAGATGTGCGGCAGCGACGGCTGCGGCGGATCGTGCGGCACCTGCGGCTCGAACCAGACCTGCACGTCGAGCGGTCAGTGCCAGAACAACGGCTGCACGCCGAACTGCGCGGGCAAGACCTGCGGTGACGACGGCTGCGGCGGCAGCTGCGGCACCTGCTCGGGCGGCCAGACCTGCTCGAGCAGCGGCACGTGCACCGGCGGCGGCTCGTGCTCGCACCCGATCTGCTCGACCGGCACCTCGCTGCCGTCGAGCTGCGACTCGTGCGCGGCGTCGATCTGCGCGGTCGACTCGTACTGCTGCACCACCGCGTGGGATTCGATCTGCGTCGGCGAGGTCAGCTCGGTCTGCGGTCAGTCGTGCGGCGGCGGCTCGTGCTCGCACCCCGAGTGCAACACGGGCACGAAGCTGAAGAGCGGCTGCGACGCGTGCGTGACCAAGATCTGCGGCCAGGACTCGTTCTGCTGCAACACCAAGTGGGACTCGATCTGCGTCGGCGAGGTCGGCTCGATCTGCGGCGAGGCGTGCAACTGATCGCGTAGGTCAGCGCGCCGCGCGCTCGAAGTCTTCGCAGAAGGCGACGAGCGCGCGGACGCCCTCGAGGGGCATCGCGTTGTAGAGCGAGGCCCGCATGCCGCCGGCGGTGCGGTGCCCCTTGAGGTTGGCGAGGCCGCGCATCTCCGCTTCCGCGAGGAAGCGCGTCTCGAGCTCGCTGCGCCCGCCCTTCGCGCGGAACACGACGTTCATCTGCGAGCGGCTGCCGCGCGCGACCGGCGCCTCGAACAGCGTCGATTGATCGAGGTAGTCGTAGAGCAGCGCGGCCTTGGCCGCGTTGCGCTCGGCCATCGCCGCGGGGCCGCCCTCGGCGATGAGCCACGCGAGCACCTCGGTCATCACATAGATCGAGAAGGTCGGCGGCGTGTTGTAGAGCGAGTGATCGGTCGCCCACGTGCGGTACTGCAGCATCGTCGGGAGATCGCGGCGGGCGCCTTCGACGAGCTCGCGGCGCGCGATCGCGAGCACGAGGCCCGACGGGCCGAGGTTCTTCTGCGCGCCGGCGTAGATCAGGCCGTAGCGGCTCACGTCGAGCGGCCGCGAGAAGATGTCGCTCGACGCGTCGCAGACGAGCGGCACGCCGTCGGGCGGCTCCGGAAGCGACGGCCACTGCACGCCGGCGATCGTCTCGTTGCTGGTCACGTGCACGTAGGCCGGATTGTCCGAGAACCGGACAGTATCGGGGAGCGCGCGGAACTGCGATCCTTCGCCGCTGCACGCGACGTGCACCGTGCCGAACCGCTTCGCCTCGGCGACCGCCTTCTGGCCCCACGATCCGGTGACGCAGTAGTCGGCGGTCCGATCCGGCGCGAGCAGGTTCATCGGCACCATGTGGAACTGCGCCGACGCGCCGCCCTGCAGGAACATCACGACGTAGTCGTCGGGCACGCGCCCGACCTCGCGCACCAGCTTCTCGCAGCGATCGGCGAGCGCGCTGAACTCGGGGCCGCGATGGCTGTGCTCGAGGATGCCGATGCCCGAGCCTTCGAAGTCGAGGATCGCGCCCTGCGCCTTGCGCAAGACCGGCTCGGGCAGCACCGCGGGACCCGAGGAGAAGTTCCACTTCCGCATCCGCGGAGCAAACCACAACTCGCGGCCGGGGCGCCTGTACAGAACCCCCTTCGACTGTCGCTCAGGAGTCAGCGGCGCGGCGGGACGTCTTCCCAGTAGAAGAGCGTGATCGCGAGGCAGTGGAACGCCTCGTCGCTCGACTGGGTGACGATCATGTCGGTGACCTTGCACTGCTGGTGCGAGGCCATCCACGCGGTCACCTTCTCGCCGAGCTGATCGCGGTCGGCGACCATCGTGGCGGAGAACACCTTCACGCCGTTGAACTTGACGTCGCGTCGCAGCGTGAGGATGCCGGTGGAACCGAGGGTGCCGGACATGACTTCCAGCTCACTGTAACAGCGTTCGAAGCCCGCAGAAAGACAAGCGGCCTCAGAGAATCTCTGTTACCGGTTCGCTTTCACGACCGCCATGATCTCCTCGTCGGTGAGGACGCGGTTGCCGCGCTTGGCGGCGGCGAACACCGCTCCGACGAGCTCGGGCGTGGGCTCGAACCCGCGCTTGCGCAGCCAGTAGATCACGTTCGACTCGCCGCTGTAGTGGCCGATCTCGATCTCCTGCTCGCGCCCGAACATGCCCGCGGGCACGCCCGAGTAGATGCGATCGGCGAGCCATGCGTGGCCCTTCTTCTCGGCCTTGATGATCGCGGCGGCGTGGACGCCGGTCGCGGTGCGGAACGCGTCCGATCCGGACAGCGGGTACTGCGGATGGATCGGCACGCGCGTCGCCTGCGACGCGACCTTGCACCAGAGGAGCAGCTTCGACAGATCGTGATCGGGCAGCTCGCCGAGCAGCTTGAGGTTGAGCAGGATCTGATCGAGCGCCGCGTTGCCGACGCGCTCGCCGATGCCGAGCGCGGTGCCGTGCACGCGATCCGCGCCGTACTCGATCGCGAAGATCGAGTTCACGACGCCGAGCCCGCGATCGTTGTGGCCGTGCCAGTCGATCCCGACGTCGTGGGCGCCGATGCCGTCGAGGACGTTGCGCGTGAAGCGGAGCAGGTTGCGGATGCCGTCGGGCGTCACGTAGCCGACGGTGTCGCACACGACCAGGCGGCGCGCGCCGTGCTCGACCGCGTTGGTGAAGAGCTTGTGCAAGACCTCGGGGCGCGAGCGCGTGGTGTCCTCGGTGACGTACGACACCGGCAGGTCGTGGCGGCGCGCGAGATCGATCGCGTCGGCGGACAGCTTGAGCATGCGCGCGAGGTCCCAGTCCTCGGCGTACTGGCGGATCGGCGAAGAGCCGATGAAGCACAGCACCTCGATCTCGATGCCGACCTTCTGCGAGATGTCGATGATCGCCTGCACGTCGTTGATGTGCGTGCGCGCGGCGCAGCTCGCCTTCATCTTCAGCTTCGCGTCGCGCATGTGCTCGGCGATCGTCGTGACGTCTTCCACCGCACGGCGCCCCGCGCCGGGCAGGCCGATGTCGCTGGTGTCGATGCCGAGCGAGTCGGCGAGATCGATCAGGCGCAGCTTGTCGTCGATCGCGGGATCGACGACCGACGGCGACTGGATGCCGTCGCGGAGCGTCTCGTCGAGGAACTGGATGCGGCGCTTGGGCGAGATGCGCGCGACCTTCTCGACGGAGTTCCAATCGTAGATCAGCTCTTGCTCGTCGAGATCGTTGGCGTCGGTGGTCATGGCGGGCTCACAGGTCACAGGGCGTGGCTGAGGGCGAGGATGATGATCGTCGTGATCGCGACGACGATCGCGGTGAGGAGGAACCAGCCGAGCACGACGGCGGCGGCGGCGAGGCCGACGCCGAGCAGCGGCAGCGCGATCGCGCGCTCGCGCCGCACGATCGAGATCACGGCGGCGATCGTCGTGGCGACGAGGAACGGGACGCTGATGCGCCAGTCGGGCGTCTCGAACAAGCGCGGCGCGGTCAGCGACACGACCAGGAAGCCGGTGACGCCGAGCACGAGCGCGACGAGCCCCGCGGCGTGCGCGCCGATCCAGCCGTGCCGCGGCGGCGGCTCGGTCGCGCGGTGCTGGCGCAGCGGCCCAGTCATGCCGCGACCATGCCACATTTCGGGCCTCGGGCCTCGGGCTTCGGGCCTCGGCCAGACGGGCTCGCGCGTCGCGTCACGCGTAGTGCGCCATGCCCGCGATCACGCGGCGGGACTCGTCGAGGATCAGGACTTCGACGGTGCGGCGGCCGGCTTGGTTCGTGTAGAGGATCGCGATCGAAGACGGGCCGACGAAGACACTCTCCAACGTGAAGTGCAG
>Ga0310811_10008692_pt1 | contig 13064 bp, 10 predicted proteins | sample YCmetagenome_FD_207642 | JGI IMG/M metagenome (GOLD analysis project Ga0310811, IMG submission 207642) | Soil microbial communities from experimental microcosm in Duke University, North Carolina, United States - YC | ecosystem: Engineered > Artificial ecosystem > Soil microcosm > Unclassified ...
TGTGGCAAGCAGGAGAAAATCAACGCGCAAAAAATTGACGAGCTGACGCAGAAGCTGGTCGTGCTCCAGAAAATCCAGTCCAATCAACTCGCTGGAATTGACGCGCAATTGAACACGCTCGCGCCCACGATGAACAAGGTGAGCGACTCGTATTTTGAGAAAAGCCATGAGGACGCGATTTTCTTTCATACGAACACCCTGTATCTGCTGCTGTTGGTGGATCAAAAGATCGAGGCGGAATTGCAGACGGCCGCCAGCCAGCGGAAGGTGGAAGATGCGCAGGCCTATGATTTCCATACCAACCAGATGGCGGCGACGTATCTTTCCACGACGCAAATCATGTCGGCAATTGCCGAACAGGGAAATCTGATTCAGACAAACATCAGCGCCCAGACCCGGCAGATGATCGCGATTTTACGCGATGACTTGCTGGAGCAAATGAAATCGTCAACGCCGGACGCCGCCGAGGCCGCTCAGCGACAGCAGATGGCGGCGGATGTGGCGCAGTTGAAAAATGATCTGGTCGCCATCAAGTCACGGTTGGGAATCACCAACCCGCCCACCGCCCAGCCTTGATTTTCGACATGGGCGAAAATTGGGCGAAACACGCTGGAGAAAAGCGCTTTCTCCCTAAAAATCACTGGCAACGGCTTGTCGCGGGTTTTGGTTTTTGCCAGACTGGGGCATGATTCAAGACCACATCCGCCGCACGCCGCGTCCACAAGACCTGATCGGGATGTCCACCCAGGAACTGCGCGACACTTTCCATCTCGGCAATCTTTTTACGCCGGGTGAACTCAATGCAAGTTTCACCGATCTTGACCGTCTCGTTGTGGGCGGCGTGATGCCGGCGGAGAAACCGGTGGAATTACCGAACCATAAGGAGACCGGGCGTGCCTTTTTCCTCGAACGCCGCGAACTGGGCGCGATCAATGTCGGCGGGGCAGGGAAGGTCCTTGCGGACGGCCAAAGCTTCGCATTGGAAAAGCTTGATTGTGTTTATTTGCCGATGGGCACAAAGTTGGTTTCTTTTGTCAGTGATGATGCGAAAGCGCCGGCGAAGTTCTATTTTCTCTCCTGTCCTGCTCACGCGCCGCATCCGATGCGCATGATGAAATCTTCGGAGGCTGCGCCGGTGAATCTTGGCGCGCAGGAAACGTCCAATAAACGCACGATCTACAAATTCATTCATCAAGGCGGTATCCAGAGCTGTCAGTTGGTGATGGGGCTGACGGCGCTGGAACCGGGTAACGTGTGGAACTCGTTCCCATCGCACACGCACTGGCGGCGCACGGAGATTTATTTCTACTTCGACCTCGGCGACAAGGTGCTGTCGCATTTCTTCGGCGAACCGCAGGAAACGCGGCATCTGTTTTTGCACAATGATGAAGTTGCATTGTCACCGAACTGGTCCATGCACTTCGGCGTCGGCACCGGCAATTACAAATTCATCTGGGGCATGGCCGGCGAAAACCAGGTGTTTGACGACATGGACCAGGTCAAACCAGTGGATTTGCGGTGAGCATTTTCGGAGGGACGAGCTCTGCGAGTCCCATTTCAGATTGGGACTCGTGTAACTCGTCCCTCCGATTGACAATTTTATGAAATTCAAAAACAAAGTGGTGGTGGTCACCGGCGCGAGCCGGGGCATTGGACAGGCGATTTGTGCGGCCTTCGCAAAGGAAGGTGCGACGGTCGTCGGTGTGGCCCGCAGCGATCTGGCCGAAACGGGCGCGGCGGTGCAGGCGGCGGGCGGCGCGTTTGTCGCCCACAATGCCGATCTTGGCACCGGCACGCAGAAGGAATCCGCCGAGGTCATTGCGCAGATACTGGCCAAAACCGGGCAGATCGACGCGCTGGTCAACAACGCCGGCATCATCCGCCGCGCACCGGCCAAAGATTTTTCCGAAGCGGACTGGAACGCCGTCATCGCCACGAATCTAAATTCGCCATTCTTCCTGATGCAAGCCGTCGGCAAGTGGTGGATTGAAACCGGTCGCGCCAAGGCACCGGAAAACTCGCGTCTCAAGCTGGTGAACATCGCGTCGCTGCTGTCGTTTCAGGGAGGCATCACGGTCCCGGCTTACGCGGCGAGCAAGCACGGCATCGCGGGCGTGACCAAGGCGCTCGCGAACGAATGGGCGAAGGAACGTATCAATGTCAATGCCATCGCGCCCGGCTACATCGCCACGGAAAACACCAAGGCGCTGCGCGAAGACCCGGTGCGCAACAAGGCCATCCTCGACCGCATTCCCGAAGGTCGCTGGGGCGAGGCCAAGGACATCGCGGGCGGCTGTGTTTTTCTCGCATCTGGCGATTCGGATTATCTCAATGGCGCCGTGCTGAACATTGACGGCGGCTGGATGGGGCGGTGAATTTTACAGAAGGAAACGAAGGGAACGAAGAACTCGGGAGGAGGCAGAATATTTGTCAGATGCTTGGTATCCCTGGTTGGCTTCTGTTTAAATTGCGCCGTGACTATTATGAAAAAATCAGTTAATCAATTTTCATTCGCCCCATGAAAAAACATTTTCTGAAATCCGCTGGAGTTTTGGCCGCCGTCATTTTTGTCGCGGCCAATGTTCAAATCCGCGCGCAGACCAATTCGCCGGAAATTTCGCCCAAGGCCGTGCTTGCCGTCATGGAACACGTCGCCGACTGGCAACTGGCGCATCCGTCCGCGCATAAGACCACAGACTGGACACAAGGTGCGGGCGATGCGGGTTTCATGGCGTTGGCGGGAATTTCTGGTGATGCCAAATACCGCGACGCCATGCTCGCGATGGGCGAGACGAATGAATGGAAGCTTGGCCCGCGCCAGTATCATGCGGATGATCAATGCGTCGGCCAGACCTACGCGGAATTGTATCTGCTTTATCGCGAACCCAAGATGATCGCGCCGATGCGCGAACGGTTTGATGAAATTCTGGCGCATCCTTCCACGGCGGAGAGTCTGGATTTCACCTTGCCCAAACACAAATCCCAGGAATTATGGTCGTGGTGCGATTCCCTGTTCATGGCTCCGCCCGCCTGGGTGCGGCTTACGACGGCGACGGGCGATGATCGGTATCTGAATTTTGCCGTGAAAGAATGGTGGCGCACGACGGATTATCTTTACGACAAAGACGAGCATCTTTATTTCCGCGACAGCACCTATTTCAACAAACGCGAGGCGAACGGGAAGAAAGTGTTTTGGGGCCGGGGCAACGGCTGGGTGATGGGCGGCCTCGTCCGTGTGCTGCAATATCTGCCGATGAATCATCCCGACCGTCCGCGCTTCGAGCAATTGTTCAAGGACATGTCTGCGAAAATCCTGACGTGCCAGCAGCCGGACGGACTCTGGAGCGCGAGCCTGCTCGACCCGGAAAGTTATCCGCTCAAGGAAACCAGCGGCTCCGGATTTTACACCTACGCGCTGACGTGGGGCGTGAACCAGGGATTGCTTGACCGCGAGCAATTTGAACCCGCCGTGCGCAAGGCGTGGGCGGCGCTGGTCAGTTGCGTGGATGCCGACGGCAAGCTGACGCACGTCCAGCCCATCGGCGCGGACCCGAAAAAATTTGCGGAAGATTCCACGGAAGTTTACGGCGTCGGCGCATTTTTGCTCGCGGGCAGCGAGGTTTATCGGATGGCAACTTTAGAGATGGCAGTTTTTGAAAGAACCGAACCGGTTTATGTCAAAGTTTTCAATCCGGCGAATTTTTACCGCGAAAGTGAAACAGTCGCTGTGAATCTTGAAGGAAAACTGACTGTGATGGACGGTTCTTCCTCGCGCATTTTGGATTCACAGTTTTATTCGGCACAACCGTATCAAAGCAAATTACTTTTCCAAGTTGACCTTGCGCCGGGCGAGACGCGGACATTTTACATTTTAGACGCATCCGCTTTGGCCGCCGTGCCACCGCCCATCGTGAAGACGATGGCGCGCCATGTGCCGGAACGCTACGACGATTTTGCGTGGGAGAGCGACCGCATCGCGCACCGCACCTACGGCCAGGCGCTCATAAAGGCCGAACACACGATCAGTAGCGGGCCGGATGTCTGGATCAAACGGGATCGCGGCCTCATCGTGGACACGATGTATGCCACGAAACATTATCACGAGGACAACGGCGCGTTCATGGACGATTACCGCGTCGGCAGCAGCCGGGGCGACGGCGGCCTCGGCATCTGGGATGGCAAGAAGCTTCATAATTCCAGCAATTACCGGAACTGGAAGCTCATCACCACCGGGCCGATCCGTTCGGAGTTTGAACTGACTTTCGACGCGTGGGACGCCGGCAACGGCCGGATGGTTTCCGAGACGAAGCGTTACAGCATTGACGCCGGCTCGTGGATGACCAAGGCGGAAAGCACTTTCAGCAGCGAGGACAAATCGCCGCTGACCATCGGTGTGGGTTTTGCCGAACGCGCCTGCTCGACGAATCGCGAGGAATTCATTACGCATGATTTGACCGAAGGTTGGATGACTTATTGGCAGCCGGAAGATCAGCCCAAAGGCGTCACCGCCGTGGCCGTGGTTTTACCGAAAGGCGCCGTGAAAGAATTTACCAATGACAATCCCGCAATGCCCGATAGCGTGAAGCACGCCAACGTGCCGCAGCCGACGCATGAGGGTTATCCGGCCATCCGCAACCAACTCGCCATCACGCAGGTTGAAGCGGGCAAGCCGTTCACTTATTACTTCGGGGCAAGCTGGGATCGCAGCGGCGATTTCACGAACCACGTCCAGTGGGAAGATTACGTTAAGCGCTTCGCCGAAAGCCGCGACCAGCCCTTGCAGGTGACGGTGGGGAATTAAAAATTCGGAGGGACAAGCTCTGCGAGTCCCGTTTTTAAGTTAGGGACTCGTGGAACTCGTCCCTCCGAGAATGTTATGTTTTCGCCGCCGCAATTACCTTCATCGCCTCCGCCGTGAGCGCGGTGATTTTGTCCCACGACTTTTCCGCAACGAGCTTACGTTCAGCCATCCACGAACCGCCGACGGCGGCGACTTGTGGCAGTGCCAGATAATTCGGCAGCGTTGCGGCGGTGATGCCGCCGGTCGGAATGAACTTCACGCCGGTGTGACCAAACGGCCCGATGAGCGCCTTCAAGGCATTCACGCCGCCAAAAGTTTCCGCCGGGAAAAATTTCAGATGCTTCCAGCCAAGTTCCAAGGCGAGCATGATTTCGGTGGGCGTGATGACACCGGGGAACAGCGGAAATTTGTTTTCGTGCGCCGCCTTGGAAACGGCTTCGCTCAAGCCGGGCGAAACGCCAAATTGTGCGCCGGCATCCACGGCCTGTTTTACATTGTCAGCAGTCAACAAAGTGCCCGCGCCGACGACGGCGTGGGACAGTGATTTACGGATGCGCGCGATGGATTCCGCCGCGCCCGCTGTGCGGAAGGTGACTTCAATGGCATTCAAGCCGCCCGCGAGCAGTGCTTCGGTGAGTGGCACGGCGTCTTCGGGCTTGTCTATGACCGCGACACAAATGAGTCGGTGCTGGAGAAACGATTCTGGATTCATAAATCTGCAGTGAATGATACAGGGACGCTGGTGAAGTTGAATCAGAAACTGGCGCACGATTTTCATTTTTAATTTCGCATTTTTATTTTTTAATTTGCGGATGAACATTGCCGTTGAACACATCGCCATTCCCGCCGCGGATCCGATGGGCCTGAAAAACTGGTATGAACGTGTGCTGGGTGCAAAAGCTGTCTGGGACAACGGTCAGTCGCCGCCGACATGCTTGATCTCGCTTGCGAACGTGTGGTTTGAAATCTATCAGGCGGATGCGCCGTCGCCGGAACGAGGCAACAACAAGCTGGCCGGTTTCCGTCATCTCGCGCTGCGGGTGCCGTCGCTGGAATCGGCGAAAGCGGAGTTGGAAGCGCACGGCGTGAAATTCACTGGAGAAGTGCGACCGGCGGCAGGTGGCGGACAGGTTTTATTTTTCGAGGACGGTGAGGGAAATTTGTTGCACCTGGTTGAACGCCCGGCGGATTTCAAGCTGGGATGACAGCGGTTTGGCGCGGCAGTTGCTTATTTTTTCTGGTTGGCGTTGGACAAATTAACCAAGTCGTAGCAGAATAGTTCCAGTATGAGCGATGAAGCGATGAGTAATTTTACGCCGCGCGCCCAACAAGTTTTGGCGCTGGCCCGCAAAGAAGCCGACCGGTTGAACCACAACTTTCTCGGCACCGAGCATCTTTTGCTCGGGCTGATCAAATTGGGACAGGGCGTGGCCGTCAATGTCCTGCAAAAAATGGGCCTCGACCTCGAAACCGTCCGCATGGAGGTGGAGAAACAGGTCGGCACCGGCCCCGATCAGAAGATGATTGGCAATATTCCCTACACGCCGCGCGTCAAGAAGGTCATTGCGCTGGCGCAGAAGGAGGCCAAAAATCTCAACCACACGTATGTCGGCACGGAACATCTGTTGCTTGGACTGTTGCGTGAAGGCGACGGCGTGGCGGCGAAAGTTCTGCGCGCGTTGGACGTGGACATTGAATTGGCGCGGCAGGAAATTTTGAAGGAACTGGATCCGAATTTTGCCGCTCAAGCTGGCGGTGAGGAACAGCCACCGGGCGAACCGGGCGAAAAACCCACTCCAGGAGAAAAGAAGGGCGAAGTCAAAACGCCTGCGCTCAAAGCGTTTGGTCGCGACCTTACGGAAATTTGCCGCAAAGGTGACATGGATCCGGTCATCGGCCGTAAAAGTGAAATTGAGCGCGTCATCCAGATTCTCTGCCGGCGCACGAAGAACAATCCCGTGCTGCTTGGCGAAGCTGGCGTGGGCAAGACGGCCATCGTGGAAGGCCTTGCGCAGGAAATCGTCAAGGGCAACGTCCCGGAAATCTTGCTGACCAAGCGGGTCATTACGCTCGACCTCGCGCTGATGGTTGCCGGCACGAAATATCGCGGCCAATTCGAAGAGCGCATCAAGGCGGTCATGGACGAAATCCGCCGCGCCAAGAACGTTATTCTTTTCATTGACGAGTTGCACACGATTGTCGGTGCCGGTTCCGCCGAGGGCACGATGGACGCCAGCAATATCATCAAGCCGGCGCTTTCACGCGGCGAGATGCAATGTGTCGGGGCGACGACGTTGAACGAATACCGCAAATACATCGAGAAGGACGCCGCGCTGGAACGTCGTTTCCAGTCGGTTAAGGTTGAGGCACCTTCCATCGAGGACGCGATTGAGATTTTGAAAGGGCTTCGTCACAAATACGAAGAGCATCACAAGGCGGAGTTTACCGATCCGGCTGTCGAGGCGGCGGTAAAACTTTCCGACCGCTATATCACCGACCGTTTTCTGCCAGACAAGGCGATTGACGTTTTGGACGAGGCCGGTTCGCGTGCCCGCATCAGCACCATGACGCGTCCGCCGGAAGTCAAAACGATGGAAGCTGAGATCGAGGAGATCAAGGGCAAAAAGGAAGGCGCGATCAAGAATCAGGATTTCGAGGGTGCCGCCAAGATGCGCGACAAGGAAAAACAGGCGAAAGAAAATCTGGAAACCTTGCTGAAGGAATGGCGCGCGAAAGGCGATGAAAAACGCGTGGTTGTGGGCGAAGAAGAAATCTTGCAGGTGGTTTCCAAATGGACCGGCATCCCGCTCCAGCGCATGGGGCAGGGCGAGATGCAGCGGTTGCTCACCGTTGAAGCCGAGATGGAAAAAGTTGTCGTCGGCCAGCGCGAGGCGGTTTCCGCCTTGTGCAAGGCGCTCAAGCGTTCGCGTGCAGATTTGAAAGATCCGCGCCGTCCCATCGGCACATTCCTGTTGCTTGGCCCGACTGGCGTGGGCAAGACATTGTTGTCCAAGACGCTCGCAGAACAGATGTTTGGTGATGCGAAATCACTCATCCAACTCGACATGAGCGAATACATGGAGAAGTTCAACGTGTCCCGCTTGGTGGGTTCACCGCCCGGCTATGTCGGTTACGAGGAAGGCGGCCAGCTCACGGAGAAAGTGCGGCGCAATCCGTATTCTGTTGTGTTGTTTGACGAAATCGAGAAGGCTCATCCCGATGTTTGGAACATGCTGTTGCAGATTCTCGAAGAAGGAAAACTGACCGACAGCATGGGCCGCATCGTAAATTTCCGCAACACCATCATCCTGATGACCTCGAACGTCGGCTCGGACACGATTCGCAAGGCGTCCACGCTTGGTTTCGCGCCCATCACCGATGAGAGCAGTTACGAAAAAGCACGCGAACGCGTTTTGGAGGAGGCCAAGAAAACCTTCCGCCCGGAATTCCTGAATCGCCTGGACGACTTGATTGTGTTCCGCTCGTTCACCAAACCCGATCTCATCCAGATTTTGAATCTGGAAGTGGAAAAGGTTTTGGAACGGCTCCGGAAGAAAAATCTCCAGTTGGAACTGGACGAAAAAGCGAAGGACTTTCTCGTGGAGAAAGGCTACGATCCGCAATACGGCGCGCGTCCAATGCGTCGCGCGGTCGAGCGGTTCTTCGAAGATCCGCTGGCCGAGGAAATTCTCAAAGGCGTCCTGCATGAGGGTGATCTGATTCAAGTTACTGCCGGAACCGACAAGCTCCTGTTCAATCAAAAGGCGGCGGCGGAAGGGGCTGGGGCGGTTGCCTCCTGAAAGGCTGTCTTAAGCAAGCCGCGTTGAAAAACGCGGCTTTTTTATTGGCGGAATGAGCGGCAAATTTTTACGATATTGGAAATGAAAGGCATCATCCTCGCCGGCGGCGCTGGCTCGCGGTTGTATCCGCTGACGCTGGTCGCGAGCAAACAGCTCCAGCCGGTTTATGACAAACCGATGGTTTATTATCCGCTCACGACGCTTATCGAGGGCGGCATTCGGGAAATATGCCTGATTTCCACTCCACACGATTTGCCGCGCTTCAAGCAATTGCTCGGCGATGGATCGCGCTTCGGCTTGACGATAGATTATCGCGAGCAGGCGAAACCGGAAGGCATCGCGCAGGCGTTTCTCATCGCGGAAAGCTTCGTCGGCAAGGACGCCGTGACATTGATTCTCGGAGACAACATTTTCTACGGCGGCGATGTGTTTACAAGGGCGTTTGGCGAATTCAAAAGTGGAGCAACGATTTTTGGTTATCACGTCAATGATCCGGAACGCTACGGCGTTGTGGACTTCGACGCGCAGGGCCGGGCGGTGTCCATTGAAGAAAAGCCCAAATCGCCCAAGAGTAATTTTGCCGTGCCCGGACTTTACATTTACGACAACGACGTGATCCGCATCACCCAGGCGTTGAAACCTTCGGCGCGTGGTGAATTGGAAATTACGGCGGTGAACGTCGAGTATTTGCAGCGGGGCACGTTGCGGGTGCAACGACTTGCGCGCGGGTTCGCCTGGCTGGACGCCGGCACCAGCAGCAGCCTGCACGATGCGAGCGCGTATGTGCAGACGATCGAGAAACGTGCAGGCATCAAGATCGGCTGCCCCGAGGAGGCGGCGTTCCGGCAGGGTTTCGTTTCGCTGGCGCAACTTGAAGAAATTGTCGGAAAAATGCCCAATTGCGAATATCGCGCCTATCTCGAAACGGAAGTGGTGGCCGAGGCGAAACGTCTGCAAAAACAATCATGATTCTTCTACTGGGTGCCACCGGCTACATCGGCGAAGCGTTTGCGCATGAATTGAAGCGGCGCAAAATGGATTTCCTCACCCTGTCGCGCAAACAGGTGGATTATTCACGCTTTGAGTCGTTGCTGGAATTTTTACGCGCAAAGCAGCCGGAATTCGTCATCAACGCCGCGGGTTACACCGGCAAGCCAAACGTGGATGCGTGTGAACTCGACAAGGCTGGCACGCTCGTTGGCAACACGCTGCTGCCGCAGACGATCGCCCACGCCTGTGCGGCGGCGGGCGTTCCGTGGGGACATGTCTCCAGCGGTTGTATTTATTCCGGCGCGAAAATTTCCGACAACGGCCAGGTGCGTGTCGAGAAGGATATGACGAAGCCGGACCTTCATGCGTTGGTGGAGAAGTCGCCGGAAAAAATCCTGGGCTTCACGGAAAATGATGTGCCTAATTTTTCCTTTCGCGACCAGCCTTGCAGTTTTTACAGCGGCACGAAGGCGCTGGGCGAGGAAGCGATGGCTGGTGTCGGGCAGAGCTACATCTGGCGCCTGCGTATTCCGTTTGACGAATTTGACAACAAGCGAAATTACCTGAGCAAGTTGCAGCGCTATGCCAAAGTCTATGACAACGTGAACTCCATTTCGCATCGGGCTGACTTCGTGAAGGCGTGCCTTGATCTTTGGGAGCTCCGCGCTCCATTTGGAGTTTATAACGTGACGAATCCGGGCTTTGTCACCACACGACATGTGGTGGAGCAGATCGAAAAAATCCTCAAGCCGGCAAGGAAGTTTGAATTTTGGGCGAACGACCAGGAGTTTTACCAGATTGCCGCCAAGACACCGCGTTCCAATTGTGTGATGGATGTTTCCAAACTGCTGGCGGCGGGTGTGAAGATTCGCAGTGTGGAAGAGTCTATTGAAGCTTCGCTGAACAACTGGCGACCGGAGTGACTATCAACTAAGGACTCTCAACCATGAACTTGCTTATCACCGGCGGCGCGGGCTTTATCGGCTCGAACCTTATTCATCATATCATTGACGATGCGAGCGTCGGGAAGCTCGTCAATCTCGACTGCCTGACGTATGCCGGCCGGCTGGAGAATTTGGAAAAAATTTCAGGCCATCCGAAATATGTTTTCGAAAAGGTGGATTTGCGCGACAAGGCCGCCACGCTAAAAGTTGTCGAGCGGTATGAGATCACGCACGTCATGCATCTCGCGGCGGAATCACATGTGGACCGATCCATCAGCGGACCGGGTGATTTCATCCAGACTAACATTGTCGGCACGTTCAATTTGCTCGAAGCCTGTCGCAGTTTTTGGGGCGCAAATTTAAGTGGCACCAGATTTCATCATGTCAGCACGGACGAAGTTTATGGTTCATTGGGTGCGACGGGATTGTTCACTGAGACCACACCGTATGCGCCGAATTCGCCTTATTCCGCCAGCAAGGCGTCGAGCGACTTTCTTGTGCGTGCCTATCACCATACTTATGGGCTGAACACAGTCATCACGAACTGCTCGAATAATTACGGTCCATTCCAATTTCCGGAAAAATTGATCCCGGTCATCATCCAAAACGTCCTTGCGCGCAAGCCGCTGCCGGTTTATGGCGATGGCATGAACGTGCGCGACTGGCTTTACGTGCGCGATCATGCTGAAGCACTATGGACGGTGCTGAACAAAGGCAAGACGGCTGAGACTTACAACATCGGCGGTCATAATGAATGGGCGAACATTCATATCGTTCAGCTCATCTGCGACACGATTGACGAATTTGCGCCGGAACTTGGCGGCGATTCCCGTTCGCTCATCTCGTTCGTGAAGGACCGGCCCGGGCACGACCGCCGATATGCGATTGACGCCTCGAAGATTCAGCGGGAGCTAGGCTGGACGCCGGCACACAAGTTTGAGCAGGGCATTCGCGAGACCATCCGTTGGTATCTGGATAACCAGAATTGGGTCAGGTCCGTGTTAAACAAATAATTCGTTGAACGCCGGGACTGGTCTTATAATCCAACTGTCATGCATAGCGCCAAATTGCTCCTGCTCCTGATGTTGGCGTCCGGCTGGCTGGCATCCGCCAGCGCGGCGAACACCAATTCCTTGGTCTGGCAGGCGGCGACGGATCGCGTCAGTGCGGATGTGCGCGGCGAGGCGTTGTGGCCGTTGCTGGAGGACATTGCGCACCAGACGGGGTGGCATATTTTTGTGGAACCTGGCGCTGACCGGAAGGCGGATGTGAAATTCAAGGATCTGCCGCGCGGGGAGGCATTGAAGAAACTGCTCGGCGATTTGAACTTCGCTTTTGTGCCGCAGACGAACCGCGCAGATTTTCTTTACGTTTTCATGACCACGATGCAGGCGGCCACCCAGCGCGTGGCGGAAACGAACCAGGCCAGACACGTTGCCAATCAACTGCTGGTTAAGGTCAAGCCCGGCACGGACATTGATGCGCTGGCCAAATCGGTCGGAGGCCGGGTCATCGGGCGCGATGATGCCTTGGGGATTTACCTGTTGGAATTTGACAATGAAACGGCGATGGAGGCTGCCCTGGCGTCGTTGAAAACCGATCCCGACGTGGAAGCGGTTGGCTATAACTATCTCTACGATACACCGACGGCGATGCAACCGGCGGCCAACTCGGCGACCCAGCCGGTTTCACTCACGCTTGATCCCTCTAAAACGGGTGATCCCTGCAACCCCATCATTGGTTTGATTGACACCCGGGTGCAGCCGCTTGGCGGCCAGCTTGACCAGTTCATGCTGAAGCCCATATCCGTGGTGGGTTCTGCCGGCACGACTGGCTCCGCCCAGACGCAATCGTTGGCCAGGGAAATTGATCAATTCAAGCCGGAACAAGCTTCGGCTTCCAGCTCCGCCAGCCCCACGCATGGCACGGCCATGGCCGAAACGATTCTGCGCGCCGTCGCCCAACAAACCAGCACCACTTCGGTCAAAATTTTGCCCGTGGATGTCTATGGCGACAGCGAGCTGGCTTCAACTTGGAATGTGGCCATGGGCGTCAAGGCGGCGGTGGATGGCGGGGCCACCGTGCTGAACATGAGCCTCGGGGCTACAGATGATAGCCCGATACTTGACAGGATCGTCCAGCAGGCCATCGCCAAAGGAGTGGTGATTTTTGCGGCGGCAGGCAATGAGCCGGTGAATACGCCGACCTATCCGGCGGCCATTCCGGGCGTCAATGCTGTGACGGCGCTGGGGGCATCGGGACAGCTGGCCTCGTATGCAAATTATGGGAATTTTGTGGAAATGGCGCTGCCCGGGGCCAGCATGGTTTTTTTGGGCGACCAAGCTTATGTCGTGCAAGGAACTTCACCCGCCTCCGCCTATGCCGCCGGCGTGGCGGCGGGTTACAAGGGCGTCAATTGCGACACCTGGCTACAGATTCAAGCGATGATGCGGCAGAAATTCCCCGTGCCGCAGAAGTAAAGAAGTCAGTGCGTCAAGCAGCCGTATTTGATGAACGTGCCGATGAAGA
>Ga0310811_10008693_pt1 | contig 13063 bp, 12 predicted proteins | sample YCmetagenome_FD_207642 | JGI IMG/M metagenome (GOLD analysis project Ga0310811, IMG submission 207642) | Soil microbial communities from experimental microcosm in Duke University, North Carolina, United States - YC | ecosystem: Engineered > Artificial ecosystem > Soil microcosm > Unclassified ...
CGGTGGATCAGGAAGCGTCGCCTGGGCTTTGACGCGAATCAGGACTGGCGGCGGCGTGGGAGCTGCGGGCGTTCCCGCCGGTGCCGCGGCTGGCGCCGGTGCGGCGGCGGGAGCCGGAGCCTGCGGCGCTCGCGCGTACACGAGCACATGGTGCACGACCTCGCGCGCACCCGGGATGATCTCGATCGCCTGAACCCACTTGTCTTCAGTGAAGTTCGTGGGGACCTGGAAATACTGATACTCTACGGTTCCCGTGGCGGGAATCGTGAACTCCTCCGGCATCGCGACGGTGACGTCCGGCGTCCCCAGGACCCATTTGTTCGGATAATCCGGTCGCGGCGGCAGCTTGGTCAGATCGCCCGGCTTGGCGCCCGCATCGATCCAACGGAGGATCGTCTGCCGGTCGGCATCCGAGAGACGCCGATCGTTGCTGAAGACTCCATGCGGACCTTCGGCATGCCACGGCGGCATCGCGCGCGCCTCGACCGCATCGCGCATCTCGTCGACCTTCTTCTTCGCACTGTCGTAGTCGAGCAGCGAGAACGGACCAAGGCCGCCCGGTCGGTGACAGACCGTGCAGTTGGCGTAGAGAATCGGCGCGACGTCCTCGGCGAACGTCGGGTCGGCGCCGTGTGCCGACAATGTTCTCGGCTGCCGCGCGAACGCGACCCCGATCAGCGCGATGGCAACGCCTGCCACCTGCACGATTCGCGTTTTCCGCGAGGCCCGGGGCGCCCTTCGACCCTGTGTATTCCGAGATGGCAGGTTCATAAGCGGATTCTGGTTGATCGGCGTAGAGAGAATTGTAGAGATTCACCGGCGTCGGACATCCCGTCAAGTGCGCCTTGCTCGCTGCGAAACTTCCGGATGGGACCGGTCGTAGAAGCGCGAGAGCTCGAGTGGCCGCTCCATCTGACCCCATGCGACGAATCAGTTGATGCGAGTATCCGGCAGTTCGACGGGGACGTACCGCGTGCAGTGGATGGTTCTGGCGATCGTGGCTGGCCTCGGCCTGGCCGGGTGTGGCCCCGGAAACGAAGAAGCCAAGCGACTTCGCACCTCCTGCGACGCTGGCGAGGCCACCGCATGCAACGCCTTCGCGGCTAAACTGCAGAAAGGCGAATACGTCCTCCGCGACGAACCGCGCGCCGCATCGCTGTTCGGGCGCGCATGCGACCACGGCGTCGCCAACGGATGCTCCAGCCTCGCGGTCATGCTTCAGCGCGGAAACGGAGTTCGGCGCGACTCTGCGCGCGCGTTCACCCTGCTTCAACAGGGATGCGAACGGGGTGGGATGGACGGCTGCGCGCAGCTCGGCGTGCTGTACCGGCGGGGTGCGGGAGTTTCTCGCGACGCCGTGCACGCGGCGAGTCTGTTTCAGAAAGCGTGCGACGGCGGACAGATGCTGGGCTGCGGCCATCTCGGCGCACTCTACGCAGCTGGCGACGGGGTCCCCCGGGATTTCACTCGAGCCGCGTCCCTTCTCCAGAAATCCTGCGCCGCCAAGGTGGCCGTGGGCTGCGTCGGCCTCGGGCATCTCTACGCCGACGGCACAAGCGTGCCGCAAAACGATTCCACGGCGGGAGCGCTGTTCAGACAGGCGTGCAACGATGCTCGCGACGCCGAGGGCTGCTTCAACCTCGCATTGGCGTACGAGACAGGCCGTGGAATGCCACAGAACTTCACGCGCGCCGCGAGACACTACGAGTTCCTGTGCGACGATCGTAATGGCGAAGCGTGTGCGCGCTTGGCCGCGCTGGTCGACAAGGGCGCCGGCATTGAGCGGTCGCCGCAACGAGCGGTAGCGTTGCGCCGGCGGGCCTGTGAATACGGATACGCTGAATCGTGTCCACAGCCAAAGAGGTCCTGATGCAAACGGTCACCAAGGAGCCATTGCTCACCGTCGCGCATCTCACGAAACGCTACGGCAACGTCGTCGCGCTCGACGATGTGAGCTTCAGCATCACCGACGGCATCACCGGTATCCTCGGTGAGAACGGGGCGGGAAAGAGCACGTCGATCAAGATTCTTCTCGGCCTATTGAGACCGACGTCCGGTTCAGCGACGGTCCTCGGCCAGAACGCGTTCGACAGCGTCGCGGTGCGCGCACGGGTCGGCTACATGCCGGAACACGACTGCCTCCCGACTCAGGTGAGCGCGGCCGAGTTCCTGACGCACATGGCGGAAGTCAGTGGATTGCCGCCGTCGATGGCGCGCACGCGCGCCGCCGACACGCTCCGCCATGCCGGCCTTTTCGAGGAGCGATATCGCGCGATCGGCGGGTACTCGACCGGAATGAAGCAACGCGTGAAGCTGTGTCAGGCACTGGTTCACGATCCGGTATTCGTCTTTCTCGACGAGCCGACGGCGGGGCTCGATCCGGCCGGGCGCGAGGAGATGTTGACGCTCATTCGGAAAACGCACCGCGAGTTCGGCATCAGCGTCCTGTTCTCATCGCACCTGATGGCCGACGTCGAACGCACCTGCGATCGAATCATCGTGCTTCAGGGCGGTCAACTCGTGCACGCTGGAGACGTCGCCAACTTCACGAAAGAGACGGAGACGGTCTTTATCGAAGTGGATACCAACAGAGAGGATCTCGTCACGGCGCTGCAGCATCGTGGCGTCGTGGTGACCCCGGATGGGAGTGGACTCACCATCGAGGGTCCGGACGAATCGGTCTACGACCGCGTGCGCGACGCACTCGTCGAGGCGCAGGCTCCGCTCCGTCGCATGTCCCCGCGCCGACATGCACTCACGGAGCTGTTCGAACAGGGGGGGGAGAGGAGATGACCGGCGGCACCGTCTTCGACATCGGCTACCGGAGTTATACCGGCGTCCGAGAGGGCCGCGGGCGCGCGCGTGCCGCGGTCTACAAAGACAGTCTTCGAACGGCGCTCGGCCTCGGTCGTGGGGCACGCGCAAAGATCCTTCCGTGGTTCTTCATCTCTGTGCTCGCGGCGATTGCGCTCGTCATGGCGCTCGTCGCCGGTGCCGCCGACCGGCTCGGCGGCCCGGGGTCGGCGGCGAAGATGCACCTGCCATCGCACTCCGACTTCTACGGCATCGCGTCGATCATCATGTTCGTGTTCGCTGCGGTGGTCGGGCCGGAGATTCTGTGCCGGGATCGGCGAGACGGCGTGATCAATCTGTATCTCGTCCGGCCACTCACCGGGTCGGACTACATCGTCTCCCGATGGGCAGCGTTCCTGACGGTGATGGCAGTGGCGGCCTGGCTTCCACAGATCATCCTGTTCCTCGGACTGTCGATGGGCGATCCGGCACCGATCGAGTACCTCGAACAACACTGGCTCGATGTGCCGAAGTTCTTCACGGCTGGTGCCGCGATGGCCGCGTACGCAACGACGCTCGCGCTGCTCGCGGCGTCGTTCACCACTCGGCGGGCATTCGCCTCGGTCTTTCTCGTCGGACTGTTCGTGATCACGACGCCGTTCACGATCGGCCTCGCTCAGGAGGTTGGCGGAACGACGGGCCAGTGGATCTCGATGTTCAACCTCACCAACATCCCCGTCCACGTGAACGACGTGATCTTCGGTGTGCCGAGTGAAATCACGAAGGATGCGCCGGCGCGTCAGCTCGCGGCGTGGATACGAGTGACCTGGTATTTCGCCTGGACGATCGTTCCGGGCGCCGTGCTGTGGTCGCGTTATCGACGGTTGACGCCATGAGCACAGCCACGACACCCAGCGCTCAGCCGACGAGCGCGTTCGCGCCACCGACGACGACGGCGCGTGCAAGCTCGCCCGTGATTCGCGTCAGCGGCGTGTCCCGGTGGTTCGGCAGCGTCGTCGCTGTGAGCGACGTGACGTTCGACGTGATGCCGGGCATCACCGGCTTGCTAGGCCCGAACGGAGCCGGCAAGACGACACTGCTCCGCATGATGACGGGCCTTGCCGCTGCCTCGACCGGAACCATCACGATGTTCGGCGAGCCCGTGCGCGACAATCCGCCGCTGTACCGACGTATTGGCGTGATGTCCGAGCACGAGACGGTCTATGGATTCATGAAAGGGCGTGAGTTCGTCAAGATGATGGGACGCCTCAGGGGCGTCGAAGACGTCGATGCCGCGGCGGATCGCGCGATCGCGCTGGTCGACCTGGTCGATGCGCAACACCGTTCCATGGAGACGTACTCGCGGGGAATGCGACAGCGGATGCGCCTCGCCGCGACGCTCGTCCACGATCCGGAGATTCTGATCCTCGATGAGCCGTTGAACGGCGCCGACCCGCGACAGCGCGTGCACTTCAAGCATCTGCTGCAATCGCTCGCCGAGCAGGGCCGGACGATCATACTCTCTTCCCACATCCTGGAAGAGGTCGAAAAGGTAGCGGACACGGTGCTGCTCATCGTGAACGGCAAGCTGGCGGCGTCGGGAGGATTCCGCGCAATTCGCGCCGCGCTCAATCAGCGACCGTATCACGTTCGAGTGATCTGCGACTCGCCGCGAAAGCTCGCCGCGGCGCTCGTGACGCTGGAGTCGGTCGAGGCGGTGCACGTCGACCCCGATGGCGCCGTCGTAGTGCTCAGCCGGAACGTGCTCGATCTCCAGATCGAGCTGCCTCGGCTCGCGCAATCCGCATCGATCAGCCTTCGTCGAGTGGAGCCGCTCGACGATTCGCTCGAAAGTGTTTTCGGCTACCTGGTGGAGCAGTAGCACATGGGTCCCGTCTACTACCTCACGCTTCGCCAGCTCTCGGGCAAGTGGCGCCTGGCGATCATGACGGTGCTGGCCGCCATGCCGGTGATCATCGCCGTTTTGATGTTGCATTCGCCGCACGCGCCCGAGGTCGCGCAGTTCGAGAAAGCCGTCTTGAGTGCAATGCTCGCGGGTTCGATCGCTCCGCTCGTCGTGCTCGCCATTGCCGGAGCGGCGTTCGGGAATGAGATCGAAGACCGAACGCTGGCGAACCTCACGCTGTCGCCTACGCCGCGCTGGAAGATCGCAGTGCCGAAGCTCCTCGCGACGATCACGATCGCCGGACCCTTCATCGCAGCAAGCGCGCTGTTGACGGCGCACGTCGCGTTTCTTGGCGACACGACAGCCACCATCGCGGTTACCGTATCCGCACTGGTCGGTGTCGCGATGTACGCGTCCGCCTTTGTCTGGCTCGGGCTCGTGAGCACGCAAGCCATCGGTATCGGGCTGCTCTACATCGTGCTCTGGGAAGGATTTTTTTCCGGATTCGTGTCAGGGGTGCGCCTGCTCAGCATCCGACACTACGCTATCGCGTTGATGCACGTGATGGACGAGCGACGGTTTGCGTCTGGCGACGATTTCGGCTTGGCGGTCGCCATCCTCATGCCCGTACTCGTCATCGGCGGGTTCTTGCTGCTCTCGCTCCGACGATTGCGCGGCATGGATGTGCCGTAGTGGGATCGCAGATAGTCGTCGATCAACGCCGATCTTCGCAGATCAGGTATGTAGCCCAGGCGACACTCTTCCGAACAACTCTAGCAAGCCCCATCCGCGTGATCGGTGTTGATCGTCTAGGATCCGCGAGCCCGCTGCTGTCCACGCGGGTCGAGGAGAGCTTCGGTGAATTCGGGACGAGTCGTCTATGGTCCAGTGATGATGCGTGGTGTCGCAGTGTAGTCGAGTCGACCACGTACCAGCCGCGCGGGTGGCGCGAGGCGGTGCTCTTGCGCCGCGTCGATGTCACGAATGTGAATGACCGTGATGCCGAGTGATGTCAGGACGTCGGAGATGATCCGTCGATGACATCGCCACCACAGCAACTCGGCGCACATGACGGCCGTGCGCAGTCCCTCGGCGAGCATCAGCAGCCCGAATAGGCCCGAGGCAAACTCTTCCGTCGCGATGTGGTCCGCGTAAGCGCGGAACGCCGGATGACGCCAGCCGCAATTTGGGGACTCTGGATCATTACGTCGCCGGCCGCCAAGTGAAGGCAGCCAGCAGTACGCGATGCCGGCCTCGGCGAGCTCTGCCTCGAGCGCGGCTGACGCGAAGTGCGGCAGGCGTCGCGACCCTGGGAAGCGTCGTACGTCCGCAACGAGCTCGATGTCGTAGGCCCCGAGCAAAGCCAGAAACTCATCGGCCTGTCGGGTCGAGTGACCGACAGTCCAGACGGTGAGCGGCATCCTGGAACGTTAGCAGGGCGGCGACTTGCGTGATTTCGAAGTCCGTCATATACTGAACTATATGGTTCAGTATTCATCATCCATCGACGACGCCTTTGCCGCGGTCGCTGATTCGACCCGGCGAGGCATCATCGAACGCCTCGGAAGCTCCGGGCGGGCGTCGATCAGCGATCTCGCCGATGCCTTCGACATGACCCTCACCGGCATGAAGAAGCACGTGCAAATCCTCGAGGATGCCGGACTCGTCGCATCCGAGAAGATCGGACGGGTGCGGATCTGCCGCTTGGGGAATCGCCGCCTCACGAAGGAGGCGGCTTGGATCGCCCGCTATGAGAAGATGCTGAACGATCGCTACGACCGCCTCGGGGAGTTCCTTGGGCGCAACACGGGAGAATGATCATGCTGACCGCTGCCGACCGTCGAGCCACCGTCACCACGCCCACCGACCGCGAGATCCGCGTCGAACGTATTTTCGACGCCTCGCGGGATCGCGTCTGGCGCGCCCTCATCGATCCCGCGCTCGTTGCCCAGTGGTGGGGTCGCGGCAACACGCTCGTCATCGAGAAGCACGAGCCCGTACGCGGAGGCCACTGGCGGTATGTCGAGCACGCCGATGGTCAGACGCACGGCTTCGAAGGACGCTACCGCGAAGTCACGCCGCAGGATCGCATCGTGTGTACGTTCGAGTGGGATGGAATGCCGGGCCACGTTGCTGTCGAGACGCTCACCCTCGAGGATCTTGGCGACGGACGTACTCGCCTCGTCAGCGTGTCAATCTTCCACACCAACGCCGAGCGAGATGGCATGTTGCATTCGGGAATGGAGGGCGGTCTCAACGAGAGCTACCTGGCCCTCGATCGTGTGCTCGCATCGATGAGATGAGTCAACGCGGCAAGCCACCCGGCCAGCGACCGCCGGCGCGAGTCGGCGGAGAGCCTGGGACGGTAAGCGTTCCTCGCGCGCTCTCGAAGATGGGTTTTTGTTCGAGAGCGGAGGGGGAGCGACTCGTCGAAGCCGGCCGGGTTCGCGTGAACGGAGCGCTCGTGCGCGATGCATCGCTTCGCGTTCGGCCGGAGCGCGACCACATCGAGGTCGACGGCGCGCCGATCGCCCGCGCGGCGCACGTGTACCTGATGCTCAACAAGCCTCGCGGCATCGTGACGACGACCGACGATCCGCAGGGTCGGGCGACGATCTATGAATGTTTGAGCGGAGCATCGCTGCCCTTCGTCGCTCCAGTGGGACGGCTCGACAAGGCGAGCGAGGGGTTGCTGCTGCTGACGAACGACACGCGCTGGTCGGCGCGGCTGCTCGATCCTGTCTCGCACGTGGACAAGGTGTATCACGTGCAGGTGCGTGGCAGCAACCTCGAATCGGTGATGCAGCGCGTGGCTGCCGGTGTCGTCGAGCAGGACACCGGCGAGCTCCTGGAAGTGAAAGCGATCTCGCTGGTCCGCACCGGGTCGCGCAGCGGTGCGTGGTTCGAGGTCGTGCTCGACGAAGGGAAAAATCGCCAACTGCGCCGCATCTTCGCGGAGGTCGGCGTCGAAGTGCTGCGACTCGTCCGCGTCGCCATCGGGCCGCTGGTGCTGGGCGATCTCGCGAAGGGCGCGTGGCGTCGTCTTCGTCCGGACGAGGTACGAGCTCTCTCGGGCGACTAGTCGGGCGCTTCGCGCGTCGCCAAGGCGGTACCCACCCCGACTGCGCGTCGAAACACCGAACGCCGTTGGTTTCCAATCCATGTCCGGTGTGTTTGCGCGTCCCGTGCCGAGATATCCCGGACGAGGCACTCCAGGCCAGTCGGAACAGGAGTGACTGAGTCGAGACGATGTCCTGAACCTGGTGTATAGCATCCTCGCATAGGGATCGCTAAAGGACGACCTGCCTGTCGTCTACGCGATCCGTCTGGGGCGATCGGGACAAACACCCCTTTACCGATTCTCGATTGTACGCCATATAAGGGGTTCGACGCTGGGCCTTGGTTGTCGCCTCTTCCGAACTACGACGGATCCCTCGATAAGGGCTGCCTTCTCCATGGGTACGTACGGAAGCTTCGAGACCCATCTGGCCGATCGTTACCGCTTCGAGTCAGTTCTCGGTCGCGGTGGCATCGGGACTGTGTATCGCGCCACCGACCTGCAGCTTGGTCGGTCCGTTGCGATCAAGCTGCTCCAGCCGGTGTTGACGACCGAGGTTGGCATCAAGCGCTTCCAGCGCGAGATCCAGATAACGGCGACGCTGCATCATCCGAGCATTCTGACGGTGCTCGACTCAGGGGAGGTCGACGGACGCCTCTACTATGTGATGGAAGACATTGGCGGGGAATCGCTGCGCGGCCGCCTCGCCCGCGATGGACACCTATCGATCGAGGACGCACTCGCCATCGCGCAGCGTGTCGCTGGCGGCCTCCAGTACGCACACGACCGCGGCGTTGTGCACCGCGACATCAAGCCAGGGAATATCATTCTGGCCGATGGGCGTGCGTGTATCGTCGACTTCGGGGTGGCCCGAATCGTCAACGACGCTGGTTCGCAGCAGCTGACGGAGAGTGGGATCACCGTCGGCACTCCGGAGTATCTAAGCCCAGAGCAGGCTGGGGCTGAAAAGCAGGTTGGACCGCGCGCCGATCAGTATGGCCTCGCGTGTGTGCTGTTCGAGATGCTCACCGGCTCGCCGCCGTTCACCGGCCCGACGCCGACTGCGGTCTCAATGCGACATGTGAACGACCCACCACCCAGGCTTCAGTCTCTTCGAGGTGACGCACCTCAAGCGCTTGGCGATGCCATCGCTCGAGCGCTGAGGAAAGCGCCGGAGGAGCGCTTCGACAGCGTTCTCGAATTCATGGCTGCAGCGAGTGCTTCTTCAGGCACGGGGACAGGTGCACCGGATCCGCCGACTCAGGGTACGCACCGCAGCTTGGTAGAAGTTTTTAAATCCCTTTGGACGACGGCATCCGCCGTCGTAAGGCCAGGTGCCCAATGACGGAGGCGATCAAGATAGTTGCCGTAGACCGGTTCGCGAGCGCGCCCGGTGTCGCTCAAGTTCGAACCGCACTAAACGCTAATGTTCCTCCAAATTGGAAGTACATCAAGTTTGGAACCGCGTCGAAACCCGACGAAACAATCGAGGATCTCCTGAATCAGCTGGCCGAATTGAACGCCGCGGCCATCGACACTTTGGAGATCGTCGCCGAGGGTACTCCCGCCTCGATCGCGTCGCTCGATCTGGACATCCTCCCTATGGACGTTGTGGCATTTGGGACTGGTCTTCAGCAAAACGTTCCAGGTGTCAGCCAAACCACGAAAGTCTATCTATCCGGATGCAACACGGGGTTAGCTGAGAAGAACAGCTCAGGAGCAGCCGACAGGGACATTGCACAGCAGGTGGCGAATTCCTCTCGGACGGTCGTCTTCGGCGCAATTGGCTACCTGAGCGGGGCACATGCTCTGAGGAATGAGGAGGCTACGACGGATTTTTCGGCGTCCGCGGGCGTGGTCGCCGGAGGTGTCAGGGGGGTGCGCGAGGGGACAGTGAATGGCAAAGACTGCTGGCGAATGTGCACGGCAAAGGACACACACCCGACAGCGCTGGCCAAGATCCACGCGCCAGCCGCGCCTCGGACACGCATTATGGCGCCGTTAACGCCGCAGCAAGTCGAAACCATCCGCGCCGATGTTCGAGGCAAGCCTTTCGCCGACCCGCCAACGTACCGAGTCGGCCCCGAGCGAGTCATCCGAATTCCGGTGTCTGACACCGAGACTCGGACGCTTCACGTCATCGCGCGGGGCACATTTCTACGCGACGCAAAGACATACGACATGTGGCAGAACACCCAGCGAGAGGAGCTGCTCAGATGGATCGAGACAGACTCACCACGGGAGCAAGCGTAGGCCGCTAGCCGTTGCCCGGACTTACCTCGCCCTCTTCGCGGCGGCCGGGGAAGAAAGAGTTGGCTGCCCAAACGCCGATCGAAACATGTTCTTAGCGTTGAGTCTATCGGACGCACGCCTGCCAGTACGATCGATCTCCCTGTCGAGGAAGTTGAGCATTGACGTCATCACGGATTTGCTGTTTCTGAACGATCCCGTTCGCAGCTGTCTGGCGAACGTGTTGAATTCCGCTTCGTTGCCGCCACGGCCCGTTCTTTTCTCGACATAGGTGTCGACCGTGAAGGTCATTTCACCGGTGGCATAGTCTTCGATCAGTTTCAGGTCGCCAATCGCATCACCGCGGGTGTACACCGTAGACGAACGTGCCGGCTTCGTCGCCTTCGTTCCGTTCTTTTTCGTCGCCATTTTGGTACCCCCCCTTTTGCAAGAGTCTGATCCCGCAGGAGTGATTCGGCGGCAAAAATAGCATCGCCTTAGCGATGTAGCAACACGAAACACTCATCCATCTCGTTGGACGCAGACGCCGGTATGGAGTAGACGTTCAGCATGGGGTCTTCGAGTCACGATATCGACCGCCTGACCGCGGCACTGGCCGACAGATACTCCGTAGGCACGTGCGTCGGCGCGGGCGCCACTGCCGTCGTCTATCGCGCCATCGACATCCGGCACGATCGCGTCGTGGCGCTCAAGGTGCTGCGCGACGAGGTGGCCGTTTCGATCGAGAAGGACCGATTCCTCCGCGAGATTCGAATACTCTCGCAACTCGCCCATCCGAACATCCTTCCGCTATTCGACTCGGGCGACAGCGACGGTTTTCTCTACTACGCCATGCCTTTCGTCGACGAATCGCTTCGGGTTCGCATCGCGAAAGAGAAGTTTCTTCCCGTCACCGACGCCCTTCGCTTCGCCGGCGAAATCGCCGAAGCCCTTGATTTCGCGCACGCGCGCAAGATCATCCATCGCGACATCAAGCCGGCCAACATCCTGATCCAGGGTGGACACGCTGTCGTCGCAGATTTCGGAATTTCCAGGGCTATCGACGATGCCGCCGAATCGACGTCGCAATCGTTCGCGATCGGAACGCCGGCATACATGAGCCCGGAGCAGGCGAGCGGCGATTCGAGCGTCGACGGTCGAAGCGACATCTACGCCCTCGCGTGCACCACGTACGAGATGCTCGCGGGCAGCGTACCGTTCACGGGGCCGACGGCGCAAGCGATCCTGGCGAGGAAGACACATGAGGAAATGCCCTCGCTCAGGTCCGTGCGCCCCACGCTTGCGGCTCACTTGGAAGCAGTGTTGCGGCAGGGCCTTGCCGTCGTGCCGGCGGATCGGTTTCCGACGGCTCGGGAATTCGTCTCGGCGCTTGGCGCGGATGCGACCGTAGTCCAAGCCAAACGCAAGCGTGTGCTGGCCTTCGCCGTCGTACTCGCGATGGCCGTTTTGCTCGGACTTGCGGCGTACCTCCGACCTCGCGTCCCCGGCGCGGCAACGCCCATCCCCACGGTCGCCGTCGCGGGCTTTTCCAACTACACGAACGATCCCGCGCGCGACGACATCGGTTTCATGGCGCTCGACGAGATTACCGAAGGGCTGCAGCGCCTCTCCTCGGTCAATGTCGTGCCCATGCCGTCGGTCGTCGACGCTTCTCGCGTCGTCGGCAAACTCGACACCGCCCTCAAGAAGTTGGCCGACTTCAGCCGCGAGACTGGCGCTTCGGCCGTGCTCTCCGGCTCGTACTATCTCCAGGGAGATAGTCTCATCTTTCGCGCGCGTGTGACCGAGGCGCCGACTCAGAAACTACTCGCGGTCATCGGTCCGTTTTCCGCGCCATTGGCACATCCGGAAATGGCGGTAGCTCAAATACGGTCGCGTGTCATGGGCTACTTCGCCACCACATCGGACGAGAGACTGGCGGGCAAGGAAGAGGCGAAGCAACCGCCGCCGACTTACGAAGCGTATCGCGCGTTCAACGCGGGGATGGCGGCGTATTCGCTGAGTCACTACGGCGATGCACTCGCGAGTTTCAATATGGCGATTGCCGCCGATTCCGCATTCGCCACACCCCGGCTCTTCGCCTCGCTCTGCCTCTCGAATCTCCGGCGGTACGCCGAGGCCGACTCCGTGGCTCGCACCCTCGTGCTGATGCGCGATCACCTCAATCCGTACTACCAGGACTGGTTGGATTATCGACTCGCCTACCTCGCGGGGGATCGTCGGAAGGCGCTCGTCCACGTGCGGAGCTTGGCGACGCGCGCTCCCGGCACGAAGGCCACCTTCAACTTGGCGCTCGAGGCGCAAGAGAACGGATACGTCGACGAGGCCTTACGCACTATTCGGTCTCTTCCCCCTGATCGTGGATCCATGCGTGAATGGGTCCCGTACTGGGACGAGCTTGGAACCGCCCTTCATCTCAAGGCTGACTATTCAGGCGAATTCGAGGCCGGTGAAAGAGCTCGCACGATGTATCCGGAGCGCCAGTACGCGATTCTTCCATCCGTGCGGGCAACCGCCGCGCTTGGGCGCCTCGATTCATTGAACGCACTCCTCGACCGGGCCGCCGAGTTGCCGGATGACATAGGGGGAAGCACACTCGGGTCGCTCTACCGCGCGGCCGGCGAAGAACTTCGAGCGCACAATAACGAGGCGGCCGCTGGAGCGATGTTCGCGCGGGCCGCGCGATGGTACACAAAACGACTCGAGTCCGGCTCTGGCTCGAGCGCCGACTCTCTCGCCGCAGCCGCGACATTGTACGCAACCTCACAGTTCGTCGCAGCCTCATCGTGGTTGTCGGCCAATACGCACAGTACAGAGTCGATTGGACTCGCCGGGTTGATCGCGGCTCGACAGAATCGCACGGCGGATGCGCGAGCGGCCATGGCGCGCCTCGACTCGGACAAGCGTCGTTATCAGCGAGGGGCGCCGCGCGTCGCGAGCGCACGCATCGCGGCACTGCTCAGAGACTCGGTCGCGGCACTCGCTGGTGTGCGTGCGGCGTTCGCAGACGGCAAAGAGTACGGTCTCTGGATTCACCGCACCGAGGAGTTCGCGTC
>Ga0310811_10008694_pt1 | contig 13061 bp, 11 predicted proteins | sample YCmetagenome_FD_207642 | JGI IMG/M metagenome (GOLD analysis project Ga0310811, IMG submission 207642) | Soil microbial communities from experimental microcosm in Duke University, North Carolina, United States - YC | ecosystem: Engineered > Artificial ecosystem > Soil microcosm > Unclassified ...
AAATCACCCAAGGAAATCATAAGCGAACGCGTATTGCTCGAAATCAAGAGAGTTCTTGTGCATACTAATAAAAGCATCAAGGAAATCGGATTTGACTTAGGATTTAACGAGCCAACTAACTTCATTAAGTATTTCCGCCAGCAAACCGGACAAACGCCGTCTGAATTTCGCGAGACACATCTGGCATAGCTGTCCAAAAAGTATCATTCGAAGACCATTTCTTATCTTTTTCCAGGGTACGTATACCTCCATCTTTGCATTGCTAAAAAACATAACGATGACAACAATAAAAACTTTAGTGCTCGGTATAACAACGCTTGTAGCAGCGGCATGCTCGGGCAACAAAACAATTGATTCTACCGAAGAGAATGATTCCACAACAAACAAAACAACAGCTATGGTAAAAAGTAATAAGGAAAAAGTTATCGAATTGCTTAAAGCAATAGAGACTGGAGCGACTGAACCAATCGCCTACATTAATCCAAATAAGTACACTCAACATAATCTGGGTGCCGCTGATGGTCTCGTCGGTTTTGGAGAACTTCTAAAGGCGTTGCCACCAAATTCTGCAAAAGTTAAAACTGTAAGAGCCTTTGAAGATGGCAATTTTGTTTTCACACATACAGACTATGACTTCTTCGGGCCTAAGATCGGTTTCGATATTTTTAGATTTGAAGATGGTTTGATTGTAGAGCATTGGGACAATCTTCAGGAAACTCCTAAACAACCAAACCCAAGCGGGCACACTATGATTGATGGTCCGACCACCTCGACAGATGTCGCAAAAACGGAAGAGAATAAGAAACTTGTTCAGCAATTTGTAGATGATATTCTGGTGAATGGCAAAATGGATAAGCTCGCTGGCTACTTCAACGGTGATAACTACATTCAGCATAATCCTCAAATTCCTGATCTGCTCTCAGGTCTTGGCAAGACTTTAGGTGAACTGGCTAAGCAAGGGATCACATTGAAGTATGACAAGATTTATAAGGTTTTGGGAGAAGGTAACTTCGTACTTGTGGTGAGCGAAGGTCACTTTGGAAAAAGCTATAACGCGTTCTACGATTTGTTCCGGGTAGAAAACGGCAAGATAGCTGAGCATTGGGATGTGATCGAACCAATACCGGCAAAAGAGAGCTGGAAAAACAATAATGGCAAATTCGGATTCTGAAATACAGGTAAGTTAAAATTCAATTTTGGGAACAGTGATAAACTGTTCCCATTTTATATTTCTACATATGGAGGTCAGAGAATACGCAAACGCAATAAAACTTCATGAGCCATTCATCCGGCCTGCTAAGACCTCGCATCAGCATAAACTGTTGATTACACTTCTTGATTATTTTAATGAGGAGAGTAATCGACAACATACCATACCGAGGGATATTGGCGCCCAAAAAAAGTTACTGCGTGCCATGCTTAATGTTCGTCAGGCGAAAGACGTTCCTGATAGCATCTTAGCTAATCTTAATTCTTACCTCTGGTGCGACAGGCTGGAAGCTCAAATTGTTGACTGCAACGAAATGCCTGCAATGCTTTCGCACGCTGGTTCAGAAATTTCGATCTGGCGGGGAGATATTACCCGTTTGAATACCGATGCCATTGTCAATGCTGCAAACAAGGAATTGCAAGGGTGTTTCACGCCGTTGCATATGTGTATTGACAATGCAATTCATTCTGCTGCAGGAATTCAGGTAAGAAGTGACTGTGCTCGGATCGTTGCTCTTCAGAACGGAACCGAAGGAACAGGTGATGCGAAAATTACACGCGCTTATAATTTGCCTTCCCGCTATATACTTCATACCGTTGGGCCAATTGTTCAAGAAGACTTGCAAACTCATCACAGGCAATTGTTGGCCAGTTCTTACACTTCATGCCTTGATGTAGCAAATGAAATTGCTGATATCCATAGCGTAGCTTTTTGTTGCATCTCAACGGGTGTATTTGGTTTCCCTGGAGATGAAGCTGCTGACATAGCCATAGAGAGTGTCTTAACCTGGCTGCGACAAAACAATCATCATTTAAGACAAATTATTTTTAACGTATTTACTGAACAAGATCATGAACGATATACAAGAAGGCTTGAAGAAAGATCTGGCAACGTTTAGAAATCATATTGAGCAAGCAGACCGGATCTTGATTGGTGCGGGTGCTGGACTTTCTGCCGCGGGTGGGTTGCAATATATGGATCAAAAAACATTCATGAAATACTTTCCGGGTTACAATGAAAAGTATGGTCTTCGCTTTATTTACGAGGCAGCGTTTTATCCTTTCAAAACACAGGAAGAGTTTTTTGCTTATTGGGGAAAACATATCTCTACAATAAGATACAATTATTCCGTTGGCGAGGCATATACAAAATTATTTGACCTTGTAAAAAGCAAATCAGTGTTTGTGATCACTACAAATGTAGATGGTCAATTTGAGAAAGCCGGTTTTTCTACGGATAAGATCTTTACACCTCAGGGCGACTATGCGTACTTTCAATGTACCAAACCTTGCTCAGAAGAGATCTATCACAATAAGAAATGGATAGATGATTTTCTTGACGACATACAAGTAACTCCATTTGCCATTAAGAGTGAACACGTACCAAGATGTCCACGTTGTGGGGGCAACCTTGAACCAAACATTCGCAAAGCTGGCAACTTTGTGGAGAAACCCTGGATGGAGAAGGTAGAATCCTATAGGTCTTTTATTGACGAAGGAATATCAAGTAGTCTTCTACTTCTCGAAATCGGAGTCGGATTTAACACACCTTCAATAATTCGCTTTCCATTTGAAAATCTGGCCGCACAGCATAAGAACGTTACTCACATTAGGGTTAATGCTCATGATACTGAACTAGTGAAATCAACTGGAAACAGGAGTTATCTCTATAAGAATGATATTAATTATTTACTTGGTGTGAATCAGAATGATTTTTAATTGATACTGAACATAAACTTTTACATCGACTTATTGTCTTTAAGAATGGATACGAAATCCCTCAACGTTCTCTGACGAGTAGCGTTGAAGGATTAAGTTTTGAAATCACCAGAAGTGCGATGAAATGATCTGATTAATGTTTGTTCTCAACAGGGTAGTGAACGTTATGTTTTATGCTTACAGCTACTACTATGGAAAAACATAAGATCAAAAACTAAACAACAACTGTTTTTAATTTTTTAAGCTCTTCTTCTGCAACCATTAGTTTCTCGAGTAACTCATGGGTTGCCTGCCGGTTGCTCTCAGCTAGTTTATGGGCCTTCGTCATCTCCTCTTCTTTTATGAGGTCAATCTCTTTTTGTCTGCGTACCATTTCCTCCTGAGTTGTCAGAAGCTCTTCCAGATTCTGGCGCATCTCTTCTTCTGTTGATCGCATTTCCTCAGCCTGTTTCTGTGACGCCTCTAACAAGCTCTGCATTTTTTCTGTGGTTCTTACGCTCTGCAAAGCCGATGCAACAAACTCCCCCGCTTTTTCCACGAAGGCAATCTGATAATTTTCAAAATTACCTAACGCAGCCAGCTCAATGACAGCTTCAATCTTTTCATTATAACGCATTGGAATAATAACAACGCATCCGGGAGTAGCGCCTCCCATTCCAGAGGTAATGTATGTATAGCCCTGCGGAAGATTAGTAAGCAACGTAGTCTCACCCTCCAGATATGCTTGCCCTACCAACCCTACACCAATTTTAATTTTGCGTTCAATAAATTTTTTCCGCTCAAAAGCATAACATGCAGTAAGTTCCAGGTAAGATTCAGTTTCATCCTCTTTTAAAACAAAAAGTCCCCCCTGCTGTGCATTCATATACTTGGTTAAAAACTTAATAACTTCATTCGATAATTCGACCAAATTTTTTTGATGATTACGTACAGCTTCAGAAAATTTCGTAAGACCTTCATTAGTCCACAATCTTCGTTCTTCATCGTTCTTTAACTGTTTCAACTGGTCGCGCATTCTGGTAAGTCTTCCTGCCAGATTGCTTTCATTCAAGTTCTTATTGGTCTGATTCAGTTCTGGCCATTCAGTATCATACTGGCCTTCTGAAATATGTTCAATAAACCTACTTGCCTGCTGAAGATTTTTAATAGAGTGTTCAATCAATTCTTTTGGGTGAAGGTTAGCTTCTGTTCCCGGATTAAATACATACTTTCGGTTATTCTCCTCCAGTTCACTTAACAGTCTCTGCCTTTCCTTATTATCATTTTTAAGTTTATATACTATGAAGCCGAGCGTTGGAAGGCCTACGATCAACATAAAAATCTGTAAGTATATATTATTATCAATAGCTGATTTGTATTTTTCCTCAGCATCCGAAATCAATTTATCTTCATAGTCCTGAACCTTAATGCCAGCATCAGCCCAATGCGTAAAGACCTTTAAGCCCCGGTCTTCCTCCAGCATTTTACGAAAAGTATTCATGCTATCGATATCAACCATGCGAACCATCTCGTTCAAAAAATTTCCATACTCAATGTAGGTCTTTCGAAGGGCTCTCAATCCTGACACATCATAAGATTGCTTCTGTAATCTAGCTCCTAGTTCGTTGAATGCGGGATCAATTTTACTAATCGCCGTAGAGCATGGCTTTAGTAATTCTTTGCTTTTTGTTAAACCGTATGCCCGGATACCCATGTCCATGTTATGAAGTGAGTATGATACTAATTGTTCCGCCAGAAACCTTATGGCTTCTGCTTCTTTCTTTGCTTCATTATTGTGAATAATTGTACTCTTATTATGAAAGATAAGCGCGACGTTTATTATAAGAAGCGTGGAAATTAACGAGATGGCTGTTGTGATTATGTTCTTTCTGAAAAAATTGTTTATTCGGCGTTTCATAAATATTAATGATTGTCCTCTCTATAGTAATGTTTTAACTTAACGATTCCATGACTGTCTGCTTTTGAGCTTCAGCTTAAAATTTTATGCGTAACAGTTCTTTTGTTTTTCGTTACATCTTCTTCTATGAAACATGCAACTCCATGTGCGTCCCCTTTTCTTTTTGCTCTTTCGATGAAATTAGTTGCTGATTGCTAACCGTGATCTCCGTAGCAAGTTTCAATACCTGAATTGGTTTTCCACTGCCATCATATATAATCGAGTAGCTTCCTGAAATATATATTTTTGACTTGTCTTTGCGGATACGTTCATATACTCCTGGTTTAGTGATACCTGAGGCAAGATCCTGCCATAATTTTCGATACTCTTCTGACGCCACTTGAACTGGGTCTACAAATATTCGATGATGTTTACCTTGTATCTCATTAAGAGAGTATTGCATCAACTTCAGAAAAGATTCATTGGCTGTCAAAATGATTCCGTCAAGATCGAATTCAACGGAGGCAATACTACTATTGTTAATAGCTTTGATACGACTCTCCAATTCCAAAGTTTTTCGCTGCATTTCCTCCTGAGTAGCTTGCTGCTCTTCGATGTTCTGCCTCATTTCTTCTTCCTGGCTTCTTAATTCCTGAGCCTGTCGCTGGCTTTGCTCAAGCAGATGTCTTGTTTGATCTGCTATTTTTACGTTGGCAATAGATGAAGCAATGGCTTCACATACTTCTATTAGAAACGCCTGCTCGTAATCTAAGTAATGTTGAAAAGAAGCAAGTTCTAATATCCCATACACTATGTCATTTACTTTAAGCGGTACTATAAAAATGCATCGCGGTGTAGCCTCACCCAACCCGGAAGTAATAGTTACATAATCAGAAGGAACCTGCGTCATAAAAATTGGGTTGCCTTCTTGCCAACATTGCCCCACCAATCCATCTCCGGGATAAATGAGTTTCTCTACATATTTCTTTTTATCCCAGGCAAAGCAAGAGAGCAACTGAAGGTGAACATCATTTTTATTTTCATCATTAAGCACAAACAAACCTCCCTGATTGGAGTTGGTATACTTAACAATGTTGCTGATAATCGAGTCGCCAAGCTTTTGAAAATCATTTTGATTGCGGATAATTTCTGCAAATTTAGCCAGACCTGCCACTGACCAGTTTCTCCTTTCATCTTCGGTTTTTGTTTGCTTAAGGAGTTCTCTCATCGCCACCAGGTTTCCCGCTAAGTTTACCTGATTAAGTGCCTTGTTAGACTCATCAAGCCCGATCCATTGCGTGGTATAATCTCCCCTGGAAATTTTAGTTATGAAGTCATTGGCTTGTTGGAAATTATTAATTGAATTCGCTACAATTTCTTTCCAGTCGTTATGTGAAAGAGAAGTACCGGTGTCAAATATATATTTACGGTTGTTTTCATTTAAAGCCGTGAGTAGCTGTTCGCGTTGACTATTTTCAGATTTAAGTTTTCGCACAATGTAAATGATGGAGGGAATGCCTAATAAGACCATCATCATTTGAATGATACGGTTTCTTGAAAGTGCCTGTAAGTATTTTGAATCTGCACCATCATTCAAAGATTTCTCGAATGCAAACAAGGGTGTACAGAATGCTTCATATTTTTTCCACACGCCATAGCCCCGATCTTCATTCAAAAGTTCTACAAACTGTTGCATACTGTCTTTCCTGGCAAGCTCAATCATATTCATTGAAAAGGAAAGATAATCTTCTACGGTAGCTTTCATTTGACGAAAACTATCTATGTCATAGTGCTGCTTGACAAGCAAGGCCTCCAGACTGTTAAAAATAGAGTCCTTATCTCTAAGTACAAGTTTAATGGGTTCGGCTAATTGTGGATTTTTAGTGAGTGCAAATCCCCGAACGGAGAGATCGGCACCGTGAACAACATTACCTATAATAGCCGATGTTCTTTGTTTGATATCCTCAGTTTCAATTTTCAGAGTATTATTCTCAACAATGGTTTTGGCATTATAAAAGGTTAAAACAGAATTGATCACCAGAAGTACAGCAAAGCTGAATAATAATGCTGGAATCAGATTTTTGCTTTTAAAGATTTGCTTTATTAATTTCTTCATAATAGTAATGTCTATATTGGCAATTGTTGCATTCTGATCTCAGTAGTTCATGGATCAAGCCTGAAGTAGTTTGTAGTTCGCCTCAAACATCTTGATTGATTGAAACAAAAAGAAAAATATAACAAAGCAATAAAGTATACTTCAGCACCCTGAAATGACAATAAAATTACTGAGACGATATATACTGTTGTTTTAGACTAATTATACTTACATCGAGTTAGTCTGTGCACCATTGGTAGACACGTCACTAATATTAAAAATCACATCCAAAAAATCTTATTTAATTATCTGTTATGCTTTTTAGCAAAAGATTAATTTAATCGACCAACTATTTGCAACTGAACCTTTGAAATAGTTTATGAATGACGGAATTATGGGTAGGCAATTGTTTTGAATTGCAATCAAAAATTACTTTTAATAGGTAATTTGCTCAATGTCATCCAAGGCTATTAAACTATACAAGATGAGAAAATAAAACTTTCGGGTTTCTAGTATTGCACACTTATCATCAAGCAGTTTTTTGAATTTTCCTGAAATCTTTTCTCCATTTGTAAGGACAATAGTGACTTTCTTTTCATGAAAAATACAATCATATACAGCGCTAGGTGACATTTATCAATTCTGTTTGGGAGATTAATACTAATTCAAAAGTTAATTGATCTAAACAACGAGTCGCAAGGGCAATTATCTTCTTCTTTAAATCGAAGAGTACTAATGTTAATTTAGTTTATGAATAAAATTAGATGAAAAAGTAATCCTCAGAAATTATTGGAGAATTACAAAATAGTAGACAAGCAATACCATTGAATACGTAAAGTAGATGATTAAGAAAACTTTAATGTTTCGCGATGACAGAGCATGCAGTAAAGTGGTATCATCCTTCACTTTTCTTTTATTCAAAATATGACAACCCAAAAATTCGGGTTTTGATTTTTGCGATTATAATGATCGAGTATTTGGAATGTCGTTTCAGAATTTATTGCCTTCGTATGGAAAGAAACCTGCATTTTTCTAAGCAAAAATACGGAGTAGATAGTACGTAAAAATTATATACCTCTGTAGGTAGTAGAACTACTATAAAAAACTTCTACAGTCGATACCTTTGAATATCGAGACGACGAACTTGATCAGATATCCAAATGCGCATTAAGATTTGGAGATGCATATTGAAAGAAGAAGTGCATTTTGATTAATCTGAAATCGGATGGTTTAACCTGATTCGGCCATCTGTATCAATCAACTCGCCACACAGACTAGGAAATATTTCATACTTAGAGACAAAAATTTATAGCTATATGGATATGGATATGCCATCAAAAGGACGATCTGACTTGTATGCTTCAGTTACATGCTTATTTTATTATTTAATCACCTATTCAGATGAAAGGGTAGATCAAATAGAAGTTTCATTGAAAGATAAAATTGCTGCTATTGAAAAATTCAATATGTCGCATTTTGAGCAGCAGTTTTTGATTTATAATCAAAATGATAGAGCCACTGTTTTTAATAAATGCATTACTGATTTAAAGGAATTAGAACACTTTGAACAAATTCAAATATTAGCATGGATGTTTGTTGTCGCGGATAGTGATGATGACTTTAACGGAAAAGAATGGAGCGTAATCCAAGATGCACTTAATATTCTTGATCTATCATTAAGCCAGATTCTGATTACTGAACGAAATCTGAATAAACTGTTAATGAGGAAATATTAATCCGTAACAGTAATTATTTCAAATCCTGATGGAGGTGAACGATACTATTTGGATAAACTAATAACTTAATGACTCTTCCCTACAAAATTGAAATCACCTGGTAATTCGGTGATTACTCGCTCGTTGCTTTATTAGCATTTATAGTATTCAAACTCCTTCTTAAGAAGGATAGGATATTTCTAAAAAATACACTTATTTCATTTGTACTAACTAAAAATCCAGAAGTGATTTTAGTTAATCACTTCTGAATTCTCTAATGAATAAAAAGGTTATAATATCTCCTGTCCACGCAGTTTACACCAACGTTGCTACTATGGAAATCAGGCAGTCTAATCGTTTGGGAGAATCATGGTCTTGAGAAATCTCAGGCATCTGGGATTTCCGGTTCAACTAATTTAGCTAATTTTTCCAACGACTCCTGCCATCCGAGGTAGCACATTTCTGTTGGTATTACCGAAGGAATACCTTCCTGAATAACCTTAAGCTCAGTGCCGCAAGAAACTTTTTTAAGCCATACAGAAGTAATCATTTCTCCAGGCAAATTTGGGTCATCAAATCTGTCGGTGTATTTAATGAATTCGCCAGGCTTCAATTCAAGATATTCCCCACCAAAAGAATGCGCGTGGCCGGTGGAGAAATTGGTAAAAGACATTTTGTAAGCTCCGCCTACGCGCACATCCATTGAATGAACGGTACACAAAAATCCGTGTGGTGGAAGCCATGATGCCATTGCATTGGCTTCTGTAAAAGCACGATAAAGTTTTTGAGGAGTTGCTTTAAGTACTCTATGCAACGTTACACTATTGTTTGCCATGGTAGTTATTAATTTATTGGTGGGTAGTTCTAAAAGAAAATTTTCAATTTATTTCTGCTGAGGTTGATTTGTAATATTAAACATCCATCGAATCCCGAATTTGTCTTTGCAAGTTCCCCAGTAACCCCAGAATTCATCATGAGGAGCAACACCATCTGTTCCTCCTTGAGAGAGTTCCTTATACAATCGGTCCGCTTCTTCTTTTGTGTCAGGGTTTAAACTTATCGTTACATTGTTTCCTTCAACCAGTTTATGTCCCATACTTTCAAGCATATCGGTTGCCATAATTTCTGTGCCACCCAAAATTGGTAAGGCAACATGCATAACTTTGTTTTTCTCTGTCTCTGAAAGTTGAGGTCCTTTGGGATCAGCCGGGATGTCTTTCATCCGCATGATGGGAGTTGAAAATTCAGACTTGAAAGCCTTTCTATACATATTGAAAGCTTCTTCAGCGTTTCCCATAAAGTTGAGATAAATGGATACATGTGCCATAGTGGTATATTTTATGTTTTGGTTCATTACAAAGTTGGGGTCGAAAACTGTGATCGCAAAGGGGGTAATACGACACTTTTGCGGGGCAAATGCGGCTTAACTTCAATAATCTGACAATGGATTAAAAATCTATCGTTTCATCTACTCCAAATTACCTAAGACTATAGACTGAACATAGAGTTTCTGATCTGTAGGAAATATCGCTCGGGATTTTCATTACTATTCTGCTTAAAATTATTGGTTAAAAATGTGATCTTGCCAAATACATTTTAAACTATCGCACCGTACCCATGGTTCAAACACAAAGTGGAGCAAATCCCGTAACACGAATACTGGCAGCGAGCCTGATCGGAACCACCATTGAATTTTTTGATTTTTATATTTATGCTACTGCAGCCGTGTTGGTTTTTCCAAAGCTGTTCTTTCCGGCGGGTGACCCGGTTGCCGCTACACTTGCATCCCTTGCGACATTTGCGTTGGCCTTTTTCGCCAGACCATTAGGTGCTGCTCTCTTCGGACACTTCGGAGATCGAAGAGGACGTAAAGCTACACTGGTCGCTGCCTTAATGACCATGGGACCATCAACGGTAGCCATCGGGCTTTTGCCGTCATACCATACTATTGGCATTTTAGCACCCATCTTGTTAGCGGTATTTCGTTTTGGTCAGGGCTTGGGGCTGGGTGGCGAATGGGGCGGTGCCGTATTGCTGGCCACAGAGAACGCACCGAAGAATAAGAAGGCTTGGTATGGTATGTTCCCCCAGTTGGGTGCGCCTATTGGCTTCTTATTGTCTAGCGGTACATTTTTTATCCTCAGTAAAACGATGAGTGACGAGCAGTTCTTAGCGTATGGCTGGCGGATTCCATTTATCGCCAGTGCATTACTGGTTTGGGTTGGACTTTACATACGCCTGAGAATTACAGAGACCCCCGACTTTCTAAAGGTTATGAATAACCAGGCGCGTGTAAAAGTGCCAGTCATTGCAGTCTTTGCTAAGCATACTAAAGTCGTTTTCCTGGGCACTGCAGCCGTGATTACTACCTTCCTGCTGTTTTATATTATGACGGTTTTTACATTAAGCTGGGGGACTTCCACATTGCATTATCCGAGAGAAAGCTTTTTGATTGCTCAAATGATTTCCATGCTGTTTTTTGCATTGGGCATTCCGCTATCGGCAGTGATCGCCGACCGTAAGGGCAGAAACAACATGCTCCTTGTATCGAGTATTGGCATTTTCATCTTTGGTTTATTTTTGGCACCCTTCTTCAGCACGGGCAGTCTGATCATTACAGTTGTGTTCCAATCGATCGGCATGCTATTGATGGGTTTGAACTACGGTCCGGTAGGTACTGCATTGGCGGAGATTTTCCCTGCAGAAGTTCGCTACACCGGCGCATCATTGTGCTTTACAATGGCTGGTATTCTGGGTGCGTCACTCACTCCATATCTGGCAACTACACTGGCAACGAACTATGGTCTTTCTTATGTAGGTTATTATTTATCATTTGGAGCAGCCATCAGTATCGTAGCGTTGCTGGCAGCACGTTCTTTAATGAAGCGTGAGCATGTCAGTTGATTTAGCCAGGTTATACTTAGGTATGGTATCATATAAAGCAGGTATCAAAATTCTTAACGGGGTTGAAATGAAATTGAAAAAGATGATTATGCGATCATGTCAGAAAAATTTTAGATCACATAATGACGTCCGACTCGCTCATAAGTTTAGTGCCTCGTACTTCAGAATCAGAAAGGCCATATTGCTGCAACCACATTCATAGTTTCAATCTTAGGTAAAATGGTAATCGATAACATCGATGCTTCCTTAACCTTTGGTTTGAAATCCATGCCGGCTACTGAATGATTTTCATACAACAAAGTCAAAGACCCTGCAACGGCCACCACTATCCCAACAAGCGTGAGAACAAAACGCATTTGCGTACTCACATGTGTCATGTTTTCTGAATTGATGTTGGCTTGCGTTTTCATTGTCGTGCTATTTATGATGTAAATAACGCGACACCATCCTATACCAAATAGGCTGGCCACGGCTCCCGGTAGGTGGACGCCAGTGGCCAGTCGGTGAACTACGGAGACAAGAGTTTGCTAGAAAAATAATTATAAGCACAGGGTCATAACTTATCTATTCTTTCTATTGTTTGATTAAACGCGTCATGGTACTCTTAGCGCCAACGGATACCTTGATGATATAACAACCCGGTTTAAGGTCTTCACCAAATTGTAATACGTTTTCAGTTGTTCCGCGTTGATGTGCCACCATTCTGCCGCTGATGTCGGCAACGGTAATCTCAACTATTTCTTCATCTTCATTGTTGACCCTCAGATTGAATGCGCTGGCAGAAGGATTTGGATAAATATCAGCAAGAGGTTCAGGCTGAAGATCTGATGCTGGTTGATTGACAGACGTTGCCATGCGTGCAGAAGGTATGATTGCTGGTGGATCAAACTGGTCATCCAGTAAAATCAGTTTACCGGCTGTAAATGATGGGTAGTCCATAACCTTTTGAAAGTTCTGCCCCGCCGTGTTTATGCGATACAACGAATTACCGGCTACGAGAAAAATAACAGAGTCGTGTGAGATGACGAGGTGTCCTTCAGGCGCTGCAGTGAAGTTGTGAAGTACAGAGAATGCGCTGCCGTCACTGTTCATGGCAAACAATACACCAGTGTTGGCGCTACCTCCTGAACTGGTTACGCCATATAGTCTACCGTGGCTATCGAATTTTAATTCGCCGAGCGGTGAACTGCCATCGTTACCCTTGAAGTCGTGTATCTTTTGATAGTATTGCATGTCATCGCTGATCTTGAAAATCGTTCCCTTGTTGAATGACCCGCCAGCGGTTAAGGGCATGTACAACCTGCTGTCAGGACCAACCGTAATCTCGCCGTGAGGTTTTTTTCCGGTAGGGCCACTGGTGAAGGTAAATACCTGATCGACGCCAGTCATGTCTTTCCTGATTTTGTAAATCCATCCGGGACCAGCGCCCACACTAAGTCCGTACATTTCACCATTATTGCCTTTGGTAACACCACCTGCTATTTCAAATCCGTATTTGTAAAACAGACCGAATTGATTGTCGCTGCCATCCGTTTTCATTTTA
>Ga0310811_10008695_pt1 | contig 13061 bp, 12 predicted proteins | sample YCmetagenome_FD_207642 | JGI IMG/M metagenome (GOLD analysis project Ga0310811, IMG submission 207642) | Soil microbial communities from experimental microcosm in Duke University, North Carolina, United States - YC | ecosystem: Engineered > Artificial ecosystem > Soil microcosm > Unclassified ...
GCGCTCTGGATCGGGCAGTTGCACGGCACGCAACAATGCCAGCGCGCGCTCGCGGTCGCCACGTCGCCGCTGACGTGCGTAGATACGTTCGCCAGAACGCCGATCAGGCGACTTCCAGCGCATCAACTCCATGATCTGGTCGCCGATGGTGAACAGCGGGCTGAACGAGCTGTATGGATCCTGCGGCACGAATGTAATGGCGCGGCCACGCACGTGATCGACCAGCGCCGCGGGACCAAGCGTCAGCAGGTCCCGGCCATCGAAGATCAACGCGCCGCCCTGAACCGTGGCATTGGCGGGCAAGGCTCCCAGGATGGTGCGCGACAACGTGGTCTTGCCGCAGCCGGACTCGCCAACAAGCCCCATGATCTCGCCTGGCGCGAGCGACAGGCTGACAGCATCCAGCACGCGCGCAATGCCACCCTCTGTGACGAACGACACGGAAAGGTCGCGCACCGACAGCAGTTCAGCGGCCGCTGACATCACGCCTCATTCGCGGATCGAGCACGTCGCGCAATCCGTCACCGAGCAGGTTGAAACCCATCACGACCAGCAGGATCGCGATGCCGGGTGCGGCGGCATACCACCAGGCTTGCGGCAGGAACCCACGACTCTCAGCGATCATGCGGCCCCATTCGGGCGTGGGTGGCGGAGGGCCGAGGCCCAGGAAGCCCAAAGCGGCAGCGGTCAGGATGGTACCGCCCATGCCGATCGTGGTGCGCACGATCACCGAGGACGCGATCGACGGCAGCACATGTAGCGTCATCACGCGCAGAGGTGACGCACCGAGCGCGATTGCTGCCTCTATGAAGACCTCGTTCTTCACGCTGCGCGTTTCGGCATAGACCAATCGCGCCCAGAACGGCCAATAGGTGACGGATAGCGCGAGGATCACGTTCTGGATTGCGGGCCCCAGGGTTTGCGCAATGGCGATGGCCAGGACGATCTGAGGCACTGCCAGGAAGACGTCCGACACGCGCATCAGCAGATCGCTGAAGCGGTTGTTGTAGTAGCCGGCGAGCAACCCGACCGGAACGCCGATGAGCACCGCGACCGAGGTGGCCACGACGGCGATCAGGATAGTTAGCCGCGCGCCAAACAGCAGGCGGCTGTATATGTCCCCGCCCATACGGTCGGTACCGAACCAGTAGGTGGCGCTCGGCGGTAGCAGACGATGCGGCGGGTCATAGTTGGTGACGTCCTGCGGGAAGGTGGACAGCGGATAGGCGAATACCGCCACCAGCACCAGCGCGGCGATGATGATCAGCCCCAGCAGCGCGGAACGGTCGCGGATCAGTCGGCGCAATGTATTCATAGGGGGCGTGGGGTCGTGGTGCGCAAGGCTCGAAGGGCGTGGCTGCGGTACTGGTGGCACCCCCTCCCTCTTCCCCCCTCCCGCAAGGGGAGGGGGAGTATTGCCATTGCATTTGCGTTTGCATTTTCGTTTGCATTTGGTGACGTTGTCATCGACTGCGCGGGTCCAGGACGGCCTGGGCGATGTCGACCATCAGGTTCATCAGGATGAACACGATGCCGACGAAGAGCGTAAAGCTCATGATGGCGTTGTAGTCGGATTGCAGGATCGAGCCCACCGCGTAGCTACCGAGGCCGGGCCAGTCGAACACTGCCTCCACCACGACGGCGTTGGCGATCAGCGTGCCGAAGATCAGGCCGATCTGGGTCAGGGTGCCGATCAGTGCACTGCGCAGGATGTACTTCCACACCACGCGGCGACGCGGAATCCCCATCGCGGCCTGGTAGAATACGAAGTTGCTCGACATCACGTTCAACACGCCAGCACGCGTGAAGCGCACGATCGTCGCCATCGCGGGCAGCGCCAATGTCGCGACCGGCAATGCGAGATAGCGGAACGCCTGGCCCAGGGTATCCCAATCGCCGCGCAACAATGCGTCGAGCGTATAGAAACCGGTGATCGGATCGGGGCCCCAGCCGTTGATGCGGCCCTGCACTGGCGTCACGCCCAGCCACATCGAGAACAGCAATTGCAACAGGATCGCCAGCCAGAACGCCGCCATCGCCAGTCCACTGATCGTCAGCACGCGCACGACATGGTCGAGCAGTGAATTGCGCGACAGTGCGGCGACCACGCCAAGCGGGACACCAACCGCGACAGCTATCACGATAGAATAGAGCGCCAGTTCGAACGTGGCCGGCAGGCGCGAGATCAGGTCCTCCGCGACCGGGCGCTGGGTGAACAGGCTGACACCCATGTTGCCGCTCGCCACGTCTTCGATGTAGTGCGCGAACTGCACCGGCAGCGGCAGATCGAGCCCATATTTATGGCGGAGTTTCTCCACCTGCTCGGGCGGTGCGTTCTCGCCTGCCATGATGCGCGCCGGGTCCGACGGCACGACATGGGAGATTGCGAATACAATCAGCACCAGGCCAATGAGCGTCGGCGGCATCCACAGAATGCGGCGTGCGATCAGTGCAAGCAGCCGCATTGGCGCCTCAGGCGACCGAGGCGGTGCGCGCCTGGTCGATCGCCTCTTCGATCTGCTCCTGCAACTGCGCCGCACGGAATGGCTTGCGAACCAGATGCCCCAGTAATCCCTCGGCGAGTCCGTCCGATTCGGAATAACCGGAGATGAAGACGATCGGCAGGCCGGGCCGCATCGTCCTGACACGCCGCGCCAGTTCGGGTCCGCTCATGCCGGGCATCACCACATCCGTCACCATCACGTCGATCGTCGCACCGCGATCCAGCAAGTCGAGCGCCGCCGCACCATCCGCCACCTCCTGCACAGAGTAGCCAAGCCCGCTCAGCAGGTCCGACGTGGTGATCCGCACAGCATCATCGTCGTCAACCAGTAGCACGTTGGCACTGCCACCGCGCACCTGATGGATGACAACGGGTGCCACAGGCGTAGGCTCCGCAACGACCATCGCGCGGGGAAGGAAGACTGATGCGCGGTACCAAACACCTGCGACAAACCAAGACCCGATCCGGCACCGGGACCCTTGGTGGTGAAGAACGGCTCAAATGCCTTCGCCTGAACCTCAGGGGTCATGCCGGTTCCGGTGTCGCGCACGATGACGACGACATAATCGCCTTCCGCCGGCTCCTCCGCGCGCGCCGGTGGTCCACGGTGGCGATTGCCGGTTTCGATCGCCACCGTGCCGGTACCCTGGATGGCGTCGCGCGCGTTGATCGCGAGGTTTAGGATTACCAACTCGATCTGCGTCGGATCCACCATGGCCGGCCACAGATCGTCGGCCAGGCGCATGTCCATTTGCACACGCCGACCAAGAGCGCTCTGCAACAGATCCTGCATGCCGGTCACAGCCGCGTTGAGATCCACCGCGCGAGGCAATAGCGGCTGTCGGCGCGCGAAGGCCAGCAGATGCCCGGTCAACGTCGCGCCACGCACCGCCGCGGCACGCATCGCCTCAAGCCGTTCGTTCATGCCAGGCTGCAGAGGGCCCATTGACTGGATCAGGTCGATATTGCCGATGAGCACGGTCAACAGGTTGTTGAAGTCGTGCGCCACGCCACCGGTCAATTGGCCCACTGCCTCGATCCGCTGTGCCTGGCGAAGCGCAGCCTCCGCCCGATCTCGTTCCGCCATCTGCTCAAGCGCCTGCCGATGCTCCCATTCGGCGGCGTCCTTCGCGGACCGGGTTTCGCCGAGCAAAGACTCGACCTGCTTCGAGCGGCGCGCCAGCAGCAACAGCAGTCCGACGATCAACACCGTCGCGATGCTTGCGCCGATGGCAAATTCCCATGCCTGGCGTCGCCAATTCGACAACAGCCTGCCCTGCTCCACGGAAACCATCACTGCGAGGGGAAATGCCCGCAACGCTCGGATCGCCGTTACCCTGATGCTGCCGTCGATCGGGCTTTCCATCAGCAGTGTGCCAGCGATCTCGTGCGACAGAACGTCCTTGAACGGCGGCGTTTCGGCGAAACTGGAGCCGATGGCGCTATCGACATGCGGGAAGCGCGCCAGCACTGTGCCATCGCGCAAGTGCAGGATGATGGAGCCATTCTCGTTCAGTTCGACCGCGTGATAGAAGTCCTCAAAATACGCGAGATTGAGATACGCGGCGCCGATGCCGGTCGCGCCGCCGCCGGGGCCGACGATCGCGCGCGTCAGCAATGCGGTCCATTTGCCGTCCGGCCCATGGAATGGCGGACTGATCCGCAGTCCATCGGTCGGGTTGGCGATGTGGAAGGCCAATGCCGCCATGCCCTGTTCCGGCAGCTTGTCCGACCCCGGTTGCGAGGCATACAAGACATGGCCAGATTCATCGGTGATCGCCAGCTCGGTGAGTTGGCGGACACCTTCGATGCGGCGGCCGAGCAATGCATCGAAGCTCGCGGTAGTCGGGGCGCCAACCGCACGTTCCGCGTGCAATGTTTCGATCGCGTTGCGCACAATGAAGTCCACGGTTTCGATTGCGCGTCCGGTCTGTTCGGCGAATACCATATCGAGCCGCGCCATCTGCCGGGCGGTATCGCCGACAATCGCCGCGCGCAACGTCATCAGCTGGTGCACGGTGGCGACAACGATCAGCAGCAACAGGCCGATCGCGATGATTTGCAGCGAGCGGCTGACGGACATGAAGCCGCAGAACTTCCTGTCGATGGGCGTCCGCTCCGTCTCCGTCATGGCCGCCGCCAGCTCATGTGTTGCATCGCCCGCAGACCGTAGCTGTTAACGTTTCGCGGCGACAGCAAATTCCGAATCTGGCGTTACCGGCGTTCGCCGGCAAAGCCTTGCTGCAACTGTGTCAGGCGCGCGAGAGCTGCCGGTGTCAGTGGTCCCTTGTTGACGGCCGCGAGCGACTGCTCGAACTCCTCGAATGTCGCCATGCCGACCAGGATCGAGCCCATCGCCTTGTGCGCGATCGCGAAGCGTATGGCTGCTTCGGCGAGGCTGCTGGCGTGACCCTCCTGCGCCAATGGCGACAGGCGGCGAGCGCGCGCCAGGTCGGCGTCATACGCTGTCGCCGAACCGATCGGCTCCGGCGCCGGGCTGGCGATCGGGTGCCGTTCGGCCACGCCGCTCAGAGCACCGCCAGCGAGCACACGAATGCCGACCACGCCGACGCCAGCAGACTGGGTGTGATCAAACATCTTGCCGTAATCCTGGGCGGGATAATTGGCTGGCAGCGCCCCCGCCGCGCTTGGGTTCAACATGTTGTAGCTGACCTGAGCGGAAACGAACGCGCGGGAGTCGATCACCTTGTGCAAGGCCGGCGTGTCGCCGACGGCGGTGATGCCGGGAAAGCGCATCTTGCCCTGCTCACGCAGTTTCTCGAAGGCCGGCGCCACTTCGTCGATTACGACGCGTGCCGACAACGATTCACCGCCGCCGTCAGAGGTGATGGCATTGTGCAGGTGGAAGATGTCCACCTGTTCGCGTCCCATGCGCTTCAGGCTGGCTTCCAGAGATTCGGCAACCGCCGTGCCGATGCGACCGAACGAGGCGGACGGAATGCGCACCTTGGTGCCGACAATGACGTCCGGCTTCAGCCTGGCCAGCACGCGACCGAGGTTCTTTTCTGACTCCCCGTTGCCGTACATGGCCGCAGTGTCGAAGTAGTTGATGCCGGCTTCCAACGCGCGCGCGATGGCGCGTTCCTGATCCTGCGGCGAACCGCGCACCATCAGGCCGCCGACGGCACCGCAACCGAACCCGAGGATCGAGACCTGCAATCCGGTCCGCCCGAACGTGCGCATTTCCATCGTCGTTACTCCCAAAGCAAAGAAAACATTCCCCTCGCCTCGCGGAAGAGGGATAGGGCGGTGCCGGCTCGGCGTGCTGCAACTCTATCCCTGATAAAGCCCCGCCGCCCGTGCCCGCACCTTCGCCATCGCGACCAGCAGGTCAAGCGTCGGCGTCGGCACCCCGACCATCCGCGCCAATTCAAGCGGCGCATCGAAGATGCCGTCGATCTCCATCGGACGCCCGAGTTCCAGGTCCTGCAGGATGCTCGGCTTGTGATCAATGCCCTTGCTGTGCTCGATGCGCTTCTCGTGATTGCCGCTGGGATGCGCACCCAGCGCGTTCGCCACCGCCTGCGCCTCCGCCATGACCCGAAGCGCGGCGTCCACGCAGAGCCGATCCTTGAACAACTCCTGCATGCTCACCTGCGTCAGCACGGTCAGCGGACCGTTGCCGAGATTGCCGAGCAGCTTGTTCCAGATATCGTCGCGGATCTTAGAGCTGACGATAGCCTGCATGCCGCCGCCGTTGATATGCGCGGCGATCGCCTGGACGCGCTGCGTTTCGCGATTGTCAGGCTCGCCGAGCACAACGCGCGGGCTGGCGTTCTCCAGTTCGATGACGCCGGGCGCGATCACTGTGCTCGCGGCATACACCACGCCGGCGATCGCCCGCTCCGGCCCGACGGTGCGCCACAGCGCGTCATCGGGATCGATCTTCGGCAGCCGGCGTCCTTCCAGCGCGCCGCCGATGCCGTGGAAGTAGAACCACGGAATGCCGTTCATGATGAAAGCGACCGACGTGTCAGGCTTGAGCAACGGCGCGATGCCGGCGGCGACTGCGGGCAATGCCGGCGCCTTCACTGTCACCAGAACCGCGTCCTGCGGGCCAAGCGCCCTCGGGTCGTCGCTGGCCTGGACGCGCGCGTTGAGCTGGCCCTCGGTGGTGTGCAGCGTCAGGCCACTTTGCTGGATGGCGGCCAGGTGCGCGCCGCGCGCCAGCACTGACACCTCGGCACCGCCGCGTGCCAGGCGCACCGCAAGATGGCCGCCGATGGCGCCGGCGCCGTAAACGCAAATCCGCATGTCAGCCTCCCCGGGGATTGCGCCGAGTCTGGCGGCAGCGGAGGCGCGGCGTCAACCGAGACCGCTCGCAGAAAATTGCATTCACTTTCGGTAGCCGGTTATTTCACGTTGGCAGCGAAGAAACAGCAGGTAGGGGGATACGTGTCCCGTTCGGACTATCGCATGTGGCTACGGCGCGGCGTCAGCGTGGTGGCGATCACCGGTCTGTTGTGCAGTTGCGCACCAGGCTCGATGTCCACCCAGTCGCAGCGCATCGGGACCGATGACGGCACGGATTCCTGCCGTACACAGCTCGTGGCGCTGGACTCCACCGGCAACTTCTTCGGCGCGGACATCCTGCAGGGCGCAGCTATCGGCGCCGGTACCGGCGCTCTCGCCGGCGGGTTGATTGGCGGGTTGGCGACCGGAAACTGGCGGGGTGCCGCCATCGGCGCGGTCGCCGGCGGAGTCACCGGTGGCGTGATCGGCGCCAGCAACGCCTACTGGAATGCGCTGCAGCAGCAGCGGATGGACCAGGCTTCGCTCTATTCGCGCGTCAGTCTGGACCTGCAGCACGAGAACACGCAGATCGACAAGACCCAGCTAGCGTTCGACGCCCTGGTCGACTGCCGCTACCGCCAGGCTCAGGCGATCAATACAGACTATCGTACCCACCGGATCGATCGCGCGTCGGCCGAGGCCGCGATGGCGCTGGTGCGTCAGCGCGCCGCGAAGGACCTTGCCCTGGCACGGATGATCAATCAGCAGATCCAGGATCGAGGGCAGCAGTTCGGTGTCGCGGCAGGCAATATCGATCCGAGTGCCCAGGCAGCCTTCACCGCGGCGCCGGCGACCACGCCGAGCCAGCCTGCTGTGGTCCGGACCGCGGCTTCTATCAAACTACGGCCCGATCCGGGCGCACCGGATGTCGCGCAGCTCAGGCCGAACGAGCACGTCACGGTCAGCTCGGGCCGCAATGGCTACGCGCTGGTGCAGACCGCGAGTGGTCAGCAGGGCTACGTCTCCGCGAGCGACCTGCAAGGTAGCGGTGGGCGTCGTGGCATCAGTGTGCCGACCTCGACACCGGCCGCGACTTCCAGCGACATGCGCACTTTGGCGGGCAGCAACGCGGCGCGGCGGGATGACTTCGCGCAAAGCGTCTCGGTCACGGAGAAGCAGGAGGCAAGCGGCTTCGAGCTGAGCACCAGTTGACGCGACGACGAGCAGCCACCGCTCGTCGATCACGTCGCGTCGGGCGGAACTACTGCTTGTTGGCGGGATAGTATTTCAACGGCACACGGGGCATCGGCGGGCACGGCTTCGGCTCGTCCGGTGTCCCGCAGTTCTCCGTGTTGTTGGCCTGAGGTCCGTGGCGCGGCCCAGCGCCATGGGCATAGGGAGGCTGTCCGGGCGGATTTGCCGGTTGTGCATAGCCCGCGCTGAAGGCGGTTGAGAGCGCAAAGAGTGTGAGCAGCAGGAGACGGCGCATGCGATCCTCCAGAACTCGGGTGCCGGACGCTATCGTTGCCAAACGCGGTGGCGCAACTCCTGGTCCATTCACATTCGGTAGCGATCTGGCCTGATACCCCGCTATCGCGCGCAGGGCTTGAATTGGTCCGGTGTTCCGCAATTGGCAGATCCGACCGCGGGTCCGCCTGGGGGTGGCGGATAGTAACCCGGCGGTGGTCCTGGCGGATAGTTGGGCGGCGGTGGCACATACAGCGGGTTAGGGCCGTTGGCATAATAAGGATAACTGCTGGAGCCGTTCACGCACCCTGCCACGAGCAGCATCGAACAGAGCACCAGCCAGCGCATTCGTTCCTCCCGCTTCGTTCGCGCTAGACGCTAGCCGCGCGTGATGACGCAACGCAACCATCATGTTCCACACGCGCACTGCCCTGATTGTCGTGCCACAAGACGCTTGCGGGGCGGCCACTGCATCGTCAGCATGGGGTGGCTGGCCGCGGCAACGAAGTCGGGCGGCAGGGAGGCCGTGCTGCCAATCGTTCGTCTCCTGCTCGGCCTGCTGGTGCTGCTGGCGGCTGGCACCGCATCGGCACAGACGCCGCCACAGGAGCCGTTCCTACGCATCGAGGCGGGTGGCCATATCGGCGCCGTGCCACACCTCGCGGTGGACGCATCCGGCCGGCTGCTCGCCACCGCGGGTTACGACAAGACGGTTCGGCTGTGGTCACTCCCGGACGGCAAGCCGCGTGCTGTCCTGAGGCCGCCGATCGGCAATGACCAGGAAGGCGAAATCTATGCGGTCGCGATCACCCCGGATGGCCGCCGGGTGTTCGCCGCGGGCGCGACCGGCGGGGTGTGGGACCAGACGTTCAGCATCTACCTGTTCGACACGCGACGCGGGGTGCTGGCCGGGCGGCTGCCGGGTTTGCCGGCTCCCGTATACGCGTTGGCAGTGTCACCGGACGGCAGCCGGTTCGCCGCCGGCTTGGCACGCGGTGGGACGCGGGTCTGGGACGCCGCGTCCGGCAAGCCGATCTTCGAGGATCAGGCTTATGCCGGCCCGGTTCGCAATCTGGCATTCGATCGGCAGAACCGCCTGTATGTCGCCGCCGCGGACGGCAAGCTGCGCGCTTATGAGCCGGATGGCCGCAAGGCGGTGGAGAAGGAACCGGCGCCTGGGCTGCATCCTTGGGGCTTAGCGGTATCGCCCGATGGCAGCCTGCTCGCCGTCGCCTATGAGAACGTCGACAAGCAAGGGCACCTGCGGATTGACGTGATGTCCAGCCGAACGCTGCTGCAACTGTTCGCGCCCGACACCGACGGGCTCAAGGGCGAGGGACTCCTGGCGGTGACCTGGGCCGCCAATGACCACGGCGGCGTAGGGCTGCTGGCTGCCGGATACGCCCGCAACGGCGCGGCGAACGTCATCCGCCGCTGGGACGATTTCGGCTTTGGGCCGGCGACGGACCTACCCGCATCGCGCGATACTATCCTGGACCTGCGCGCGATCCCCGGCGGCGGTGCGGTGTATTCGGCGGAGGATCCTGGTTGGGGACGCATTGCGCCGGATGGCAGCGTCGCGGAACGACCCACACCGCCAATGGCCGATATGCGACCCGCGCGCGAGCAGCGGCTGGCGGTGTCGGGCGACGGCGCCGTGGTGGAGTTTGCCGTCGCCCGCGGTGTGTTGCGGTTCGATGCCGGCGCGGGACGCCTCGCCACCGTGACGTCGGCTGATCCGTCGCTGGCGACGGCGCGGCTTGCTGCACCGGGGCTCGCTCCCAGCAACTGGAAAGATTCGTCGGCGCCTCGCCTGAACGGCGTGCCGCTGGCGATGGACCGCAGCGAGTACAGTCGCAGCCTCGCCCTCCTGCCCGACAATTCTGCGGTGCTGCTCGGGACGGATACGCATCTGCGGCTGTACTCCACGCGCGATGCGAAACAGATCGGCTCGGTTGCGATTCCGGCCGCGGCCTGGGCGGTAACCGTAAATGCAGCCGGCACGGTCGCCGTGGCTGCGTTGCTCGACGGGACGCTGCGCTGGTACGGGCTGTCGCACGACGCGCCACCGGAACCACGTGTAGCGCTGTTCGCCCATGCCGACGGGATGCGATGGGTGCTGTTCACACCGCAAGGGCTGTTCGACCACGCGGATCGCGGCGGCAAGGACCTGGTCGGCGTGCACCTGAACCGCGGTCACGACCAGCAGCCTGAATGGACCAGCTTCTCGCAGGCATATCGCGCGCTGTATGCACCCGCGGCGGTACGGGCGCGGTTGCTCGGCGACGACGCGGCAGGGAAAGCACGTCTGGCCGAACTGGGCGACATGCGCGCTCGCCTGGCGCGTCAGCCGGAGGCCGAGGTCGCGGAGCTGTGCGTGCCTCTGCCGGACGGCACCTGCGCGCCGTTGGATGCCCATGGGACGGGCCGGCCGCGATTGCCGGCGCAGGCCGCCAAGCTGTGGATGCGGGTGCGGGTGACCGATCGCGGGCTGGGCATCGGTGACATCGATGCGTTCGTCAACGATCGCAATGTCGGTCGCTTCGCAGCGCCGACGATGAGCGCGGACAAAGGCGTCACGACGATCGAGGTGCCGTTGGATCCCGGCGACAACAGCGTGCAGCTGCGGGTGTACGATCGATCGGACACAGTGTTCGCCGAGACCGCACCGATGGATCTCGCCACCGCGGAGAGCGGCACCGGCGAGCATGGCAAGCTCTTCGTGCTTGCCGTCGGTATCGATCATTTCGCGGCACCGAGCCTGACGCTGAACTACGCAGTCGCCGATGCGCGGACCTTCGTCACGACAATACAGCGTTCCGCCGAGCATTTGTTCTCGTCAGTGGATGTGACGGTGCTGCTGGATCAGCAGGCAACGCGCGCCGGCATCCTCGATGCATTCGATCGGCTGGCCGCCCGTGTCAGGCCGAACGACACGTTCCTGTTCTACGTTGCGAGCCATGGTGTGCGCGACAACGATGACAAGCGCTTCCTGCTGATCCCGCAGGATGCAGCCGACCTTTCGTCATTGCAGGCGCTCGGCCGTTCGGCGATCGATGAGACGACGCTGATCGCGGCGCTGTCGCGCATTCGCGCGCGGGATGCACTGCTGTTCCTTGATACGTGCTACTCGGGAGCAGTGACGGCGGATGCGCTGGCCAATGTCGGCCACGAGACGGGTCGGTATCTGCTGGCGGCGTCATCCTCTGTGCAGGAGGCGCTGGACAGCTACGACAATCGCAACGGCGTCTTCGTTTATGCGGTGCGCGAGGGATTGGAAGGACGTGCCCCGCATGGTGCGGATGACATCGTCAGCGCACTGGCACTTGGCGAGTATGTGTCCGGACGGGTGGGCGTGCTGGCGCGCCAGAAGAACCACGACCAGGACGCTGTGTTCAAGACCGCACAGGAGGAATTGCATTCGTTTCCGATCGGTACGGTGATCGGCGTCGGTCAGTAGGCTACGGTTGTTTGCGGATAAATGCGGGCGATAACGGCCGTAGCGCCGAATCCCCTCTCCCGCGAAGCGGGGGAGGCGGGAAGGGGGTGTCCCCAGTTTTGCACAGAGCGGGCAATCACTCGCGAGATCCCCTCCCCACCCTCCCCCGCTTCGCGGGAGAGGGAGCTCGCGCGCCCTCGCTGGCACCTTCGGTTGTCTTTGTATACCGGCCGCCGCATTCTCCGTTGGCGGGTTGGTACGTGAAGACGCGCAAGTTCTCCGCTGCTTTCGCAGCGAAGTTCGACAACAAGGTGCCGACCAGCAACTAGGTCTCTGAGTACCTTGCGGTGCGTAATTACCTGCGCGCGGTCGCCGCCGCTGACACCGACGATGCGGAAGCAGTGACCGACAAGCTGCGGACGATGTACATCGACAACTTCGGCGAAACAGTGCGCATCCGTGCCGATGGCCGCGTGATGCGCGACCCGTATCTCCTGCAGGTCAACTCACCGCAGCAGGCAGGCAGCCCGACCGATCACTTTCAGTACCTGAAGACGATACCAGCGGAGCAGGCATATCTTCCGGCAGCTCAGTCGGAGTGTCCGCTGATGAAGCAGTAGCGGTTCACTTCACAACGATCTCGCCGACCATGCCGTCCCAATCGTGGTCGGCGCAGGCCAGCGGATAGGTGCCGGCCTTGCGCGGCTCCAGGTAGATATCCGTAGTGGCGTGTGGCTGCACCACAATGTCCTTGCCGCCATTCGCGAGCGCAGCCGGAGCGCGCACCGTGGCAGCGGCAAGGAACTCCGGCGCAGTGAATTCGTGCAGGTTCTTGCCGTGGTTTTCCAGGTGCAGGCGATAGGGCATGCCATGCTGGAACGTCAGATGGTCCGGCACGAATTTGTTGTCGATCATCTCGACGTTGACGGCCTGTGCGTGCGACCAGTCCACCGGCTGCGCACCCGCGCTGGCAGCGGACGCCAGAACCAGCGCGGCCGCGGCCACCTTCGATCGCATCAACCGGAGACGACCGGCATGCCGACCTGCTTGCGGATGTCGTTGATGATCTGCAGCACGCGTTGACGATACGGCAGGTATTGCACGCCGAACTCCTGCACCAGGCGCGTGTTGTCGATCAGGTAGTTGCCTGAACTCGCCTTGCCGCCGGTCTCATGCTGGAATGTGATCTGCGCATCGGGCAGGAACTCGCGCACCATGTCAGCGATGTCGCCCAGGCTGATCGCGACGCCGCCGGAGTTGTAAACCGTGTGCTTCGGCTTGTCGGTCAGCAGAACGCGGGTGAAGACCTCGGCGATGTCATCGACATGGATCGGGCAGCGCATCGCATCCTTGTAGGGGAACGATATCGGCTTGCCCTGCGCCGGTTGCGTGATGATG
>Ga0310811_10008696_pt1 | contig 13061 bp, 11 predicted proteins | sample YCmetagenome_FD_207642 | JGI IMG/M metagenome (GOLD analysis project Ga0310811, IMG submission 207642) | Soil microbial communities from experimental microcosm in Duke University, North Carolina, United States - YC | ecosystem: Engineered > Artificial ecosystem > Soil microcosm > Unclassified ...
CGGCTCGCTCGACCTGCACCCGGAGTCCGGGCAACAGGCCCTGGCCGAGGCGGGTCTCGCCGGCCGGTTCCAGTCGCAGGCGCGACCCGAGGGCGAGGAACATCGCATCCTCGACCCGAGCGGACGAATCCTGGTACACCATGAGCCCCAACCCGGCTCATTCTCCGGACGCCCCGAGATCGACCGGAGCGCACTGCGTGATCTTCTGCTTGATTCCCTCCCCGGCGACACGGTCGTCTGGCATCACCGGCTCGTCGCGGCGACCCCGCGACCCGACGGGGGCTGGGAACTGGCATTCGACGGCGGCCACCGAACCGGCTGCGACATCCTCATCGGCGCGGACGGCGCGCGCTCAGTCGTCCGGTCGCTGCTGACCGACGTCCGACTGTCCGCCGTGGCCACCCTCGTAGAGCTGAACATCAGCGACGTCGACCGACGCCATCCCGATCTCGCCGAGATGGTCGGCCCCGGGAACTTCTGGTGCATCGGCGTGAGCCAGATCCTGGCAGCCCAACGCCTCGGCGACGGCAGCCTGCGGGTCGGGATCTCGCTGCGCGCAGACGATCGCCCCATCGACGCATACCGCAGTAAGCGCGCTCTGCTGGACATCTTCGCCGGCTGGGACCAGCGCCTCACCGCACTCATCGAGGCCGGCGACAGCGCGCCCACGCCGCGCCTGATCGAGGCGATGCCCACCGGCACACGCTGGGCCAACCGGCCGGGCATCACCCTCATCGGCGACGCCGCGCACCTCATGCCGCCGGTCGGCGAGGGCGCCAACCAGGCCATGCTCGACGGCGCCGAACTCGCCGGCCAACTCGCCGCCAACCCTGACGACCCGGACTCGGCAATCCGGACGTACGAGGAGGCGATGTTCGCCAGGACGCACCCGATCGCCGAAATGTCCGCACGAGTCCAGGCGATGATGCTGTCCCCGACCGCGGCGGAAGACATCGTCCGCTTCTTCGCGCCTCTCACGTGAAGTAGGCGGCACTCTCCGCGTCGGCCGGGTAGTACTGCTCGATCGCGACCTCGTCCAGCGTGATGTCCACCGGGGTACCGAAGGTGGTGATGGTGGAGAAGAGTCGCAGTTCCCGGTCGTCGACGCGCAGGATCATCGGGATCAGGACGTCGGCCTCGATCCGTTCGCCCGGAGCGTCCTCGAGGAGATCCTCGTACAGCGCGGCGAGCTCGGGGTCGGGCGCGGCCGCCAGCTGCCGTGTGATCCGGGCGCGGAACATCGCGCGCACGTCGGCCAGGTTGACCACCATGCGGGCCAGCCCGCGCGGGTCCAAGCCGAGGCGCAGCAGGTTGACCGGCGGGCGCAGCAGGTCGGGGTCCACCCGCGCGAAGAACGGTTCGATGGCGCGGTTGGTCATCACGATGTTCCAGCGCCGGTCGAAGACCAGCGCCGGATAGGGCTCGTGCGCCTGGAGCACCCGGCGGATCGCGTCGCGGGCGGCCGACAGGGCGTGGTCGTCGAGCGGGCGCTCCGTGTATCGGGGCGCGAACCCGGCGGCGAGCAGCAGCCGGTTGCGGTCGCGCAGCGGCACGTCGAGCTGATCGGCCAGCCGCAGGACCATGGCGGCACTCGGGTTCGACTTGCCGGTCTCGACCAGGCTCACGTGGCGAGCCGAGACGTCCGCGGCGATCGCGAGGTCCAGCTGGCTGATCCCGCGCCGCCGCCGCCAGCCGCGCAACAGCTCCCCGACCGGTTCCATGATCACGAGGGTACTCATCGCCGCGTGCCGAACGCCATGAACTCGCATTTCATCGACAGCCGGAAGGCGCGCGGAAACACTGCAACCCATGAACATCGACAACAAGAGCATCGTGCAACGGGCGCTGGCCGGACTGCTCGAGACCGGCGACGTCGGCGCGCTCGGCGCCTTCCTGAGCGAGGACTTCGTGCACCACCGGCCGGGCGGGACCGACTCGAGCAAGGCGGAGTGGCTAGCCGCCGTCGAGGCCGCACTGGTGCCGCTCGCCGGCATGCAGGTCGAGATCCATCGGGTACTGGGCGACGGCGACCACGTCGTCGTGTACTCGCGGCGCTGGCTTCCCGCCCCGGGCCCGGAGATCGCCGTCGTCGACATCTGGCGGATCGACGGCGACGGGCTGATCGCCGAGGGCTGGGAGATCATCGAGCCGATCGCCCAGGTGGCCGCCAACCTGGCCTGGTGGGCGCCACCCGCCCACGCCGACCGGCAGGGAGCGCAACTCGCACGATGATCCGGTAGCCCGCCGGCACTCGACCGGGAGGCGGTCGTGGCCGCCGAGGCCGCGATGCTCGAGTTCTCCCGAGCTACCGCGACGTCCGCCGTGGTCCGGGCCGTGACTCCCGGGCCACGCCAGGTCCGCGCACAGTCACCCGCAGCGCCGCGCCCGGCCATTCGGCCGGTGGATCCGGCGCTAAGGTGCAGGCATGTCCCGCGTGTTGGCGCCATTGCTGGTGGGCGTACTCATGGGGCTACTGGCGGCCGCGTTGTTCATCCTGCGCCCAACGTCAGCACGGGAGGAACGAGAGCTACGGCGCGCTTACCTGCAGCGCCGACGGCGGCGCGAGTGGTTCGCAGGGAAGGAGTTGTTCGTAGATCGGCTCGGCTCTACCCGACGCGGCTCCCTCGTGCTTGTCGTCTGCTTCGGCGGCCTCGCGCTCTGGTGTTTCACGTTGGCGACCATCGCGCTGTTTCGCCGATTGCCGTGAGCCTGCCAGGCCTCGCGGTCGCACCGGCAGGCGGCACCGTTCGAGGCCGTTGCTGTCGGCCAGTTGCCCTCGCTCGCTACGCTCACGGACCGTGAGGCTCTTTCGCACCCTGGCGATCGGAAGTCTTCTGCTCGCGCCGGCAGCATGCACGGCCACCCCGTCCACTCCGACCGCCACCGGCCCGGCATACACGTGCTGCGAAGCGGCGGACATCAACCGGGACTATCAGCCGGGCCAAACCCTGACCGTCCATTGGATTGTCGTCCCCGGAAAGCCCAGCACCGGCGGTCCGGCACACGAGGTCGAGTTGAACGCACGCCTGAGCGGCCCGTACGCGACCGAGAACGACTTGAAGACGGCGTCCGGCAAAGACCCCGCAGGGGCCTCCACCTTCACCGCCGACGCGATTCGCCCGTCCGGCCAGACCGGGGAACAGCCGGTGAGCTCCATCCTGATCCCGCTCACCGCAGCGCCGGGGTACTACAACCTCATCACGTCAGTCACCGAGCCACCCGCCTCCCACGGCGGCGCGAGCGTCATCCACGTCATCCCCAAGCCCTGACCCGCTGTAGCCCGATGCATGCCGCCCGCTGCGGCTCTTCAAAGCCACGACGGGCAGCGCATATCCCCTGGTAGAGGCTGCTGCGCCCTGGCTGGCCGCGTATTTGCCGTTCGGACGTTCGTTCGGCTCAGGTCGCGGTAACCAACGCTGACCTCCCCCGATACGGACAAGGTCAACTCGGCTTCGGCACTTGCAGCGGGCGACGAAGCGGCCGGGGCGCGTCAACGGTGACGAGCAGGAGCGGCCAGCGCCGACCCGGATGCGGACGGTTCGGCGTGATCGGGTTGCTGTCCGTGTTGCTGTCAAACCGCCCATTGCGGCTGTTCGAGCCATGGCGGGCGGCACGTATCCGCTGGTGGATGGTGGTGCGCCCGGTAGGGATCGAACCTACGACCTTGGGATTAGAAGTCCCCTGCTCTATCCGCTGAGCTACGAGCGCATGTCGTGGCACAGGCTACCGCCATCCCGGGTCGGATTGGTTGCGGGGAGCCGGATTGCCGTTTGTCAAGAACAGCACGTCGCCTCGGCGGCGGGCAAGCCGATTGGGCGGCGGGCGGGCGCGCCGGACGGGGAAAATCCGCCACACACCGCCCGCCGCCGGTCCTCAGACGCCCGCGGGCACGCGCGTGCGCGGTTTTCTCCGCCCGCGCGGCGTCGCCTCCGCTTCCGGTTCCTCCTCCTCGACGACCACCTCGTCGCCTTCCTCGCCGGGCTCGCTCGTGTCGCCCGACGCCAGCCCCGAGAGCTCCGCGGCCAGGTCCTCGTCGGCGCGCTCGAACGGGTCGGCGGCATCGTCGGCGTCCAGCGACGCGAGCACCTCGGCCGCGAACGGATCCTCCTCGTCGATGACGGTCACGAACCCGCCCAGCTCCTCGTCGTACGCCCGGCGCCGCGGCAGCCCGTTGATCTCGTCCGCCGGCGCGGTCGGCGCCTCCCCGATGCGCGCCTCAGCGAGCTCGTCATCGATGGCGCTCGTCAACGTGTGCGGCCTGACCCGCGCGAACTTCGCTCGCCCGCGCGAGAGGTCGTGCCCGACCGAGTGCGCGTCGAGCTCGTAGCTGACCCGCCGCACGTGGTCCTCGGTCTCCCAGTCCCTGCTGTACAGCCGCCCGGTGACAATCACCGGATCGCCCACCTGCACGCTGCGCGCAACGTTCTCGGCGAGCTGGCGCCAGCAGTTCACCCGCACCCGCAGGCTGTCCCCGTCGACCCACCGCTCGTTGGCCCGATCGAACCGCCGCGACGTGGACGCCACCTTGAAGTGCGCCACCAGCGCCTGGCTGTCCACGATCCGCCGGCAGTCCGGCGCATTGAGCACGTTCCCGACGACGGTGACCATGGTATCGAACACGGTCCCTCTCCCTCCGCTGTTTGCGTTGACGAGGGCAGCGTGCTCGCAACCGCGCCTTCGCCGCTCGGCCCGGACCCCGAATCTGTGGATAACCGAGTGCTTGTGGACAGGGTCGCGCCGGTCTCGGCGATCTGTTATGGGCCCGCGCCCGACCTGCGAGAACGCGACGGCCCCACAAGGCCGCCGCCGACCCGGAATTTCAAAAATTTCTCCGAGCTACCGCGACGCCCGCCGTGGCCCGGACCGTGACCCCCGGGCCACGCCACGTCCGCACCCGGGAAGTCCGGGGCGGCTCAGCCCAGGTAGAGGTCCCTGTGTGCGCCCACGAACGCCTCGATCGACTGGGGCGGGACACCCGTCACCCGCTCGACGCCATCCGCCGTACGGTCGTAGCGGTTGTCCCGATGCAGCTGGGCCATGGTGAGGACGTGCTGTTCGGTGTGCGGCGGCAGGCCCATGCCCGAGAGCCCGGCCTGCCACCGGTCCGGCGGCACGTCCACATAGGACACCGTCCGGTCCAGCGCCCGGGAGTAGGCGGAGGCCAGCTGCGTCATGTCGACCGAGCGCGGCCCGGTCAGCTCGTAGACCTGCCCGATGTGCGCGGCCGGGTCGCGCAGCACGGCGGCGACGACCCGCGCGACGTCGTCCACGGCGACCGGCGAGGTGCGTCCGGTGCCGAACGGCAACGCGATCGTGCCGTTCTGCCGAATCGACCGCGCCGCCATCGTGGTGAACAGGGCAGTGTCCAGGAACACCGTCGGCCGGATGTGCACCACGGGCAGGCCGGACCAGTTCAGTACCTGCTCCGCCAGCCAGTGCAGCCGCTGCTGGGGCGACTCCGCGGTGCTGACGGCGGTCATCTGCGACACCGTCATCTGCGACAGGTCGACCAGGGCCTCCAGCTTCCCGTACTCCCGCGCAACGGAGGCCACCACGGTCGCCGCCAGCAGGTGGTCGGGGGACACGGCCATCGAGAAGAGCATCCGGGACACACCCTGCAGCGCGGACGCCACCGTCTCGGGCCGGGTCAGGTCCCCGATGACGACCTCCGCGCCGAGCCCTTTGACCTCGGCTGCGCGCTCGTCCTCACGACGGACCATGAAACGCACCGGCACATCCTGGGCACGGAGCCGCTCGAAGACCGCACGGCCCACGCCGCCGGCACCGGGGATGAGGACAAGGTTGTCGGCAACCATCAGTGAATCTCCTTCGTTGTACTGCGATATCTGGGTAGATGTGCGTCAGCCGGCGGTGGCGACCCGCCGGGAGCGCAGGCGCACCAGCAGTGCCGCGAGCACCGCCCACAGCGCGAGGGTGACCAGCGGGCCGGCGACGTGTGCGCCGCCGAAGTAGCTCAGATCGGCGACAGCCCGTACGGCGGCGCCGGGCGGAAGCAGGCCTGAAACGATGCGGGCCGGACCTGGCAGCAGGGCAACGCCGATCGTGGCGCCGCTGGTCGAGTTGCCGACGGTGAGCAGCAGGAGGGTGGCCACCGGGATGCCGAGCGGGCCGAGCCAGGTGCCGAGCAGCGTGGTGGTGAACGCTGCCGCGGCCGTCAGCAGTGCGAGCGCGCCCGCCAGGGGCAGGAACGGTGCCGGTAAGGCTCCCAGGACGGGTCCGGTAATGGCGGCCGCGACGGCCCCGCAGGCTGCCGAGAAGCCCCAGATCAGCCGGAACCGGTGGCGCAGGGGCAGCACGTGGCCGAGGCCCAGGGTGTTCTGGGCGATCACAAACCCGGCCAGGGTGACACCGAACGCCACGTAGAACCCGCACAGTCCGCGGCTGTCGAACCTCGCCAGCGGGACGATGTCCGCGGTCTGCAGATGCTGCCCCGAACGGTTGGCATAGGTGGCGGCGAGGCCGATGACGGCGTTGGTGGTGGACAGGCCGTTGGCTCCGGCCACGTCCAGCCGCAGCCCGCCGTTGCCGTCCGGGCCGAGGGCCGCGACGGCGTCGCGGTGGAGCACCGCGCTGCGCGCCGAGGCGGCGTCGGCCGCCTGGTGCACGTCGACCCGGTCGCCGAGCGCCTGGCGGACCTCGGCGGCCAGCTGCGGCCCGGTCACGGCCAGCGGCACGCCATGCGCTTGGGGGTTGCGCTGCAGGGCCACGTACAAGCCGACGAACGCCGAGACGATGACCAGTCCGACGATCGCCGGTTGCAGCCAGGCCCGCACCGGCACCTTCGGGCGGGCGGGTGTCGAGGACGCGATGGGCTCGATGAGCTCGGGCGGCGAAGGTCACAGGCATCTCCAGTGCTGTCGGTGGTTCCGCGGTTGCCGGGCGAAGGCCGCAGACGGTCGGAGGCGGCGCTGAACCGCCTCATCAACACGCGGTTTAGATGTCGCTTGCAATCTAAACGACGTCCAGGATAGATTGCAAATGACATCCATCTGAGGAGTGTGATTCCGTGGGCCGCGTGTCCCAGGTGCAAGCGCAGGCGAACCGGCAGCGCGTCGTGGCCACCGCCGCACGGATGTTCCGTGAGCAGGGCACCGCGGTCAGCCTGGCCGATGTGATGAAGGCCGCCGGACTCACCCATGGCGGGTTCTACAAGCAGTTCGCCTCGAAGGAGGACCTGGTCGACGAGGCCACCGCCTACGCCTTCGCCGGTCCGGCGACATACTCGGCGGTGACCTTCGAGGAGCACGCCGGGGAGCCCGAGGCCGCCCGCCGGGCGCTGATCGAGCAATACCTCTCGGTCTGGCACCGCGATCACCCCGGGGAGGGCTGCCCCGTCTCCGGCTTCGCCGCCGACCTGGGGCGCGAGCCCCAAGAGGCCACCCGCGCCCAGCACGTCTACAGCAACGGGGTTCGCAACCTCGCCGCCCGGCTGGCCACCGGCGACGACGACGGCATGGCCCGGCTCTGCACCATGGTCGGCGCCCTCGCCCTCGCCCGCGCCACCCGGGGCACCCCGCTGTCCGAAGAACTGCTGCAGGCCGCGCGCACGGCGCTCATCGAGAGCGGCACCGGTCAGCCCGAACCGCAGCAGCACACAGAAGGGCCCCACGCGAAGTAGGCGCCGAGCGCTGCAGAACCCCCGAGCTACCGCGACGTCCGCCGTGGTCCGGACCGTGACTCCCGGGCCACGCCACGCCCGCGCACAGTCGCCCTCGACCTGGCGGCGCGTTCCCGAGACGCCGCCCGCGCTGCCGGGCGACAGCGCGGGCGGGACAATTTGCCGTAGAAGCTCGACGCCTACCGGGAAAGCCCGAGCAGCTTCTCCGCCTCGGCCGTCATGTCGGCGATGACCTCGGCGGCCGGGCGGACCGACGTCACCAGGCCGACGCCCTGGCCGGACAGCAGCGCCATCTCCTCGATGTCGCCCGTGGTCGCCTCGCGCATCGGCACCAGGTTGGAGAAGCGGTGCATCGGCACCCGTTCGCCGCCGAGCAGCGTCTCGCCGATGACCGGCAGCGGGCCGTCGGGGACGGCGTCCGCGCGGTCGGCCCACTCGCGCACCACCCGGTTGCGCAGCACGCGCATCGGGTTGAACTGCGGCGTCTCCTGGCCGAACAGCGACGTGCTGACGGTGTCCTCGGCCGCCGCCGCGACCAGGCGCGCCTTGTAGCCGTCGTGCGCGGCCGACTCGGTCGTGGCCACCAGGCGGGTGCCGACCCAGACACCGTCGGCGCCGAGCATCAGCGCGGCGGCCAGGCCGCGGCCGTCGGCGATGCCGCCCGCGGCGAGCACGAGGGCCGGTGCGACCGCGTCGGCGACCAGCGGTACCAACGCGAATAATGGCAGCGTCGAGGCGTTGTGGCCGCCGGCCTCCTGCCCCTGCGCGACCACGACGTCGACGCCGTCCTCGACCGCGCGGCGCGCCGCGTCGACGGAGCCGACCTGCTCGAACACCCGCACCCCGGCGGCGTGCAGCCGGTCGGTCCAGGCCCGCGGCGGGTGGCCCCAGTGGAAGGAGGCGACGGCGGCGCCGGCCTCGCAGACCGCGTCGATCTGCTCGTCGGTCGTGAACACGGTGATGAAGTTGACGTTGAACGGCCCGGCGGTGCCGGAGCGGATCGCGGCGATCGTGGCCGCGATGGCGGGCGCGGGCATCAGCCCGACGCCGAGCGAGCCCAGCGCGCCCGCGTTGCTGACGGCGACCGCGAGGTCGGGCGTCATGCCGACGAATGCCATGCCGGCCTGCGCGATCGGCGTGGACAGGCCGAACGCGTCGGTGAATCTGGTCCTCATGCACTCACCGTGTCAGAACCCCGTCGAAACCATGTTGCGTTCCGCGCATCCGGGCGTTGCATTGCGTGCATGCGGTGGTCGACGGGCGGACGCGCGCCCGGTGAGCAGTTCGAGTACTGGCGGGAGATGATCTGCGCCGCCTTCCTCGCGCTGACGCCGGAGTCGGACCTGCGCGGCGGCTTCGCCGGCAGCGTGACGCAGTGGCCGCTCGGTTCGCTGAACCTGGCCCGGATCACGTCGCAGCGCCAGACCGTGCGGCGCACCGAGGACGACATCGCCCGCTCCCCCGCGGCCGGCTTCTACGCCAACCTGCAGGTGCGCGGCACGAGCCTCATGGCGCAGGGCGGGCGGGAGACACTGCTGCGCCCGGGCGAGCTCGGCGTGGTCGGCACCGACGAGCCGTTCCGCTTCGAGTTCGGCGCCGACTTCGAGCAGCTGTCGTTCTTCGTGCCGGCGCGGCTCCTGCCCGATCCGGTGCCGACCGCCACCGCGCTCGCGACGGGCGTCGGCGTCGGCGCGGCGGTGCGGCTGGCGCTGGAGTCACTGCCCGCGGTGCGCCGGCCGGAGCGGCTCGCCTTCCATGCGGCCGGCATGCTGGCGGTGGCCCTGGAGCCCAGGATCCTGGATCCGGTACGGGCGCCGCGCACCCGGGCCGCGGCGATGGAGGACATCGAGGCCCATCTCACCGACGAGGACCTGTCGCCCGCCGCGACCGCGCGCCGGCTCGGGGTGTCCGTGCGCCTCCTGCACGGGCTCTTCGCCGGCGGGCCGGCCTCCTACGCGGCGACCGTGCGGCGGCTGCGGCTGGAGAAGGCGGCGCGGGACCTGCGCGACCCGGCGCTGTCCCACCTGCGGGTGATCGACGTCGCCACCGAGGCCGGATTCGTGAACGTGGCGACCTTTCACCGCGCCTTCCGGCTGGCGTTCGGCCGCACCCCGAACCAGCTACGCGGTTCGCACACAACGGAAAATAATCAAACATATACGTAGACATCTATACAGAGCGCGGCCACGCTGTGTTCATGAGCGGACCCGAAGGTAACCCCCATGAATAGGCTCAGCCGCCGCACGTTCGTCCTCGGTGGTCTCGCCACCGCCGGGGCCGTGGTCGCGCCCCTGCAGAGCGCCCAGGCCGCCGTCCCGTTCCCGTTCCAGCTCGGCGTCGCCTCCGGCGACCCGGACGCGAACAGCGTCGTGCTCTGGACCCGCCTCGCCCCCAGCCCGCTCAACGCCGATGGGCAGGGCGGCATGGCCAACGCCGACGTCGCCGTCGACTGGCAGGTCTCCACCACCAGCACGTTCGGCACCCTGGTCGCCTCGGGCACGGTGACCGCGCACTACGCACAGGCCCACTCCGTCCACGTCATCGCGGGCGGGTTGCAGCCGGACGCGGAGTACTACTACCGCTTCCGCGCGCAGGGCCACATCTCGCCGGTCGGGCGCACCCGCACCGCCCCGGCGATCGGCACGCTCGGGCGCGACTTCACGATGGCGTTCGCCTCGTGCGCGCACTACGAGTCGGGCTACTACAACGCGTACCGCAGCATGGCCGACGACCGCCCGGACCTGATCCTGCACCTGGGCGACTACATCTACGAGGGCGGCGCGACCTCCGGCGCCCTTCGCCAGCACGCCGGCGCGAGCGAGATCGTGTCGCTGGCCGACTACCGGCGCCGCTACGCGCAGTACAAGTCCGACCCCGACCTGCAGGCCGCGCACCAGATCGCGCCGTGGCTGGTCGTGCCGGACGACCACGAGGTCGAGAACAACTACGCGAACATGACGCGCGCCGACAGCAGCCCGGCGCTCACCACCGCGCAGTGGACGGCCCGGCGCACCGCGGCCTACCAGGCGTACTACGAGAACATGCCGCTGCGCCCGGCCAACGCCAACAGCGGCAACAGCATCGCGCTGTACCGCCGGGTCCGCTGGGGCCAGCTCGCCACGTTCCACATGCTCGACACCCGCCAGTTCCGCAACGACCAGGCCTGCGGCGACGGCTGGAAGGTCTGCGCGGACGCCGACCTCGCCAGCCGCAGCCTGCCGGGCACCGCGCAGGAGGCGTGGCTGCTCGACGGCCTCGGCCAGCACCTCGGCACCTGGGACATCATCGGCCAGCAGGTCTTCTTCGCCCGCCAGTTCGACGCCAGCGGCGCCGGCAACATGGACGCCTGGGACGGCTACCGCGCCTCCCGCTCGCGCATCCAGCAGGGCTGGGTCGACCGCGGCGTGCGCAACCCGCTGGTGCTCACCGGCGACGTGCACGCCTCGTGGGCCAACAACATCAAGGCCGACTACGCCAACACCGCCTCGGCCAACATCGGCACCGAGCTCGTGTGCACCTCGATCACGTCGGGCGGCAACGGCAGCGCCACCACCACGATCCCCAACGCGGCCACCAACCCGCACATCAAGTTCTACTCGAACCGGCGCGGCTACGTGCGCACGCGCATCACCCCGGCGCAGGTGACCGCCGACTTCCGCGGCGTGAGCTCGGTGACCGAGCACGGCGTCGCCGCCACCACCGTCAAGTCGTTCGCCATCCTCGACGGCCAGCCCGGCCTTCAGGCCCTCTAGGAGACCGAGTGCAGGTTTTTGTTGCCGCGGCCCTCGCCGCGGCGTCGATGACGTGGACGACCGCCAACAGCACGGCCACCGGGGACCAGGACACCGCCGCGATCGCCGCCAACCGCAACGGCCAGGTCGCCGTCGCGTGGGAGGACGACCGGGACAGCACCGACCCCGGTAACAACAACCACTCCGACGTGTGGGTGCGCCTGTTCACCGACGGCGTGGCGAAGTACGAGCTGAAGCTGTCCGCGGGCGGCACCAGCGGTACCAACTGGAAGCACATCAGCCCGGACGTCGGCCTCGACGACAAGGGCAACGCGGTCGTGGTCTGGGCCGAGGACGCGGACGGCAACGGGGTGTTCAACATCTCCTACCGGGTGATCTCGCCGACCGGCTCGGTCACCGCGTCCGGGCGCGCCAACGCCGACACCGCCGGCGACCAGATCGTGCCGAAGGTCGCCGTCGACCCCGACGGCGCCCCGAACGGCGGCGCGGTCGCGTTCACCGTCGCCTGGGAGGACGTGCAGGGCAGCACGTACACCGTGAAGGCGGCCGGGTACACCGGACCCACGACGAAGGCCTACGAGGTCTTCGCGTCGCAGCAGACCGGCCAGCACCACCGCCCGGACGTCGCGGTCTCCGCGTCCGGCGACGCGCTGGTCGTGTGGGACGAGGACGCCGACGCCAACGGCTACTACAACATCGGCCTCGTCGGCCTCGCCAAGGCCAACGGCGCCGTCAACCTGTCCCGGCGCACGGCCAACAGCCTCGGCGACGGCCAGCAGCGCCACGCCGCGATCGCCGCGGACTTCAACGGCGACTTCGCGGTCGCGTGGGAGTCCGACCACACGGGCACCGCCGGCGTGTGGACCCGCTCGTTCGCGCCGGGCGCGGTCGCGCGCGGCACCGAGGTGGACGTCGCCGACGGCGGCGCCAACCCGGTCATCGGCATCGACGGGCAGACCAACACCGTCGTGGGCTGGACGGTCGGCGGCGCCAACCCGGACGTGTGGGCGCGCGGCTTCAACGCCGACGGCACCACCGCGGGCCGGCTCACGGCGCAGACGCTGAGCCAGACCACGACCGGGCGGCAGGAGCAGATCGGCGTCGCGGTGACCAACTGGGGCGAGTTCTCGGTCGCGTACACCGACGACAACGACGGCAACACCTTCGACCAGGTGCTGCTGGGCACCGGCGGCGCCAACTCTGATTGGTAGGCCGCTAGTTCTTCAGGACGGCGCTCACCAGGCCGCGCACGCTCGTGCGCAGCCACCGGTGGGCGCCGTCCGCGTCGTAGCGCGAGTGCCACGCCTGTGCCAGCTCGGGCTCTCGCCGAGGAAGCGCAGCCGCACGCCCGGCGCCTCCGCGCGGATGCGCCCGATGGCTCATGGTGCTGACCGTGGTCCTGCTGCAGGCCATGGTCGCCGGCGTCAACCTCGCGATCCCTTCCCTCGCCGCGAGCGACCTGCACCCGTCGCACACCGACCTGGTGTGGATCGTCGACGCGTACGTCCTCGTCTTCGCCGCCCTGCTTATCCCGCTCGGCGCTCTGGGCGACCGTATCGGCCGCAAGCGCGCCGTGCTCGGCGGCCTGGCGCTCTTCGCGGCGTCGTGCGTCGTCAGCGCCCTGGCCCCGAACGTCGCGACGCTGCAGGCCGGCCGCGCGCTCGGGGGCG
>Ga0310811_10008697_pt1 | contig 13060 bp, 9 predicted proteins | sample YCmetagenome_FD_207642 | JGI IMG/M metagenome (GOLD analysis project Ga0310811, IMG submission 207642) | Soil microbial communities from experimental microcosm in Duke University, North Carolina, United States - YC | ecosystem: Engineered > Artificial ecosystem > Soil microcosm > Unclassified ...
CGTCATCGCGTTGGCGCGGCCGCGCAGACCATAGCCGGTGCGGCGCATGCCCAGCGGCCTGAAAATCTTCTCTTCCACGATATCGGCGATCGGCTTACCGGTGATCTTTTGCGCGATCTCCGCCGACAACAGGATGCCCATGCTGGAATAGGAATATTTCGCGCCGGGCGCGAATTTCAGCGGCGCCTTCAGCGCACCCTCACGGTAGTCGGACAGCGGCGCATGATGCTCGCGCAGCGCCTCGTCATTGGCCAGCATGTCCGGCAGACCGCCGGTATGGGTGAGGCAATGCCGCAAGGTGATGGTATCCCGCCCTTCACCGGTAAAGCTGGGGAAGAACTTGGCCACTTTATCGTCAAGACTAAGCTGGCCCGCATCCACCAGGGTCATCACCGCCGCCGCCGTCATCGGCTTGGTGATCGAGGCCAGCAGGAAGACCGGCTCGGTCCCTTTTGCGGTGCCGAAATTGCGTGCGAATTGGCGGCTTCCCTGGGTCACCAGGATGGAGGCGCCCTGTATCCGGCCGTCGGCGATCCAGTCCGCCATGACCTTGGCGGCTTGTTCCAGCCTGGCGCGGTCCCAATTGCCGGCAGGTGCAGCCCCCAGAGCTCCCGAGGCCGGTAACTGGCTGGCAATCATGCTGGCCCCCGTGGCTTTAAGAACATCCCTGCGGTTCATATCGGTTACCCCCGTCTATGCGCTCCTCCTAGCATGGCCATCCAAAAACCGCATCGGTCGATAGCCAGTTTGGCTTGGCTCATTTGGGGGCGACCCGCTAGAACCCCGCCACGAGTTGTGTCGTCGCAAAGGGAAAGCCATGAGCAAGATGTCGCCCCAGGAAATGGCAAAGATTCTGGCAAAGGGCCTGCTGTCCTTTCCCGTGACCCATTTCGACCGGGACTTCCGTTTCCAGGAAGGCCCCTATCGTGAGCATTGCGCCTGGCTGTTGGGCTTCAAACGCCTGACCGGCCTGTTCGCCGCGGGTGGTACCGGCGAATTCTTTTCCCTCACCCCCGCTGAAGTCGGCACGGTGGTCGCCGCCGCGGTCAAAGAGACGGGCGGCCAGACCCCGGTGATCGCGGGTTGCGGCTATGGCACCGCGATCGCGGTGGAGCTGGCGAAGTCCGCCGAGGCTGCCGGCGCCGACGGCATCCTGCTGTTGCCGCCCTATCTGATGGTGCCGTCGCAGGAAGGCTTGATGGCGCACATCGACGCCGTCTGTCAGGCAACCAAGATCGGCGTGATCGTCTATAACCGCGACAATGCCATCCTGAATGAAGACAGCCTGGCCAAGCTGTGCGACCGCAATCCCAACCTGGTGGGCTTCAAGGACGGGGTGGGCGACATCGAAAAGATGATGCGGGTTTATGCCAAGCTGGGCGACCGGCTGACTTATGTCGGCGGCCTGCCCACCGCTGAAACCTTCGCGCTTCCCTATCTGGAAATGGGCGTCACCACCTATTCCTCGGCCATCTACAATTTCATGCCCGAATGGGCACTGGCCTTCTATGACGCGGTGCGCGCCAAGGACCAAGCCAAAGTGATAAAGGGGCTGAATGAGTTTGTGCTGCCCTATATCGCCATCCGCAATGAGGGCCAGGGTTACGCCGTCTCCATCGTCAAGGCCGGCATGAAGGCTATCGGCCGCGGCGCCGGTCCGGTGCGCACGCCCCTGACCGAGCTCACCCCCGATCAGTTCACGCGGCTGAAAAGACTGGTAGACACCGCCAAGCCGGTTTGAGGCGCTGAAAAGCTGGCTTTTATAGGCCGGGCTTTCCCGCTATAGGCTAAAGGCCATGACGGGCGCATCCTTCTGGTCGCAATTCGAGCTTCGGCAGCTTCGTTGTTTTGTCGCCGCCGCCGAAGAACTGCATTTCGGCCGCGCCGCGGCGCGCATGAACATGACGCAGCCGCCTTTGTCACGGCAGATCCAGCTTCTGGAGCATGTGCTGGGGGTCAAGCTGCTGGACCGCACCAGCCGCGCCGTCAAGCTGACACCGGCGGGGCGCGTGTTCCTGCTGGAAGCCCGCCGCATCCTGCGGCTCACTGAAAGCGCGGCGCTGGCCACCCGCCGCATTGCCAGCGGCGAAGCCGGAACCATCACGCTCGGCTTTACCGCCGCCAGTGGTTACAGCTTCCTGCCGCGGCTGTTGCTGCAGCGCGCCAGCCACGCCCCCAATATCGACGTGGCGCTGAAGGAGATGGTCTCCACCGAACAGGTGGAAAGCCTGGTGACAGGTCGCATCGATGTGGGCCTGCTGCGGCCGCCCATCGCGCGGCCTGAGTTCAGCACCCTGAAGGTGGCCGAAGAACGGCTTGTGGCGGCCTTGCCGGTGGGTGACCCGCGCCTTTCAGAGGCGACCTTGACCCTGAAACATTTCGACCGCCAGCCGCTGATCATGTATGCGGCCGACGGCGCACGCTATTTCCATGACATGCTGGCGGGGCTGTTCGAAGCGGAAGGCGCCGTTCCGGTCACCATCCAGTCGCTCAGCCAGATTCATTCCATGCTGGCGCTGGTGCGCGCCGGCATCGGCGCGGCGCTGGTGCCCGAAGCCGCCCAATCGCTGCATTTCGACGATGTGCATTTCCGTCCTGTGGAGACGGAACCGGTGGCGCCTGTCGAACTGTTCGCCGCCTGGCGCACCGACAATGACAATCCGGCATTGGGAGCGTTTCTTGATCTGCTGAGGCCTCAAACCATCGAGGATTTGGAAGCACTGGACGCGCAAACACCGGATGCGAATTGATCCAATTCCCGCATTGATCGCTTGAACCTTTGGCTTGGACGGGCCAAGCTGCCGCCCATAGCATCCGGAATGCCTGTTTTCGGCCAATAAGGCCCATAAAGGGCCAGTTTTCGGGCCAATAATCGGGGATGAGAACACTATGACGGACACCGCTGCGGACGCGCGAAACAGCCATATCCGCTACTGGATCATCGCTGTCCTGTTCATCATCTCGTCCATCAATTATGCCAGCCGCGCCACGCTCTCCTTCGCGGCGGTCCCGCTGGCCAAAGAGATCGAAGTCAGCACGGTACAGCTGGGCTTCATCTTCTCCGCGTTCGCCTGGTCCTATGCCATTGCCCAGATTCCCGGCGGCGCCCTGCTGGACCGTTATGGGTCGCGGCCGGTCTATCTCTGGTCCATCACGCTATGGGCCATCTTCACCGGCGCACAGGCTTTCGTGACATGGCTGTCCTTTGTGCCGGTGCTGATCAGCCTTTTCGTTCTGCGGCTGATGCTCGGTTTTTCCGAGGCGCCGTCATTTCCCGCCAATGCGCGCATCGTCGCCAATTGGTTTCCCAATGCCGAACGCGGCACCGCCAGCGCGATCTTCAATTCTTCGCAATATTTCTCGCTGGTGGCCTTTGCGCCTTTGATGGGCTGGCTGGCACAGGATTTGGGCTGGCGCAGCGTTTTCCTGGCCATGGGCGGCATTGGATTGATCGGCGCCGCGATCTTCTGGGCCGTGGTGCAATCGCCGTCGCGTCACAAAGGCATCAGCAAGCGCGAGTACGACTATATCGAAAAGAATGGGGCGCTGGTGAATCTGGATCGCCCTGCCGCCGCGGCGCAGCCGATCCGCTGGAGCATTGTCGGGCAGCTTCTGTCCAACCGCATGCTGCTCGGCGTCTACCTGGCGCAGTATTCCATTACCGCCCTGACCTATTTCTACGCCACCTGGTTTCCCATCTATCTGATCAAGGCGCGCGGCATGAGCCTGGCCGGCGCCGGTTTCGCCTCGGCGGGACCTGCCATTATGGGATTTGTCGGCGGTGTGCTGGGGGGCGTGTTTTCCGATTATCTGCTCAGGAAGGGCATGCCGCTATCCACCGCCCGCAAAATTCCCATTTTGCTGGGCCTGGTGATTTCCTGCAGCATCCTGCTCTGCAACTATACCGACAGCCAGGCATGGATCATGGCGTTCATGTCGCTGGCCTTCTTCGGCAAGGGCGTGGCGGCGCTGGGCTGGGCGGTGATGTCGGATGCCGCCCCGCGCGAAGCCACCGGCCTTGCGGGCAGCGTGTTCAACCTGTTCGGCAACCTGGCAGGCATCTTCACCCCCATCGGAATCGGGTACATCCTGGCGGCTACCAACAACAATTGGGACATGGCATTGGTATTCGTGTTTGCCCATTCGCTTGTCGCCATGGTCGCCTATGGATTCATCACCGGTGAGATCAAGCGCGTGGTGCTGAAAACAGCGTGAGGATTTCAATTCGATGTCGAAGCATGTGACCGGCGCGCCGCGCGTAACGGAAATGAAAGTCATTCCCGTGGCGGGACAGGACAGCATGCTGCTGAACCTGTCAGGTGCGCATGCCCCCTATTTCACCCGCAATCTGGTGATCCTGACCGACAATGCGGGCAATACCGGCGTCGGCGAAGTCCCGGGGGGCGAGAAGATCCGCCAGACCCTGGAAGAAAGCCGTGACCTGGTGATCGGCCAGGGCCTGGGCTCCTGGAACGACATTCTCAGCGAAGTGGGACATCGCTTTTCCGACCGCGATGCGGGCGGGCGAGGACTGCAGACCTTTGATCTGCGCACCACCGTGCATGTCCAGGCCGCGTTTGAATGCGCCTTTCTGGACCTTTTGGGCCAGCATCTGGGCGTGCCGGTGGCGGCACTGCTGGGTGAAGGCCAGCAGCGCGACCGGGTGGAGATGCTGGGTTATCTCTTTTTCATCGGCGACCGGAAGAAGACCACCCTACCCTACCGTGCCGATCAAAAGGGCGACGCCTGGATCAAGGTCCGTGACGAGGAAGCGCTCACGCCCGAGGCCATCGTTCGCACGGCCGAGGCGGCCTACGAGCGCTACGGCTTCAACGACTTCAAACTCAAGGGCGGCGTGCTGGAAGGCCGCGAAGAGATCAAGGCCATCGAAGCGCTGGCCAAGCGCTTTCCCAACGCGCGCATCACCCTGGACCCCAATGGCGCCTGGTCGTTGAAGGAAGCAATCAGCCTGTGCAAGGGGCGCGGCGACATCCTGGCTTATGCGGAAGACCCCTGTGGCGCGGAGGGCGGCTATTCGGGGCGTGAGATCATGGCGGAATTCCGCCGCGCCACCGGCCTTCCCACCGCCACCAACATGATCGCCACCGACTGGCGGCAGATGGTGCATGCCATCAATCTGGGTTCGGTCGACATTCCGCTGGCCGATCCGCATTTCTGGACCATGCGGGGCAGTGTGCGGGTGGCACAGATGTGCGCCGACCGCGACCTGCGCTGGGGTTCGCATTCCAACAATCATTTCGACGTGTCACTGGCCATGTTCACCCATGTCGCCGCGGCGGCGCCGGGCAACATTACCGCCATCGACACCCATTGGATCTGGCAGGACGGCCAGCGGCTCACCAAGGAGCCATTCAAGATCAAGGGCGGGCTGGTCGACGTTCCCAAACAGGGTGGCCTGGGCCTGGAGATCGACATGGGTGAGGTCGAAAAGGCGCATGACATCTACAAATCCCTGGATCTGGGGGCGCGCGACGATGCCTTGGCCATGCAGTTCCTGATCCCAGGCTGGAAATTCGATCCCAAACGCCCATGTCTGGTGCGTTGACCGGTGGTATAAAGGCCTTATGAACATCCAGAATAAATCGCCACACGAGGAGCCCCGCCGCATCCAGGTGGACAAGCGCGACAATGTGGCGATCGTGGTCAATGGCCTGGGGCTTCCCGCCGGCACGGAATTTTCCGACGGGTTGGTGCTCAATCATTTCGTGCCGCAAGGCCACAAGGTGGCGCTGGCCGACATCGCCGATGGCGGTCCGGTGATCCGTTACGGCGAAGTGATCGGCACTGCCAAGGGCGCGATTCTGCGCGGCGACTGGATAAATGAAGACAATGTGGTGATGGGCACCGCACCGCCACTGGACCAGTTGGAAATGGCGACCCGCCCGCCGCCGAAACCGGAGCCCCTGACGGGCTACAGTTTCGAAGGCTATCGCAATGCCGATGGCACGGTGGGGACCAAGAACATCCTGGCCGTTTCCACCAGCGTGCAATGCGTTGCCGGCACCATGGAATTCGCGCTCAAGCGCATCAAGGCGGAGCTGCTGCCCAAATATCCCAATGTGGATGATGTGGTGGTGTTGACCCATGCCTATGGCTGCGGCGTGGCGATCAATGCGCCGGAGGCTGTGGTGCCGATCCGCACCCTGCAGAACCTGGCCAACAATCCCAATTTTGGCGGCGAAGTGCTGGTGGTGGGCCTGGGCTGCGAAAAGCTGGCGCCCGAGCGGCTGCTGCCCTCAAAAGTATCAGAGGGGGACCAGGAAACCCGCACCCTGCGGCTGCAGGATGAAGCCTATGTCGGCTTCGGCGCCATGATTGACGGGATCATGGAAAAGGTCGAAGCGCGGCTGAAAATACTCAATGAACGCAAGCGCGAGACCGTACCGGCAGCCGAACTGATCGTTGGCATGCAGTGCGGCGGCAGCGATGCTTTCTCCGGCCTGACCGCCAATCCGGCGCTGGGCTTCTGTGCCGATCTTCTGGTGCGGGCCGGCGCCACCGTAATGTTCTCGGAAGTGACCGAGGTGCGCGACGCCATTCATCTGCTGACGCCGCGTGCCGCGACCAAGGACGTGGCCGACGCCCTGGTGCGCGAGATGCGGTGGTATGACGGCTATCTCGCCAAGGGCGAGGTGGACCGCGGCGCCAACACCACGCCGGGCAACAAGAAGGGCGGATTGTCCAACATCATCGAGAAATCGCTGGGGTCGGTGGCCAAGTCCGGCACCAGCGCCATCAATGCCGTGCTGTCGCCGGGCGAAAAGGTGCGCCAACGCGGTCTAATTTTCGCCGCCACCCCGGCCAGCGATTTTGTCTGCGGCACCTTGCAGCTTGCCTCCGGCATGAACCTGCATGTCTTCACCACCGGCCGCGGTACCCCTTATGGCCTGGCGGCGGTACCGGTGATCAAGGTGAGCACCCGCAGCGAGCTGGCAAAGCGCTGGAACGATCTGATCGACCTGGATGCCGGTCCCATCGCCACCGGCGAAAAGACCATCGAACAGGTGGGCTGGGAGTTGTTCCAGCTGATGCTGGATGTGGCCAGCGGGCGCAAACAGGTCTGGGCGGACCGCTGGGGCCTGCACAATGATTTGACGTTGTTTAACCCCGCGCCGGTGACATAACAGGCGTTTCCAGCCGGCGGCTAAATTTGGGCGAAGAAAGATCGGGGATTTTCCACCGTCATGGTGTGAATGTCGCTGTCCGACACGCCGATTTTCTTCAGGTAAGGAACGAGGCGCTGGGTCGTGAACAGCATGCCTTCCGACGGATCGATTTTTTCCCTCCAGTTCCTGACTTCCTCTGGAAGCAGCAAGCCTCCGAACTCCGCGTCTTGTGAGATAAAGATCTTCTTCGCGAAGCCGGCATCGATCAGAAGTTTGATGCAATCTGCGCGTCGTTCAAATGACGGTTTGGAATCCGGGCTGAGTCCACGATGAACATGGTCCATGCCCAGCGAATAACCGCGCCTCACAAGGCCCAGGAAGTAGTCCATATCACCACTGCCGTCGCTATGGTCGAAAGACACCCTGGCAGGATTGATGCCTTCGTCCTCGAGGATGACGGCATCACTCTCACCTGCGCGATGGGCGGCATCGGTATGAATACGTATTGGCACGCCGGTCGCCTTGCTGGCCCGAACCGCCGCCCGCAACCCGATCTCTTCCAGGGCGGTCGGGTGGTTGGTGATGATGCCTATCTTGATCACGCCCGCCTTGATGGCGGTGCCATCGATGCCCTGCTGGATTTCTTTTTTGAAGAACTCGGTCAGCCCCGAAATCGTGCCGGCCGGCATGGGGATATGCGGATCTTGCGGCGGGAAAAATCGCTGACCGGTGCAGGCAATCATGTTCAGTCCGGATTTCCGCGACACCTCCTCCAGAAATCTAATGTCACGGCCGACATCATAGGGGGTCAGGTCCACGATGGTGCCGACACCCGCCGCCCGTACAAGTTTGAGTTTTTCAACCGCCCTGGCGACGAATTCCACCCTGCCACCCCAGCCCTTCGGCCACCGGTTCAGGACGTCCGGTCCATCGGCAACATGTTCATGCGCCAGTGTGACGCCGAGCCTTGATGCTTCCAGCGGCCCCAATACCGTCTGGGCGAAGCCGGTGCGGCGCGGCATGGGCGCCGTCACGCCCACAGCCTCCAGAGCGCTGGCATTGAAAGAGGCCATTGGCGCCATGAGTCCCGCAGCGCCCCCCTCTTTCAGAAATGCCCTTCTGGTTCTCATTGCCTAGCGTTTTGCATCTTCAAGCACCATCTGAGCCCCCTTGGCGGCAATCATGATGGTTGGCGTATTGGTATTGCCAGAAGTAATCGTCGGCATCACCGAGGCATCGATCACCCGCAAATTTTCAAGCCCCCGCACCCGGAGCCGTTCATCGACCACGGCCAGCGGATCGCTGGCCAATCCCATCTTGGCCGTACCCACGGGGTGGAAAATGGTGGTGCCGATATCCCCTGCGGCGTGGATCAGTTCCGCATCACCGTCGCCAACCTCGGGGCCAGGGCGGAATTCCTCCGGGTGATATTTCGAAAGCCCTGCCTGCGCCATAAGCCGGCGTGTCAGGCGGAGGCTGTCGGCGGCGATGCGGCGATCCTCGTCGGTGGATAGATAGTTGGGCGCAATCTCGGGCGGCGCATCCATCGCTGCCGAAGTGATCCGCACCGTGCCGCGAGACGACGGGCGCAGATTGCACGGACTGACGGTGATGGCGGGAAAACGGTGCAGCGGCGTTCCGAAACGGTCCAACGACAAGGGCTGGATATGGAATTGGACATTGGCCCGCTCCTGAGACGGGTCGGAGCGGGTGATGACGCACAATTGCGACGCCGCCATGGTCATGGGCCCGCGCCGCAGCAGCGCATATTGCAGCCCCATCAGGGGCCGGCCCAGCAGGGAATAATAGACTTCGTTCAAGGTCTTCACGCCCTGGACGCGGTACATGGCGCGCAGTTGCAGATGGTCCTGCAGGTTGCGGCCCACACCTTCCAGCGCATGCAGGACAGGAATGCCCGCCTGGTTCAGCCACGCACCCGGCCCGACGCCGGAACGGTGCAACAACTGCACCGAACCGATGGCGCCCGCCGACAAGATGACCTCGCCTTTGGTGCGCGCCTCGAACGCCCGACCGCCTTGGGCATAGCGCACGCCGACGGCACGCTTGCCGTCAAAGATCACCCGTTCCACCTGTACATCGGTCACCAGCCTGAGATTGGGGCGGTGCAAAACCGGTTTCAGGAATCCACGCGCCGCCGACCAGCGGCGGCCGCGCTTCTGATTGACGTGGAAGTAATAGCTGCCCCCATTGTCGCCGGTATTAGGGTCCGCCGACCTGGGTATCCCGATCTCCTCCGCCGCGTCGATGATGCTGTCCAGTATCTCCCAGCGTACCCGCGGCTGTTCCACCGACAACTCGCCATCGGCGCGGTGATGCTCGGTGTCGCCCAGGAAATGCCGGTCCAGGTGACGGAACACCGGCCGCACATCGTCCCAACCCCAGCCGGTCAGGCCCAATTGCCGCCAGTGATCGTAATCCTGCGCCTGGCCGCGCATGGAGAGCATGGCGTTGATCGAGGACGAGCCGCCGATCGCCTTGCCGCGCGGATAGTTGAGCTTGCGGCCATTGAGGCCGGGCTCGGCCACGGTCTCGAACATCCAGTCGCTGCGGGGATTGCCGATCAGGAACAGGTAACCGACCGGAATATGAAACCAGATCCAGTCGTCATGCCCGCCCGCTTCCAGAAGCAGCACGCGCTTGCTGGGATCGGCAGACAGGCGATTGGCCAGCACACAGCCGGCGGAGCCTGCGCCAACCACAATATAGTCGTAGTCGCCCTCAAGCATCAGCGTGGGCCAGACCTACCGGGGATAAGGCCGGTGCAGCTTGACCTCGCGATTGAGCTCCACACCAAAGCCGGGCTTGTCCAAAGCCGAAAGTTTGATGCGGCCCTTTTCCGGCACCGGCTCGCCCAGCAATTGCGGCGAGAACATCGGCACCACCTTGTCGGCCTTGGGCGCCATCATCAGGAATTCCGAAAACGGACTGTTATGGCGGGTGATCACGAAATGATAGGAATAGACCGATGAGCCGTGCGGCACCATCAGCTTGCCATGGGCGTCCGCCAGATTGGCGATCTTGATCAGTTCGGTGACGCCGCCGCACCAGCCGACATCAGGCTGGATGATGTCGCAGCAGTCCATCTCCAGCAGCATGCGGAAACCCCAGCGCGTGGCTTCATGCTCGCCGGTGGTCACCAGCATGCCGGGCGGCACGGATTTCTTGAGATCGCGATAGCCCCAGTAATCGTCGGGTGAAAGCGCCTCTTCGATCCACTTCAAGCCGGACTGTTCCCAGGCCTTGTTGGCCAGCCTGGTGGCATAATTCAGGTCCAGCGCCATCCAGCAATCCAGCATCAGCCAGAAATCCGTCCCCACGCGCTGGCGCATGCTGGCGATTTCAGCCAGCGCCTTGTTCAGGCCCTCCTCGCCTTCAGCGGGGCCGTGATGCAATGGCATCTTGCCGCCGATGAAACCCATCTGCTTGGCCAGGTCGGGACGCGCGCCGGTGGCATAGAAAACCAATTCATCGCGCACCGCCCCGCCCAGAAGCTGATGCACCGGTTCGTCCCGCAACCGGCCCAACAGGTCCCACAATGCCAGATCGACGCCGGAGATGGCGTTGATCACCAATCCCTTGCGGCCGTAATACTGGGTGGAGAAATACATCTGGTCCCAGATCTTTTCGACCTCGGCCGGATCGCGCCCTTCCAGGAACCGCGCCAGGTGCTTTTCCACGATGTAGCAGGCAGGCTCACCGCCGGTGGTCACGGCGAACCCGGTGACGCCGTTCTCCGCCTCGATTTCCACCACCAAGGTTCCCAGCACATTGATGCCGAAGCTTTGCCGCGACTGGCGGTATTCGGGATAGCGCGACATGGGGGTGGCGATGTGATCGTCGATCCAATGGCCGCCGCCCTGATCGTGGTAATCGGCGCCACCGCCACGCACAACGAACGCGCGAACCTGCTTTATCTTGGGAAATGCCACCAACCGACCCCTACTGCCTGTATCAATGCAGAGCCTATTATCCACAGCCTCAAATAGGAAGTCATCCAGAACCGCTGGAACACAAACAGGTCTGTGCTATTATCTCTTCGTGACGCGCTGATCGAAAGAAAGGCAACTCACACAGAACGGCGAGGATAGGCGAAAGCCGGTCCCCGCCGTTTTTGCTTTGGCCCGTCGGTCATCCCAGTCCTCACTGGAAATCCAAAGTGTTGCCATCCCGAAGGAACGGCGGGGCAGCTTCGGCGTTATGTGTCTCTGTGAGGCGTTGATCATGGATCAACAAGTCACAAAGAGCGGCGAGGACGGGCGAAAGTCCAGTTCCCCGCCGCTTTTGTTTTGGGCCTTCCCAGAAAATCCTAGTGCAGCGTGACGCCGTCGGTGGGCTTGGGAACCGGCCTGGGGAAACTCGTCCAGCGCGAATCCTGCCTGATATCGCCCTGCGGTGCGTCCCAGGCCAAGGCTTCCAGACCATTCAGGTCATAGACGATCTTGCCGTCCTTGAGGGTCAGTTCCGCCACCAATTTCTGGTTTCCTTCGACCTTGCCATTGACCATGTCGGTGAAACCGAAACGGCCTTTCTGCAGGCTGAGGACCGCGACATCGGCCACGCTGCCCACTGACAGGTTGCCGAGTTCTTCATGGCGAATTTCGCGCGCGGGATTGGCCGTCATGTCGGCCACCACTTCCTGCAAGGTAAGCCCAATGGCCATGAACTTGCTGGCGACATTGAGGATGTCCTTGGTGGCGCTGTTCATGCTGGTGACGTGCAGGTCGGTGGAAAGCGAATCCGGCTTGAAGCCCTGTTTGATCATCGGCACTGCCAGCGAGAATTTGAAGCTGCCGCCGCCGGTGCCGGCATCGAAATAGACCCCCCGCGCGCGCCCTTCGATGAAGCCTCTGCTGGGTCCCAGGGTCTTGGGATCCTGTTCCTGGCGCAGGCCGGAATACATATGGGTATAGATGTCGCCCGGACGCAATTTCTTGGTCAGCAGGTCATAGAGCGGACGCGTGGGGCGGTCGGCGCCGAAATCCACCATCACCGGAATATTGGCCTTGGTGCCGGCGATTACCGCCTGCTCCACCGGCGTCCATTCGGGCCCTTCGAAATGCGCGGTCTTGATGCCGATGATCAGGCCGGGATAGCGCGCCGCCATTTTTGCGGTGGCCTCACCGTCCATGTCGAACGTGTTGTTCTCATACTTGCCGCCGCGCATGCCCGCGCCGACGATATTGAGCATCGCCAGGATGCGCGTCTTGGAGCGGTCGATGATGCGATCCTTGAAATCCTCGAAATTGCGCCAGCCGGCGCAACCGGCATCGATCACCGTGGTGACGCCGGTACGGAAGGTAAAGCCGTCGGGGCGAACGCTGAGGTCCCCCGCATAGGAACCGCGCTCGCCGGTGCCAGTGTAATTGTGGGTGTGCAGGTCGATCAGGCCGGGCGTGACATACATGCCCTTCACATCGATGGTCTTGATGGCATCGGTGGATTTGAGACTGGGCGCCACCTGCGCGATGCGGCCATCCTTGATGGCCACGTCCATCACGGCATCGATATGGTTCTTGGCGTCGATCACATGCCCGCCACGTAACAAGAGGTCGTAAGCCGGCAACGGCTGCGCCGCTACAGCGGATGAGGCAAGCACCAGCGCGCTGCAGGCCAGCAGCTTCTTCAACATGCTCATGCCTTGGTCGCCGTCCAGATGGCGGGGCCATATTCGCCCATATTCACATTGCCTGACGCGGTATTGCCGCGCACCGAGCCTTCGAAGGTCCAGTGAATGGCATTGCCCGGCACCGCCATATTGCTTCGCAGGGTCAACTGATCGCCATGGATCGAGCCTTGTAGATCGGCGTTGTAAATCTCGCCCTTATGCTCGCCGGTCACAGCATTGCCGTTTTGCTTCAGGACAAAAACCTGCTCGCCCGTGCCGCAGGGATAGTGGATGGTGACCGCCCAGT
>Ga0310811_10008698_pt1 | contig 13060 bp, 13 predicted proteins | sample YCmetagenome_FD_207642 | JGI IMG/M metagenome (GOLD analysis project Ga0310811, IMG submission 207642) | Soil microbial communities from experimental microcosm in Duke University, North Carolina, United States - YC | ecosystem: Engineered > Artificial ecosystem > Soil microcosm > Unclassified ...
TCGGGGCCACGGTCGCGTCGCTGGAGGTGATCACCGGCGCGGTCATCGCCTGGATCCTGCTCGGCGAGCACCTGGGGACCGCCCAGATCGTGGGAGGCCTGATCGTGCTGGTCGGCGCACTGCTCGCCCAGTCGGCGACCGTACGGCTTTCGCCGGAGACGGCGCCGGAGACCGCGGAGGCCGTCCGGGTGTGAGACCCGTCTCCCGGCCGTGCCGCCGCCGCGCACCGCTCCCTAGCGAGGCGTGAGCCGTACGACCGTGGAGTGCGCCGCCCACCGGGCGGTCAGCCCGGCGGCGTCGGGGGCGTTGAGGCGCTCCTTCGCGAGTGCGGCGACCGCGTCCGGCTCCGCCGCCTGGTCGACGATCTCGACCGAGGCGGCGAAGCGGACCAGTTCCGCCCCGTTGTCCTTGCTGCGGAGCGTGACGTCGACCTCGGCCGAGTCCGAGAGGCCGGGCAGATCCTGCTCGCCCCCTCCGGTCACGACGTAGATCGCGCCGTCATGCCAGGCATGCCAGGCCAGTCGGCGTCCGATCCACAGGACGCCGGACTTCTTGGCGCCTTCCTCGATCACCGGCAGGCTCATGAGATGAGCCTAGCTCCGGCCGGTGAGCTTCCACGCGGCCGGAAGGAGACCGGCGGCGATGAGGACCTTCAGGCCGTCGCCGATGAGGAAGGGGACGACACCCTGGGCGAAGGCGGTCGGCAGGTCCATGCCGGTGGCGACCATGAGCCACGGCATGCCGATCGCGTAGATCAGCACGGTGCCCGCGGCCATGGTGCCGACCGTCCGCCAGACGGTCCGGTCGCCGCCCCGGCTCGCGAGTGCCCCCACGACACTCGCGGCGAGGAAGAACCCGACGACGTATCCGAGGGTGGCGTCGCCGGACGCGGCGAACAGCGGAACTCCGGCGAGACCGGCCACCAGGTAGAGGGCCATGCTGATCGCGGCACGGTGCAGGCCGAGCGCGGCGCCCGAGAGCAGGACCGCGAAGGTCTGCAGGGTCACGGGGACCGGCGTGCCCGGCACCGGGAAGCTGACCTTGGCGGACAGACCCGTGAGCAGGGCCGCGCCGGCGATCAGCGCGATGTCGCGTACGAGCCTTCCCGGGATGAGGTCGGAAAGCACGGCGGGGCGGGTCCCGGCGGCGGCGTTGGCCATGAATGGCTCCCTCTCGACTTGTCGCCTCCGGCTGAACCGGCGCGGAGGATCACTTTGCCGATGTCCATTCTTGGCGAGCGGGGCGCAAAGCCGTACGGGGGCGGCGCCAAGAACAAGTGGGCCGTTTTGTGTGGGATGAACAGTTGTCGGGCTGCGTAACCCCGGACAAGGCGGTCACATGACGTGCTGCGGTTGTAGCAGGTCTACGAACGACTGCGGTCGTACCTGCCCCCTGCCGCGCCTCCCGGCCGTTTCTCGCTACGGTGTGGACCATGCGCGCTCGACGTTCCTGCCTCGCCGTCCCCGGCAGCAACCCCCGGTTCCTGGAGAAGGCGCAGGGGCTGGCCGCCGACGAGGTCTTCCTCGACCTGGAGGACTCCGTCGCCCCCGGGGCCAAGAAGGACGCCCGCACGAACATCGTCGCCGCGCTGCGCGACGGAGACTGGGCGGGCAAGACCGTCGTGGTCAGGGTGAACGACCTGACCACCGAGTGGACGTATCGCGATGTCATCGAGGTCGTCGAGGGTGCGGGCGACCGGCTCGACTGCGTGATGCTGCCGAAGGTCGAGGACGCCTCCCACGTCACCTGGCTCGACACCCTGCTCGGCCAGATCGAGAGGGCCACCGGCCTGCCGGAGGGCCGGATCGGGATCGAGGCCCAGATCGAGAGTGCCCGGGGCCTGGTCGCCGTGGACGAGATCGCGGGCGCATCGCCGCGACTGGAGACCCTGGTGTTCGGGCCCGCCGACTTCATGGCCTCGATCGGCATGCGGACGCTCGTCGTCGGACAGCAGCCACCCGGATACGACGAGGGCGACGCCTACCACTACATCCTGATGCGGATTCTGATGGCGGCCAGGGCCCACGACCTCCAGGCCATCGACGGGCCCTATCTCCAGATCCGCGACGCGGACGGTTTCCGCCAGGTGGCCCGCCGGGCGGCGGCCCTGGGGTTCGACGGCAAGTGGGTGCTCCATCCGTCGCAGGTGGAGGCCGCCAACGCGGTGTTCTCGCCCTCCCAGGAGGACTACGACCACGCCGAACTGATCCTCGACGCCTACGAGTACTACACCACCGTCGAGAAGCGAGGCGCGGTGATGCTCGGTGACGAGATGATCGACGAGGCCTCGCGGAAGATGGCTCTCGTGATCTCCGCCAAGGGCCGCGCGGCGGGTCTTCCCCGCACGACCTCCTTCACCCCTCCGGCCTCGTGACGTCCTACAGCCGGATGCCGAGCGTGGTGAAGAACCAGAACGACGAGGTCAGCCAGAGCCCGATCAGCGCGGTGAAGACGAGGCCGCCGAGGACCGGCAGGCTCCAGCCGGGCAGGCCGCGCCGGGGCAGCGCGAGCATCTTGGCCGTGAAGACGCCGTAGAAGAAGCTTCCGAGCAACGAGTGGATCAGGACGCGGGGGCTGTCGTACTGGGCGCCGAGCGCGTAGAGGCAGTGGAAGGCCACGGGGATCGTCAGCAGGAAGGCGATCCTGCCCGACCAGCGGTGCAGAGGGGCGACCCAGGCGGATCTCGTCCCCGTCCTGCGCCACATCGCCCTGGCGGACAGGACCTGCACGATCGCGAGCAGGGCCGCACCGGTGGTCAGCCAGGCCTTCATGGCCAGGGGGCCGGAGAACCCGGCCACACTGACGGAGAAGCCGGTCGGGGCGTGCGCCTTGCCGTACACGCCGAGCGCGACGGCGACCAGGGCCCCGGCACCGAGCGGGACGAGAAGCGGGACGAGGCTCCGCTTGGTGATGACGGTGGTGTGGGTCACGGGGGAGGCTCCTCGATCAACGGCGAGTGGGGCTGGGAGTGGGCCGGCGCGGGCTCACCGGGCGAGTTCGTCGATGAAGTCGTCGGGCTCCTCGGGCCGCAGTGTGATGCCGTAGTAGTCCACGGCCGTGCCCGGCACGAATCGGGGAGCGGGCTCGCCGCTGCCGCCGATCTGCACCCGGCCGACCTCCTGGCCGTTCGGCAGGACGATCCAGCCGCCGACGATCTTCGCTCCGCGGACCACGGCGCTGGCCCGGTAGAGACCTGACGGCTTCTTGACCAGAGGGGCGGTGAAGCGCCACTTGGCCTTGCCGACCTGCAGCCTGCCCTGGGCCTTGCCGCCGCCCAGGGCGGCGGTGATCAGCGAGTCCTTCCCTTCGAGGGTGACCGTGCCGTTCTCCGCGGTGCCCTTCAGCCAGGCCTCGATGCGGCCGTCGCAGAAGTAGGCGATCGCCTTTCCGTCGCGCACGGCGATCGCCACCAGTCCGCCGTTGCCCTGCACCACTCCGGCGTAGTCGGCCTTTTTGGGCGTGGCGTCCGGCTTCGCCGCAGGATCGCCGGACGGCTGCTGCGACGGCTGATCCGAGGGTTCCTGCGACGGTGCGGGGAACGGCTCCGCGGGGGGTGCCGCGGCGGTCGTGTCCTGCCCCGCTCCCACCTGCTGGAAGGAGGGGGCGGCCTTCACACTGGCCGCTCCGAGGGCGACGACGATCACCGCGCCCGCGGCCAGCGTGTAGACGGGTCCTAGCCGGCTCATTGCGTGCTCCTGGGTTCGCGGTGGCTCTTGCCTTCGAGTGAACCCTCTTCCGGACCCGCTGTCTGTGAACTTCTACGCAAATGGCGAGGGGCATTGTCGAGTGGTCGAAGGACTGCACGAACAATGGAGGTATGAGCGAACCTCAGCCCTACCAGTGGCCTTACCCGGGCCCCTACCAAGGGGCGCCGTACGCGTGGCAGCCGGTTCGGGCGCCATGGGCCGTACGGCCGCTGCCGGGGATTCGCTACGACAGGCTCGCCCGGACGTCGGCCCACCGGTGGTGGCGGCCCGTCGCCGGCACGCTGGCGATCGTGGCCGCCTTCCTGGTGGTGTCGATCGGGCTCGGACTGGTCGCGGGTCTGCTCTCCATCGTGGCCGGTCTGCCCATGTCGATGGACGGCACGCACATCTTCATGGATCCGGTGGCCGATCTGGGATTCCAGCTTGGTGTGATCGCGCTGTCCATCCCGCTCGTCCTCGGCGCCGCCTGGGCGATCCAGCGGCGGCCACCGGGCACGCTCTCGTCCGTGGCCTTCCGCCTCCGCTGGGCGTGGCTGGGGCAGTGCCTGCTGATCGCGATCGTGGCGGTCGCGCTGGCGCAGTTCGCCGAGGCGGGGACGCTCCTGCTGAGCGGCGTGAGCCCGGGCTTCGGCTGGGTGGGGTGGGATCGGTTCCTGACGCCCCTCATCGTGATCCTTCTGCTCGTCCCCTTCCAGGCGGCCGCGGAGGAGTACGCGTTCAGGGGCTGGGTCATCCAGGCCTTCGGCACCTATTTCAAGAACCCGTGGCCGGGCGTCCTGCTGGGCGGCGCCGCCTTCGCCTCGCTGCACGGTTACACCGACTGGGGCATCGCCTACGTCTTCGGGTTCGGCGTGCTCATGGGATGGCTGGCGATCCTGACCGGAGGACTCGAGGCGCCCATCGCCCTGCATGTGATGAACAACCTCGCGGCCTTCGGCATCACCGCCGCCTCCGGCGACGTCGGGAGCGCGCTGAACCAGGGTGCTCTTCCCTGGCAGTCGATCACCGGAACGATCGTCCAGTTCGCCGTGTACGGCTTCGCGGTCGTGATAATCGCCCGAAAGAGGGCAATTCAGACGCTCTCGCGATAAATCTGACTAGAGAGGTCTGTTCGCGTCGGCGTTCCCGTGTTGCTCTGGAACGGTGATGGGGTATCAAGGAGATCGCGTCCGCTTCGCCATAGAAGCGGTGGAACGGTCCTTAATATCCCTCTGGGCCAGAGGTAGGAGGTACTGAGCGTGGCCTCGGGCCCCCACGAGCGCCAGCCTCGGCAGGATGCCGGCGACGACGGCAGAGCACACGACGAGGGCCACCCGGAGCCCCCTCCGGCCCTTCATCACACGCCTCCGATCGTCTCTCCCTGGGCGATGCCTCCGTTCGGCGCTCCCGTGCCCGAGGACGCGGAGGAGCCCGAGGGCGCGCAGCAGCCGGAGAGCGCGCAGAATCTGTGGGCGCCGCAGCCCGAGCCCTCTCCCGGGGACGGCACGGACGCCCCTGAGAGCAAGCGGGAGCCGCGAACCGGGCGCCGCCCCTACTCGGCGTCGTCCGGCCAGGCGCAGCCCCGCCACAGCCGTACAGGGGACCGTCGATCCGAGACGCCGCCGCCTCCACCGGCTTCGCCTCCCACCCCGCCTCCCGTCTCGCCGCCGCCTCCACCCGACTCGCCACCCGACTCGCCGCCCGGCCAGACCGGCCGGTCTGATCCGCCGCCTGCGTCGTCCGGGCAGTCCGAGTCGTCCGGGTCGTCCGGGCAGTCTGGGTCGTCCGGCGGGTCGCCTGGGTCGTCTGCCCCGATGCCCGGGCCGACCCCGGGCCCGTCCGGCCCGGGCCCGTCCGGTGGGCCGACCGTTCCCGACGACCCGCCCCGGCGACGACTGGTGGACGCTCCCGACAAGCTGGTGGCGTCAGGTCCGCCGCGAACGCCCCGGGCGAACATTCCCAAGGAGGACCCCGACGCCGCCGGGGCTCCACGGCGGGAGCGGCGGCTGCCGTACTCGTCCGGAGACGACCACGCTCTGGCGCACAGGCCGCCGGTCCCGGTAGCCGAAGATCCGGCTACTCCTTCCCCCAGCGGCATCCGGCTGGGACCGGAGATCCCCGCGGAACCCGAGCCCGTCGCCTCGCCCGGCGACCCTCCCGTCCACCGGCCGGGACCCGAGCCCATGTACCGTCCGGTGCCCGAGGCCACGTATCCGGCGGATCCCGAGCCCCCGCAGGAACCGGTCGAGCGCATCGGCCGCCCTCCGGGAGGGCGGCCCGCCCGGCCCGACGTGCTGGTCGCCATCGGCCCGCCGAGGACGGGAGCGGGCCGGCACCATCGGCGGCTCGCCCCGCCGCGCCGCTTCAGGCCCGGCAGGCTGGTCCTTCCCGCCTTGGTGACGATCGTGCTGCTGGCGGCCGCGGGGCTGGGAGTGCTGGCGGTCAACTGGGCCAGAGCCCCGCAGCCCGCCGGACTGCGCCTCGCGGCGGGCGACGGCCAGTCGGGGGACGCCGCCTTCGCCGCACCCGGCCTGCCGGGCAACGGCTCCAGCCAGGTCCTCAACGCGATCGCCTCGGTGGGGTCGACCGTGGTGGCGGTGGGCAGCGACACCACCAGCACACTGCCGAGGCCCCTGTTCCTCGTGTCCACCGATGGCGGCAAGGACTGGGACCTGGGACGCGTCGCCGGTCCCGCCGGCTATGAGGCGGGCGCGGGCGCGGTCGGCCGGGTCGTGGGAGGCGGCGGCCGCTGGCTGGCCGTCGGGACCGACGTCTCGGGCTGGGCGGGCCAGGCGGCCCGCGGGATGTGGGTGTCGCCGGACGGCCGGGCGTGGACGTCGGTGGACCCGGCGGGACTCGCCGTCTTCGGCGGTCAGGACCGGATCACCGACGTGGCCAGGACCGCCACGGGATTCGTCGCCGTGGGCGCGGCCACGCTCAAGAACGGAACGGTCGGTCCCGTGGCCTGGACGTCGCCCGACGGCAGGACCTGGTCGAGGGCGGGCGACATCGGCACGCCGGACAAGGTCCGGGGGATGCGCGCGGTCGTCGCCCGAGGCGATCAGGTCGTGGCCCTGGCCGATCCCGGTCCCGGCGACTCGGGTTCGGTGATCCTCCGGTCGACTGACGGCGGCAGGACGTGGTTGAGGACCGCCGCGACCCTCGCCGGCGTGCAACCCGAGCCGGGTGCTCTCACGGCGGCGGGGAACGGGTTCGTCCTCGTCCCGCTCCGCCAGCGTTCTGCCGCCGGTGAGGTGACCGTGTACTGCTCGCCCGAGGGCGAGCAGTGGAGCGAGTGCGGGAGCATCGGCGGCCTCGGCTCCGAGAGCACGGGAGTCCGCGGGCTGGCGTCGTCGTCGGCGGGCATCGCCGCCGTCGTCGAGTCGGCCTGGGAGACGTATGCCGTCTACACCAGCGAGGACGGGCGCAAGTGGTCCAAGGAGGCGAACCTGGGTGAGATCCCGGGCACCCTGCGCGGGCTGACGATCACCGACGCGGGCCTGGTCGTCGCGGGTGGGGACAAACGCGGCGCCGGCGACGTGGAGAACCTGCCCGTCCTCATGACGGCGGGGGACGGCAAGACGCCCCGGTCGGTGCCGCTGGGGAACGTCGCCGGCCTCAGCCATCTGGCCAGGGACACCGCCGACGTCGCGGTCTCCGCAGGCGCGTTCGTCGCGGTCGGCTCGGCCAACGGCGACGCCGCCATCTGGACGAGCGGGAACAACGGGGCCAACTGGACCGACGTCCGCCTCTCCACGGTGCTCGGCGGACCCGGTCGCCAGGCCCTCAACGGCGTGGCGCACGGGCCGAAGGGCTGGCTGGCGGTCGGCAGCACGATGACCGACCCCGCCGTCACCCGGCCCCTGCTGGTGACCTCGTCCGACGGCAGGTCCTGGAAGGCCGGCCCGGCGATGCAGGTCCCCGCCGGCCACTTCCTGGTCGCGCCGCGCCTGGTCGCGGGCGGGCCCAAGGGTTACATCCTCGCCGGCGACGACCGCAGCGCCACCGGCGTGCTGCCCGCTCTCTGGTTCAGCCCCGATCTCAAGCGGTTCACCCGTGTTCCCCCGACCGGCATGCCTGCCGGGGGAGCGGGTGTGCGCCTCACCTCGGTCACCGCCACGCCGTCCGGATTCATGGCCGTGGGCGGGTCGGGCGCGCCTGACCTCGAGACCGGCGTCGTCTGGGTCTCGCCCGACGGACTTCGCTGGACGCAGGCGGGCAGGGTGATCCCCGACGACGCCCGCTCGGCCGGACTGCGGCACGTGGTGGCGACAGACTCGGGAGTCGTCGCGATCGGCACCGAAGTCACCGAGGAGGGCGTCCGCCCGTTCTCTGCGGTGTCGGCCGACGACGGCGCCCACTGGGAGTACGGCAGGCTGCCCGCCGAGGAGACGGCCGTGGTGCTCGACCTGGTCGCGGCCAACGGCGGTCTGGTCGCCGTGGGGTCGCACGGCCCGGCGGGCGAGGGCGACAGCGCCGCGTGGATCTCCGAGGACGGGCTCGCCTGGACCCGCCAGACGCTCACCCAGGACGGCCTCGGCGGTGCCGGCACACAGTGGCTGGGAGCCGTGGCCGTGTCGGGAACCCGTGTGCTGGCGATCGGCAGGTCCACGGGATACGCCGACGACCACCTCACCATCTGGCGGAGCTCACTCACGGCAGGAGGTCGATGATCCCCCACTCGGCGAGTGCCGCGGCGAGGCCGTCGGTCAGCGGGAGCCGTACGAGATCGGAGGGATGGCACCAGCGGGCGTCGGCGGCGTCGTCCCCTGCGGTGAGCCGGCCGTCCGGGGCGTTCGTCGCCAGGTAGTCGTGGATCTCGTAGACGACGCCGTCCGGGCCCGGCCGCTCGACGGTGCCGGCCAGTGGCCCCGCGATCACCTCGAGCCCGGTCTCCTCCAGAAGCTCGCGGCGCAGCGCCTCCGCGTCGGTCTCTCCGGGCTCCACCCGGCCTCCGGGCAGCGACCACAACCCCTGCCCCGGAGGGCGACCTCTGCGCACCAGCAGCAGCCTGCCGTCGTCTACCACGATCGCTCCCACACATCTGACACGCCGCACAAAACCAAGATTACGACTGGATAACAGGAAGGCTCTTGACGCGAACGCTCACTCCGCAGCACCGTGAGTAGTTGTGAGAACCGCGCCTACCTGTCCGCGGTGTTTCGGGCCGCTGCATGAGCCGAACGTCTGGTCGAGTTCCTGGCGTTGCGGTGCGCACGGTGACGTGCTGCCCTTCCAGCCTCCCCGCCGCCCCTCCCAGGCCGCCCTCGACGCGCTGCGCGGGGCCGCCAGGGTCCCCGTCTGGCTCCCGTGGCCGCTGCCGCCGAATTGGCTGGTGACCGGATTCGCCGAAGTGGGCGACGAGCGCAGCGGGGTCAGAGCGAGCGTCGTCGCGATCTCGGGGCCCTCGATCACCTACGGACCAGCCGACATGCTGCTGGTCGCCGAGGAACCGGGGGTCGGTCTCGGTGCGGCCTACGCCGGGTTGCCGGGACCGGATCCCGGCGCCGGATTCGACGCGGGGCCGCCGCACGTGAAGATCGACGCTCGTGGCCATCCGACCGCGCTGTGGTGCGCGGGAAGAGTGCCGGAGGACCGGGCGGCCTACGTCGGCGAGGCCCTCGGCAACTGGCTGTGGACGATCGCCTGGCCCGCGGAGGTCGGCTGCCTCATCGCACTGGCCGACCTGTCTCTGCGCGACCTGCGCGATCACGACCAGGCGCTGGACCTTCCGTTCGGTGCCTTCTCGCCCAGACTGGACGCCGATGTCCAGTAAGGCGGGCGCGATCAGCGAGGGATAGTAAGGTTCTGAGCCGTGACAGCGCGTATCGAACGAGTCGTGACTTCGGGCGTCGTCGAGATCGAGGACGTCGAGCACAAGGTCGAGAACAACACCTGGATCGTGGGCGACGACGACGAGGTGATCGTCATCGACGCCGCGCGTGACGCGGAGAAGATCCTGGAGAAGGTGGGCGACCGCGAGGTCCTCGCCGTCATCTGCACCCACGGCCTGCCCGACCACGTGGGCGCCGCGATCGAGGTGGCCGCCAGGGACGAGGCCGTGATCGCCGTCCACGTCAAGGACAAGCGCCTGTGGCGGCAGACGTGGGAGGACACCTGGCCCGACATCGAGATGGAGGACGAGGGCCTGTTCGCCGTCGCCGACGTCGAGCTTGAGGTCCTGGCCACTCCTGGCGTGACGCCCGGCGGCGTGTCCCTCTACTGCGAGGAGCTCGACGCGGTCTTCACCGGCAAGACGCTCCAGCTGGACGGCCCGGGCAAGCTCGCCGGCGAGTACCCCGCACTCAGCGACCAGCTCACCTCGATCGGCGAGCGGTTGTTCACGCTCCCGCACGCGACCCGGGTGCTCCCCGCGCACGGCGAGGAGAGCAGCATCGGCGACCTCGAGCCGCAGTTCGACAAGTGGCTGTCCGGCTCGCTGACCTCGGAGGAGACCATCGCGGAGCCGCCGCCGCTCGTGGACGGCACCAGGGCCTCCGGTGTCAGGCTGGACCTCGACGAGTAGCGGGTCATGGAGCAGCTCGGCCTCGACGGCATGCCGAGGCGGCTCTACACGTGCACGCCGTCCCGCCTGAACTCGTGGCTCGACTGCGGGCGCCGGTACCGCTTCACCTACCTCGACCGCCCGGCGCCGCAGAAGGGCCCCCCGTGGGCGCACAACAGCGTCGGGGCGTCGGTTCACAACGCCCTGGCGGCCTGGTGGCGTGAGCCGTACGAGCGCCGGACGCCGATGATGGCGGCCATTCTCGTCACGAACGGGTGGATCACCGAGGGCTTCCGCGACGAGGAGCAGTCCGCGTTATGGCGTGATCGGGCACGCGAAATGGTGTCCGGATATGTCAGGACGCTGGATCCTTCGGACGACCCGGTCGGCGTCGAGCGCACGGTGGCCACCCGGACGGCTGTGATCGCGGTGTCGGGACGTGTGGACCGGCTCGACCGGCGGGACGACGAGCTCGTGGTGGTCGACTACAAGACCGGTCGCAGGCCGCTGGACGCCGACGACGCCAGGTCCTCGATCGCCCTGGCCATCTACGCCATCGCCTCGTCGCGCATGATGCACCGCACGTGCCGCCGCGTCGAACTCCACCACCTGCCCACGGGCGCCGTCGCCGAGTGGGAGCACACCGACGAGTCGCTCGCCCGCCATCTCCACAGAGCCGAGGAGATCGCCACGGAGGCCTCAGCGGCCGACGAGGCCTACCGGGCCTGGGCGGGCCGTCGCGGCGGCCGGACGGAACCGAGCCGGACGAGGACAGGCCGTACGGACACGGGGCGGACGGACACAGGACGGACGGACACAGGACGGACGGACGCGGGCCGCACAGGGGCCGCGGCCACGGTGCCGCCCGAGATCGATGAGCTGTTCCGGCCGAATCCCGGCCCGATCTGCTCGTGGTGCGACTTCCGGCGGCACTGCCCGGAGGGCCGGGCCGCCTCCCCTGAACGCCTGCCGTGGGCCGCGCTCGCCGTCGACTCGGAGACGGACACCCCGGCCACGACCCCGACGCCCTAGACGACGATCTGGCCAGGCCTCCTGCGCGGATCGACCAGCCCGCGCAGACCCTTGCTGACGTCGTATCCCGCCGCGGCCAGCCGTTCCCGCGACGCCTGCAACATCTCCCTCGTCGATGGGGTGAACGCGCGCTGGTGCACGAACTCCGGCAGCGAGTTCGTCACCGTACGGAACGCTCTCAGCGCGGCCGTCACGGCACTCTGCGGCACCTCGGGCAGCACGCCGTACATCCGGCGGGCCCAGTCGGGCAGGGTGTAGTAGCACAGCGCCCCGAACGGGAAGTACACAGGCTTGCCGGGGGTCAGGAAGCGAAGGTCGTGCGGCAGCCGCGGCCACAGCAGGAACCGGACCGCCGCCACCGCTTCGGGGATGGGCTTCAGGTGGGGCCGCATCTCGGTGAAGTAGGCGTCCATCTCGGCGACCGAGCCCGGCACGTCCTCCGGATGGAGCCCCACATAGGCCGCACTACGTCGCTGCTCGGCCAGGTAGCGGTCGGCCACGCTGTCGGAGATCTTCGCGCCGGCCCGGCGGACGATCTCCAGGTAGGACATGACCTCGGCGCAGTGGACCCACAGGAGCAGCTCAGGATCGTCGACGCGGTGACGCCGTCCCGTCTCCGGGTCGTTGATGCGCAGCCCTCGGTGGATGCCCCGCACGCGCCGGCCGATCTCTTCGGCCTCCTCGGGGCTGCCGTAGGTCACCCGGCCGACGAAGTCCGCCGTACGGCGAAGCCGGCCGAACGGATCCTCCTGGAAGTTGGAGTTCTGCCAGACCCCGCGCATCGCCGTGGGATGGAGCGCCTGCAACATCAGGCCGCGGACACCGCCCACCCACATGGACCTGTCGATGTGCACCAGCCACGTGGCCGATTCCGGTGGTTGCGCCGTGGGCGCGTCGCTCGTCCCCATGCCGGTCGCGCCTTCAGCCGTACTGGAGCAGCCGGCTCTCCGCGGCGTTCCAGAACCTGGTCAGGGCCGCGGCGGTGGTCTCCGGAGCCTCCACGGCGGGTGAGTGGACGGAGCCGGGGACGACCACGCAGTCGGCCTCCAGCCGGTTGGCCATCTCGGCCTGCAGGAGAGGCGGCCACCCGTCGTCGTGCTCGCCGTACAGAACGAGGAGGTCGAGGCCGCTCTCGGCCAGTTCGGCCACGCGGTCGCGGGCGTTCAGCACCTCGTCCGCCATCGCCAGCAGGCCGGCGGGGGAGTTGGACAGCAGGCGCTTGCGCAGGAAGGCGACGATGTCGTCCGGCACACCCGCCCTGAGCGCGTCCGGTTCCATCCGGTTGGACCACAGGTAGTCCACGCCGTGCTCGGGCAGCTCCGCCAGCATCATCCGGCCTGCCCGTTCCCGCGGGCCGATGATCCCCGCGGGTCCCGAGCTCATCAGCGTGAACGAGGCCAGCTGCGCCGAGCCGTTCAGGACGGTCTCGCGGGCGACCAGGCCGCCGAACGAGTGGCCGAGGAGGTGGACCGGCTCGCCCGCGCCCACGACGCGGGCGATCGCTTCGACGTCGGCGCCCAGCGACGCGCAGGTGTAGGCCTGGGGGTCGTCGGGCCCGGGCGTCTCGTACTGCCCGCGCATGTCGACCGCGATCACCCGCCGACCGGCCTGGGCCAGCGTCTGGAGGACCGCGATGAAGTCTTCCTTGCTCCCGGTGTATCCGGGAACCAGGAGCGCCGGCCAGCGCTCCGCGACGCCGCTCACCGGCAGTGCCTCGAGGGCCGTGAACGAGCCCAGCTCCGTCTCGATCGGGAGAACGGAGACTCCCGGCGGCAGCGTCAGGAACCGCGGCGTGCTCACAGTGTCTCCTCCGCCCCACCCGGGAGCCGCGTTACCG
>Ga0310811_10008699_pt1 | contig 13059 bp, 11 predicted proteins | sample YCmetagenome_FD_207642 | JGI IMG/M metagenome (GOLD analysis project Ga0310811, IMG submission 207642) | Soil microbial communities from experimental microcosm in Duke University, North Carolina, United States - YC | ecosystem: Engineered > Artificial ecosystem > Soil microcosm > Unclassified ...
TACCGTGTACATCGGACCACCCATGCCAAAACCAAAGCCGCCCGAGTCGCTGATAAGGATTACGTAGATGATCGTGTTCGCCTTCTGCGCCGCTTCAATCGCTTCTTTCAGCTTCACCTGGCTGCCTTGGTCGCCGCCGTCGGTCAGCATCACAATCACCTTTCGCCCGGCTTCGTCATGCAGCTTCTCATGCGTAGCAAGATAGACCGCGTCGTACAGCAACGTGCCCTTAGGCGTACTGTTGCCGGTAATAGAACCCGTACCAGCACCCGTATTGATCTCCGCCTTGTTCATCGCACGACGCAACGCCGCCGGGTTGTTGGTAAAGTCCGCCAGCAAGTCTACGTTGATATCGAACGAAATCAGGAACGCCTCATCCTTGGGCGTCAGTACATCCTTCAGGAACGTCGCGCCGCTCTCCTGCTCCAGCGGCAACACATTCTGCTGCGACCCGCTCGTATCCAGCAGAATGCCAATCGTTAGTGGCAGCTTCTTTTCTTGTGTGAAGGCTTTCAGCACCTGAGGCTCACCGTTCTCCGTCAGCGAACAGTCATCCTTGTGCAAGCCCGTAAGGAACCCGCCCTTGTCGCGTGCGGAGAAATACGTGTTCACCAGGTTCACCTGGACCTTCAACGTCTGCCCATCGGCAACCGTCTCCTGCTGGGCTGGAGCCGTGCTCGCAGGCGGTGGCCCCATGGGCGACGGGGCATCCTGCCCCCACGCACAAGCGGAAACAGACAGCACGGCAGCAACGGCGAGCGAGGAAACGCACAGAAAACGCATACGTCTTATTGGACGGCATACAGCGCCCCAAAGTCTACGACAACGATGCACCCTCCCCTTGCGTCCAACAGAGTGATAGTCCGCCAGATTCCGCCGTGCAACCCGCGGCTGATACTCTTGGTGGGACACAAACGGTTTTCTTGAAGGAGTTTTGTCTTGGTGAAGCTTGGATGGGCAGCAGTGGTAGTAACAGGTCTGGCAATCGCGGCTGGCGGACAGCAGCAGCAGGCCATCCCGGACAGCCCGCGCCCCAACGTCATTCCGCAGGCCGCAGGCGTCGCTCCCGGCAAAGGCGCCACCGCCAGCAGCAGTACCGTGGCTCCAGACGATAACGGCGGTGTCACCCCCACCTCATCGCTCCAGTCCTCGCAGCAGAAGCCCGCCCCAGCGGATGACAAATTCCAGCAGGACGCGCCAGACATCAAGGCCGAACTCGGCCCCGGTGGCCGTGTGCAGACGCTGCCCGTCAACGTCAACTTCGTGCAGATTCCCTTCACCGTCAAGGACAAGTCCGGCAAGCTCGTTCCCGCCATCGACTGGCGCGAAGTCCGTGTCTACGAGAACGGCCTTCGCCAGCAGATACGGTACTGGAGCGTCGATCCCGCTCCGCTCTCCATCGCATTCGTCGTCGACCAATCGCTGCCATTCGACGTGATGCAGCGTGTCAACGATGCCCTTGGAGCCGTACAGGGAGCGTTTACGGTGTATGACGAAATGGCGGTATTCACCTACAACAACAGCCCACGCCTCGTCACGGAATACACCGGCGCACAGAGCACCCGTGCGATCGCAGCCATTGAACGCTCTAAGTCCACGGGCCGCGAAGCCTACCTCGCCTCGCCCATGGGGCCTCTCTCTCAGACCACAAACATTAACGGTCACCAGTTTGACCCCAACACCGCGCCGATCCGGAACTCAGCCTCAACCTTCCAGGCTCCTCCCAAGGAACAGCATCCGCTTAACGACGCGATCTTTGCGGCAGCCCAATCCCTGGCCAAGCGCCCCGGCAACACCCGCCGCCGCATCATCTACGTCGTCTCCGACGGCAAGGAATATGGTTCCAAGGTCAAGTTCAAGGACGTGGTCAAGTATCTCCAGACCAACAAGATCAGCATCTACTCCACGGTTGTCGGAGACTCCGCAACTCCCTACGTGGGCTGGCTGGACAAGTTTCACATCCCCTACACCATGCGGGACAACATCCTTCCCCAGTACGCCTCAGCTACCGGTGGCGAGGCTGTCTCAGAATGGAGCCGTAAGGGAATCGAAGAGAGCTTTGCCAAGGTTGGCCAGGATCTGATCCAGCAGTACACCGTCGGCTACTACTCCCACGAGGCCATCACCGACGGCAAGTTCCGCACTGTGGAAGTCAAAGTCCTGCGCCCCGATCTCGACGTCATCGCCAAGAAGGGGTACTACCCCACTGCAGAAAACACGATGCGCTCTGGCAGCACTACCGCCACCCCGCAGAAGTAATCGCATACAACAACACCAGAGCCCCGCCTCCACAGAGGGTTGCGGGGCTTTCTGCTGCCTAAAACAGGTACCATCTACAGATGAACTTCCTCGGGGCAAACGCGGCCTTCGGGCTGCTCGCCGCTGCCCTCTGGGGCGGTGGCGACTTCACCGGTTCCATCGCCGTGAAGCGCACTGGCAGCACTATCCGCGGCGCGCTCCTGGTCGTCTTGCTCGGCCACATCCTCAGCCTCGCCATCGTCGCTTCACTGGCCACGCTCCACGGAGACGCCTTCCCCCACGGCGCTGCCTTCTGGTGGGGCATCGGTGGCGGTGCCATCTCGTCCGTCTCGCTGGTGGCCTTCTACATCGCGCTCTCCACCGGCCACATGGGTTCCGCCGCAGCCGTCAGCGGTCTGCTCTGCGCCACCGTCCCCGCTATCGTGTCTGCATTTCTTGACGGCGCACCCGGTCTGATCCGCATCGTTGGTTTCCTACTGGCTGGCACAGCCATCTGGATGATTGCCTCCTCCACCGACCCCGCGCACAGCGCCTCCCGTCAGGCCATGGTGCTTTCCGTCCTCGGTGGACTTGGCTTCGGCATCTACTTCACCGCTCTCAAGTTCGCAGGAGAGGCAGGTGTCCTGTGGGGCATGGCCATCGCCCGCATGGGTTCCGCCGGAACTGCTTTCGCCATCCTTATACTCCTCTCGCTCATCGGCTTCCGCGAACACGGCCACGCCGACCCACGCCGCGGCAAAACTCTCCTTTGGATCGCAGGAGGAGCCGCTCTCGACACCGGCGGCAACCTCAGCTACCTTGCCGCCACCCGCATGGGGCGTCTCGACGTAGCCGCCGTCACCTCCTCCCTCTACCCCGCCGGAACCATTCTCCTGGCCGCCTGGCTGCTGCACGAAAAAACCTCGCGACGCCAGCGCCTCGGCATGCTCCTCGCCCTGCCTGCGGTAGCCCTCATCACGCTCTAAAAGCAAATACCCCACACCGAAGGCACGGGGCATTCACGGAACGCAACGAACAAACGCCCTAGTGAGGTGCGACTGCAGGAGCACCCTCGGCAGGGACAGGGGCTGCGGCAACCGGAGTATTCTTCCCGTGCTCCGGGTCATACTCGTGCTTGTCCATCCACTGCTTGTATGCCGCAGTCGGTTCCGATCCCAACTGGCCATTCCGCATGAAGTACGTAAAGTCCTTCATCATCACCTTGAATTTGCAGGTGTCATAGCTCCCCGGCTTCCCATACTCCGGCAGCAGCACCACTAACTCCGCACCTGGTTTCTTCCACTTCGCAGGAAACGTCTCAAACCCGACGACGTCTGCAGCCGATGATCACACTCAAACGAAAAGTCCATGCCCTTGGCTTCGCCATTTTCAAAGAGGTTGGCACGGCCCTCGCCCTTTGCCTCCTCCGTCTGGCGGTTGTGTACGAATGTCATCTGGTTGCGCCCGAAAATGTGCACACGCAACGGATAGTCGGCGGGGTTATGGCTCTCAGCAACCAGCAGAGCAGGAACAGCCAGCAAGCTGGCAGCAAGCAGAAGACGTGATGCATTTGACATAGGTATCAGGTGTCCTGAATGTAGCGAAGTAGACGCAGTATAGACATCACGTATCTCCACGCTATGACGTCAAATCACGTCACCGTAGAGCCGCAAGGGAACACGCTCTATCCTCCCAAAAGCGGGTGAGCAGGAGAGTCCATCTCTCCCGCTCGATACTCACTCCGGATTGCTTTGTTTAGAGACTCGGATGCAGACCACGCACAGGGCTTACCTGTTCCAGCAGGCTCGCAACATGCAGAATGGTTGATTCAGCCTGCCAGTTGCCAACAATCTGCACACCAATCGGCATCCCGTTATGGCTCGTGCCAAACCGCATGGAAATGCCGGGCAGCCCCGTCACATTCAACGGCGACGTTGCAGCCATGATGTTTAGGAAGCTCACGGTTTCGCCATGGATCTCCAGTTCTGTCTGGCCATGCTTAAAGGATGGTGTTGGCAACACTGGCGTGAGCAACACGTCGTATTTCTGGAAGTACGCGGCATATCCATCCGTCAGCCGTTCTGCCGCATGCACCGCATCGATGTAGTCAGCGGCTGGAGTGTCCGACTGCGAAAGCATGAACCTAGCCATCGCACCGATCTCCTCTTCGCTGCGACCAGCCGTTGTCTCTACAAACCTGGGCTTCATCTCCAGAACATGCAGACGGCTGAATACATCCAGCGCAAAGTCGCGTTCCAATGCAGGAATGCGAACGGAATCCACTTCGTGGCCAAACTCCTTCAATGCAGCGGCGGCAGCTTCCACCGTAGCAGCCGTTTCACGGTCCACCGGACCAAAGCCAGGCTCCACCAGCCAGCCCACGCGCAGTAAACGCTTCGTAGAACCAATGCCGTTATCCAACGGGATGGCTCTGCTGGAATATCCATCCTGCCCATCCGGTCCAGCGAGTTGCGCAAAGGCCAACGACAGATCGCGAATGCTTCGCGCCATCGGCCCTACATGCCAGAAGCGGCGTGGTTCACGTGGCCAGATGCCTGTCATGGGCACGCGTCCATGTGTCGCCTTCAACGAGACAATACCAGTGTGAGCCGCCGGACCACGTACTGAAATCGCAAGGTCGGTTCCCAGGCCAAGTGGAGACATGCCCGCCGCAATCGCTGCAGATTCTCCACCGCTTGAACCACCCGGCGTTAGATCGAGGTTCCACGGATTGTTCGTGCGACCGGAGAGCAAATTGTCGCTTTCAACGCCATACGAAAATTCAGGGAGATTCGTCTTCGCAAGCAGAAGACCTCCTGCCTTCTTCAATCGAGCAACGCTTGTCGCATCAGTGTCAGGCGTACGTCCCTTGAAGATCGGGGTTCCCCGCTGTGTTTGCACGTTGGCGGTATCAATCGAATCCTTCACCGTGAAGGGCACACCGTGCAGCGGCCCTAACTCGTCTCCGCGCTGTACTGCTGCTTCTGCTTCCTTCGCAGATGCCAACGCGTTTTCCGCAATCGTAACGACCGCGTTGAGTTTCGGGTTCACAGCCTCAATGCGATCCAGGTGCGCCCTCATCACGTCCACCGGAGAAACCTGTCGTGTGCGGATCAGTTCAGCCAGCGTCGTTGCGTCGGAATAAATCAGTTCAGTGCTCATGTTTAATCTCCCTACCTGCCACTTGACAGGTGATGGCAATTGAGATTCTACCTGCCACATGGTAGATTCAGAAATCGAGAGATTTTATTTGCGCACGAACCGAGGTGTGTGATGAGTGCAAACGCCCGCGAAGACATTCTGGCCGCCGCAACCCTTGTTGCCCAGGCCCACGGTTACGCTGGATTGAACTTCCGCGATCTTGCGGAACAGGTCGGCATCAAGGCTGCAAGCATTTACTATCACTTCCCCAGCAAGGCCGACCTGGCAACAGCAGTGGCAAAGCGTTACTGGGAGGATGCTGAAGAAAATCTTGAGTCCCTGCTGAAGAGCTCAGCCAAGCCACTGGATGCACTCCGCCGTTATCCGGAAACATTTCGTAAGGCACTCGAAAACGAGAACCGCATCTGCCTGTGCAGCTTCATGTCAGCGCAATTCGACGACCTGCCAGACGCGGTAAAAACGGAAGTGCAAACCTTCGCAGACGTGAATGTTGCATGGCTAAAAAATACTCTCGTCGCTGCCAAAGTCACCAGCCCCAAGGAGGCCGAGAAGCGGGCACGTGCCATCTACTCAGCCATCGTCGGTGCGCAATTGATGGCGAGAAGCCGCGCAGATATCAAACTCTACGACAGCTTGATCGAGGGCTACCGCACTGCAGGATTACTCCCCGGCTAGACGATGAACCCACCGCTCCAGAACCTGTCAACCCATAAGCGGGGTAACACGAACAAATCAAAAGAAATAGAGTTGGCATGATATTTCCATGAACTCATTACAATAGAAATAGAAGCTGAAAGGGCCACGCTGACGCGCGGCCCTAACTCTTTTAGTAAGACGATTTTGCCTCTAACTCCAATGGGGAGACGATTTTAGCGACACCAGCGCCGTAACCCAAATAGATAGACGATTTTAGAAAAACAGGGGGGAGGGGGGGTACCCCTCAGGCCCCGGCGATCGTCATCCCTTCCACCCGGAAGCACGGAGAAGCCGAAGCACCGCGAAAAATCAGGTCATTCCCCACCGCAACAATGTTGCGGTACATGTCTTTCAGGTTGCCAGCGATCGTGATCTCCTCCACCGCTCCGGTGAACTCGCCGTTTTCAATCCACAAACCGGCGGCGCCCTGCGAGTAATCACCCGTAACCAGGTTCACACCACTTCCCAGAACCTCCGTGACATACAAACCGTTCTGCACCTCGGCAAGAATCTCGCGTGGCGTCTGCGTTCCTGCTTCCAGGTAGAAGTTGCCCGCACCAATGCCCGGCGCTCCCGCCAGCCCACGCGACGCATTGCCTGTGCTCTTCACACCCAGCTTGCGTGCGGTGTAGGTGTTCGTCACGTAGGTCTGCAGCACGCCCTTGTCCACAATGACCTTGCACTGCATCGGCAGGCCATCACCATCAAACGGGAGCGTACCAAAGCCACCCAGCCCCGGCTCCAGCATCATGGTGCCGTCATCCACCACAGTGACAAGCGGGCTGGCGATCTGCTCGCCCAGTTTGTCTTCAAACATCGACGCATGACGATAGATCGCGTCACCGTTCACCGCATCGAAGATGTCGCCAATAATGCCGCGTGCAATTTCGCGCGAGAACACCACCGAAGCCTTCTGCGTCTTCACCCGTCGCGAACCAAGCCGACGCACCGCACGCTTCGCCGCTTCACGACCAACTTCTTCCGGAGAGTCCAGCTTCGTCAACGTCCGCGCACCGCTTCCCCAACCATCGCGCTGCATACCTGACGCATCCTGCGCAATCGCCGTCACACCAATACCGCAGTAGCTCTTGCGATACGCACCTGCAAACCCACGCGAGTTCGCCATCGCCTTATACGACGTCGAGGCAGAGAACGTACCGCCGTCACTGTTCTGGATACGCACATCCGCCGCCATCGCCGCGGCCTCCGTAGCACGCGCCATCTCAATGCGCTCCGCAGCAGGCAGTTTGTACACATCGTCGAAGTAGATGTGCAGACCATCCGCATCACGCACATCCGAGTACGCACTAGCATCCGGCAATCCGGCAAACGGGTCTTCCTCGGTGATCTTCGCCAATTCCACCGCACCGCTCACCAGCCGCTTCAGGCTGTCCTCGCTCAGATCGTTAGTGGAGGTACTCGCCGTACGCAGCCCATGAAACACCCGCAACCCAACCGCCCGCGACGTCGACTCCGTAAGCGTCTCCACCTGCCCCAGCCGTACCTTGGTGGAGAACTCATCCCCCTCCACCACCACGGCCTCAGCATCCGTAGCCCCAGCCCGCAACGCACGATCTACGATCTCTTGTGCTAACTCCAGCTTCACCTGCTTCGTCGTCGCCATGCTAGTTCCCTGCTCCGTGGCCAGTCCCGCCAACCGTCATCTTGTCCAGCTTCACCGTCGGCATACCAACACCCACCGGCACACCCTGCCCACGCTTACCGCACGTGCCAATACCCTCATCCAACGCCAGATCATGGCCCACCATGCTCACGTGCTTCAAGGAGGTAGCACCATCGCCAACCAACATCGCGCCCTTCACCGGTGCAGTTACCTTACCGTCCTCGATCAGGTAGGCTTCGCTGGCCGCGAATACGAACTTGCCATTGGTAATATCCACCGAGCCACCGGAGAAGTTCACTGCATACAACCCACGCTTCACACTGCGCAGGATGTCCACAGGATCATCCTCGCCCGCCAGCATGTACGTGTTGGTCATACGCGGCATCGGCACGCACGCATAGCTCTCACGACGACCGCTGCCGCTCGGCGTCACACCCATCACCTTCGCCGACAACTTATCGCTCATGTACTGCCGCAGGATGCCCTTCTCAATCAGCACGTTGTTGCGCGTCGGTGTGCCTTCGTCATCCACATTTAGTGATCCACGACGATTGGCAATCGTACCGTTGTCTACAACGGTCACCTTGTCCGTGGCCACACGCTCGCCCATCAATCCTGCAAAGGCCGACTGCTTCTTCCGGTTGAAGTCCGCTTCCAGGCCATGCCCCACAGCCTCATGGATCAGCACGCCCGGCCAGCCCGGCCCCAACACCACTTCCATCTCACCCGCAGGTGCAGCCACCGCATCCAGTTGCAGAATGGCCTGCCGCGCCGCCTCATGGGCATAGTGTTCCGGCGTGCGTTCGGTCGTGTAGTAGTCCAGCTTGACGCGGCCACCACCACCGCCCGAAGCGCGCGTGGTTGTCCCATCCGCGCCCTTCGCAATTACAAACACACTGAACCGGCTCAACGGTTGTGTATCCGTTGCCCATGTGCCATCGCTGGCTGCAATAAAGATGTGTCGAACCTCATCGTTAAAGCCCGCACGAACCTGCGTAATGTGCGCGTCATACGCACGCGCCGCCTTGTCCGCGCGCTGCACCAGTGCCAGCTTCTCGCGAATCTCCGCGTCCAGCCCCACGACGGGATACAGGTCATGCACCTGCGTCTCCACAAATGGCGCAACGGTCTGCTTCGCAGGCGCACTGGCAATCAGTGCTGCGGTCTTTGCCGCGTGGATCAGTCGATCCTCTTCCAGTGAATCCGTATAGCTATACCCGGTACGTTCGCCACTCAGCACACGCACACCGCAGCCAAGGCTATGCCCCTGGCTCGCCGACTTCACAATTCCTTCGTCAATTCCAATCGATGATGAGGTGACCGACTCAAAGTACAACTCGGCAAAGTCACCGCCTGCGCTTAGCGCGGCAGCAAGGCAGCGCGTAACCAGTGCAGAATCCACGCCGAAACGGTCCTGGAAGTAGTAGGAAGATGCGGGGGCGGAAGGCGTAGCGGCCAAGCTGCTCATTCTTACTTGATTCTACGCCTCCTTGTGCTAGGTTCATGACAATGACAGCCAACACAGAGACACCGCACGCCAACGACCCTCGCTACCCCGTTGGCCGCTTCCACAAACCGCAGGTCATTGACGCACTGGCAATCGAACAGGCCATCTTCACGCTTGGAGAATTGCCGCAGGAGATGCGCAACGCCGTTGCAGACCTGGACGATGTACAACTGGACACGCCCTATCGTGAAGGTGGGTGGACTCTGCTGCAGACCGTACACCACGTAGCCGATTCGCATATAAATGCCTACATCCGCATGAAGCTTGCGCTCACGGAAGATGCGCCCACCATCAAGACGTATGAGGAAGCACTCTGGGCCAACCTGCACGACGGAAGTGACGCGCCAGTGGAGTGGTCGCTCATGCTGCTGGAGGCACTGCATGCGCGTTGGGCTATGATGCTGCGTTCCCTTACTGAGGCGCAGTGGCAACGTACCTTCATTCATCCTGAGCATGGTCCGCTTGACCTGAAAACGGCCTTGCTCATGTACGACTGGCACAGCCGCCATCACACTGCCCACATCACGCACCTGCGGCACGCAAAGGGCTGGTAGCCGCTTGGCGTCTTCGCGCACCACATCATCACGCGCCATAGAAGAGCAATCGCCAGAAGTGATTGCGCGTGCCGTAGAAGACTTCCTCTCTGAACACACAAGCGCGGTACTGCTCGAAGAAGGTCGCATGATCTTCGACATGCGGGCCGCGCGCTACTCCATCCAGCAGGACCATGGTCGCTGCACGTTGCACCTGTGGAGCGAAGACCGCAACATGGTGCGTCGCATCACCGGCACGGCTCTGCGTAAAGACACACTGCGCCTCTCCAGCATGCGCTTCGGCCAGAGCAAACCGCAGACACTCGAACTCGTCTCACAGCCTGACCGACGCACACCTACCGAACGCGACACCACACGACAGCACTACGTCACGCGCCTGGAGTGCGTACTGCAACGCAATTTCATCGACTGGAAGTGCGAAGCCTTCCGATCCGCCATGGATCTGGAGAAGTCCTTTGGCCCTGCATACGCACGTGGCGTCCTCACCCGCGGACAGGACGCATGGGCCGTTGTAGGCGTGAATGCAGACGAATCTCAAAGCACCATTGACGGCATTCTCACAGTGGGCATTCTATGGCTGCAGAACTGCCGCGACAACGCAGGCGGCAAGCGACTTTTCCGCGGCCTGCGCGTAATTGTGCCAGCAGGCACAGCACTCACCACGCTCTCGCGCATGGGTTGGCTTCGCACAGATGCAGCGCAGTGGGAACTCTACGAATTCAACGAAGCCACGGAGTCACTGGAAGAGAGCGACCTTGCCGATACAGGCAACCTCGCCACACGACTCATCCACGCAGTCAATCCACAACGCGCCATGGAACGTTTCGCAGACGCCATCGAAACCGCAATGGCTCTTGTTCCCGAGAACATGCATGACCGTGTCGAACTTCGCTCGCGTTCATCAACAGAAATGGCGCTATTACTGCACGGACTCGAGTTCGCACGCATCCGCCATGGTGCATCGGCCAACTCCTTCAATCGCACGACCGAAATCACCTTTGGCAGCGGCGCACAGGAAACACCACTGGAAGCTGATACGGAAGAAATGCTGCGCAACTTCGTGCAGCGCCTCTTCGAGCGCCGCCATCCCGGCGGATCGCAGAAAGACCCACTCTTCCGCGTGGCTCCCGAAGCATGGCTTGAGGCCTCGTTACGTGCCAACATTGGCTCACTCACCCATGGGCAAACCAGCTTGGCGCAATTCGACCCCGAACATGTCTACGCACAAGTGCCCGCGTTTCAAGCAGGGGACCGTGGCATGCTTGACTTGCTCAGTGTCACGCGCGACGGTCGGCTTGCCGTGCTCGAGTTAAAGGCAAACGAAGACATGCACTTTGCGTTACAGGGGCTTGATTACTGGCTGCGCGTGCGATGGCACCACACGCAAACAATCGACGCCTCTACCGGACTCGGAGCCTTGCAGCAACACGGCTACTTTCCCGGCTTGCGCCTTAGCGCGCAACCGCCGCGGCTTTATCTCGTCGCACCATCGCTACGCATCCATCCCGCAACAGAAACCGTCCTGCGCTACTTCAAATCAGAAGTGGAATGGACCGTGCTTGGCCTGAATGAGAAATGGCGCGAAGGTGTGAACGTCATCACACGCCTCCGCGCCGCATCGTTTGGCAAGTAACTTAGCGGCTATTCACGGAACGCCACAGATCAATCTCGGGCGTATCCACAGCATAGCGATCAATCTCCGCAAGCTCCTGCTCGCTGAACGCAAGGTTATTCAACGCATTCAGCGAATCATCCAGTTGCGCCACATTGCGGGCACCGATCAGCGACGACGTCACACGCGGATCACGCAACGTCCATGCAATCGCCATCTGAGCCAAAGACTGCCCGCGCTTCTCCGCAATCGCATTGAGCGCACGCACACGGTCCAGCGTCTCCGGCTTTAACAGCTCTTTGCTGAAGCTTCCTTCGCCGCCAGCGCGCGTATTCTGAGTAGCATCGCCCTTTAAATACTTGGCCGTCAGCAATCCCTGAGCAAGCGGCGAAAACGCAATGCAGCCCACGCCAAGCTCACCCAGCGTGTCCAGCAAGCCCTGCTCCAGAAAGCGATTCAACATGGAGTACGAAGGCTGATGAATCAACAACCGAATGCCTTCCTTCGCCAGCAACTCATGCGCAATCTTCGTCCGCTCCGGCGAGTACGACGAGATGCCCACATACAGAGCCTTGCCCTGACGAACAATCTGCGCCAGCGCACTCACCGTCTCTTCAATCGGCGTGTCGAAGTCAGGCCGATGCGTGTAGAAGATATCGACATACTCCAGCCCCATGCGCTTCAGCGATTGATCCAGCGAAGCCACCAGGTACTTTTTCGATCCACCAATGCCATACGGCCCCGGCCACATATCCCAGCCAGCTTTCGACGAGATGATCAACTCATCGCGATGCGCAGCGAAATCCGTGCGCAACACCTTGCCAAAGTTCTCTTCCGCAGAACCATACGGAGGCCCATAGTTATTCGCAAGGTCGAAGTGCGTCACACCGCGATCAAACGCACGCCGCAGCATCGCCCGGCCTGTTTCATACACATCATCGCCACCAAAGTTCTGCCACAGGCCAAGCGTAATGAGCGGCAACTGAATGCCACTCTTGCCACAGCGGCGAAACTTTGCGTCGTTATATCGATCCGGGTTTACAACATAAGCCTGCGGAAATGCCATGCGATTCGTGATGCTCCATTCAGCAAAAATGCCTGCATCGCAAAGTATATTCGCGCTAGATTCTTCCAGTGCTGCGAAGCACGTATGCGACTGACTCCAGTGTTCGTTCCGGCGCCACATCCGGTGGCACAGGCACATCCATCTTCACGCACAACGTATCCAGCAGCCGTGATCCCAGGTGAGCACGCGTCTCCATAGGCAATGAAATTGCACGCACAAGAAAGCTCTCAATCAAATGAAGATCGTTGTGCGAAAGACGAGCCACGCGGTCTGCAGGGATACCGGCCAGAACAGGGGCAGGCGCCAGTGGCGTCTCATACATCGCGGCAGTAAAGCTGCGGCTGGCTGGCATCGAGGGATATGCACCAAACTCATCCACCCGCTCATGCACCACAATCGTGCCCGCCACAAGATCACCCAGACGCTTATTCTGTTTCGTCACAAGGATCGAGATAACACCCGCAAGATATGCAGTAGGCATGGAGTCCACCACACGCAACAGGTTCCGCGCAAGCGCCTCGAAGAACGTGATCTGCCGACCACTGTCCTTAATCACGCGAATCTTCATCACGCGCTTACCGGGCGTCTGACCGTTACGGA
>Ga0310811_10008700_pt1 | contig 13058 bp, 9 predicted proteins | sample YCmetagenome_FD_207642 | JGI IMG/M metagenome (GOLD analysis project Ga0310811, IMG submission 207642) | Soil microbial communities from experimental microcosm in Duke University, North Carolina, United States - YC | ecosystem: Engineered > Artificial ecosystem > Soil microcosm > Unclassified ...
GGAGAAGTCCTGGTCGAAGATCGGCCCGAACAGGCTCAGCTCCGGGGCCTTCTCGGCGAACGAGTCCTCGTACTCCAGCACCTTCAGCGGCGCGCTCGGCGGGCGCGGCCCTTCGGGGTTGAACGGCAGCTGCAGCTGGATGTCGAAGATGCTCGAGTGCGGGTCGTTGCCGTTGGGCCGGAACCGGTACTGCAGGCCCTGCGTGACACCGGCCCAGGGCAGCCAGTTCGGGAACACGAAGTACTCGATGGAGTCGATCAGCTCGACGTGGCTGCGGTCGTTGAGGTCCAGGCCGACGGCCGGGCCGACCATCTGCTTGGCCAGCTCGGCGATCGCCTCACGCGCGGTCACGCCCTCAGGCAGCGGCGGGATCGGGGTACCCGGGGGGGCGAACGCCTCGGCGGCGGCCGCGAACACGTCCTCCTCCGAGTGGCCCTCGGGCAGGTGCGGGCTCGGGGTGCCGGTCAGGGTGATCAGCCGGCTGGTGGTGTTCCAGATGTCGTACTGGGTGTTGGCGTCCCCGGTGAACTCCAGTGCCTGCTGGTGGGTCTGCACCACGTGGTAGGACTCCATGAAGGCCTCCATGCAGGCCTTCCAGTTGATCGGGACGATCTTGCGGATGTTCGCCACCGAGAAGCGGTTCTCCAGCGGGAACGGCTTGAAGTGCTCAGGGATCACGTCGAGGTGGTCGAGCAGCGGCGAGGCGTTGTCGTCGAAGTTGATGAAGACGAACCCGCCGTAGACGTCGCACTTGATCTCGCGCAGCCCGAACTTCTCGCGGTTCTCGGTGACCTGGGGGAAGTCCCACTGGCAGGGCACGTTCTTCAGGGTGCCGTCCAGGTTGTAGGCCCAGGCGTGGAACGGGCAGACGAACGATGTGGCGCCCTTGCCGGGCCCCTCGGCCATCAACGTGGCCCGGTGCTGGCAGGAGTTGTAGAACGCCTTGATGTCGCCCTCTGGCTGGCGCACGATCAGCACCGACTTGTCGCCGATCTCGTAGACCAGGTGGTCGCCGGGCTCGGGGATCTCGTAGTCCAGGCAGGCCCACTGCCACACCCTCGACCAGAGCTTCTCGTACTCCAGCTTCATGAAGTCTTCGGACAGATAGCGGTCGACGGCGATGTCCTCGGTGCCGAACGACTTCGGCGGCGACTGTTCGAGGACGCCCGCCGGGATCTCGGGTCCGGAGTCGGCCTTGAGGATCGACTCGACCGAGATCATCGTGTCACGGGCGTCGCTGGGAATGGTCATCGTGGTGGGTCCTCCCCTGCTCGCGGGGCCGCTACGCAGACGTGCCGTCGCATCACTTCCGCCGCACTAGTCAAGTTGGTGCGCACTGCACTAGGAAGTTGGTACGCACTGCACACGCGATTGAACCACGGGTGTGTGTGATCCAGCTAGGTGAGTCCGCGACCAGCGCCGGAACCGCCTCCGAGCCCGTGTGGCGGGGCGGGATCTCAGACGGCTACTCCATCCGGCGCAGCGGTCCCGCCGTCCAGCAGGCGGCCGCGCGAGTACCCGTCCGGGTCGCGGTGGGCGGGGGCGGTGAGGCCCTCGTTGACCAGGCGGCGCCCCATCCGCAGGCAGGCGGCGATCTCGTCGTCGGTCAGCGCCATCCGGTCGGTGCGCAACCCGAAGGAGACCACCCCGTTCCAGGCTCCCCACAGGAACCGGGCGACGAGCTTGCTGTCGTAACCGCCGTCCGCCTCGCCGGCCTCGATGGCCTGCTGGATGCGGTCCTGGAAACCGCCGAGGATCTCCTCCAGCCGCTCGCCGACCCGCTCGCGGACGGCCAGGGCGCCCTCGTCGAGCTCCGGCATCCGGGTCTCCACCCCGTCGAAGGCCAGGAACCGGAACGAACCGGGGTGCTGCAGGTGGAACTTCAGGTACACCTCACCGGCGGCCATGGCCTGCTCCAGCGGGGTGTAGGACGGGTCGAACGCGGTGTCCAGGTAGCCGGCGAACTGGTCCAGCGCGCGTTCCACCAGCGCCAGGTAGACGCCGTCCTTGTTGCCGAAGTGGCCGTAGATGGACCCGACCGAGACGTCGGCGGCCTCAGCCAGCTCCTCCATCCGCACACCGCGGTAGCCCGCCGGTGCGAAGGCGGCTTCGGCGGCGTCGAGGATCTGCTCCCGGGTCCGCGCCCGGCGCCGGGACATCCGGGGGCTCGTGGTGGCACTCACCCGGGTGATTGTAGCCCCATTCAAAACTGAACGTACTTGTAAATTCAGCGGGGGTGAGACAGTATCGTGTCCTGGGTCACGATCACGGGGAGGATCCATGTCCGAGCGGTGCGACGTCGTCGTCATCGGCAGCAGGCTCGCGGGTGCCTGCGCCGCCGCCCACCTGGCACTGGCCGGCAAGAAGGTGATCGCCCTCGACCGGCTCACCTTCCCCTCCGACCAGCTGTCCACCCACCTGCTGTTCCCCGCCGGGGTCGACGAGCTGCGCCGGATGGGCGCGCTGGAGGCGATCCTGGCCTCCAACCCCACCAAGTCGCCCTGGCTGTCGCTGAACACCAGCCAGGGGACCTCGGTGCTCGAGCGCTGGCGCGAGTGCGGGCCGATCGACTACTGCATGTGCGTGCCGCGCCCCATCCAGGACGTCGAGCTGGTCAACGCGGCCCGCGCGGCCGGGGCCGACGTGCGCGAAAGGCACCGCTTCATCGACGTGATCTGGCGCGGCGGGCGCGCCGTGGGTGTGCGCTACGCCGACCCCAAGGGCGTCGAGCACGAGCTGGCCGCCGACCTGGTGGTGGGCGCGGACGGCCGGCGCTCGTCGGTCGCCGCCGCCGTCGGAGCGTTCAAGCCCTACCGCGCCTCCCGTAACGGCCGGGGCCTGGTCTTCCGCTACGCCGATGACCCCCGGGTGGGCACCCGCGAGGGCCAGACGATCTACCAGTGGCGCGACCAGGAGTCGTTCGGGTTCCTCTTCCCGTCGGCCCCGGCGCCGAAGATGCTGATGCTGTTCATGGGCGCGGCGCACGAGGCCGCCGAGGCGAAGAAGGACCCCGAGGGCTACTGGGCCCGCAAGCTCGAGCGGCACCCCGCGATGGCCGCCCGCGTCGAGGGGTGCACGAACCTCAGCCCGCTGCGCGCCACCGGTGACACGTCGGCCTACTTCCGCGCCTCCAGCGGGCCCGGGTGGGCGCTGATCGGCGACGCCGGGCACTTCAAGGACCCGGTGATCGGGCAGGGCCAGCGGGACGCGCTCTGGTCGGGTCGGCGGCTGGCCGAGATGGTCACCCCGGTGCTCGGGGACCCGGGGACGACCGATACCGCGCTGCGCTGCTGGGAGCGCGAGCGCGATGCCGAATGCCTGCACTCCTACCACTTCGGCAACATGGAGACCGACGTCAAGCCGGTGTCCCCGGTGCTGGCCGAGATCGTGCGGCGGACCGGGCGCTCGGCCGCCCCGGACATCGGAGACGTGTTCGGCCGCGGCCGGACCACCACCCAGGTGCTCACCATCCCCCGGCTGGTGACCGGGCTGGCCGACGCGCTGGTCCGGGGCACCGAGGGTTCTGGGGGCGCCGGGCGGGTGGCGACCGTCCGCTCGGCGGTGGCCGACCTGAAGGTGCACATCGGGGTGCGCCAGGACCTGCTCGGGCGGCGTTTCCGGTCCGCGCGGCTGGTCCCGGGCTCCGACCATCCCGACCCCAAGCCCCCGGCGCTGCCCAAGACCCGGACCGTGCCGTCGGTGGCCGAGGCGGCCGCGGCGGCGGCCGTGAGCAAGGAGGCGGCGGCGGTATGAGCGCCCCGGGTGGGAACGAGACGGGTGGGAACGAGACGAGTGGGAACGAGACGGGTGGGAACGAGACGGGTGGGAACGAGACGGTGAAGATCGCGGCGATCCAGCCGGCGCTGCGCCTGGGCGCGGTCGAGGAGAACCTCGCGCACATCGAGGACCTCATCCGCGACGCCGTGCGCGAGCACTCGCCCGACGTGGTCACCGTGCCGGAGGCCGCCTCCTCACCGAACGTCTACTCGCGCACCCTGCACGGCGTGGCCCGCCCCATCGACGGCGCCCCCATGCATCTCTACCGGCAGCTGGCCCGCGAGCTCGACGTGGTCGTGGGCGGGGGTTTCCTGGCCCGGCGCGGCGGCGACGTGTACGGCACGTACGTGCTGGCCGAGCCGGACGGCAGCACCCACCTGCACGACAAGGACATCCCCACGATGTGGGAGCACAACTACTACACCGGCGGCGACGACGACGGCGTGACCTCGCTGAACGCCCTGGGTGGCGCCCCGGTGGGGATCGCCTGCGGCTGGGAGTGGGCCCGCACGGGCACCGCCGAGCGGCTGCGCGGCCGGGTGCGGCTGCTCCTGGGCGGCATGTGCTGGCCGTCCTACCCGTCCAACTGGCCGTTCCCGCTGTCGGCGCTGGCCCGCCGCGAGCACGCCCTGCAGCTGCAGCACGCCCGCGAGCTGCCCCGGCAGATGGCCCGGCTGCTGGGGGCGCCCGTGGCGATGCCCTCCCACGTCGGCCGGGTCGACTTCGAGACCCCGCTGGCCCCGGGGCTGCCCTGGCGCACCTCGATGGTGGGGGAGACCCAGATCGTCGAGCGCGACGGCACCATCCTGGCGCGGCTGTCCGCCGAGGACGGGGAAGGGCACTGCGCGGCCACCGTCACCCTGGCGCCGCCTGAGCCGCTGGACCCGATCGGGCCGATGTACTGGATCCCGCCGCTGAGCGTGGTCACCCGGGCGGCGTGGACGGCGATGAACACCCACGGCAAGGTTCGCTACCAGGGCATGAAGCTGCTGCGCAAACACCCGTGGCAGGCCTGGCCCGGTGGCGACATGCCCGACGAGATGGGTCCCAGCGAGCCCGCCGAGCAGCCCTCGGCCACCACCGTCTGAGGCGCGGGTCGGCCTTCGTCGGGCTTGCTGCCGTCAGTCAGCGAGCCGGCTCAGCGGGAGCCGGCTCAGCGGGAGCCGGCCGGTTGGGGGACGGGGAGTTCGGGGACCGCCTCCAGGGCCGGCTCCGCGGCGCCGGGCGGCTGGACGGCGGGCGGCTCCGCAGGCGGCTCTGTGGTGGTGGACGGGGCGGTGGGTGCCGACTCCGCCGCCTTCGCGGCCGCCACCCTCGCCGGCGGGCGGCCGGGCAGCGTCAGCGCCAGCAGCGCCGCGACGGCGGAGAGCCCGGCCGTGATCAGGAAGACGTCGGCGTAGGACGACGCCAGTACCTGCACCTGGGTCTGCCTGAACACCCCGGCGACGCCGTAGATGCTGGTCGGGTCGGCGCTCGGCAACCTCACCCCGTTCGCCGCCATCTTCGCCGGGGTGAGCACCGCCGCCCGGTCCGACATCAGCTGCGACTGCTGACCGGTGGCGATCGCGCTCATGATGGCCAGCGGGATGGCGCCGGAGGTCTGCCGGACCACCATCGTCCACGCGCTGCCCGCGTTGACCCGGGCCGCACCGACCGAGGCGATGCCGGTGGTCATGACCGGCATCGTGCAGCACCCCATGCCGATGGCCCGCACGATGGTCCACCAGACGATCGCGGAGTGGGTGACGTCGGCGGTCAGGTCGTGCATCAGGTAGTTGCCGACCGCACAGATGGTGAACCCGACCGCCGCCAGCCAGCGCGGGCCCAGCTTGTCGTAGATCCGCCCGGCCAGCGGCATGAACACCGCCATCACACACGCCGAGGGCAGGATGCGCATCCCGCTCTCCAGAGCGGTCAACCCCTGCCCGAGCTGCATGAACACCGGTAGGTAGTACAGCGCGCCGAGCAGGCCGACCGTCACTACCACCAGCAGGACCATGCACACGCTGAACGACCAGCAGCGGAACACCCGCACATCCAGCAGCGGGTGGGTGACCTCCAGCTCGACGACCACGAACAGCGCCATGGCCAGCACGCCGTAGGTGAACAGCGCCAGCGTCGGGTAGCTCGTCCAGCCCCAGTCCTCGCCCTTGGAACAGGCGAGCAGCAGCGAGAACAACGACGAGCCGATGCAGGCGAAGCCGATCACGTCGAACGGACGCCGCACCCGCGTGCCGACGTTGCCCAGGATGAAGTACGCCGCCACCGCGCCGGCCAGCCCGATCGGGACGTTGATGTAGAAGATCAGCGACCAGTGGAAGTTGTCCACCAGCCAGCCGCCGAGGACCGGGCCGACGGCGGGCGCGCAGACGATGCCCAGCCCGTAGAGCCCCATGGCCGCGCCGATCTTCTCCGGCGGCACCATCACGTTGAGGATCGTCAGCGAGATGACCGGCAGCAGCCCACCCGGCACGGCCTGCAGGATGCGGAACCCGATGAGGCTGTTCAGGTCCCAGGCCACCCCGCACAGCGCCGAGCCGGCGGAGAACGCGATCAACGTGGTCAGGTAGACCCGCTTCAGACCGAACCGGTCGGCGAGCCAGCCCGAGAGCGGCACGACCACACCGAGGGTGAGGGTGTAGGCGGTGGCCACCCACAACACGTCCTCGGTGTCGGCGCCGAGATCGCCCTGGATCCGGGGGAGTGCGACGTTGACGATCGTGGCGTCCAATACAGCCATGAACATGCCGACGACGACGACCGCCAGCGGCAACAGCCAGCTGACCGGCGCCGGTTCCGGGTCCGTGAGGGCAGCCGCGATGCGGGACTCCTCACTCGCCTGGGTGCCGCCCACATGTGCATCGTGACATGGGTTCGCACCGTTCTCTAGCAGAAGACGGTAAGTTCTTGGGGGGTCCCCGAGGGACGGAGCCACGCGAGGTGATCGACATGGGCGAGTCCGGCGAACGATTCACGATGGTGGCCGACCGGGGAGCATCCGAGGGCGCCATCGGGTCGTCGGCCGCGTCGCGGGACCACCGCAAGGCCCCGCGCCGCCGGGGTGAGGCCCTGCACGCCGCCATCTTCGAGGCCACCATCGCCGAGCTGCTCGAGGTCGGTTACGCCCAGCTCACGATGGAAGGTGTGGCCAACCGGGCCAGCGCCAGCAAAGGTTCGCTCTACCGCCGGTGGTCCAGCCGGGCCGAGCTGGTGGCCGACGCGGTACACCACGCCAACCCCGATCCGCTGCAGATGGAGGACACCGGCAACGTCCGCGACGACGTGCTGAGCTTTCTCGAGGCGTTCGCCCGGGTGCTCAACGGCGCCTCCGGGGAGGCCGTACGGGGCCTGATGGCGGAGACCCTGCGCGACCGTGAGCTGCTCGCCGTGATCCGCAGCCGGTTCATCGAGCCCGCGCACATCCAGCTGATGGAGGCGCTGCGCCGCGGCGTCGTGCGGGGCGAGGTGCGGCCCGCCGCGCTGACCCCGCTCGTGGCCAGCGTCGCGCCCGCGTTGCTGCGGCAGTACATCACCCTGCACGACGCGCCCATCCCGCGATCGGCGCTGGTCGACATCGTGGACCAGGTCGTCATGCCGCTCGTGCGCGTCTGAGGTAAGGACTGCGTCCTCGTCATTGTCGGGCCGAGGTGCGAACATATGTTCGTGTCCGGTGGCGAGCGGGGTGAGCCTCGCGCTCGAGTGCGCACCGAACCACGCACCGAGGCGAGCATCCTGCATGCCGACCTCGACTCGTTCTACGCATCCGTCGAGCAGCGAGACGATCCGCGATTGCGCGGCCGGCCGGTGATCGTCGGCGCCGGTGTGGTGCTCGCCGCCAGCTACGAGGCGAAGGCCTACGGCGTGCGGACCGCGATGGGGTCGCGCGCCGCCCAGGCGTTGTGCCGGACCGCGATCGTGGTGCCGCCGCGGTTCCACGCGTATACCGAGGCCAGCCGGGCGGTCTTCGAGGTCTTCCACAACACCACGCCGCTGGTCGAGGGATTGTCCATCGACGAGGCGTTCCTCGACGTGGGCGGGCTGCGGAAGATCGCCGGCTCCCCCGAGCGGATCGCCGCCGGGCTCCGGGCCGACGTGTCCGAGCAGGTGGGCCTGCCGATCACCGTCGGGGTGGCCCGTACCAAGTTCCTGGCCAAGGTGGCCAGCCGCGTCGCCAAACCGGACGGGTTGCTCGTGGTCGAGCCCGAGCGCGAGCTGGCGTTCCTGCATCCGTTGCGGGTGGAGATGCTCTGGGGCGTCGGGCCGAAGACGGCGGAGAAGCTGCACGGGTTCGGGGTCACCCACGTCGGAGAGGTCGCGGAGCTGGGGCAGGCCGCCCTGGTGTCGCTGCTCGGTCCGGCCGCCGGGCACCACCTGCACGCCCTGGCCCACAACCACGACCCCCGCGTGGTCACCGTCGGGCAGCGGCGGTCGTCCATCGGGGCCCAGCGCGCGATCGGTCGGGGCGCGCACACCCGCCCGGATGTGGAGGCCGCGCTCGACGGGCTGGTCGACCGGGTCACCCGCCGGATGCGCAAGGCCGGCCGCGTCGGACGCACGGTGGTGCTGCGGCTGCGGTTCGGCGACTACACCCCGGTCACCCGCTCGCACTCCCTCGCCGAGGCCAGCGCGGCCACCGAGGTGATCCGCGGCTGCGCCCGCCGACTGCTCGACACCGCGTGGCCGATGGTGCTCGACCGCGGTCTGACGCTTGTGGGGGTCGCCGTGACGAACCTCTGCGATGACGACGGCGTGCAGCTGGCGCTGCCCTTCGACGACACCCCCGCGCCCGCGCTGGACGCTGCCCTGGATGGCGTGCGGGCCCGGTTCGGCTCCAGTGCGGTCACCCGGGGCGCGCTGGTCAACAGGGGTCAGGGGCTTGAGGTCCCGCTGCTGCCCGACTGATGCGCCCGGCCGATCGTGGTGCGAGGGCGAGGTGGTCGCGGGCGGTCAGGTCGATCTGCTCGTCGGCGGTGAGGTGAGGCGCGGGCCGTGTGCGACCTGAGGCCCGCCATCCCCGCTAAACCTATGCGCATCATATGCGCATACAAAAATCCGGGTCCGCCACCCCGTCATGAGGATGACGACGGCTGTTTCGTTGTGACGAACCAACGGCCGAGCTGCCGTCCGCCCGTGGATGTGTCTGCGGGCGAGCAGGCGGGGGTGAACGAGGGACCGCCGGGGCGAGTCGGTTTAATCAGGATTCTGACGGTTCGACGGGCGGTTGCCCGCCGACCAGCTGACTGGACGGAGCGTTCGACATGGGTGTACTCGAGGGCAAGGTCGCCTTCATCAGTGGTGGCGCGCGCGGGCAGGGCCGATCGCACGCGATCCGGCTGGCGCAAGAGGGGGCGGACATCGTCACCTTCGACATCTGCCAGCAGTTCGACACCGTCGCCTACACCGGCGCCACCGAGGACGATCTGGCCGAGACGGTGGAGCAGGTCGAGGCGCTCGACCGTCGGATCGTGGCCAAGAAGGCCGACGTCCGCGACCAGGAAGCGGTCCAGGCGGTCTTCGACGAGGGCATCGCCGAGCTCGGCCGGGTCGACATCGTGCTGGCCAACGCCGGGATCATGCCGATCATCGGCGAGCCGGCCAAGCCGGTGCAGGCCTGGCACGACTGCATCGACGTGATGCTCACCGGCGTGCTGTACACCATCGAGGCGGCCGTCCCCACGCTCATCGAGCAGGGCCAGGGCGGGTCGATCGTGATCACCAGTTCCACCGCCGGTCTGAAGGCCCCGGTGCGCACGCTCGGCACGAAGAACAACGGCCTGCTCGGCTACATCGCGGCCAAGCACGGTGTCGTCGGCCTCATGCGGGCCTACGCCAACTCCCTCGGCCCGTACAGCATCCGCTGCAACACCATCCACCCCACCGGCGTGAACACCCCGATGATCGCCAACCAGGAGTTCGCGGACTTCGCGGAGCTGGAGCCGTCGCTGATGGACGCCATGCACAACACGCTGCCGATCCCGATGGTCGAGGCGGTCGACATCTCCAACGCGATCGTCTACCTGTCCTCCGACGCCGGCCGCTACGTCAACGGCATCCAGCTTCCGGTAGACGCCGGCGCCACCGCCTACTGAGCAAGCCCTCAAGTCGCGGCGGCGTTGTGGTTGTTGGGCGCCCGTGCCTCAATCGCGCAGGAGCGCCAGGGTGTTGTGGTCCTCGATGGCGGCCACGTGGCGCTCGGACATCGCGAACACCCGCTCGCGGGGCTGCATCTTGGGGCCGGTGAGCGACCACAGGAAGCCATGGAGGTGCTGGCGGCGGTACGCCAGCCAGGCCCCGTCGGCGTCGGCCGGCGGGGCTCCGGCGGCGGACGCCGCGTCGAGGTAGAGCTTCACCAGGTCCCGCTCATGGGTACGGCGGTCGGCGACCGACAGCGCGCCACCGATGAAGTAGGCGACGTCGTCCATCGGCGGCGCGAGGCAGGTCGCCTGCCAGTCGATGAACGCCGGCCGCCCGGACGCGTCGAGATAGGTGTTGCCGATGTGCGGGTCGCCGTGGCTCAGGGCATGCGGCGCCGCGTCCTCGTAGGCCCACAGCGCGGTGAACGCCTTCGCCACCGCCTCCCGGTCCAGCAGGGAGTCCGGGGCGGGTGGGCCGTCGGGGCCGCCGAAGTGCGCGTCCCAGTACTCGGCGGTGAAGAACACGTCGGCGACCTGCCGTACCGGGCTGGACGCCGCCGCCCACGGGTAGTCCGCCCGGTCGGCGCCGGCGGTGGGGCCGTGCACCCCGGCGAGGATCTCCAGCCCGACCGCGACCTGGTCGGGGGTGAACGCCTTGGTGGGCTCCCCGAACGAGCAGCCGGCCGCCGCGAGGTCGTCGAGGATCACGATGCCCTGGCGCTGCTCCGGGTTGCCCCCGGCGTACCAGCAGCGGGCCTGCGGGATGTTCAGCGTCGGCGCCACCAGCTCGTAGTAGGCGACCTCGGCCTGGTAGGCATCGGCCATCCCGAGCTCCAGCAATGCCGGATCGAAGCAGCCCTTGACGCAGATGCGCTCGGGCGGCCCGCCGTCGCCGTGTGAGCCGTAGGTCAGCCGCAGCAGCGCCTTGGTCGCGGTTCCCCAGATGACGTGCTCGATCTCGACGCCCTCCACGACGGTGCCCGGGTTGCGGACCCCCAGCGCGGAGGTGAGCCATTCCGGTGTCAGCCCCTCGAGCGTCGTCGGCAGCAGGGCGGACGAGGTGGACGCGGACTCGGACAGGGTCATCGGTGACTCCCGGGCAGGGCGGGCAACGGATGCCGCGACCCTAGCGCCCCGCCCCGTCTACCCCGTCCCGACCACCGAGGCCGCCGCCGAGCGCCCGGCGATACGGCCGAACGACAGGCAGTTGCTCAGAGAGTTGCCGCTGCCCATGTAGACGTCGCCCAGCACACCGCCAGTGCACTCGCCGGCCGCGAACAGCCCGGGCACCGGTGCGCTGGATCGGGACACCACCCGCGCGCCGGCGTCGATGCGCAGACCGACGCTGGTGAGCCCGAGCTGGCACAGCCGCACCTCGGCGGCGTAGAACGGCGGTGTGGCGATCGGGCGCATCACCGACGGCTCCTTGAGGTACATGGAGTCCTCGCCGGCGGCGGCGTCGGCGTTGTAGCGCTCCACCGTGCCGGCCAGCTGCGCGACGGGTATGTCCAGCGCGGCGGCCAGCTCGGCGATGCTGCCGGCCCGCACGACCTTGCCCTTGCCGACCATCTCGTCGATGACCGGCTCCACCCAGTCCTCCCAGTCGGCGCCGGGGATGTGGACCTTCTTGGCGTTGAACGTCGACTTGGGCTGGGCGGCCCGCTTGGCGTTCTCGTCGAAGATCGCGTAGATCGGGTGCGGCTGCGACAGCATGATCGGCTGGGTGACGCTGTAGGGCGCCATCTCGTTGAAGAACCGGAAGCCCTCGGCGTTCACCATGACCAGCCAGCCCGGCAGGTAGGCGTCGGGCAGGTGCGCGAAGTCGGGGCGCACGTTCATCTGCGCGCGGTCGTGGCCCATGATCCGGGCGTCCACGCTGGCGCCGAGGGCGAACGCGTCACCTCGGGAGGTCTCGGCGCCGATGTACCAGAAGAACTCGCCCGCCAGCTCGCGGATGCGGGGGATGTGGGTGTCGAGCAGCTCGTCGTTGGCCCCGAAACCGCCGGTCGCCAGCACGACCGCCCCGGCCCTCAGCTCGTCGGCCTCCGCGCCGGACCCGACCGCCACCCCCACGACCCGGTCGGACTCGACGATCAGCCGGTCCACCCGCCGCCCCAGCGCGATCTCGATGTTCTCGCGGCGGCGGACCTCGGCGTACAGGGTGTCGACGATCGCCTGGCCCTCGCCGATGACGACGTGGCCCCGGGCGCGCGGCTCGTCTCCGGAGAAGTAGATCTGGTCCCAGAACTTCGCCCCGAGGTCGCCCAGCCAGTCGATGGCCGGCCCCGACTCCGCCGCCAGCGCCCGCACCACCGACGGCTCGACCATCCAGTGGTTGGTGGACAGGTAGAACGCGGCCAGATCCTCGGCGGTGTCGGAGATACCGGCCGCCGCCTGGTAGCGGGTGTTCGCGCCCATGATCACCCCGGAGGACAGCCGGCTGGAACCGCCGACGGTGTCCGAGCCCTCGACCAGCAGCACCGACGCGCCGGCGTCGGAGGCCGTAAGGGCGGCGGCCAGACCGGCGACCCCGGTACCGATCACCGCGACCTGGTAATCAACGGAGTAGTCAGAAGCGGGACTCACGGTCAGACCTCCCAGACGATCGGCAGTTGCGCGTGGGTGCGCACGATGAGGTTGCCGCCGCGTACCGGCGGATGATCGGGATCCAACCGCCAGGAACCGATCCGGTCCAGCAGCGTCTCGATCCCGATCCGCAGCTCGGCGCGGGCCAGCGCCGACCCTACGCAGCCGTGGATCCCGAACCCGAACGCCACGTGCTTACGCAGCGTCCGGGGGTCGCGGTGGATGTCGAAGACGTCCGGGTTCTCGAACGTGCGGGGGTCGCGGTTGGCCGCCCCGAACATGACGCTGACCTTGTCGTCGGCCTTCACCGGGCAGCCGGCCACCACGGTGTCCACGTGCGGGGTCCGGAACAGCCGCTGGATCGGGCTCTCCAGCCGCAGCATCTCCTCCACGGCGTTGGGAATCAGCGAGTGGTCGGCGCGCAGCTCCTCGCGGACGTCGGGGTGCTCGGCGAGCAGGTAGACCGCGTTGGCCAGCCCGGACGCGGTGGTGTCGTTGCCGCCGGCCAGGAAGATGTGCAGCAGCAGGAACAGCTCCACGTCGTCGAAGCGGCGCCCGTCG
>Ga0310811_10008702_pt1 | contig 13057 bp, 11 predicted proteins | sample YCmetagenome_FD_207642 | JGI IMG/M metagenome (GOLD analysis project Ga0310811, IMG submission 207642) | Soil microbial communities from experimental microcosm in Duke University, North Carolina, United States - YC | ecosystem: Engineered > Artificial ecosystem > Soil microcosm > Unclassified ...
CTCCAGTGTAGAGCCGCCCTCCGCAGCTGCCCTACGTTTGGCCTCCTCGCCAGCGAGATGCGCCAGTAGCCGCTCTTCGGCCGCGAGAGACGTCTTATCGTGCTTGTCCGCCATCATAACTGCCCCCATATGTAGGTGGCCTTACCGCGTCGCCGCTGCAAGCGGCCACCCCTGATCGGGCGGTGGCTCGCGGTCGCCGAGCTTCACAATCCTTTTCTGTTTTGACCGAAGCGCCTAGCCTGAAATGACCCGCTCGAAGGACGGTCTCACGCAAGCATGCTCCTAATTATCTTCATGGAAGGTCAGCGGGCGTTCGAGGATGGGCTCGACCGAAGAGCCAATCCTTACCTAGTGGGCGCCCGCGACGTCAAATTTTCCGGGGACATACCCCGACTTTCCTGGGACGCCGGGTGGTTAGATTCGGAGCGCGCTGAGAGCTTGGCGCAGGCGGGGCGCCAATAGAGAGCCGTGCCGGCCAAGTTTGGGCGGAGGGCCTCATGATCGCCGCCTCCTCACCCAGGGTGGTCCGTCCTGAAACGGGCCTTGACCGTCTAGCCCTAGGGTGACGGCGATCGACCATAGCGAACACTCCAATTTGTAATCAAGGGTATCTCCCAAAGGGGGTGTAAGATGCGCTCCCGTTGCCTCCCGACGCTCGGCCAGGGAGATGATCTCGGCGCTCATGCCCGTGCCTCACCCGCCAACGCCTCCAAGATATCCTCCAACTGCTTCGCCATCCGTCCGTTGACTCCCGTGGCCTGCACGAACTTCAGCATCACCTCTGAGGGCGCGGCGCCCGCATGCACGGCCCGGAACATCGCCCTAGCAGGTAGCCAGGCATCCCGGTGCAGATTGAGATAGAAGCCCCAGCCTTCGGTCTCGGCCGGGCTAATCGGCTGCATCGTGTCGATGAAGCAGACGGGGTTGTACAGGGCCATGGGGCCTCCTTCTCAGGCATCTCGCCCGCAAGCGCGTGGCAGACGTAGGACGGCGCTAGGTTTTCCAGGAACCGCACGCCGTTCTCGCCGTAGCGCTCGGCCGCTATCTCGAACTAGTAATACAAACTCCCGCCCAGGGCGGTGACAAATGCGGCATCTGCATCGGGGATGGCGTAGCGACGCGCCAGTGCTTCGATCGCCGCCTCAATGTGAAGCTTGTTGTGAAGAGCCACGTCCGCGGGGTTTGCGGTGGCGGTCATGACCTTGCCCCCTCGATGTCCCGCGCCAGCGATTAGGCCACTGCGACGTCCGGGTGGTCGTCGGGGTCATCAAATTACCAGAGAGCGATCTCCGCTTTTGCCCGCAGCCCTTCGGGGGTTCGCGCCATCGTGGCGCAAACCTCTCCCCTGATGCGCCAGCACTCCGAGACGATCGCCGTCGTCTTGGCCCCGTAGACCAGGCCCGTCAGCTTCCCAATCCCGGCATCGGTCTTCCTGCACAGAGAGCACGTTCATCCGGCGCCGCAGACGGCGGAATTGGGCGGCGAGTTCGAGCAGGCGGGCGTCGGCACTGCGTAGGAATTTGCGTTGCCGGGTCATGCTTCGCCTCCTTTAATCACGCGAAGCTGGGGTTTAGGAGGCCCGCCGCGAGACAGCTCGGCAAAGCGCCTCCCCAACTCGGCGAAATGATCTACGAGGGGCCCTTGGTGACGCGCGGCCATTTGCGCCAGGCGCACCGCGTTATCCAGATTTCTTTGCCTGTTGAACGCCGATATCTCCTCCAGCCTGCGGATCATGTCAGCATTCAGCATCTGTTCCTGGACCGTCTCGGGAGGCATTGGCGGCGGAGAAGCTGAACCGCCTTTCTTGCGCCCGCTCATTTAGTCACCTCCTTCGCGAGGTCCATCGGCAGGATGTGATCCTTTCGCAGCCGGTCGACCTCGTAACTTGCGTTCCCCGGGCCGAGATCGTCCGTGCGGATTCCGATCGTCTGCAGCACCTCCAGGATGGACGCGGCAGCCAGCGCAATGCGTCCGCCGTGCGCCTGCGCCTCCTCTGCGGGCAGCTCGTATCCTTCGATCATGCACGCCGTGTCGGAGATCATGAGGGTCAACACGGCGACATCGCCCAGGTTGCTGGCCGGGCATCCACCTCATCTGCTTGGTGCCAATGGCGCCGCGCTGACCACGCCGGCTTCCTGAAAGACCTCGCGGGAGACAATACGGCCATCGCATCGCCTGAAGTACTGCCGTTGCCTCCCATTCCCGCAGCATCATTGTGCATCAAGCCCACCAACCTACTGACGGACGAGCAGTCAGCGAAGGTGATAGCCGAAAAGGGCGTCGCCAAGCTTTGCAACTATGCGCGGCCTTGCGATGCGCTTCCGTGGCATCTTGCGTGGCAAGGATCCGGACCGCCTCGATGGCTGGATGAATGATGCTCATAGCTCCGGCCTTTATGGCATACGGCGCTTCGTTTCGACTTTGCGCAATGACATGGCCGCCGTTCGCAATGCCATCCGTGAACAATGGAGCAATGGCCAAGTTGAAGGTCAAATCAACCGGCTGAAGACGGTGAAGTGATCCATGTATGGGCGCGCAAACACAGATCTCCTGCGAGCTCGTCTATTGCCACTGCATCTGCCCAGACTTTGAGGGATACCCCTTTAAGGAATATCGACAGATGCTTTGGGCGCACATACCCGGGATGCGCTTGGCATTTCGGAGACCACCACCGCACGGCCGGTGCAAGCGGCATTGGCATCGTTAGTACTCCTGGTACTATCACCAACAGCCCTTCTGCTTCCTGTCGTCGCGATCGGCTCGTTGATATTCCAGGCTTTGCTCGGGATGATCGGCGCGAAAGCGGGCGGTGCGGACGTGATCAAGCCCATGATCGGGTGACCTTTTGGGGTGCCCTCGCCATGGCCATGACCACCGGGATCGGCGCCGTCTTCGGGAAGATTTTCTGATGTGTCGAGGCTGAAGCTGTAAAGTATTTTTTCGAGATCTGATCTATGCGGGACGGTGCGGTCATATGTCCGGCCTTTGTTTGCGGACAGTTGACCGCTGGCCATGATGAGTTCCGCGACATCGATCGCCCTATCAATTTTGCGCGCTTGAGAAGCGCAGTGAGTCAGACGGTCCGACGAGATCGAGATGGTGTCCCTTGTGGTTCATCTCTCGCTTGGCACCTCCGCACTGTGCCGGCAGGTATTCGCCGGAAGCTGTGTTCGGAGCTACGCCGCCAGAGCGACGATCGGCCTGTTATAGACCCCACCCTTCACTAGCAGCGCCCATATGGTTCGCGGGATCTTGTTGGCCAACGCTACCACGATGGGCTTGAAGGGTTTGCGGGGCCTTTCGTGAAGCGGCAGAAGAATGATGCGGCGGATGCCAAAGCGATCTGCAAGGCGGCACAACGACCGACCATGCGGTTCGTCGCGGTCAAGAGCGAGGAACGGCAGACCGCGGCGATCGTGTTCCGCACCCACGACCTCCGCCCGCTCGGCACGACGCTTTTCCCCGATGCGAGTGTGAGCGACGCTGTTGGTGTAGGCTGTGCCCTTTTGTCCGCGCTGACTTGGATGCTCCGCACGTAGCTAGAGGCCGCGGAGTTTTTGAGCGTGCAGAGCAGGTCTGACCCCGCGTATTCTTCCTTCTTGGTCAAGAGGTGCCACACGATCACGGCGAGCTTTCGGGCGACGGCGACAGCCGTGAGGTGCTTGCCGCGTCGAGCGGCAATTCGGCGGAAAAAAGGCCCGTCAGAGATCCCTGTTGGCGATATGATAGCGGCCGCGACCTGCCATCTTAGCCGCATACAACGCGTTGTCCGCAGCGAGCAAGCTGGCGTCAAGACCGTAATCGCCACGGACCATCGCGACCCCTATGCTGACACCAATTTCGGGAAAATGATCGCCAATTTGATAAGGATGTCCAATCGCTGTCACGAGATGACGAGCCACGTTTTCGGCCGTCGACATGATGCTGCTGCTGCCATGTAGAAGGACGGCAAACTCATCTCCCCCGAGCCGAGCTACATGGGCCCCCTCGGGTAGGCAGGTTCGAATACGATCGGCCACTTGCTGAAGCAAGGTATCTCCAACGGCATGCCCAAGCCGGTCGTTGACATCCTTAAAGCCATCGAGATCAAGATAGAACAGAGCGAGATGGGGTTCATCATGCACCTCCGCCAGCAACTCCTGCAGGCGTCGACGATTGCCGAGACCGGTGAGGGGATCATGCTTAGCCAGAAAGTCGATTTCCGCATTCCGCTCCGCCAACGCAATTTGACGCGTCCGAGCCTCGAGAAGCTCAACCGCTGTCGCTGCAAGGGCCGTTAGAATTGATTTCTCATTTTCTGAAAACTCCTGGTGTGGGTCTGTATCGAGAACGCATAGCGACCCGACGCGTGCACCTGATGGAGCGACTAAAGGAGCTCCAGCATAGAAGCGAAAATGTGGGGGCATGGCAACGACGGGCGCGTTAAGGAAGCGCGGATCCCTCGAGGCATTAGTTACCACGAAAACCTCGTTGCTGCGGATTGTTTCAGTGCAAAACGCCATGTGACGCAGCATTTCGGTTGCATCAACTCCGAACTTCGATTTGAACCAGAAGCGATCCTGATCGAGGAATGAAAGTGTGCAGACAGGTAGCCCGAAAATGGATGCGGCGAGCTTGGTTATGCGATCGAAATTCGGCTCGGGCGGCGTGCCGACAATTTCGTAACGCCGCAGGGCGATCTCACGTCGTTTTTCCTCGTCCATCATTTTGTGATAAGTCTATTTTCAATAAAATTGAAGAATACCCACAGCATGCATTGACACATTTGGCAATGTATCGAATTTCGCCCTGAAACGATACTGGCCAGTTGTCTCCTACGATAACAAAAATGTGACGCAGACTCGACTAACCACTGGATGGCGCCTCTGGGCAGAGCTCCTCGTGGCCATTGAAGAAGGCTTCCGATACTATCTCTGAATACAGAACAATTGCCAACCACATGAGCCGTCATTGATATTCGAAAGCGGGATTGTCACGTGTTAGCTGACAGGCGTGGCCGATCTGTCGGAAGTTGAACTAGACGTCCTTACGAAGATTCGGCCACGTCATCGTGGCTAGCCACCGGCTGGGCGACGGCGTCCGCCCCGCAATGGTCCTGGTGCGTGCACGCGCCTTCGACGCAACTCGATCACAGCCGACCACTCTCCCTCGTCGTTGAAGATGGTGCGAACGGCAGCAGCATCGGCCGCAGTGATGACAAACATCCCACAGAACACGACTGTCGAAACCGAATAGTCAAGCTCAGGTTAAGTTGCCTGCAGAGGGAGATCGTGCCGGCGCAACAAGGTGAACTTGTCCCAGTAACCTCGCTGAGACACGATCTGGTCGTCGACAATATTGAAAAGACCGCACCCACGCCTGCCAAGAGGATCACGCCATTCGAGGATGGCCCAATCGCCGTCCACGAAGATCTCCTCTGGGATGCAAACCATCTCTGCCAGTGCGAAAGCATCGTCGAACATGACTCGGATTGCCTCTCGTCCCGTAACGGGCGGTTCTGGCACCTGGTAATTGGTGGCTCGTTCACTAACACCTCAGTGTGCTATTGACGGTTCAACAGATCTGATGTCGCAATATCATATCGCGTGGGTCGGCGAAGGACCTATGAATAGATTGTCGAGATCAAAACGCCGCTCTTTGGGACTCATCGCCGCCATCGCCCAACACAAGCTTGAGATGGTGCACTTGACCGTCATCGGTCATCGGCACGCGAACCTCACCCTTGGGCAACACCACGCCATCAAGCTCGGCGCGTAGCACGCCCCGGCTGATGCCATGCGGATTCTCGACATGGACTTCGTAGCGGGCCGAGAGGTGACGGAAGACGATATCAAAACCCGGCCAGGCCTTTGGAATGCAGGGATCGAGCAGAAACGCGCTGGCCTCGACACGAAAGCCGAGGATGCGCTCGAGCCCGGCGCGATACATCCACCCGGCAGAGCCGGTGTACCAGCTCCAACCTCCGCGCCCGACATGGGGGGCGACGGAATAGACATCAGCTGCGATGACATAGGGCTCGATCTTGTAGCGTCGCACCGCCTCGGGCGTCATCGCGTGGTGGATGGGGTTGATGAGCGAGAACAAGGCGCCCGCCTTGTCGCCATCACCGAGCATCGCAAAGGCGATGACGGACCAGATGGCGCCGTGGGTATATTGACCCCCATTCTCACGGATGCCCGGTGGATAGCCCTTGATATAGCCCGGCTGAAGCGCCGTTTTGTCAAAGGGCGGCGTGAACAGCAGCACAAGACCCGCGGCGGGGCGGACAAGCTGGGTCTCGACCGTGGCCATGGCACGCGCCGCGCGCGCCGGACTCGCAGCCGCCGAAATCACGGCCCATGACTGCGCAATGGAGTCGATTCGACATTCGTCATTGGTTTGGGACCCCAAAGCCGTGCCGTCGTCGAAATAGGCGCGCCGATACCAATCGCCGTCCCAACCATCGCAGTCGAGTGCTTCCGACAGAGCAAGGCGATGCTTCCGCCAGGTCATGACACGGATTTCACCATCACGCGTATCTGCGAGCGCCGCAAACTGCGTCAGCGCCGCATGCAGGAGCCAGCCGAGCCAGATGCTCTCTCCCCTGCCCTGCTCGCCCACCCGGTTCATGCCGTCATTCCAATCGCCGGTGCCGATGAGCGGCAGGCCATGGCTGCCGACGAGAAGGCTCTGATCGAGCGCCAAGGCGCAATGCTCGAACAAGGTTGCCGTCTGCGCCGAGAGCGTCGGCGGGAAAAAGGCCTCGTCTTGGCCCGACGTCAGGATCGGCCCATCCAGGAAGGGCACGCTCTCGTCCAGCACCGTATGATCGCCGGTGACGGTGACATAATGCGCGACGACATAGGGCAGCCAGACACGATCGTCGGAGATCCGGGTGCGAATGCCGCGACCGGACTCCGGCAGCCACCAATGCTGCACATCACCCTCGGTGAACTGGCGGGATGCGGCGCGCAACAGCTGCGCCCGCGCTACGTCCGGATTGGAGACGCAAAGTGCCATTACATCCTGCAGCTGATCGCGAAACCCATAGGCACCGCTCGCCTGATAGAAGGCTGCCCGCGCCCAGATGCGGCAGGCGAGCGTTTGATAAAGCAGCCAACGGTTGAGCATGATGTCCATCGCGCGGTCCGGCGTCTTGACCTGCACCCCGCCCAGCGTATCATCCCAGAGCCGATCGACGGTCGCCAGCACCGCATCGAGATCCGTCGCCCGATACTTGATGACAAGAGACTGCATCTCCGCCAGCGTCGCTGCCTCGCCCAGGAAAAACACTACCTCCTGGCTGTCGTGCGGGGGCAGATCAATGAGCGTCTGCAAGGCGCCGCAACTGTCAAACCCGGCGCCGACGCTATTGGAAAGCTCCGCGCCGACGGCGAGAGCGGCAGGCTGCTCCAAGGTCCCGTTGCGACCGATGAACTCCCGGCGGTCGCCGGTCCAGGCGGACTGACGTCCGGCCAGATCGGCGAAGGCTACACGTGAGCCGAATTCGATGTTCCACGGATTGCGCGCCAGCAGCGCCCCGGTCACGGGATCGATTGCTGTGACGATGAAGGGTGACGCGGCGCCACGCGACGTACCGAGCACCCATTCGACATAGGCGGTGACCGAAAGACGCCTGTACCGACCTGAGCGATTGGTCAGTGTCAGCCGGGAAATCTTGATCGGGTCCGCGACGTCCACATACTGCAGGAGTTCGAGTGAAATTCCATGTCCGCCATGTTCGAAGCGGCTGTAGCCTTGGCCATGCCGCGCGACATAGCGCGAGCCCGTTTCACAGATCGGCAAGGCCGTCGGGCCCCACAATTCTCCACTCTCCTCGTCGCGCACATAGAGCACCTCACCAGGGGCATCCCGTGTCGCATCATTCGACCACGGCGTAATATGGTTCTGCTGGCTGTTGAGCGACCATGTTGTCCCGCTGCCTTCGGCGGAGACCTGAAATCCGAAGGCGCTGTTGCAAATGACATTGATCCAGGGTGCAGGCGTCGTGGCGCCGTCATCCAGGATCGTCACGTATTCACGCCCCTCCTTGGCGAAGCCGCCGAGCCCGTTGAAAAATTCCAATGTTGGAACTGCCGCCCTACCCGCCCCGGCGGGCGCGACCGGCGCACGTTGCATGGGAAGCGGAACCGGTTTTGGCTCCGGCGCACGCGCGAGTTGCTCGACGAGACTGCCACGATTACCCGCGAAGACCACGCGAGCGGCGCTGAAGAGGAGACTGCGCACCTCAGGCGAGGTCACGTCTGCCCGCAGCACAAAGATCGCACCCTTGCCGGGCGATGCCGCCTGTTGCTGCGGCAGGCGATTAGCCCACGCCAAAGCCTCCAGTGAGGCCTGAAACTCTTGCGCGTAGGAGGCCGCCTGCTCGTTCAGAATAACAAGATCAACCGAAAGCTGCTTCATCTTCCAGTATTCATGCGCCAGCAGCAGGCGCCGGATCAGACCAAGGTCGCTCGATTGCGATATGGTGACAAGAAGGATCGGCAAATCGCCTGATATGCCATGGCGCCAAAGAACCGATGCCTTGTCAGCACCGCGGGCGATGATATCGCGCGGGGGACGCAACGTAACATCGGCATAGATCAGACGATTGGCAATGCGCTGAAACACATTGGCGTCCTCGGCATCCAACCCCAGATGCCGCAACTGCACCTGGGCCTGGGTCCAGGCCAGAGTGGTTGCGCGATCGAAGGCCATCGCGTCCCGGTGCCGATCGACCAGATCGAGCACGGCACTGCGTGAATCCGCGATCAAGGTCCAGAATGCGAGACGTACCGTCGTTTTTGGGGACAGTCGAACCGCGCGTCGCAAACTGAAAATCGGATCGAGGACGGCACCGACCGTATTGCTGAGCGGGCCTCCCCTGATCAAGGCACCCGGCGAGCGGACACCCCGACCCCGGCCCAGGAAGCGCGCACGATCGGTCTCATATTGCAATAGGCCGACACTGCCACCCTCGACCACCACGATATGCGCGGCCCAGACCTCCTGATCACTGGCCGCACGGCGCCGACGGGTAGCCAGAAGCGCTCCCACCCCCGGCACAAACTCGGTCTCCACGAAAAGCTTGGAAAAGGCGGGATGCGCATCATCAGTCGCCTGCGGTGCCAGCACAAGTTCAGCATAGGAGGTCACATCGAAATCACGCAGGCGGAGGCCATGATTGGTGATCGAGACCCGACGCACTTCCGCGTCATCCTCGGAGGAGACCGCCACTTCAAGCGTGGTCGTTATGGACCCGTCCCGTCGGATGATCTCGGCCCGCCCTTCAGAAAAGGAGACGTCGTAGCGATCCGGCTCGACGACGGTCGGCTGATAGCCGGCAGACCAGACGGCGCCGTTCTGCCGATCACAGATAAAGACGTAGCTGCCCCAGGCATCGCTGGTCACATCTTCCTGCCAGCGCGTGACCGCGAGGTCCCGCCACCGGCTATAGCCGGAGCCTGCGGCCGTCAGCATGACCGCATAGCGGCCGTTGGACACCAGATGTGTCCGCGGCGAGAAGGCATGCGGTGAATTGTAGCGGCGTTGGATGGCGAGAACAGGATCACCGATGCTGGCCGCCGCCACCTCCGCCACGATCAGGGGTGCCGTGACAACGACATCGCCCGGCATCCGCTCCTGCAGAAGCAGTTCGGTGGCCTGGATCATCGGCTCAGCATGGAAACGCCTACGCATGCCGCCAGCATCAAGAGCAACGGCGATGGCGACGATGCTCATGCCCTGATGATGCGCCATATAGGCACGCACAACGGCCACCGTCTCGCCTTCCGGCAAGCGTGACCTGGTATAGTCCAGCGCCTCGTACCAACCATACCGGCCACGGCCGCCGGACGCCGCCAGCCGCTTGAAATTGGCCGCAGCCGCCGTGGGATTGACCATCGCGGCCAGCGCGGTGGCGTAGGGGGCAATGACCGTGCTCGCCCCGGTGCCGCGCTTGAGACTGAGGCTCGGGATGCCGAAGCTCGAATATTGATAGGTAAAATCAAGATCACGCGCATTGTAGGCTGATTCGGACGCACCCCAGGGCACCTGCCGCTTGCGCCCGTATCTGATCTGCTGGCGCACCATCTGCCGGTTGGTCCGCTCAAGCACGCTGCCGGCCGGCAGCCGCATGACGAGCGACGGCATCAGATATTCGAACATCGAGCCGGACCAGGAGATGAGCGCAGCACCGCCGCCGACGGCAATCATGGAGCGCCCGAGTCGGAACCAATGGCGGGCCGGCAAGTCCCCTTTGGCAATGGCGACGAAGCTCGCGAGACGCGCTTCGGAGGCCAGAAGATCATAGTAGTTGGGCTCAAGACTGCCGTCGGCCACGCGATAGCCGATGGAGAGAAGCTCGCGGTCATGATCGAACAGGAAGCCGAAGGTCATCGCGTCGAAGATCTCGCGAAAGCCTTTGACCAAGACCCCCAACCGTGCGGATAAGTCCGACGCACCGGCGGCCGATGTCTGCGCCACCAGGCTACGGTGATGACCCAGCACGGCCATCTGCAGAGACTCCGCCCAGATGAGGGCGGTCGCGCGGATCTCGGAGGCCCGCAGCGTATCCACCGATAGGCTTTTCATGCCGAGGACGATCTCCTCCGCATGCGTCCCGAGTATCGACAACTGCGCGAGGGAAGCGGCCGACGATGAGGCAGCCTCATCGAAGGCCTCGGTAAACGCTCCGAGTGGCGCCACCCAGGCGCCCTCATCGAGCCCGTCCAGCGCCTCGCGAAGCAGATCAAGCTGATCGGCGATCCCCAGGCGCCAGGTGCCGATCTCCGCCGAACGCACGGCCATTTCGTCACAGGCATTCCACAGGGCGATCAGATGCCCGGCCAGATTGCCGCTATCGACTGCGGAGATGTATTCCGGATCCAGGGGGCGCAGATCGCTGGTATCGTACCAGTTGTAGAAATGACCCAAGTGCCGTTCGAGTCTATTCATCGTGTCGAGCGTCGCTTCCAGTCGCTCCACCGTCTCGACCATGCTGATCCAGCCGAAATCCTCGGCGGCCACCGCAGAAAGCAGATAGAGACCGATATTGGTGGGTGAGGTTCGGTGCGCGACAACCGGCTTCGGATCTTCCTGGAAATTGTCCGGCGGCAGCATGTGATCCTCTGCCGTCACGAAAGTCTCGAAATAACGCCAGGTCCGGCGCGCAATCAGACGCAGTGCTCGGGCATCAGCCGCCGAGGTTCGCGGCATGATCCGGGGCGAGGATGGCAAGCTGATCCAGTATGCAATTGCGGGGCCTGCCAGCCACAGGAAGATAAAAGGTGCCACCATCGGCCAGTCACTGGGATGCCAGCAGGCAACCAGGATGGACGCGACAGCCGTGAGCAAGAGCCCCCCGGCCATTTGCCGGTAGAAGCCCACCACATCGAGCCTGGGATTGATCTTAGTTTGCGATGCCGCCACCCATTCAAGAAGGTTGCGCCGCGAGAACAGCAGCCGGAACAGGGTGCGCAGGATGACGTCCGCCATCAGCCAGGCCTGATGTGGCAGGAAGGCAACCGTCAGCAGAATTTGGCAGGCGGCAAGTTGCAAGCCGCGGCCGAGGGACAGGAAGTGCATCGTTTTGGACAGGCCAAACCGTCGCGGCAGGATCCCGGTGACAAAGGGGATGAGTGACGGCAAGGCGATCGCCATCAGGACAAAGGCCGTCCATCTTAGCCCATCCGGAAGTGGCAGCATCCAGCCGGTCATGAAGGCCAGAAAGCCCGCGGGCGCGGAGAGGGAGCGGCGGAGGTTGTCGACCATCTTCCAGCGGCCGATGAGCGGAATGGCACGATGTCGCCGGTCAGTCTCCAAGTCGCCACCACCACCGAGAATCCAGGGCAGCAGCTGCCAATCCCCCCGCGCCCATCGCGACTGACGGGCCGATGCCACATCATAACGTGCGGGAAACTCGTCGATCAGCTCGATGTCCGACGCCAGGCCGGCGCGCGCGAAAATCCCCTCCAGCAGGTCATGACTAAGGACCGTATTGTCGGGGATGCGGCCGGCGAGGGCTGCTTCGAAGCAATCCACATCGTAGATTCCCTTGCCGCAATAGGATCCCTCGCCGAACAGATCCTGATAGATATCCGATGCTGCCGAAGCATAGGGATCCATCCCGCTCATATTCGCGAATATTCTTTGAAACAGAGACCCGTCCTGGCCCGTCGGCAGCGCCGGCGTCACCCGGGGCTGAAGCACCGCATAGCCCTCGGTCACCCGCTTTGAGGCTGCATCGAGCCAGGGCCGGTTGAGCGGATGCGACATCTTGCCGATCAGACGCCTGGCCGCACCTCGGGGGAGCCGCGTGTCAGCATCGAGAACAATGACATAGCGGACATTTTCCGGCACGCAGGGCAAGCACCCCTCAACCGACATGAAGCTGGTATCGGTCGCGCCCCGCAACAGCCGATTCAGCTCATGCAGCTTGCCGCGTTTGCGTTCCCATCCGATCCATCGCCTTTCGCCGGGATTCCACAGCCGACGCCGGTGGAGCAAAACAAACCGATCGCCGCTGACACCTTGGCCGTAACGCGCGTTGAGATCCGCGATCCCCTTCGCAGCCGCGGCCAGCAGGATCGCGTCATCACTCATGGTTTCCTCTGCCGCATCCGCCCAGTCCGAAAGAAGCGCCAGGGAGATGTCCCCGTCGTTGCTAGCGAGGTGATGAACCTCCAGTCGTCTGACATCGTCGGCAACACCGCGCAGCGAGGTCAGCAAGGTCGGCACCACGACAATGGTCCGCAAGCTTTCCGGCACGCCCTTGGCGAGTTCAAGCCCAGGCAGGCTGGTAGCCCCGACACGGCTCGTCGTACCATAGTTGACCAGCGCCATGGCGGCATCAAAGGCGGGGACAAGACCGAGGAGCGTCAGCACAACCGCCTCCTCCGTCAGGGCCCAGTGCTTCATCCACACCAGCAACAAGGCCAGAACCAGGGCCGCCACGATCAGAACCAGCCCGACATAGCCGGTGACGCCCACCACGGCGTGCACGCGCGTCAGCACCCCGCGCAATCTCCGGCGGTACCCGATTTTGGCTGCGAGGCCGGTCCGCCCCTTGCCGATCAGA
>Ga0310811_10008703_pt1 | contig 13056 bp, 11 predicted proteins | sample YCmetagenome_FD_207642 | JGI IMG/M metagenome (GOLD analysis project Ga0310811, IMG submission 207642) | Soil microbial communities from experimental microcosm in Duke University, North Carolina, United States - YC | ecosystem: Engineered > Artificial ecosystem > Soil microcosm > Unclassified ...
CGAGCAGATCGCCCCGTACATTTCCCCGCGGCCCGCTCGCATTCTGCAGAACGCGGATGCGCACGAGAGCCTTCTCGCGATCGACCACCGACGTCACGATCGTCAGCGGGATTCCCGACGGCGTCTTCACGGCATACGGCGTCTCTTCGGTGGTGACGGCGTCGATCGGCGTCTGCCCGGCGAACCCTATCCGCAGGACGACGGCGCTGAAAGACATGTAGCCGCCGAACCCGGGCTCCTCGGTGACGATCGCGCCGGGCGGCGGCGCGAATTGATCGTGTGGCTGCGGGCCCAGGTGGATGTTCACCGCGGTCCGACGTTCTCCCGACGGCGTCGTCATAATCGCCCTGAAGTAGTTCAGCGCGGGGATCACCGTCGCCTCCTGCTTGTAGTCTCCGCGAGGCGATCGCACGCTCGTCTCCGAGATGTACACATCGAATCCTTCGATCGAATCTGTCTTCCGGCCGACCGGTAGCTGATACGGACGTCGCGGCGTCGTGCCCATGTGCATCGGCTGGCTCGTCCACGCCCCGTGATACAGCCGGTACATACGCTCGGTCTGGAAGTTGGTCATGGTGATGAGGGCGGAGCCGTCGGGATGCACCATCTCCTGGCGCACGCAGCCGTGTTCGTCCTGGACGTATCGTCCCCACGCCTCTGGGCGGTTCGGGATGTTGATCCGGACGTCGGCTGAAAACGCCACCCACTCCTGCGGCGGGGAAGGAGCCTGGCGATCCTGGCGCGGCGGCGCCGCGCTCGAGGCCGCCAGGCAGGCGATCAGGGCCACTGCGCGAAACATCGGGACTCCTGCTCGTGACCGAACGGCCACGAGCCCCCGATTGTATCGCGCGACCGGGCCGTCAATCATTCGGGGATGGCATAGCAATGGTACTGGACCGCGGACCCGCCCATATGAGCGCGGCCGCACTCTTCGAGAATCGACGGCAGCTCCGACGTCGGGACGCCTGTCGCGAACGCGTGGTCGTAGATGAAGCCGTCCGGATACCTGATATGGACCGCGACCGACCACGACTGCGAAGCCTGTTGCGCCGAGACGCCCGTGGAGTCGAGTCCCACCAGCGCCGCCAACGCAATGAACACACCAGCCAGCATTCTCTTCGTCATATGTCCTCTCTTTTCGCCCGTCCATCGGGCGTAGCCGACCGGCTTGGTGTCCGGTCGTTGCAGGACAAGAGTAGGAGGCAGGGCGATGTGGAGTCCCGAGAGCCGGCCGGGATTTGTCCGGGAATGCGCCGGCTGCTCGCTTATTTGAACGTCGTCAGAAGTCTCTGAAATCTCGGGTCGTCGCGCAGGTTGTCGTAGTCCGGGTCGCGCTCCAGCCAGTCACGCTGGCCCCAGCCGAGCGCAGACACGCGCTCCAGTAGTTCAATCGCCCGATCGATGTGTCCAAGCTTCGCCTGCAGGCAGGCGCCGTTGCCCAACGAGCTCATGTCGTTGGGATAGAGCTCGAGGGCCCGCGCGGACCAGTCGACCGCACGCTCGGCCTGTCCCTCCTCGAGCAGGTACAACGCCCCGAGCGACATGGCGCGGCCGTCGAGCGGATTGAGGGCCAGCGCGTGCTCCGCGCGACGGATTCCTTCACGTCGCCACGCGGAGGCCTCGTCCTCCTGTCCGAGCATCTTGAGCGACTGCGCGAGCAGGAAAGCGCTCTGAAAATCCTCCTGCCGAACATCCGCCGCCTTGCGGAACAGTGTCGCGGAGCCGGCGACATCGCCGCGGGCGAACCTGGTTCTCGCGTAGCAATAGTGCGGATCGAACAAGTTGGGATTGAGGCGGATCGACTCCTCGAATTCCCGCGAGGCGTCCTCGTAGCGCCGCATGAGAGACAGGGCACATCCACGCGCGACGTGCGCCTCCGCGAGATCCGGCGCCAGCTCGAGCGCGCGTTGACTCGCGCGCTCCGCTCCGGCGAGGTCGGCATCGCGCGCGCCGAACCACTCGTAGAGCGTCGCATGCGCCGTCGCGAGCCCGGCGTAGGCCGGACCATAGACGGGATCGAGCTCGATGGCCCGACGGAACAAATCGACGGCTGAATCGAGATCGGAGTGGAGAATCCGGTGCAGCCGCTGGCGTCCGCGCAAGTACAGCTCGTACGCCGCGGTGCCCCTCGGAGCCCGATGCAGCGTCCGCGTTTCTGGCGGACGGGCGGCGTCGCCGCGCAGCGACCTCGCCACGCTCTCGGCGATGTCATCCTGCACCGCAAACACGTCTTCGAACTGCCCGTCGAAACGGTGCGACCATCGGTGGTAGCCGCTCGCCACCTCGATGAGCTGCACCGTCACACGCAGGCGATCGCCGGACTTGCGGACGCTGCCCTCGAGCAGCGTTTCCACGTTGAGCTGTTCTCCGACGCTCCGGATATCCTCGCCCTTGCCGCGAAATTGAAACGACGCCGTGCGCGCGGCCACGCGCAGGCCGCCGATCTGCGTGAGCGCGTTGATCAGTTCCTCGGCCAGCCCTTCACAGAGATACTCCTGATCGTGCGTCGGACTCATATCCGCGAACGGCAGAACAGCAATCGAGGAGATCGCCGGGGTCGTCTGCGTCGCGACCGGGGCTGACGTCGGAGCGGCCTCTCGAGACACCGCCGCGATGAATTGATATCCCCTGCGGTGGCGAGTCTCGATGAACTGCGGCCGTCTGGCATCGTCGCTGAGGACGCGGCGCAGTTCCTGAATGCACGTCGTGAGCGCATCGTCGGTCACCGCCACGTCCGGCCACACGGCCGCAAACAACTCGCCTTTCGATACCGGAGAACCGGCGTTGGATACGAGGAGCTTGAGCACGCCCGCGGCCTTGGGGGTCAGGCGCACCTCCTGCCCTCGGAACCACAGTTGGCCGGTGTCGAGCTGGAAGCGATATTCGCCGAAGCCGACGCTCTGCGGCACGGCTCTCAGTATATTTCCGGCCGCCGCGCGGAGAGGTTGGCTTATGCGCTGACCAGAAGCTTGACCTCTCGAGACATCGCCTTGGCGAGCGTTTCGTGGAGGACGCGAACGTCGGCCAGATTCCAGGCGAACGACGCAATCGCATCGGTAGTTTCGAACACCTCCAGACTCGCCGCGTCCCGCTGCTCCTGGTATTGCACGAACGCGTCCTTGGATCCGTCGTCGATCGCGCGAGCCAGCAGCTCGGCGTCGCGCAGCGCGTCGGTGATGCCATGGGCGGTCAGCGGATCCCTGAAGTATCCGGCGTCGCCGACCAGCGCCCAGCCCGGTCCGTGTGCCTGCCGAAAGAATCCCGGATGGCCGGGGAATCCGCGAAGACGGGATGCAGCGGCCAGGCCGACCTGCTCGCCGAGACGAGGGGCCGCCTGTGCCAGCAGTTCGCGGAAGGCTCTCTCTGGTTGATGGGCAAACAGACGGGCGAATTCCCTGTCCGGCACGGAAATCAACACGCACACCTGACCGGCGTTCGTGGGAATGGCGCCCGCGCTGACGCCGGGGATGAAGTACCACTCGTAGCCGCCGACGTCGAGGCCGCTCCAGTGTCCAAACATGGTGGCGGTCGCATGCCGGCCCACGCGATAGGTGGGCGCGCCGGCCAGCCGGGCGACCGTCGACCGCAAACCGTCGGCGCCCACGACCACGCGCGACGCGACGCGATGAACCTGACCGGACTCGTCCTCGAGCACGACGCCGGTCACGGTGCCAGTCTCCGAGCGTTCCAGTCCATTGATTCGGATGCCATAGACGATGTCGGCGCCGGCGGCACCGGCGGCATCGACCAGCACGCGATCGAGCACGTACCGGCGCGGGGCGTACAGCGCCTCGATCCCGTCGCGCGGCGCGATCGGCACGGAGACCGACTCGTCGCGATAGAAGAACGTGGCCTGCCGCACGGGCGTCGTGTCGGCCGCGATGACGGCCGGCAGGACGTTCCAGCGATGCAACTGGACGACGGCCCCGCGCATGAGCGCGTGCGTCGAGAGTGTGTCGGTGCCGTAGCGCCCGCGATCGACGACGAGCACACGGTGGCCGGCACGCGCGAGCAGCATGGCCGTCGCCGCCCCGGCACATCGTGCGCCGACGACGACGACGTCAAACCGCGATGGCGGAATCGTGGATCGAATCATAGTGTTGTCCGAGTCTTGCCGCGATGTATCGGGCGAGCACGTGGGCGTCCGCGCCGACGCCGTCGATGAACGCCGACTTGCGCGTCCGTTGGAACGACAGTCCGATCGCATACACACCCGCGCACGGTGTGACGCCGCCGTGATGGCGCAGTTCGCCCCGCGAGTCCAGCAGCGGCATCTTCAGCCAGGGATAGGTCCGGCGGTAGCCGGTTGCCCACACGACGCTGTGGATATCGGCCGTCCTCACGTCAAAGTCCGTCGGCGCCTCCACAAATCCGGGCCAGAGCGGTTCGAACGGCTCGGGCTCGTCGACGAGTCCGTCGAGCCCGGTAGTGTCGGCTACGCGATCCAGCCGCGACAAGAGGCTGGCGAGCTTTGCGTCGGCCCCGGCCGTGGTCTTCACGAGGTCGTCGTCGAAACGCAGCCGATGTCCGTCGATCGCCGTCAGACGTCCGACGACGAGCACGCCGGAGCGACGAAGGCGTTGCAGATCCAGCGTGGCGTGATCGGGCCGCCCCACGAGTTGGAAGGAGGGCGCGTGCCGCGACGTTTCGACGTCGTAGACCGATTCCTTTGTCTCGTCCAGTATTCCGGCGCGATCGAGCCACCACATGATGTCCCGTCCCCGATAACGTCTGGGCACGCGGAGGTGCTGCCCGGTGGACAGCACGACCTGGCGGCCGCTGGCCTGAATCTCGTCGGCCAACTGAATGCCGGTCGCCGACGCGCCGACCACGAGTACCGGTCCGTCGGGCAGCGCCGCGGGGCTGCGATACTCGCTCGGCACGACCTGAAGGAGGCCGCCGTCGAGCTGGCTCGCCATTGCCGGGACGAGCGGGCGATCCGAATATCCCGTCGCCAGCACGATGTTGCGCGCGTGCCAGACGCCGCGCGTCGTCGTCACCAGGAATCTGTGATCGGACGCTTCAACATCAGTATCGATGGCCTCGACGGAAGTGTCAGTTTCGAGGGGCGCGGGAAACGAGCGCGCGTACCCTTCGAAGAAGGCGACCAGCTCGTCCCTGGTCATGAATCCATCCGGGTCGGGTCCGTCGTACTGGAACCCGGGGAGCCGGGTCATCCAGTTCGGCGTCAGGAGGCGGAGCGAGTCCCATCGCTCGCTTCGCCAGCGCTCAGCCACCTGGCCGCGCTCGAGCACGACGTGCTCGATGCGCAGGTTGGACAGGCACCGGCTCATCGCGAGCCCCGCCTGTCCCCCGCCGACAATCACGACGTCCGTCCGGCGCATGGCGATTCAGCGGGCCCGCTCGGCGCGCTCAGCATTGACGGACAGCGATACGGGCACGCCGTTGGTCAGCACGTCGAACACTGCGGAACGCGCGCGCGATTGCTCCACGATCTCCTGGAGTTTCTCGGGCGACGCGTCGCCTTTGATCGAGAAGTTGGCGCGGATGCCCTGATAGCCGTTGCGGACATCCTTCGAGATGCCGAGGATGCCGAGGAGGTCGATGTCTCCCTCGAGGTGCGACTCGACCTCGGTCAGCCTGACACCGCGCGCGGCGGCGATGTTGGCGATGCCGCCGGTGATGCACGACGCCAGCGCGTGCAGCAGGTACTCGACCGGGAGCGGCGCGCGGTCCTCGGCCACGAGCACTGCCGGGTGATCGGCTTTCACGGTGAAGGTCGTCTTGTGCGCCTGCTCTCCGCCTGCCCCGGAAAAGGTGGCGATGGTCGTCTCGCTGAGGGTGCCGTTCTGCCAGCGGTTGCGGGCGCGGAACTGGAACCTGGCCAGGTCCGGCTGGCCTTTCACCGCGTCCAGCGTGGCGAACAGGGTGGGTGTATCGACGCCGTTGAGCGGGATCGGCTCGCGGCGTGTCTGAAGCGTCGTCTCGGTCGGCATGTTGTCCTCCATCGCACGGCCCGGTCATTCGGGCGTCGGTGCAGGACAAGAGTAGGAGACGGGTCGATGTAGAGTCCCGAGAGTCCGCCGGGGTTTGTCCGGGATTATGCTGGGGTTAAGGACCTCGGCCAGGGCGCCGCGTACCGAAAGCCTCTGACGAATGGGGACAGACGCCCATGTCTGTATGCTTCGGAGAGCCTGCCCGCTACAAATTCCTGAGCGCGACGTTCGGATCCACGCGTGCCGCGCGGGCGGCCGGCAGGTAACACGCGACCAGCGCGGCGAGGATGAACGGCACCGGAACCAAGGCGAAGACGAGCGGCTCGGCGGCGCTGACGTCTGTCACGACCCATGCGCGGACGGCGAGCCGCGCTCCTATCCCGATCGTCGCGCCGAGCGCGATGCCTTTCGCGACCGGCCGCAGGCCGTCCACCAGCACCAGTCGAAAAATGCGGCGACGATCGGCCCCGAGCGCGATGCGGATAGCCATTTCGCGCGTGCGCAGGAGGACGACGTGCGACAACACGCCGAAGAGCCCGGCCATTGCCAGCACAGTGGCGATCGCGCACAACGCCGTGGACAGGCCGGAGATCACCCGCAGGATGAAAATCGGCCCTTGCAACAGCTTGCTGCCGGTCCCAGCCGTACTGATCGCTAGGTCCGGATCGATGCGCGTAATCATGCTTCGCAGAGTTCCGACCGCAGCCGACGGCGATCTCGTTCGAGCGGTCACGATCACGGGCACGCCGCGTTCGTAGCGTTGCGCCCACGGCACGAACACGAATTGATCGCCCCGGTACGTTCTCGTCGGCTCGTCGAGGTCCGCCGCGACACCCACGATCGTGACGGTTGCGGGAGCGGGATAGCGTGGCGAGAGGCGACCCGCCTTGCCGAGAATCGCGCTTCTTCCCACGACATCCGTCGTCCGAAAAAGTGAGCGCGCAAGGCGCTCGGTGAGCACGGCGACACGCGGCGATGCTGCGTCGTCCGCGATGGTAAAACCGCGGCCGCGACGAATCTGTACACCCACCGTGTCGAACAATTCGGGGCTGCCGGCAATGACGGACGCGGACTTGCCCACGTCGCGCGCGCGGTTGAACGGCTCGGCGTCGGTCGTCAGCACGCCGTCCACCCGCATCGTCGCGAACAGGGCCCCGATCGGCAGGCCGTCGGATACGGCGACGCGCTGGATGCCGGGTTGAGTCCGCAGGCTGGCGAGCAGCGCGTCCACGATCCGGCGCGTCTGGGCCTCGTCTCGAGCATTCAACGCGAACTCGATCTGCGCAATCGCCAGGGTGTCGTGCGTCACGAGCGGTGTCTGCCTGCCGATCGCGCCGATCACCTGCTGCGTCATGGCCGCGACCAGAAGGAGCGCCACGCAGCCGCACACCTGCCACGCCACGAGATTGCGGTGCAGTCGCCACTTCGGGGATGTCGCCGCGAGACCGGACCCAAGCCTGGCGCGGACGTCGGCGCCCGTCGCCTGAAGCGCCGGCCACAATCCAAACACGAGCAGCGCGAGGAGCACGCCTCCGGCCGAACCGACGAACACCTCGAGGCTCATCTCGGGTCGTAAGGGAATCGTCTGACCGCCCCCGGTCGGTAGATCGGTCGTGAAGTAGTCCACGAGCCGGTAAAGGACGGCAATGCCGAGCGCTCCGCCGAGGACGACGACCGCGAACGCTTCCGCGAGTTGCTCTCGGATGAGCCGCGACCGCGACGCGCCCAGCGCACTGCGAACGGCGATCTCTTCGGAACGCGACGTGCCCTTGGCGAGTGCCAGATTTGCAAGGTTCGAACAGGCAATCAGCAGCAACACCCCGACGCCGGTCATGATCATTCCAGCGATCGTATTGGCCATCTCGGAGTCTGCCGGGCGCGCCGCGTTCTCGCGGAGCGTCCAGTCGCGTCGAAGATCCCGGCCCTGCGGGTATGCGGCGTCAAGTCTCTGGCCGATGACGCGAACATCGTTTGCGGCACGGGCGGCGACCACGCCTGGACGAAGCCGCCCATGCACGGCGAAGACCGCCGGCTGTCGCCTGGTCAGGTCGCCCCATGCTCCAAACGTCGACGGCGCGTCGGGCGGCAGCGCCGTTACAGGGATCCACACCGATGCGGTGAAGAATCGGTCGAGCCCGTGAAAGGACCCGCGCACCACTCCGACGATCTCGAACGGCAGCCCGCCCAGTCGAAGCGAGCGTCCGACGACATCGCGATCCGCGCGGAGCTGCTGACGCCAGTAACGCTCCGACACGACCACGACATGAGCCGACTCTCGTTGATCCGACGCGCCTGGAAGCCGGCCCAGCAGCGGGGCCAGCTGCATGACGCTGAAGTAGTCGGCGGAGACGGCTTCTCCGAGGACAATCTCGGCGCCGTGCGGCGACACCAGCGCGGTCCGGAACCGCGTCGACGCCGCCAGCGCGGTAAAGCTCGATTGCTGCGCGCGTAGATCCTGAAAATCCAACCCGGACATCCCTGCGTGGGGTCCGCTGGCGACCGCCACGAGCTGCTCCTGATGCGGGACGCCCGTGGGCAGCCAGAAGAGCGTGCGCACGGCGGAATAGACGGCCGTTGACACGCCGATGCCCAGCGCAAGCGAGGCCACTGCGAAAAGCGTGAATATCGGCGCATTGCGGAGACGGCGCAGCGCGAGCCGCACGTCCGCGAGAAGCTGCCTCATGCGGCGCAGCTTACATCGGCGGGGTATTGCCGGAGAGCGGAACTGCTAGGTCGCGAGGATTCAGGTAGACGTCGCAGCGGTGTAGCTCTCGATCGCTTCCCGTTCGGTATCGAACGTGTCGAAAACAGCGACGAGCTTGGTGATCGACAGCAAGTCGTGGTTCTTCTTGTTCATGTTCAGCAGCTTGAGCCGGCCGCCGGCCTTCGCGAGCGTGGTGTAGCAGGCGACCAGCTGCCCCAGTCCGCCGCTATCGATGTAGGGGACCGCCGCGAGATTGACGATCACCCGGTTGCGTCCCTGGAACACGAGACTCTCGCTCTTGTCCTTGAGCAGCTGGGCCCCTTCGCCGATCGTCAGTTTCCCGGTCAGGTCGAGGATGGTGACTGCGTCAACGGTTCGTTCGGTGATTTCCATGGCGCCTGCAGCGTACGATCGCAGCCGCATGTGTGCTGTACCGAATTGAACACTATGCACGGAAGTCCGCGGCGTGGTCGACGGCCCATTCGAGGAAGGTTCGCGGCGCTGTTCCTGTGAGCTCCGCAAACGTGGACGTCACAAAAGCCGGTTGACCGATCGCGGCTGCCCAGGCGTTCAGGAGCATGTTCACCGCCGTTGGCGACCCCAGAACCGGGAGCAATGCAGACCGCGCCTCGTCCGGCGGGATCTCTTCAACGCGAAGCGACCGCCCGATCGCGCGGCCGATGGTATGCACTTGTTCGGCCTGCGTCAGCGATTGCGGCCCGGTCACCACATACTCCGCACCGGCGTGCCCGTCTTCGCACAACACGCGGACGGCGACCGCGGCCACGTCACGCTCGTCGGTCGGGGCCGTCGGAGCGTTGAGGTACGGCCAACGTACGACGTCGCCCGCGCGAATGCTCGGCCCCCAGAAATGCCGGGCGTTCCCTGCGAACATGCCAGCGCGGAGGAACGTCCACTCCATTCCTGACGTCTCGATCAGCCGTTCGATGCGTTCGGTCATGTCTCTGGCAGGATTGGGCTGCTGAAAGAACGGATGCGGCGTTTTGAGGGGAGCCGTGAGGAACACGATCCGTCGCGGGCGCTTCGCGATCCGCTCGAGCGCGGCCGGTACGGCAACCGGCGGCGCCACCCATACCAGGAAGACCGTATCGATGCCCTGCAGGCAGCGATCCAAGGTCTCGGGAACCGTGAGATCCCCGCGCAGCACCTCGACCTCTGGCGGCAAACCCGCCGCGTCCGGATTGCGCGTCATGGCGCGGAACCGCGCTCCCGTTGCCGCCAGTTGATCGACGACGTGGCGACCGACGTTTCCGGTGCCGCCGATCACGAGGATACGATTCATAGGAGAGGCAGAATATCGCGAACATGGCCAACACGAGATCGTCCCAGCCGCCGCTTGCTAAACGCGTGGCTCTCGTGGCCGGCGCAACCCGCGGCGCAGGACGCGGCATCGCGCGCGCGCTCGCGGAAGCCGGCGCGACGGTCTACTGCACGGGCCGCAGCGTCACCGGCAAGCCGTCGCCGTACGGCCGGCCCGAGACCATCAGCGAGACTGCCGCACTGATCAAGGCCGCGGGCGGCACCGCGATCGCCGTCCGCGTCGATCACACGAGCGAGCGAGAGGTCGCTGCGCTGTTCCGCCGGATCCTGCGCACCCATCACCGCCTCGACGTCGTCGTCGACAGCGTTGCCGGAGAAGATCCGCTGCTGAAGCAGTACGGTTCCCTCTGGCAGACCGATCTCGGGAAGGCCGACGCCATGTTCCGGCAGGGACTCACCTCACGCATCATCACGGCGAAGCATGCCGCGCTCGCGATGATGCCAGCCAGGCGCGGCCTGATCGTGCAAGTCACGGAAAACGACATCATTGGCCTCGGCGGAAACCCGATTGCCCATGCCGTCAAGACCGCGCAGAAAGTGCTCCCGCTCCAGTGGGCCGCCGAGCTCGCCGCCCATGGCATCATCGTCCTCGCCATCACGCCAGGCTTCCTCCGCTCGGAAGCAACGTTGCAGCATTTCGGAGTGACCGAAGACACCTGGCGCGAGGCGGGCAAGAAGGATCCAAACTTCCTGGTGTCGGAGTCGCCGCTGTTCGTGGGGCGCGCGATCGCCGCGCTGGCCGCGGATCCGAAGGTGCGGCGCCGCACAGGCTTGCTCCTCAGCTCGTGGGAACTGGCGCGCGAGTACGGCTTCACCGACTACGACGGCCGGCGTCCCGACTGGGGGCGCCACAAGATCGATTTTTCGGTGCTCCCGCCGGAGTGGATCGATCTGTTCCGCACGGCCACCGACCTGGAGATCCGGTGGCTGACGACGCTCGCGGCCCGGGCCAGAAAATTCAGGGCAAAGGTTCCATCCTGAGCCATTACGATGGAGGAATGCCGGTCTCCGTCCACGTACAGACTGTTCACCCCCGTAAGCTGGCCGCGGTGCGGCGCGAGGTTCCCCCGGGCGCCGTTGGCTCGGCGTGGCGGCCTGCGTTGGACAAGGTCTGGGAGTTCATTCGCAGCCAGCCGGGGCTCTGGACTGACGGCCACAACATTTTCCTCTACCACCACCCGAAGCAGCCGGGCGCGCCGATACTCTGCGACTTCGGCGTCGAGGTCACACGAGCATTTGAAACTGCGGGCGAAGTGTATGCGACGGAAACGCCAGAGGGCGAGGCCGCCGTCGCCGTCCACCGCGGGCCGTACAACCGCATGAACGAGGCGCACGACGCGATCGGAAAATGGATGGCGGCGAACCGGAGGGAATCCGCCGGGCACTCGTGGGAGATCTACGGCGATCCGACGCCGGAGCCGGCCGACACCGAGACGACGGTCGTGTACCTCCTGACGGGTGCCTCATGAACTCCGACGGTGGCCCACTCTCATTCGTACCTGAGTGCCTCCATCGGAATGACTTGTGGCGCGCTTGAAGAGAGCTCGACGTATTCTGCGTTTCTGTCTTTGGAGTGTGCTCGTCATTGTTGGGTTGGGCGGCGGGCTTTTCAGCTACTACGTCTACACGCCGGCTTCCGAGATCCCTCAACTAACCGGCACGCTGAACCGAGGTTCCGTCGAGGTGGGCGGGCTGAAGCGGACCTACACAATCTACGAGCCGCGCGGACTGGCCAGAGGGGCACCGCTGGTGCTGGCGATGCACGGCTCGGGTGAAAACGCCGCACAAATGCGAACGGCGACGGGATATGGGTTCGATCGCCTAGCGGACGAACGTGGCTTTGCGGTCGTCTATCCCAATGGATACGAGGGTTCCTGGAACGGGTGCAACATCGCAGGCGACTACAGCGCGAACACGCTCGACATCGACGATGTAGGGTTCTTGAGCGCGGTAGCCGACAAGCTCACGAGTGAAATCGGCGTCGATCCGGGCCGGGTGTTTGCGATCGGTGTTTCTCGCGGCGCCAGCATGGCTCTTCGCCTTGCGCTCGAAGCACCATCGCACTTTCGCGCGGTTGCAGCGGTCTCGGAAAATGTGCCGAGTCCGGAGAACTTCAAGTGCAAGCCGCCGGCGCACGGCACTTCTTCCGTCATGATCATGAACGGCACGAAGGATCCCCTGGTCCCCTTCGAGGGCGGAGAAGTGAACCTCTTCGGCTTGTTCTTCAGGCGCGGCAAGGTCCTGTCGTCGCGGGCGTCAGGCCAGTATTTTGCCGACCTCAACCACATCGTCGGCGCCCCTGGGACGAACGAAACCACCGTCGCCGACGGTGTCCGCGTCGAGCGCGTGCTATGGCGCAACGACTCCAAAGTGGAAGTCGAACTCGTTGCTATTCGCGGCGGCGGACACGGCCTCCCGCAGCCGTACCACCGCCATCCGCGACTATTGGGTCCGTCGCCGAAGGAACCGAACGGAGCGGACGTGATCTGGGCCTTCTTCGAGCGACAGCGCTAGCGGCCGACCAGTTTCTGCAGATGCTCCGGGTAGCGCGCGCCGTGCACCTCGATTCGTGACGCTTCGCGATCGATCTCGCGCAGGTCATCGGCTGTCAACTGCACGCTGGCAGCTCCAAGGTTCTCCTCGAGCCGATGTCGCTTCGTCGTCCCGGGAATCGGCACGATCCACGGCTTCTGCGCCAGCAGCCATGCCAATGCGATTTGCGCCGGCGTCGCGCGCTTTCGCTCCGCAAATGTCTTCAACCAGTCGACGAAGGCGTTGTTTGCTCTCCGGTTCTCCTCGCTGAAGCGCGGGACGACGTTGCGGAAGTCGGCCGGATCGAACGTCGTCTTCTCGTCGATCTTGCCGGTGAGGAAGCCTTTGCCGAGCGGGCTGAACGGAACGAGCCCGATGCCGAGTTCCGCGAGCGTCGGCAGCACCTCCCGCTCCGGCTCCCGCCACCAGAGCGAGTACTCGCTCTGCAGCGCGGCCACGGGCTGGACCGCGTGGGCGCGGCGAATCGTCTGCACGCCCGCTTCTGAGAGCCCGAAGTGTCGG
>Ga0310811_10008704_pt1 | contig 13055 bp, 2 predicted proteins | sample YCmetagenome_FD_207642 | JGI IMG/M metagenome (GOLD analysis project Ga0310811, IMG submission 207642) | Soil microbial communities from experimental microcosm in Duke University, North Carolina, United States - YC | ecosystem: Engineered > Artificial ecosystem > Soil microcosm > Unclassified ...
CCGAAAACCGGAAATCGGCTATTTTGCAGCATGAAGCAAAGGGCGACGCTCATCCGACTGCAATACCTGGTATGGCTGGCCATCCTGCTCATGAGCTTCCTATCCATGGTGTCCAGCGACGGGATAAAACGCTCGGCTACTTACGCCGTCATCAACACCTGTTTTTACGCGTTGATCATATACGGCAATATCCGCCTGCTGTACCCCCTGTTCTATGAAAAAAAGCGCTACGGAACCTACGCCATAACATCGCTCCTGCTGTTGCTGTTGACGGGCGCCGGGAAGTACTATATCTCCTACGCCATACACAACGACTACTATCGGAACGCCCCCCGCCTGCAGGACGTGGGCACGTACGTGGCATTCATCCTGATGGGCATCACGGTCTTCATCCTGAGCTTTGTCTTCCGGCTGGCCATCGCCTATTTCCTGGTCAAACAGGCGTCGGAGGAGGCCCAGCTGCAACGGAGCCAGTTCGAGCTCAAGCTGCTGAGGGCCCAGGTCCAGCCACACTTCCTCTTCAATACCCTCAACAACATGTATTACGAGGCCTTCCTGGATTCCCCCCGGACGGCGCTCCTGATCGAACGGTTGTCTGAGATCATGCGGTATTTCGTCGACCAGAGCAACCAGGAGACGGTGCCACTGGCAACGGAGGTACAGTTCCTGGACAACTATATCGCGCTGGAAAAGATCAGGATCAACCCGGAGCCGGAGATTGTCTTCGGCAAAAACATCGACGGCAAAACCCCGATCCCCCCCATGCTGCTGATGACCTTTGTCGAGAATATCTTCAAGCACGGCATCGACAAGATCACCGGTTGTAACCGGGTGGAGATGTCATTAACGCAGCAAAACGGCTACCTTTATTTCCGCACGCGGAATACCCTCAACCGGCACGCAGACCAACCCCAAAAAGGCGGGCTTGGGCTGGCCAACCTCCAAAAACGCCTGTCCATCCTGTATGGCGACGATTTTACCCTGGATACGGTCAATGACGGCCGGTATTTCACGGCAACCTTAAAAGTACCCCTGCATGAGTCTACGGTGCATGATAGTCGATGACGAGCCCAACGCGGTCAACCTCCTGGAAGTGCTGATAGGGCAAAGCACTTCCTGGCAGTTATCGGCCAGGTGCCACAATGCACTCGAGGCCATCGCGTTCCTAAAGAACAACGAGGTGGACCTCCTTTTCCTGGACATCAATATGCCCCTGCTGAACGGCATGGAGCTCGCCGCCCTGCTCTCCGAAGACACGGCGATCGTCTTTACGACAGCTCATTCCGAACACGCCGCGGAAAGCTATACCTTCAACACCATCGACTACCTGCTAAAGCCGATCACGCTCAAGCGGTTCCTCGCCGCCGCCAAAAAGGTCGACGCTTATTTCCAACCGCGCCTCCCCGTTAGCGACAGACCAGCGGAAACCAACCACGAGTATTTCTTTGTCAAATCCGGTTCCGAGCTCCGCAAAATCCTGTTGCCCGACATCCTTTTTTTTGAAAGCCGGAAGGAATATGTGCGCGTCGTGACCTCCACCTTCGACGTGATGACCTACCGGCGGCTAAAGGACATAGAAGCGCAGCTGCACCTACCCTTTGCCCGCGTCCACCAATCCTACATCGTCAATATCCGCCAGATCCACAAGATCCAGGACAACCATATCCACATCGGCGACATACGGATACCTATCGGCGAGAAGTTCAAGGACGGCCTGATGGAAATGATCCGGCGAAAGACGTTTTAAGCGGGAGCGCCGGTAAGATCGCGGTGGCGATGTCCCCGAATAAGCTTACTTTACAGGCTGTCCCCCCTCTCTCCCCCTTTTCTATTATGATGAAAGTTACGGCCAGTACGGTCTTTGATATCTTGTCCCGCCTGCGCGTCTATTTCCAGGGTTCCGCCGATGCCCGGGACGACGACAACGAAGAACCCTTCCGCTCGGGGTTGTATACCTCGGATCAGCTGAACAGCCACGGGAAAGACATCGCGTCATTGCACCGGTTGCAAACGGGCCGCACCTCGGATCAATTGCTCAAACGACTGGCCGACAACGAGGAGACCCTTCTCGAAGTTCGGAACCTGCTGGTCGGCAACATCAAAGCGGGCAAAACCATCAGCCCCGGGGCGGAATGGCTGATCGACAACTTTTACCTCATCGAGGAACAGGTGGTCCTCGCGCGGAAGCACCTGCCCAAGGGATACAGCGAGGCGCTACCCGCCCTGGCGGGCGGTCGCTTCGTCGGGATGCCCCGGGTCTATGACATCGTGCTGGAGATCATTTCCCATAGCGACGGCCGGGTCGATGCGAGCAACCTCGGGAGCTTTGTAGCGGCGTATCAGACCGTCACCGATCTGACGCTCGGCGAGCTCTGGGCGATCCCCATCATGCTCAGGCTGGCCGTCATCGAAAACCTCCGGCGGGTTTGCGGGAGGATCGCGCTGGATATGATCGATCGCAACCTGGCCGACTACTGGGCGGACAAGATGATCGATACGGTAAAGGAAGACGCGGCCCAGCTGATCCTGACCATCGCCGACATGGTCAGGTCGAAGCCGCCGTTGAGCAGCCCGTTCGTCGCGGGTCTCACCCGGAACCTGCAGGGCAGGGGGCCCGCGCTGGCGTTGGCGCTCAATTGGCTGGAACAGCAGCTGTCGGGCATGGGCGCCAGCAGCAACGACCTTGTCCGCCAGGAAAATCAGGCGCAGGCAGCCGACCAGGTGTCGGTCCGCAACAGCATCGGTACCTTGCGCGCCATCGAAACCACCGACTGGCGGGAATTCGTCGAGAAGCTAAGCTGCGTGGAGCAGGTGCTCACGCAGGACCCCGCCGGCACGTATCCCAGGATGGATTTTACGACGAGGGACCGCTATAGACACGTCGTGGAATCCATCGCCAAAAGCGGCGGGCTCCCTGAAAAGCAGGTCGCGCAAACCGCGCTTACCCTCGCGGAAAACGCCGGAACGGAAAAGACGCGCCACGTAGGCTTCTACCTCATCGACAAGGGAATGCGGCAGTTGACGCGGGCGACCGGCATCCGGTCCCGCAGGTTGGTGCGCTCGGCGCAAAAGGTCCCCTTCTTTTTTTACTTCGCCTCGATCGTATTGCTGACCTGGCTGATAGCGACCGGGTTGTCCTATATGCCCTATAGCCAGGGGATTCGCGGCGGCGTGCTGCTCGCGGTCGTCGCGGTGCTGGCCGTCTCCGCTTCAGCGCAGCTCGCCGTCTCGCTCGTCAACTGGCTGTCGACGCTGCTGGTCAAGCCTAAGGTCTTACCCCGGATGGACTTTTCAAAAGGTATTCCCGAAGCGTGCCGTACCCTGGTGATCGTCCCCACGCTGCTATCCGGCAAAGCCTACATCGAGACCCTGATGGAGGGTTTGGAGATCCGTTTCCTCGCCAATAAAGGCGACAACCTGCACTTTGGACTGCTCACCGACTTTACGGATGCCAACACCCGGCACCGAAAGGAAGACCAGGAATTGACCGACCTGGCGGTTGAAAGGATCGAAGCGCTGAACCAGAAATATAAACAGAACGATAACGACATCTTCTTTTTGTTCCATCGCGCCAGGGTCTGGAACGAGGGGGAACAAAAATGGATGGGGTACGAACGAAAAAGAGGAAAACTGGCGGCGCTCAACGCCTTGTTGCGGGGCCGCGACGAAAAGGAGTTTTCCCTCATCATCGGGGACTACCGGGTCCTGCGCGCGGTGAAATACGTCATTACCCTGGATTCGGACACGCAGCTTCCGCGCGATTCCGCCTGGAAGCTCATCGCGGCGATGGCGCATCCCCTGAACCACCCGGAATATGACCTCCGGAAGAAACGCGTCACGGAGGGATATGGAATATTGCAGCCAAGGGTCGATACGAGTATCCCCGTGACGACCACGTCGCTTTACCTGCACATGCAGGGCAGCGTTTCCGGCATCGACCCCTATACCCGCGTCACATCGGATGTGTACCAGGACCTTTTTGACGAAGGGTCTTTTATCGGGAAGGGCATCTACGATGTAGATACCTTCGACCTCGCCTTCCAGGATTTATTCCAGGAAAACCGCATCCTGAGCCACGACCTGCTGGAAGGCTGCTATGTCCGGTCGGGGTTGCTGAGCGACGTCTTCCTCTATGAGGAGAACCCCGCCCAGTATGAAACGGACCTCCGGCGCCATCACCGGTGGATCAGGGGCGACTGGCAGATCGCGGCCTGGCTCCTGCCGTATGTCAGGACCGGCAAGGGGCACCTGACCCGGAACAGGCTTTCCGCCTTGTCCCGCTGGAAGATATTCGACAACCTGCGGCGAAGCCTGTTACCGGTATCGCTCTTGTCCCTTTTGTTGCTCGGCTGGTTCGTCCTGCCCTTCCCCTGGTTCTGGACCCTGGCCGTGTCCACCATCATCCTTTTACCCCCCATCGTCGCTTCGGCCTGGCAGCTGTTGAACAAGCCCGCCGACCTGACCCTGAAAGCGCACCTTTCCGAGGTCGCCGGTAACCTGCAGATCACGGTGATCCGGTTTGTCTTCGGACTCTCCATCCTCCCGTACGAAGCTTTCCAATACGTGGACGCGATCCTGCGCACCCTTTGGCGGATGATCGTCAGCCGCCGGAAGCTATTGGAATGGACTCCCTTTGCTACGACAACGTCAAAGAACCGGGACGGCCTGCTGTCCGCCTATCGGTCGCTGGCGATCGTACCGCTGCTCTCGCTGGTCTGCACGGCTTTCCTGGTGGGGAACCCGGTGGCTTTTCCGGTCAGCAGCCCCATCCTGCTGTTGTGGCTCCTGGCCCCCGCGCTCGTCTGGCGCCTGAGCAAGCCCCGGGCGAAGGACCGGCCCGACCTGGCGGAACAGGAGCTGGCGTTTCTGTATAAGACGGCCAGGAAGACCTGGGCGTTTTTCGAACAGTTCGTGACCACCGGGGACAACTGGCTGCCACCCGACAACTTCCAGGTGGAGGAGGGCGGCGTCCTGGCCCACCGGACATCGCCCACCAATCTCGGCCTGGCCCTGCTGGCCAACCTGGCGGCGTATGACTTTGGCTATGTGTCCATCAGCAGGCTCCTGGACAGGTGCGGCCGGACGTTGCAGTCTATGGATACCCTCGAGCGCTTCAAAGGCCATTTTTATAACTGGTACGATACCCGGTCCTTAGCTCCGTTATACCCGCGGTATGTATCGACCGTGGACAGCGGCAACCTCGCCGGCCATCTCCTCACCTTGCGCCAGGGATTACTGGCCCTTCCCGGGCAACCCCTCGTGGGTAAAAATCTATGGCAGGGCCTCCACACGACCGCGGGCATCATCGCCGAGCTGTCAAAAGGACAACCGGCCGGGCCGGCCAGCCGGTTACAGGCGTTGCTGAAGCGCGCGGCGCCGGAGAAAGATTCATTGACCGCTACAAAGGATGCGCTCGAGGAAATCGCGCGCCTCGCCGGGGACCTGCAATTTCCCGCGGAGCTGTCGGATTGGACCGGCCGGCTGTCGCTTCAATTGAAGGACCACCGGGACCACCTGCTGGACCTGGCCCCTTGGGTGGATTTCCTACCGGTACCCGAATGCTTCCCCAGGCTGTCATCGTTGGAGCACATACCGACGCTCCGATCGATGCAGGAGATGAAAATCGTTTACCAGGCGGCTTTCGACGAATATGAACGACAGGAGCATTCCGCCGCGGAAAAAGACTGGCTCCGGCGGATACAGGCCGGCGTCGATGAAGCGTCCCTCCGGGCGGCCGAAAAGATCGGCCGGATCGAGGAGCTCGCGGATCAATGCGAAAAGTTCAGCGACATCGAATATAATTTCCTGCTCGAGCCCACCACCGGGCTCCTGCACATCGGGTATAACGTCGAAGAGCAGACCAGGGACAATAGTTTCTATGACCTGCTCGCCTCCGAAGTCCGCCTGGGGATCTTTGTCGGCATCGCGCAAGGCAAGCTCCCACAGGAGAGCTGGTTCGCGCTGGGCCGCCTCCTCACCAACCCCGGCGAAGACCCCGTCCTGCTGTCCTGGAGCGGGTCGATGTTCGAGTACCTGATGCCCCAGCTGGTCATGCCTTCCTACGAGAACACGCTGCTGGCCCAGACCGGCAGGGCCATGGTCCGGCGCCAGATCGAATACGGCGATCAGCATGGCGTTCCCTGGGGGATTTCCGAATCGGCCTATAACCTGGTCGACGCCAACCTCACCTATCAATACCGCGCCTTCGGTATCCCGGGCCTGGGATTGAATCGCGGCCTGGAGGACAACCTCGTCATAGCGCCCTATGCTTCGATGCTGGCCCTGATGGTCCTCCCCGAAAAGGCCGTTACGAACCTCCAGGCCCTGTCCAGAAAAGGGCTGGAAGGGGCGTATGGGTTTTATGAGTCCGTCGACTATACCGCTTCCCGGCTGCCGCGAGGCAAGACCTCGGTCGTTGTCCGATCCTTTATGGTGCATCACCAGGGCATGGGTTTGCTGTCGCTGGCGTATGTGCTCCTCGACAAGCCCATGCAGCGGCGGTTCACGGCGGAGCTCCGGTTCCAGGCAACCCTGTTGTTGCTCCAGGAGCGCATCCCCCGCGCCGCCCTTTTTTACGCGCATACCGCCGATATCGTCGAACCCCCGTCCCGGGTAACCGGCGCACCCGTACGGGTCATCAATACCCCCTTCACGAGGATCCCGGAGATCCAATTGCTCGGCAATGGCCGCTATCAATTGATGATTTCCAATTCCGGCGCCGGGTACAGCCGCTGGAACGACCTGGCGGTTACCCGCTGGCGGGAAGACCCGACAAAGGACGACCACGGTATTTTCTGTTACATCAAAGACACCGGCAGCGGCGAATGCTGGTCGAATACCTACCTGCCCACCTTACACGCCGCCCGGAAGTACGAAGTATTGTTCTCGGCGGGGCACGTCGAGTTCCGCCGGCGCGACAACGGCGTCAACACCGTTACGGAGATCGTGATCAGCCCGGAGGATGACATGGAGATGCGACGGATAAAGATCACCAATACCACCCTGTTTACAAAAGTCATCGAGGTGACCAGCTATGCCGAATTGGTCATAGCCACGCAGGCGTCGGACGAGGCGCATCCGGCCTTCAGCAACCTCTTCGTACAGACGGAAATCCTCCCGGAGCACCACGCCGTGGTCTGCACCCGCCGGCCGCGATCGGAAGAAGAGACGCCGCCCTGGATGTTCCATTTGATGAGCGTCCATGGGGCCATGGCGGAAGCGCCTTCCTATGAGACGGCGCGGTCGGCCTTTATCGGTCGCGGCCGGTCGTTGAGCAACCCGCAGGCGATGGACGGCGACTCGCTGTCCGGCCAACATGGCGCCGTGCTCGATCCCATCGCCTCGATCCGCTACCGCATGACGGTCAAGCCCAACCAGACCGCCACCGTCGACCTGATCTACGGCATCGGCGAAACGAGGGACGCCTGTGAAAGCCTGATGCGTAAATACAAGGACGAGCACCTGAAAAACCGCGCTTTCGAGCTAGCGTGGACGCATAACCAGGTATTGCTGCGCCAGATCGACGCCACGGAAGCCGACGCCCAGCTGTATGACCAGCTGGCCTCCTCCGTCGTTTACCCCAATCCCGACCTGCGCGGCGACCCGGCCGTGATCCTGAACAATTTCAGGGGGCAGTCGGGTCTTTGGAGTCATTCGGTGTCCGGAGACCTCCCGATCGTGTTGCTTCATATGACCGACCCGGAAAACCTGGACCTGGCGCGCCGGATGATCCAGGCGCACGCATACTGGCGGCTGAAGGGGCTTGCCGTAGATCTCGTCATCTGGAATGAGGATCACGGTTCGTACCGGCAATTGCTGCTGGACCAGATACAGGGGCTTATCAATACCGACGCGGGTATCCAGTCCAATCAAAAGTCCGGCAAAATATTCGTACGGTCCGCGGATCAGATATCCCCGGAGGACCGTATCCTCTTTGAAAGCGTCGCCAGGGTTATCATCTACGACCATAAAGGGACATTATCCGAACAGGTAAATCGCCTCTTCGCCGAAAGGGCCGGTTCGCCCTTTGTACCGACGGGACCCGTGGCGCCGGATGAATTACCCGGTAAGACCACGCTTCCCGGTAACCTTCTTTTTGACAATGGAACGGGGGGCTTCGCCCCGGACGGCAAGGAATACAAGGTCCTTACCGACCGGAAGAAGACGAGCCCGGCGCCGTGGGTCAACGTGATCGCCAACGCGGATATGGGCACGGTGATCTCCGAAAGCGGCTCCGCCTATACCTGGGCCGTCAATGCCCACGAATACCGGCTCACCCCCTGGAGCAACGACCCGGTGAACGACGCCGGCGGAGAAGCCTTTTACCTGCGCGACGAGGAGTCCGGCTATTTCTGGTCTCCCGTGCCGTTCCCCGTTCGCGGCGCCACGCCCTATCTGGCTACGCACGGGTTTGGCTACAGCCATTTTCAACACACCGAGCAGGGTATCGCTACCGAGCTCTGCGTGTTTATCGACGAGACGCTGCCGGTCAAGTGGATGGTGTTGCGGGTAAAAAATCTTTCGGGCCGCAGGCGGAGGCTTTCCGCCACCGGCTACCTCGACATCGTGCTGGGGGATGTTCCCGCCAGGACGGGCATGCACATCCTTTCCGAACCGGACGCGGATAGCGGCGCCCTGCTGTTCAGGAACCGGTATAACCCGGCATTTTCCGACAGGGTCAGCTTTTTCAGGGTGGATGACCCCGGGCAGCCGGCCTTTACCACCGACCGGCTCGAATTCATCGGCCGCAACAGGAACCTGCAGGACCCCCAGGCCATGCACCGCAAAAGACTTTCCGGCAGGAGCGGCGCCGGTATGGACCCTTGCGCCGCCCTACAGGTGACCATCGATCTCCCCGACGCCGCTGAAAGGGAAATGGTATTCCAGCTGGGAAGCGCCGCGAGCACCCGGGAGGCGCTCGAGCTCATCCAACAGCTGTCCGGGCCCCGGACGGCCTCACCCGCGCTCGACCGCGTAAAGCAGCACTGGGCGTCGATCCTGGGCGCCGTGCAGCTCACCACGCCCGACGACGCCGTGAATATATTCGCCAACGGCTGGCTGCTGTATCAGACGCTGTCGTGCCGCATCCTTGGCCGGAGCGGGTTTTATCAATCCGGCGGCGCCTTTGGATTCAGGGACCAGCTCCAGGACGTGCTGGCCCTGCTGCATACGCGGCCGGACCTGGCCCGCGAACAAATACTGCTGCACGCGTCCCGGCAATTCGTGGAGGGTGACGTGCAGCACTGGTGGCATCCGCCCGAGGGCAGGGGCGTCAGGACCCGCTGCTCCGACGACTACCTATGGTTGCCCTTTGTGGTGGCCAGGTATGTGGCCGCTACCGGTGATGAAGACGTTCTGGGGACTCACGTCGGCTACCTGGAAAGCCGCGCCCTGTACCCGGGGGAGGAGTCCTTCTACGACCTGCCGGCGGCCGCCGGCGTGAACGGGACGCTCTATGAGCACTGCGTCCGGGCTATCCGGCACGGGTTACGTTTTGGCCGGCACGGTCTGCCGCTTATGGGCACGGGCGACTGGAACGACGGTATGGACAAGGTGGGCTACAAGGGCGAAGGAGAAAGCGTATGGCTGGCCTTTTTTCTATATGACGTGCTCGTCCGGTTCGCCGGCACCGCGGATGCGTTCAAAGATCATCTCTTCGCCGAGATCTGCCGGGCGGAAGCCGCCGGTATGCAGACCCGGATCGAAACGGCCGGTTGGGATGGGGAATGGTACCGGCGGGCCTATTTCGACGACGGTACGCCCCTGGGATCGAAAGAAAACAAGGAATGCCGGATCGATGCGATCTCCCAAAGCTGGGCGGTACTGTCCGGGGCGGCTGAAGCCGGTCGCGCCTCCATGGCCATGGACGCCCTCGACACGCAGCTCGTCCGGAAAGAGCTGGGGCTGATCCAGCTACTCGATCCCCCGTTTGATTCAAAAGCGCTGAACCCGGGTTATATCAAGGGGTATCTACCGGGTGTGCGGGAGAATGGCGGCCAGTACACCCACGCCGCGGTCTGGGCCCTGATGGCTTTTGCCCGGCTGGGGGCGCGGGAGAAGGTGTGGCAGCTCCTGGAGATGATCCACCCGGTACGCCATGCCCTCGATACGGCGGCGGTCGATCGCTATAAGACGGAGCCCTATGTCATGGCGGCGGATGTCTATGCCAACGAGTCCCACAAGGGGATGGGCGGCTGGACCTGGTATACCGGGTCGGCGGGTTGGATGTACCAGTTCCTGCTGGACTCGTTTATCGGGCTGGAGCGACGGGGGGACCTGTTGCAGCTGAGACCCCGTTTCCCGCTGCACTGGCCATCGGTTCACCTGGTGTACCATTATGGGACCTCGGAATATCGCATCACCGTTTTCCAGCATTCGGACAATTCAACCTCGCGGTGGAAAATAGACGACCGCCAGGGTGAGGGGAGCGCCATCCGGCTGGAAGACGACGGTCAAAGCCATGGCGTGGAAATACATTGCGCGGCCTTTGAGACCGCTTAAACGCCGGCTCAACCGATTGCGCATCTTACAACGCATCCCGGAATCCCGTTTATCTTTACGGGATGCGTTGCTACAGGATTCTCCCGCTGTTTCTGATCGCTTGCGTCTTTCACGCGGCCGCCCAAAAGGTAAACCCCACTACGGTAGAGGTAAAGCTATCCAACCAACGGCACCTGTTGTTGGACTTCTACGCCGACAACATCTTCCGGATGCTCTATGACAGCGCCGGTAACGGCTTCCGCGACCCGCAGGCGTCGCCCTCCGCGAAGATATTGGCAGACAATCCCCGTCAGCCGGTGACGCGCTTACAAATAACCGAAACGCCCCAAAACGCCAGCGTCAGCACCGGGAAAATAACGATCACCATCGACAAGGCCAGCTGCCACATCCTCGTGCTCGATGGCAACAAAGTCGCGGCGGAGATCACCGCGGCGCCCCAGCTCACGCAAAAACAAACGACGCTGACGCTAAAAGCCCACCCGGACGAATATTTCTACGGCGGCGGCGTACAAAACGGCCGTTTTTCGCACAAAGGAAAAGTCATTGCCATCGAAAACCAGAACAGCTGGACGGACGGCGGCGTGGCCTCCCCCACGCCCTTTTACTGGTCGACCCGTGGATATGGCGTCATGTGGTATACGTTCAAGAAGGGGAAATATGATCTCGGGGCCGCCCGGACAGACCTCGTCACGCTGTCCCATGAAACACCGTACCTGGATGTATTCTTTATGATCGATCAAAAGCCCGCGGCGCTGCTCGGCGATTTTTACCAGCTCACGGGTCATCCCATACTGCTGCCGAAGTTCGGATTCTACGAAGGCCACCTGAACGCGTACAACCGCGACTATTGGAAAGCGGACACCGCCGGGATACCGTTCGAAGACGGTCGGCGATATAAAGAAAGCCAGCGCGACAATGGCGGCGTCAAGGAATCGCTCAACGGCGAAAAGAACAACTACCCGTTTTCCGCGCGCGCGGTCATAGACCGGTACAGGGCTGCCGACATGCCGCTCGGGTGGATATTGCCCAACGACGGTTACGGCGCCGGGTACGGTCAAACCAGTACCCTGGACAGCAACATCCAAAACCTGAAGTCTTTTGGCGACTATGCGCGACAGAGCGGCGTGCAGATCGGGCTTTGGACGCAATCGAACCTGCACCCCATCGACAGCATCGGCGCCCTGTTACAACGCGACATCGAAAAGGAAGTCGGCGTGGCCGGCGTACGCGTGTTAAAAACGGACGTCGCGTGGGTCGGCGCGGGGTATTCCTTTGGGTTGAACGGCGTGGCCGACGTCGCGGGCGTCATGTCCCGGCTGGGCAGCGATGCGCGCCCCTTTATCATCACACTCGATGGCTGGGCGGGCACGCAACGGTACGCCGGCGTGTGGACGGGCGATCAGACGGGCGGTGTATGGGAGTACATCCGTTTTCATATCCCCACCTACCTGGGATCGGGACTGTCGGGACAACCGAACATCACGTCGGATATGGATGGCATCTTTGGGGGCAGGAACCCGGTCGTAAACGCCCGGGATTTCGAGTGGAAGGCCTTTACGCCGATGCAGCTGAATATGGACGGCTGGGGGGCGAACCCTAAGTACCCGCAGGCGCTGGGCGAGCCCACCACCTCCATCAACCGCACGTATCTGAAATTGAAATCGTCGCTGATTCCCTATACCTACAGCATCGCCCGGCAAGCGACCGATGGGCTCCCCATCATCCGGGCCATGTTCCTGGAATTTCCCGACGCCTTTACCTACGGACGGGGCACGCGGTACCAGTTTATGTACGGCCCCTGGTTCCTGGTGGCGCCCATATACAAGGCGACCCACCCGGACAGGGAAGGCAACGACATCAGGGACGGGATTTACCTCCCGGCGGGGACGTGGATCGACTATTTCACCGGCGACCGGTACGAAGGGAACCGCATCCTCAACAACTTCGACGCCCCCATCGGGAAGCTGCCGTTGTTTGTCAAAAGCGGCGCCATCATCCCGATGACCCATCCCAATAACCACGTGGGAGAGATCGACAAGGGCGCGCGTATCTATGACGTGTACCCGGCCGGTCAATCCTCGTTTACCGAATACGACGACGACGGGTTTACCGAAGCCTACAAAAAGGGGGAGGGGACCACGACCCTCATTACGTCATCGGTCGTTACAAACACAGCCACCATCACGGTGCACCCGACCAAAGGCCGTTTCAATGGGTTCGTGGACCACAAGACCACGGAGTTCCACGTGCACGTCAGCCAGGCGCCGACCGGGGTGTCGGTCCTTGTCGGCGGCAAGCCCCTACCGTTGCAACAGGCCCCCACCGAGGATGGCTTTAAAACCGGCAAGGATGTATACTTTTATGCCGGCCCGCGACCCCAAAATCGACAGCTGTGGGTAAAAGTCCACGCGACGGACATCACGTCCGACCCGGTAACCCTCACCGTAACCGGCTTCCGCTTTACCCCCGCGGATCACCTGCTAAAATCCACCGGTCCCCTGACCGCTCCGCGAACGGGCGCAACGGACGCCGGCCCCTACTCCCTGACGCCCAGC
>Ga0310811_10008705_pt1 | contig 13054 bp, 13 predicted proteins | sample YCmetagenome_FD_207642 | JGI IMG/M metagenome (GOLD analysis project Ga0310811, IMG submission 207642) | Soil microbial communities from experimental microcosm in Duke University, North Carolina, United States - YC | ecosystem: Engineered > Artificial ecosystem > Soil microcosm > Unclassified ...
AATTACAGCTTTTTTGGCAGGAATTACAAATACATGCTGAACCATTTTGTCCACTCGTCACAGGAATTTGTCCACTGGTCAAAAATCTTTTCCAAACGTGGTTTTTGAAGGTTCTTTTACATAAAAATCACAACAATGGAAACCTCACAACGACAAACTTACCTGGATTGGTTAAGGATAATATCCATACTGGGCGTATTATTTTTTCATTCGGCAATGCCTTATGTGGCCGAGGATGGCTGGCACATCAAGAACCACGAGACCAGCAACCTGCTGATGGAATCGAATCATTTTTTACACCTTTTTCGCATGCCGCTGCTCTTTTTCATTTCTGGTACTGTAAGCTTTTACATGATGCAGCGGCGCTCTACTTTAAGCTTCATCGGTTTGCGTTTCCGCAGGCTGTTCATACCGCTTTTGGTGGGCATATTCATTATAGTACCTCCGCAAATTTACATGGAACGGTTGGCCAATGGCTACAAAGGCAGCTTTTGGGACTGGTATCCAAGTGTATTTAATTTTGTGCCTTATCCTAAAGGCAGTTTTAGCTGGCATCACCTTTGGTTTATTGCTTATCTGTTTTTGTATGATCTGATCTTCGCACCGATGTTCGGCTGGATGATCTCACCAAAAAGTGATGAATTTAAAGAAAAACTAGCCGCGATGGCGAAAGGTAAATGGGTATACCTGTTAATGTTGCCGGGAATCGTATGGTTCGCCCTGCTAAGCGAAAAGCTACCCGAAACCAACGATCTGGCACACGATGGCTGTTATTTCGTTTATTGGTTATTGTTCCTGCTAGCTGGCTTTATCTGTATTTTACAGCCTAAGCTGATGGATAGCCTGGAACGAAATCGGCGCTTTGCCTTAAGCATCGGCTTTGTGAGCCTGATGATTTGGGAATGCATGCGCTGGAATAAAATAGAGCCTGGTTACTCCAACTGGCCATTCCATAGTGTTATTTTCGATTATCTGTTTGCCGCTTTGCGTCCGGCTATCGCCTGGGGATGGGTATTGGCGCTGGTAGGTTATGGTAAGCATTACCTGAATAAGAAACATGTTATATTGAATTACCTCAACCAGGCAGTATACCCGTTCTATATCCTTCATCAAACAGTGATGGTTTTGGTGGTTTATTACATCGTTCAAACACAAAATGAAAGTATCCTGTCTAAGTATATTTATACCGTGGGCATCACGTTCTTTGTAAGTGTGCTGATTTATCACCTTTTCATTCGTCCATATGCGTTAACCAGATTTTTGTTTGGGATGAAGCCGAAGGATAAGCCAAAGCCTGTAATAGAGCTGGAAGAGATAAAGCCAATTGTAGCTTTATCAGCGTGAATAAAAATGGGGTGTCACACTGAGGCACTCGAAGTGTAGTGCGTAGAGGCCCTATCCACCATGCTTCGAGTGCCTCAGCATGACACCCTTATTCTGATTTCAGTTTCTTAATTTAGACCAATGAATTTTTTCAGAAAATACATATTCCCGGCCCTGTATGGCTTGTTGGTGTATTTCACCATCAGGCTGCTGCACGATACGGATGTGCACCAACGCTCATGGGAAAGGCCGCTATTTATCAATGCTGTTGAATTGGCTTGCTCCATTATTGTAGGATATATTGCAATCCATCTTTTTGAGAGGCTATTTAAATATTATGATAAGCGTTGGCCTGTTCAGTTATGTTACCAGGGTGTGGCAAGGGAACTGGCAATACTGGTAGGGGCTAATCTTGTATTGGTTAATGTGGTTTTTGTGCCGATGGATATGGCACTGCATACTGATTGGAAACCCTGGTATATATCAGGTGCCGACGTGGCTGATATCAACATGATCCCGACACTATACGCCATTGTTTATTACGGTATTGTGCGCAGCAGCACCTGGCTAAAGGCTTATGTAGATAATAAAGTCCAATTGGAAAAAGTCACCAATGAGCATCTGGAAACTGAACTGAAATTTTTGAAAGCGCAATATCATCCGCATTTTTTGTTTAATGCGCTGAATACGATCTATTTCCAAATGGATGAGGATACTGAAGGCGCTAAAAGAAGTATTGAGAAATTTTCGGAACTACTGCGCTATCAATTGTATGACCAACAGCAACAGGTACCAGTGATGCAGGAGATAGAATACCTGCAAAGCTTTATCGAACTGCAAAAGATACGCAGCACGGATAAATTAAAACTGAAAGTGGATTTTGATAAAAATCTGAACGGTCAGTTAGTTTATCCTTTATTGTTTTTACCCTTGGTGGAGAACGCCTTTAAGTTTGTTGGCGGAGATTACGAGATGTGTGTGGAAGCAAAAGTGATAGATGGCAGGATTGATTTTAAGGTTGAGAACTCTGTACCTCAATTGAAACAGGTTGAGAAAAAAGTGGGTGGCATTGGCTTGGAGAACTTAAAGCGCAGGCTCGATCTGCTTTATCCGGGTAAACATTCACTATTATTAGAAGACAGCGGCGATCATTTTAAGGCTGAATTGAAATTGGAGTATGAGCGATAAGATCAGTTGTATAATTACCGATGATGAGCCTTTTGCGCGTAAAGGTCTGCAGGGATATATAGAGAAGATTGATTTCCTAGATCTGAAAGGCTCATGCGAAGACGCCTTGCAACTGAGCAATATGCTGCAGCAACAGCCTGTCGATTTGTTATTCCTCGATATCCAGATGCCGCATATTAACGGGGTGGAATTTTTGAGAGCATTACGCAATCCGCCTAAAGTAATTTTTACCACTGCTTTTGAGCATTACGCCATTCAGGGATTTGAGCTGGACGTAATGGACTACCTGCTGAAACCGATATCTTACGATCGTTTCCTGAAAGCCGCCTGGAAAGCCAGAGATTATTTTGCGATCAGAGAACAACCGACTAACAACGTTCCTTACCTGTTTGTAAAATCGAATGGCCGGTTAGAAAAAATTATCTTTAACGATATTCTATTTATTGAAGGGATGGAGAATTATGTAGCCATCTACCTTGAAAACAAAAAGATCATCACGCACTGCACAATGAAGTCGCTACAGGAGAAACTGCCGGCGAAGCAGTTCATACAAACCCATCGGTCGTATGTAGTGGCTGTGGATAAGATCAGCTCCATTGAGGGGAATACGTTGCATGTGCAAAGCTACCAAGTGCCGGTGAGTAAATATCTCCGTGAGGAAGTGTTGGGGCAGATTATAAAATAATAGTATTTCAAATTTGAAATAAAATGCTTATCTTTGGCGTTAGTAACGCTATTCGATACTATGATAATTTCATTCGGATCAAAAGACACAGAAAAAATTTGGAATGGTATAAGAGTAGCTAAGTTGCCGATGGAAATACAGATGATAGGACGAAGGAAACTTAGGATGATACACAATTCGCAGAATATTCAAGATCTTACAATTCCTCCTTCAAATAAACTTGAAAAGAAAAAAGGTGATTTAAAAGATTACTATAGCATTAGGATTAATGATCAATGGCGCATCATTTTTAAATGGGAGGGTGGTAATGCCAGCGACGTTGAAATAATAGATTATCATTAACAAAATCAAAATGGAAAGATTACCCAACATTCATCCCGGAGAAATATTGCAGGAAGAATTTCTGATTCCGCTTAATATAACTCCATATCGTCTTGCAAAAGAGACCAGAATACCTCAAACCCGGATTTCTGAAATAATAAAAGGCAACCGCAGAGTTACAGCGGATACCGCTTTAAGATTTAGTCAGTTTTTTGGCAATACCGCAAAATTCTGGCTTGGGCTACAGGATGATTTTGATATCGAAAATGAAATGATCGAAAAGCAAGGCGAGTTTGAACATATCAAACGTTTTGTTGCAGCATAAATAATCAATGATCAGTATTTAAATATTGAATCTCTTGCACACCCTTTGTGGTTTGCCCCTTCACATTATGTGAGTCCAATCCCTTCACATCATCCATCACAAAAGCCGGACGAGTATCTTCATTCAAATAGCTTACTTCAACATCTCTTAATTTCAACCCATCCACATGGCGGATGTAAAAGCCATAAGCCGCAGTTGTGCCGAACATAGATGGCTCGGGATAATTCTTTTCAAGTTCAGGTACTTTCGCCGCGTCCTGCGCTTTGCCGCCGCCTTTGAAATATATGCGGATATTGTTCAGATCGAGGTCTTTGATGGGATGGCCAGGTATGCCCGTGATAATGCAAGCCTGTTCAGCATCACCGTTATAAATCCGCACATTGTTGATGGATACCCGGCGGATCTCGCCAACCGGTGTTCCTTCCGGCCCGCGCATGCGGGCACCGAGGCGTAAAAAGATTGGTGCGTTTACAATGTCTCGCATGGTGATATTGCTGATCTCTACATCTTCCAGTAAAGCTCCGTCCACTGCTTCTAATGCTAATCCCCGGCAGTAATCAAACACACAATTGGTGATGGTGATATTCTTAAATCCTCCATTTGATTCAGTACCGAATTTAATACGCCCGGTTGGGTGTAAACCATAATGCGGATTCTCAGTACGTTTATAAGTGCCGTCAAGGAAGGTGCCTTCATCATAACCACTTACCTGGCAATTGGTAATGGTTACATTTTCGGTGGCCCATGCGAAACCCAATGCGTAAGTGCTTTTCAAACAGATACCATCATCGTAGGGTGAGTTGACACTACAATTGGAAACGCGTACATTTCTACAACAATCAATATCCATTCCGTCGCGGTTGGTGTCCATTTTTAAATTGTCGATGGTCAGATTATCGACGCCTGTAGCCAGGATAGCAAACCAGCCTGCATGCAGAAAAGTAACATCGCGGATGATAACGTTCCTGCATTTATATAAGGTCAGCGCCTTATTGGCCACTTTACTATCCTTCTTATAATCATTGATCAATCCTTTGCCCCAGATCATACCAAGTCCGAGGATAGAAACATTCTGCACATTTTCGCCCCAGATCAGCGAATTATGGAAATGGCTGTGCCCGTAATCCTGGTAGGTTGTATTTACAGTTTCTTCTGCCTGGTCGTAAACTTCACCCGGATTTTCGCTGGTAGCAATGATAGTCGCACCCTGGTCAAGATATAGGGTTATATAGCTTTTCAAACGGATTGACCCGGATAGGTAATTTCCGGCAGGTAAATAGACTGTTCCGCCACCTGCACTGGCGGCCGTTTCTATTGCTTTGTTAATTGCCTTTGAGTCGAGGTTAGTGCCGTCGCCTTTGGCTCCGAACGTTTTTATATTGTAAATTCCATTGTGCTGCATCTGCTGACTGAAAACACTTGTGCAAATGACAGTTATTAATAAAGTCAATATGAGGGTAGGCTTACGGTTCATAACAGGTTTTATTGGATTAAAGTGTTGGATTTATGGGCTTGCTAACGAAGATAGGTTTAATCTTTATCTTTTGGAAGTTTTTACACCGGCAGTTTCCCAGGCTGTGGTAATAATATCCTACAACATATCCAACCGCACTTTTGGGAGTTCGACATAGGTAGCGCCTTTTAATCCCCACTTATTGGGAATGGGATAAAACACAGTAGGGTCAAATGAATGAAATACGGATTGATCAATTGGTGAAAGTATCACTGTCATGCGGTTATCACCGGGCCATAATGTTACAAATGTTCGTTTGTTTTTAACCTTAAATGCCGGACGGCCCACATGCACATACTCTTCTACATCGGGTAGTGACAATGCAATCTGCCGGGCAGTTTCAATATCAGCCATTGTACTCGCTTTCAATTCATAAATATATAACTCTGTTTGCAGGTGCACCAAAATGTCTCGACATTTACTGTGATCTTTTAAATCCGACCTATGTCTGAAAACCCAAACGGATACGTAACTTCCAGCCTGAAAGACGGCATTTCCACCATCACTTTTTATCACCCTGCGCAGAATTCTTTGCCTGCTGATCTTTTAAAGCAATTGTGCAATGAAATAGAAAATGCCGGAAAAGATCCGGAGACAAGAGTGATCGTATTAAAAAGTGAGGGCGACCGCACCTTTTGTGCCGGGGCCAGCTTTGCCGAACTGGTTCAGATAAAGAATAAAGAAGCAGGCGCTGAGTTTTTCTCAGGTTTTGCAAGAGTGATAAACGCTTGTCGCAAGTCACCAAAGATTATTATTGCAAGGGTACAAGGTAAATCTGTAGGCGGTGGCGTAGGACTTGCAGCAGCGGCTGATTATTGCCTGGCAACTGAAGCTGCGTTCATCAAACTAAGTGAACTGGCAATAGGTATTGGTCCGTATGTGATTTCGCCAGCGGTTATTCGCAAAGTAGGTTTGTCTGCATTTTCTCAGCTTACTATCCGTGCAACGGATTTTCAAACCGCCGCCTGGGCAAAAGAAAAAGGGCTATACAACGATGTTTATCCGGATATCAATACCATGGATGCTCAGCTGGATGCTTTGACCCGGAAACTAGCTTCCTATCATCCGGAAGCTTTGCATGGCTTAAAACAAATTCTGTGGGAAGGCACTGAAAACTGGGACGAATTACTTAAAGAACGTGCTGCCATAAGCGGGGAACTCGTGTTATCAGAATTTACACAACAAACGTTAAAAAGCTTTCTTGACGGCAAGAGGGCAATTTGATTTATGCTTACTTGTCTAACTAAATATTTTTTAATTGTAGCTTTTCTTATAAATTTATTAAAAAATTATCCCATAGTTAACTAAAAATTGAACCCCGCAATTTGTTTCTAACGTATAAAGGTTTTAGGTCTGTTTATGACTATCCTGCAAAAGAATAGAACGATTACGGTAATCAGCTGCATTGCTATAGCAACGGGTATTGTTGTTATGTGTGGATGGTTATTGAATATACCCATTCTTAAGCAGATCATCCCCGGCTTTGTAAATATGGTGTTTAACAGCGCCCTGGTATTTGTTTTGTTTGCAGGCGCATTGTTATCGACACAGTATCCCGGATCAAAATATCAAAAGTCAGTATTTCTGTTTCTCTCATCCGCCGGTACCTTGGTAGGACTGGTTACTTTATTGCAATTTGCATTCAGCTTCAATTCTGGTCTGGACGAATTATTTATAAAAGATCATGAAAAAGTAACGGCCACACACTTGTTCCCTGGACGAATGGCCTTTAATTCTGCCGTTTCTTTTACCATTTTTGGATTTGGTCTTATCGTGCTTTCCGTTAAAAAACGTGCATTTGACCTGTTCGCTCAGTGGGCCTTTCATCTGGTTACTATCATTTCGGTTATTGCGCTGATCGGTTACCTGTATGGGGTTTCATTATTCGATACACTGCTGTATGTGAGCTCAATGGCTGCCCATACCGCGATACTTTTTTTTATATTATCCATAGCAGCGTCGTTACTGAATCCTCAAATCGGTATCACATCGTTGTTTACCGGTAAGCTTATTGGTAACCAAATGGCCAAGCGGTTATTTACGCTGATGTTCGTTATGGTGATTATCTTCGGCTCACTCAGGGTACAAACAGAACACTATAAATTATTCCCGATAGAGATTGGTGTCTCCTTACTCGCAGTGTGCTTTTTACTGATGAGCCTGGCTATAATATGGAATACAGCGTTATGGCTGAACAGGGTGGATGCGGATAGGTCAAAAGCGGAGGCCGAAGTAATACAAATGAATGCGGAACTGGAGAAAAGGGTAGAAGAGCGTTCGGCTGAATATCAAAAAAGTGAAGAAAAATATCGCTCGTTAATTGAACATGCTTCAGATGCTATTTATGTGTTGGATGTAAACGGATATTTTACCGATGTAAATGCCAGCATGTGTAAAATGATGGGATATACGCGTGATGAATTATTGAAATTGAATGTAGAAGCAATTGTTGATCCTGAAGAGCTGAAGATCGACCCGCTGCCCAAGAGTATGAAGGGTGCAGAATATTCGGAATTCCGCGAGCGGTGCTTTATGCGCAAAAGTGGAGAGATTTTTCCTGTTGAGATCAACGTGAAACGGTTTATGGACGACCGCGTATTGGTAATGGCACGAGACATTACTTATCGCAAAAAAATGGAAACCGAGCTGCGCGATGCCGAATTAAAGTTCAGGACAGTGGCTGAGAAGTCAATAGTGGGGGTATATATCGTTCAGAACGGGAAATTTGTATTTGTAAACCCACGCTTTGCTGAGATTTTTGGGTACCAGCCCGATGAAATTATTAATACAATGCCTGTTGACGGCATTATCCATGATAGTTATAAGCATGTCACTATAGAGAATGTTCGCAAAAGAATTGACGGTGAGGTAGAGAGTGTTCACTACGAGGCAATTGGATTAAAGAAAGATGGCTCGGCTAATTGGGTAGAGTTTTTTGGCAGCAGGGCAATTATAGGCGGTCTTCCAACTATTATTGGTTCTATGGTTGATATTACCAAACGCAAGGCCGCGGAAGAGGAATTAAGATCATCGGAAAGACAATATAAACTGTTATTTGAAAGCAATCCATTGCCATTGTGGATGGTGGATAAAGAGACAATGCGTGTTATAGCAGCCAATGATGCAGCTGCTGAATTATATGGATATGCAAAGGACGAGCTATTGGATATGTCGATTACGGCTTTCAGAATACCTGAAGACCGGCATTTCCAGATGCGGGAATGGAGAGAGGACATGACCAGCGTTTCCGAAAGGAATGTTTTACGCCATGTAAAAAAAGATGGAACAGTAATGTTTGTCCAGGTTGTGGCAAACGATATCATATTCGAAGGCCGGCCCGTAAGACTTTCGCTTACCCATGATATAACAGAAAGGTTAAAAGCAGAAGATGCTTTACGGAAATCGGAAGCTAATTTGCAAACTATATTGACGACCACTGATACGGCTTACGCTTCTTTTGATACAGACTTTAAACTGCTTGCTTTTAATCCTACTGCTTTTGATTTTATCAGCGGACAGTATCATCATACACCGAAAGAGGGTGATTATCTGGGCAATTTTATACCGTCATATCGTTGGCCAAAACTAATGGATATGGCAAGCCAGGTATTGACAGGGGATCATTTTCATTATGAGATCGACTATCCGCAGGATGACGGATCAATACAATGGTATGATGTGAAGCTTTCGCCACTAACTGACGGCGGCGATAAGATACTAGGGATGCTGGTAGCATTATACAATATCACTGAAAGGAAAAATGCAGAATATGACCTGCAAACCGCCTATGTACGTATACAGGATCACGTAGATAGTATAAAAGGAATGGCCTGGAAACAATCGCACCTGATACGCAGTCCGCTGGCTAATCTGAAGGCCTTATCTGAAATGTTGCAGGGGCAACCGATGGATACAGAATTATTAAAGCATTTCCAAACCGAGCTTAACCGCCTCGACGATATCATTCACGAAATGGCCCGCGAAGCAGCAGGCCACGATATCGAAAATTAATTTAATTTTATTGCAGGGTGTTTTTACGGTATTAAAATGGGTGTAAAAACGGATATAAAGTATTCATTATTTGAGAAATTTAGTGGATAATTAATTCAATCATTCACATTTAAACCCTAACTAAAATGGAACCTTCAATTAAAAATGAAAATGCCACGTCTGCAGGCTCTGACCAACAAGATTTGTTTACAAAGGCGCAGGTGCAAAGTTTGTCTGATCATATGTTTAACTTATTGCAGGTGTCTGAAAACGGTGCGATTAGAAAAATGAATAGTTCAAACCCCAGCGATCCAACTAAAAATGATACCCGCAGAGCTTATTTTTCCAAAGCTAAATTAGATGCATTTTTCGATGCCAATCCGGGCAGCGATGGTTTGTATATTTATTTTGGCGCCTATAATTCAGCCATTCTTCCTTCTGGGAAAAAGAACTTTGAGAACAAATTGACTGCTATGATGGTGACGGCCAAAGGAACGGCCCTAAATTTGACCGACACAACTAGTGCCGCCGGAACAGCAATGGCTTTAGGCCCGCAGAAAACCTGCCCGCCAGACATTTGCCCATAAAACTAAACCGTAATGTTAGTATTTTCTTATTATGTTTTTTTTCAAATAGCAGCACTTTTGGTAGCATTATACCAATACCCTAAAATAAAAGGGACACAGTATAAATATTTTGTTCCCTACCTTTTATTTATAGTTATTTATGAGATAGGAAATCTCAAAGATTGGTTCGTTATTGATCATAAAAATTTATGGATAACGAATATCGCGATGACTATTTCTTTCTTGTTTTACAGCTTTTTTCTGCTAAGCATCATAAGAACAATCACCCTTAAGAAATGGATAAAGAGAGCTGTATTTTTATCCATTTTATGTTTCTTAACCGACGTGATCTTTATACAAGGTTTCTGGCATTTGGATACTATTGCGATCTTGCTGCAACTAGGTATTTTAATTATGATAACCTGTTTTTACTTTTATGAATTATTGAATTACACCGAAGAAACATTGTCAATTATAAGGCTTCCGGCGTTTTGGTTAAATACCGGACTGCTTTTTTATTGCCTGGTAAGTTTTTTGTCATTCTCTGCCTTTGCTTACATGGCTTATACGGGCAACTATGAATATCATTTGCTATATGATATAACTGCTAATATTGCGAATATTATCTTTTACTCTTTTTTAATGATAACATTCATATGCTTCAGCAGGATCACGCGTTGATACTTTTGATAATTGGGGGGACAATAATTCTGTTATTATTGGGCATTTTTATCATCGGTTTTCTGTTCTTTTATCAAAGAAAGCACAATAAACACCTGACCGAAAAACAGATATTACAGTCGCATTTTCAACAAACACTTCTTCAAACTCAACTGGAAATACGTGAGCAAACTATGCAGAGTATCGGCGCTGATCTGCATGATAATATAGGGCAATTATTAAGCTTAACCTCGCTCACACTTAATTCGGTAAAACTGAGTGATGCCGAAAAGGCGAAGCAAAAAATTGATTCAGCGCTCGAATTAACGGTGCGCTCTATAAAAGAAATGCGTTTGCTTGGTAAATTGCTGCAGGGTGAGCAATTGATTAGTCTTGGATTAGGTGAAGCGATCCGTCAGGAGATTGCCTGGATAGAAAAATCGGGACAATTTATTGTAAATTATAATATTGAAGATGGGCAGTTGCCGCAACCTAACCCTGACAAGGACCTCATTCTTTTTCGTATGCTCCAGGAGATACTTAATAATATTATCAAGCACTCAAAAGCAACCGAGATTAATATTAAATTGTTAAATAGTGAGGGAGGAGTAGGATTAAAAGTGATTGATAATGGGATGGGTTTTGATATAAATCATCTGCTTGAAGAACAAAAAGGAATGGGGCTGATGAATATTCAAAAACGTGCTGAGCTGGTAGGGGGAGAAGTATTCATCCAATCACAACTTCGGGAAGGTACCTTTATTGATATATTTATTCCTTATCCTTAGTAAAATGGCAGCAGAAAAAATACTTATTGCAATTGTAGATGATCACACGCTGTTCAGAAACGGTGTGGCAGGATTAATGAGCGAGTTTGATGAGCTTGAAGTAGTTTTTGAAGCCGAGAACGGTCAGCAGATGCAATATGCCTTATCCAGGCATCAATTGCCCGATGTCGTATTGATGGACATTAATATGCCGGTAATGGATGGGTATGAAACAACAGCATGGCTCAAAAAAAATTATCCGCAGATAAAAGTGTTAGCGCTCAGTATGTTTGAGGATGATAAGGCTGTAATAAAAATGATAAAGAACGGCGCGAGTGGTTATGTGTTAAAGGAGTCTAAACCGGCAGAATTGCTGGATGCCATAAAGACCATACACACCAAGGGGATTTACATTAATGAATTGGTTTCAGGCAAACTAATCCGATCGCTGAATACTGAAGAAAATGGTCTGGAGTTTACCAAAAAAGAGTTGGAGTTTCTGCACCTTTGCTGCTCGGAACTGACCTATAAAGAAATAGCAGATAAAATGTTTGTAAGTCCACGCACTGTTGATAATTACCGCGAGGCACTGTTCCTGAAATTAAACCTCAAATCAAGAACTGGCCTGGTGCTTTATGCCATACAGAACCAGATATTTACCTTTTAAAGATTCAGTTTAAAATCCTTTAATCCCAGAAATTTGACATAACGTTTTGCAGCCGTCGCGATAGCTGTTTGATTTACTTTGCTTAGATGTGCAAAAGGGATTAATTCAATATTAACTTTTGTTTTTCCGATAGCCCGTTTCCAGATACCGATGATTTTCCCGTTTGCGACTATCGTATGATTAAAGATCGTCCCGCGGGGATCAGCTTTATTTAAGTCAGCAACGGCAATCGTAGCGCTTCTGTCTTTATAACTTACAATGTATTCATCATAGTTTGGCAGCAAAAAAGCACCGGCTGATTTTGTTTTTGAAATGTTCTCTTGCTCAGTAAACCAATAGGTATTTCCATTCACTTCTACACTATTTAGTTTGTGCTTTACAGCTTCCAGTCCGGTTTTAGCATCAGCTACGGTCAATCCGCTCCACCAAACATAGTCCTGTAGTGTGGCGGGACCATGCGATGTAAAATAACGCTCTGCTAACGTAACAATGGCTTCTTGTCGGTCGAATGGTTTGGTTGCAGGTACACGTTCATCCAACAACGCATAAGTGAACTGCTTGCCCTGTCTGCCACCGCTGCAAACCAGGCCAATGAGCTCCATCTGCATCATGATATGGATGAAACGCTGTTCATTTGTCGCAATTCCTGCTTGCTCTAATGCTTCAGCAATTTCATCACGCGTTAGTTGCTTGCCGCCTTCCAATGCTTGTAGAATAGCGTTTTCGCTTCTGTAGAAAACAATCTGGTCCAGTTTGTGCTGCCGGTGTTGTGTGCCGGCGATGGTCATTACCCTGGGTGCTGTTAGCTGAATCATCCAGCGGATATCTTTAGGATGAACAAAATGCCATGTTGGGCGCATCACATGTGTGCGGATTATATCACCATTGGTAAAAGCTTCTTCAATGGTTTTGTCTGTTGCATCTTTGAGCCGTTGGGCAATTGCCCATTTGCCTCCTGTGTAATCCTGTGATTGCATTGCACCCATGTAATACACGAGGTCTGCTGGTTGAGTAAATTGAGGAGCGGCAAGGTGCTGATTTTGCAAACG
>Ga0310811_10008707_pt1 | contig 13054 bp, 5 predicted proteins | sample YCmetagenome_FD_207642 | JGI IMG/M metagenome (GOLD analysis project Ga0310811, IMG submission 207642) | Soil microbial communities from experimental microcosm in Duke University, North Carolina, United States - YC | ecosystem: Engineered > Artificial ecosystem > Soil microcosm > Unclassified ...
CTATGAATGGAATTATTACTCAGGCTGTTGTTGTCAGTGGCATCATATTGACATGTAGTAAAAATATTTTTTTTATAATCAAAGATGCTGATACCTCCATTCTCGGTACCAATCCAAAGCTTGCCATCATTACCTTCGGCAAAGGAGAGGATATCATTGTGTGCTATGCTATTCGGGTTAGTTGGGTCATGCTGAAAATTGATAAAAGAATTTTTCTTTCGGTTGAACAAAGCAATACCACCTCCTTGTGTACCTATCCAGATGTTTCCCTTGCTGTCTTTAAAAACAGCCTTGATCCAATTTACACTAATACTGTTGGAATTATTGGCTTCATGATGGTAGATAACAAAGTGTTGTGTTTGAGAATTAAACCGGCTCAGTCCTTCTTGTGTAGCTATCCATAAGTCACCCTCATCATCCTCCGTCATTCGATAAATAAAATTGTGACTCAAACTAGTAATGGCATTCTCAGCGTAATAGTAAAGCTTAGAAGTATTCTTAGCTGGATTGAATAAGAAAAGCCCTTTTGTTGTGCAAAGCCATATCCGATTCTTGCTATCCTGAAAAATATCCCGTACCGATACTATGGCATTACCAGGCTTATGGTGAGTGAATGTTTCTTTCTCACGATCAAATAAGTCCAGTCCATTATCAGTAGCTACCCATAAGTTACCAGCCTTGTCTTCAAATACATCACGTACCATGTTATGGCTTATGCTTGTAATTTTTTCCGGATCGTGCTTGTACGCGGTGAAACGATAACCATCATACTTGTTGAGACCTTCACCGGTGGCAAACCACATAAAACCTTTGTGATCTTTCAAGGATGCGTTCACCAATCCATGAGAAAGTCCTTCGTTAGTAGTTAATCGTTTAAATTTCAGATGTTGATTTTGAGAGTGTGCAAGCATGAATTCACTCAATAGCAATACTATTAATAGATATAGCCGAACATTCTTAAAGAATTTATCTTTAGTCAAAAGCATTGCTTATTCAGATTACACTTAAAATTGACATCACAAAATTGTACCTATTGACAACGGAATTTGTCAGGGTAATCCTGATTTAATAAAATCAGGAAAATAGAAGATGTGCCTGGTAAGCACGCAATAGTTTAAAACCATGTGCCAAACCAATCGTGTGAAAGTATGGAGACACGTGATTATGTAAAGTTTTATGCCAGAATGCTATTGGCAGAATTCCGTCTTGGATGTCGTAAATAAGACCATTTCTCCCATGAAATTCTGGCTTTAGGATGGTTAGTTTTTAAAGTAGGCAACGAGATTTTGAAAGTAGTGCCTTTGTCAGATTCAGAATTTACAAGGATGGTGCCATGAAGTTTCTGTATTGTCTCCCTTACAATGTAGAGTCCTAAACCAGAGCCCTGGCTTGTGGAATGGGCACGATAGAACATATCAAAAATGTTATCAATATGTTCTGCAGGAATTCCTATGCCATTATCAGCAACAGAAATATCACAGTGAGATTTTTGTGCGGAAATGGAAATTTCTACAACTGGTTCAGCAGCGTTTGGATTCCGATATTTAATTGAATTTGAAATAAGATTGCTCATGATGATTTTTATTCTCCTTGAATCAGAATAGAAGGCATGAGATGCATTGATAATCACATTCCATTTTATTTCATTAAACCCTATCATGAACTGATGCGTCTTAACGCTCTCGTCTATCAGACTATGAAAATCTATTTGTTCAATGATTTTCTTGGCACGTGAGTTACTTGAGAAATCAATGATGTCACGAATTAATTTATCGAGAAGTTTAACGCAGTCTTCTATTTTTACAATGTAACTATGAGCAAGCCCTGGATCTTCTCTCCTGGCAAGAGCAATAAGACCCATCATGGATGACAGGGGAGAACGAAGATCGTGTGAAGCGCTGTAAACAAAGCGATCAAGCTCACCATTAACTTTTCGCAGTTCAAAATTTGCATTTTCAATAAACCTCACTCTCCATTTGTAAATGAGAAAGAGTATCAATGCTCCCAGTAGTATCATCAGCACCATGAACCACCATGTCTGGTAAGCGTAAGGAGAAACTGTAAAGGTTATAGAGGCCGGTATTTTTGTCCAGCTGTTTCCGTTTATTGAAGCAATAACTTGAAAGGTATATGTTCCAGGATCAAGATTGGTATATTCTATCTGGTGATTTGCTCCGGCACTTACCCAGAAACGATCTACTTTATCAAGTTTGTATTTGTATTGAATATGTGCGTGCGCTGCTACTTCCGGTGTTGTAAAATTTAAAGTATAACGACTATTTCCCGGCTTAATGATGATTTTCGAATCAGGTGAAAAAGTTATTTTATCTGTCTTCAGAGATTTGATATAAACAGGCGGTATACTTTCATCAACTATTATTCTGTCGGGATTTATGACGGTGATCCCGTTCGGAGCAGGAATCCAGATACCTTCTGAGGTAAGAAGAGACTTTGTTGCTGATATTTCTTTACTGAGAATACCATCATCAACTTCAAATAATTTTACATCTACAGACGATGTTTTACCTGCCATGTATTGCAGCACATGAGATCTCTGCATACTAATAACACCAGCGTTGCTCGTTACCCAGATGTTTCCCTTTTTGTCTTCAATCCAATCATAGAACGATGCGCCAGGTAACGGAGTCTTTAATTGAATATCTTTAAAAGCTTTACCGTCAAAATTGTACAACCCAAAATTTGTGGTAAGCCAAAGCTGCTTCCGCTGATCTTTATGGATGTTGTAAATCAAAACATCTTTATCATTGGACATTATATGCCAGGTTTCAATTTTTCCTTCATTATTTAAAATACTCAGGCCACCTCCATTTGTACCAATGTAGAGTGTGCCATTATCATCAGTAATGATTGATTTTATGAAATTTGAATGAAGCCCATTGATTGTATTATACACATCAGTGCATTGACCGTTTTGAAATTTTACCAGACCTTTTGATTGAGTAGCAAACCACATAGCGCCGGATGAATCTTCTATAATTCTGGAGATGTCATTAGATGGTAGTCCGTCTGCAGTTGTTAGCCAAGCCTCTTTTCCATCAGGTGAAATTTTTAAAATTCCATGTCGAGTACCAATCCAGATGTTGCTTTTGCTATCTGTTACGATATCGTTAATGATGGTGCCTTTAAGATTTTTTTTGATAGGTAGTTGCTTAAATTCTCCATTCTCCTGTTTTATCAACTCTCCATTTTCAGATGCTATGATAATGGATTGCTCTGGCCCATACCCAATTCTGGAAACAGTCTTTAGGGGAAGGTTTTGTACTGATCGATAATTGGTGATGCCACGGTCTATGATTTGTATCAATCCATTTCTTGTAGTGCTGAGCCAGTAGTTACCTTCTTCATCTATTGAGACATCGGTGATCTGAGAGTAAGGGAAATCATTTTCATCGCTGGTTGTTTCAATTTTATTTTCAGGCAAGAAAATTCTTGTCAGTCCGATGTCAGTTCCTATCCATGCTCGTTGTTGTGGATCAATCGTAATGCAATTGATCTGAATATCGTCCATAGAAGCAAAGGATGTAACATTGTTATTCGAGATAACATTTAATCCACTGGAGGTTCCAACAAGTATATCACCATGAGGAGTTACTGCCAGCGCATTAACAAAGTTGCTTTTCAATCCATCTGAAGTGGTGAATTGCTGTAGTGACTTTCCATCATATTTTATAAGTCCATTACCGTCAGTAGCAACCCAGATGTTATTCTTTTTGTCATTAACAATATCGAGAATGGTAAAGTCTTGCATTAAAGAGTCACCAACGGACTGCACGATGTCATTTTTAACAAGATATAATCCTTCGTTTGTTGTTCCGACCCACACAGTGTTTTCATTTACGATTAACAGGCAGTGAACAGATTGAAGTTTTTTATTGGCAATTGAGGGAAACGACTTAAAGGTATTGTCCTTAAATTGAATTATTCCATTAGACTGAGATGTAAACCAAAGTGTGCCCTGGGCATCTTCATAGGATTTTTCAAATGCACCTGTTTTTAAAATGGGAGTATTATTTTGATTAAAGACATCTACATCATTACCATCAAACCGCATAAGGCCATGGTAAGATGTAATCCACAAAAAACCTGATTTTGTCTGAACGGAAGAAGTAATCTCGTTTGAAATCAACCCGTTTTTACTTGACCATTGTTTTGTAAAAAGAGTGGGGATTGGTGGGTCGGGTGATTGTGCGAAACAGTTGTTGAAAGATGTTACAATGCTTATTACCAGGGCAAGATGTTTCGCTGACTGCAGGAAATTTGCAATCCTATTAATTAGATTTTTCATAGCATATTGAAAACCAGTTCAGTTATACAATCCACACATGAAACATCCCGCGCTTGAAAATAGGGTAGAATCTACATATGAGCAAAGGTGAATCGCCAAACCGGTTGAATTAAAAGTTTAGTTATATATTATAATCTACGTATTTAGTTTTAAACTCATTTGAAACTTAACTTTAGTTAGGGTATTTGTATCCGTTATAAGGAAATTTAATAGCTCCTGAACTGGCTGCCCAGGAGCTATATTTTTTATTAATCAGGCTCTGTCAATAAGATTTGCTCTTGCCCGAATTGGTTGGCAACACGAAAGGTAAGAGGGCCTTCAGATCCTTTGATATAATAAATTTTACCAAAATCGCCCACTATCCGTTCAGTTCCATTGTAAATTAACCGATCGCTATTATGATCATAGATCTCGATAAATACTTCGCCATCGCCTTGGTATGGTATAGCAACCAGATATTTGTCGGGAGTGCTTAACTCTGATATGCGAGCTGTCCATTGTCTTTTTTCCCTATAGCATAATTTTTCATGGTGCTCACCATTTTGATCTATGACACAAAGCTTATAATTTCCTTTGGGTAGGTTTGAGAAATTATATGGGCGCATAAAATTTTGACCTATTATATTTTCTGCAAATATTTCCTGTCCATCGTCGGATGAGATAGTTAAACGAACAGTTGATCGTGTTGGTCCATTATAGATTACCTTAAAAATCTCTCCATTATTTACTATAGAGATTTTACTCTCGGGATTCGCCCATGATGCCTTATAACTCATTGTTATTAGCATCAGAAAAACTAAAATCATTTTTTTCATAGTTTAATTATTTTGGTTTGTTTGAACTAACTATGCTTTAAGTAACGGGGACACGATAGGGATGTTGTTTGATAACGAGTTACTCATAGTGCTGAGAACCGTCCTATCGTATACTAAAGTAAAATGTAATGGTATGGTAACTTTTATGATTTTATAAATAGAAAAGCACCTGCGGATGCAAGTGCTTTCTGGGTAGTTTGTATCAAAAAATGCTATAAGAGTGATTTATTCCCTTATTCTTTTTTGATTTTTCCATCTTTATCAAATTTGACAACTTGTGTTGTGTCATCCTTCTTCAATTCAACCTCATATTCATTAGTCTTAGTTTTGTAGACATTAACAATCGACCAACCTTTGAAGTCCTTTCCATCTAGTGTCTGACGTGCGGCAACTGGTAATTCTTCCTTTGTGATTTTTATTTTTTCATCCTGATTATTCAGTATGAATGAAGATTGGATGGTTTCATTTTGATCATTGGCTTTTTCAATGAATTGTATTGAGCTCAATGAGGTGATAGAAAAAATTAACATTACGATTTTCATAAGCTTAAAAATTTAGTTGATAATAAATTTTGAATGAATCTTTTTTATAAAGAAAGATTCCATGCTTATAACGCTATAGAATCAAAATGTTGTGCCTCAATATTGATATGTAATTATTATGATGACAGAAAACGTTGAATGTAATCTGAATGTAATTCTGGTGTAATAGTATTGTAATAACACAAATAAAGGATCTGATTCTGATAGATTATAGCTTTGTTATCGTGAGTAAAGATTTTTTATGTTCACTAAAAAGTAAAAATATGCAACAGAAAATTACATCATTCAGAAGGACTATCATCGTATTTGCATTAGCGATGCTTAGCATCACGACGTACGCGCAAATAATATGTGTTCCTCCTGTTCTGTCAGTTCAGCCTACCGACAATACTATCTGTGTTGGAGGAGTTTCTACATTTGTAGTTGTAGCCGTTGGCCTTAATCTTAATTATCAATGGCAAGTTGATGAAGGTTCTGGATATCATAATTGTTCAAATGGAAGCACGTATAGCGGATCTACCAGCGCAACACTAAATGTTACGGCATCCGCAAGCCTGAATGCTAACCGCTATCGTTGCGTTGTTAACAATTCATGTGGATCATTAATCAGCAATTCATGCTTGTTAACGATTCCTTCAATAACAGCTTCAGCATCATCAACCAGTATATGCTCCGGAGCGTCAACGACTCTGACGGCAAGTGGTGGCCTCTCATATCATTGGAGTACCGGAGCAACATCTTCCAGTATTGTTGTAAGCCCAGCAACTACTACTACATATACAGTTACAGGAACTACATTAACCGGATGCTCAAGTAGTGCAAACATCACTATTTCAGTTGCCACATCACCCAGCGTTAGTATCAGTGCTTCGGCATCATCCATTTGTGCAGGAGCATCCACGACACTTACGGCAAGTGGTGCAACCAGTTATGTCTGGAGTAATGGCGCAACAACATCGAGTATCACCGTAAGCCCTTCATCGACAACAACCTATACTGTTACCGGAACGAATGCCGGAGGTTGTTCAGCGACGGCATCGAAAACAATTGCAGTAAGCACAGCATCCAATGTCAGTATCAGTGCATCAGCGTCATCTATTTGTGCAGGAGCGTCAACAACCCTTACCGCGAATGGCGCAGTCAGTTATGTTTGGAGTAATGGCGCGACAACATCGAGTATCACCGTAAGCCCTTCATCAACCACTACCTATACTGTTACCGGAACGAATGCTGGTGGTTGTTCAGCAACAGCATCAAAGACAATTACAGTAAGCACGGCGCCCAATGTTAGTATCAGTGCATCAGTTTCATCTATTTGTGCGGGAGCATCAGCAACCCTTACTGCCAGTGGAGCAACCAGTTATGTTTGGAGTAACGGCGCGACAACATCAAGTATTACTGTGAATCCTTCATCAACATCTACATATACCGTCACTGGAACGAATGCGAGTGGCTGTGCTGAAGTCGCATCGAAAACTATTACAGTTAATGCTATTCCAACTGTGAATATCAGTGCCTCAGCATCGTCTATTTGTGCAGGAGCGACAACAACCCTTACTGCGAGTGGAGCAACCAGTTATGTTTGGAGTAATGGCGCAACAACATCGAGTATCACTGTAAGTCCTGCTTCGACATCTACATATACCGTCACTGGAACTAATGCGAGTGGCTGTGCTGATGCCGTATCGAAAACCATTACAGTTAATGCTATTCCAACTGTGAACATCAATGCATCGGCATCATCTATTTGTGCGGGAGCATCACCGTGAGCCCTGGGTCGACATCTACATATACTGTTACAGGAACCAACGCGAGTGGCTGTGCTGATGTGGCCACGAAAGCCATTACCGTAAATGCCATTCCAACTGTGAATATCAGTGCCTCAGCATCATCTATTTGTGCGGGAGCATCGACGACCCTTACTGCGAGTGGAGCAACCAGTTATATTTGGAGTAATGGAGCCACAACATCGAGTATCACTGTAAGTCCAGGATCGACATCTACTTATACTGTTACCGGAACGAATGCGAGTGGTTGCGTTGATGTAGCTTCGAAAACCATTACCGTAAACACTGTTCCAACGGTGAATATCAATGCCTCAGCGTCATCTATTTGTGCGGGAGCATCGACGACCCTTACTGCGAGTGGAGCAACCAGTTATATTTGGAGTAACGGCGCGACAACATCAAGTATCACAGTAAGTCCTGCTTCAACATCTACATATACCGTCACTGGAACGAATGCGAGTGGCTGTGCTGATGTAGTCACAAAAACTATTACGGTAAATGCTATTCCGACTGTGAATATAAGTGCCTCAGCATCGTCTATTTGTGCGGGAGCGACAACAACCCTTACTGCGAGTGGAGCAACGAGTTATGTTTGGAGTAATGGCGCAACAACATCGAGTATCACTGTAAGTCCTGCTTCAACATCTACATATACCGTCACTGGAACTAACGCGAGTGGCTGTGCTGATGTCGCATCGAAAACTATTACCGTAAATGCTATTCCAACTGTGAACATTAGCGCATCAGCTTCATCTATTTGTGCTGGAGCATCAGCAACTCTTACTGCTACTGGTGCGACTAGTTATGTCTGGAGTAATGGCGCTACAACATCGAGTATCACAGTAAATCCTGCTTCAACATCTACGTACACTGTTACCGGAACGAATGCGAGTGGCTGTGCAGATGTAGCCACGAAAACCATTACCGTAAATGCTATTCCAACTGTTAATATCAGTGCATCGGCATCATCTATTTGTGCGGGAGCATCAGCAACCCTTACTGCCAGTGGAGCAACCAGTTATGTTTGGAGTAATGGCGCTACAACATCGAGTATCACAGTGAGTCCAGCTTCAACATCTACTTATACTGTTACCGGAACAAATGCGGGTGGTTGTGCGGCCGTAGCTTCAAAAACAATCACAGTAAATGCCACTTCAAACGTGAGTATAAGTGCATCGTCATCAGTGGTTTGCTCTGGCTCGGAAGCAACTCTTACCGCGACGGGAGCCTCAAGTTATGTTTGGAGTACGGGTGAAACTTCTTCATCTATTACTGTAAAACCAGATGTAACATCAACCTTTTCTGTTACTGGAACAAATGCCGGAGGATGCTCTTCAACAGCATCGGTCTCAATTTCGGTGTCAGCACCAGTAGTTGTTATTTCACCATCATCACCTCAGATTAATCTGGGAGCGTCTGCGATACTTACAGCAAGTGGAGCTGCCAATTTCTTATGGAGTACAGGTGAAACATCAGCCAGCATTACAGTTAGTCCAACAATAACCAGTTCGTACAGTGTAATTGGTACTGATGCTAATGGTTGTTCAAGCAGTGCAGATATAATTGTAGTTGTTGTATTGCCTGTTCCAACGGTAACTTGCATTGCGAATCCATCAACAATTTGTGCCGGAAGTTCAGCAACACTTGCGGCTAACGGTGCATCATCATATCTGTGGAGTACAGGAGAAACAACTGCCAGCATTGTTGTATGGCCATCGGTGACGACTACTTATTCTGTAACAGGAACAACATTTGCCGGACTCTCAGATACAGCGAGTATAACAGTATTTGTTAATCCATCACCTGTAGTAACGTTGTCGGCTAATCCAAGTATTCTTACTTCCCTCGGACTTTCAAGTACGATTACAGCAAATGGCGCTGCTAATTATACGTGGAATACCGGCGTGACAGGTTCGTCAATAATAGTTTTACCACTTACAACTACAACATACTCCGTAGTCGGAACAGATTTGAATGGATGTACCGGCGAGGCATCAGCTACTGTAACAGTTAATCTTTCAGCTGGTCGTTCAGACTTATCAAGTGGTTCAATTGATAACGCCAAAGAAGAGGTAGCTGTTTATCCAAATCCTGGTAATGGTATTTTTTACCTGCAAAACGTTCCTAAAAAATCCGTTATCGAAGTATATAATCTTGTTGGTGAAAAAGTATTTTCCAGTGAGGTTAATGATGATGTAGTTCAGCAAGTGGATATTGCTGAACGACCAAGAGGAACGTATCTCCTTAAAGTCAATCACCAGCAGGGAACGGTTATACATCAGGGGAAAATAATTCTTAAGTAAAACACTAAACTTGTCTAATAGTGGCTTTAAAATGGACATAGGAGGAGCGAAATCCTCCTATGTTTTTTTATCTGTTAGTGTACTGTTAGTAACTACTCCGTGTAGTTAAAAAAATGACACTTTCAGAATCCTGCAAGCCGTTTATATATCAAATAAAACCTTAAGCGATTATTCTTAACAACTCAAGGAATTGATCTCCTTTCAGATTTTTTCTTTAGTAAATTCACTCAATCAGTTCTTGTGATTGCCAATGTAAATAATTACAGGTTGATCTATAAATTACTAAAAACTGCTTAGAAGAATGAAACAGAAATACGCATCTGATCTTCTGCAAGTTGGCGATGAATTCATCACTACACGAAAAAGAAGGGACTCACATTCTTTTTTTGAATCAGTTCCTGATCCTGCCATCATCGTTGATAATTTGGGGCGCATAACATTAATCAATCGTCATTCTGAAAAATTATTTGGATACGCAAGGAAGGAAATAATTGGTAAAGATCTTGAATTGTTAATACCGGATATAAGAATGAAGCTTTTGCAGTTGAATAAAGACTTCTTTTCAAATCCGATAAGTTACAGGATTGATGCAAGTGCAAAAATAAAAGGACTCCAGAAGAATGGTTCTATATTCTTAGTCGATATTAATGTTGGCCCACTTGAGGTTGAAGATAAAACTCACCTGTGGGTTTCTGTTCGCGACATTAGCGAATGGAAAACCGAGGACGATGATTTAAGACTTAATCAGGTCTACACACGAAGTCTTATTGAAGCCTCACTTGATCCATTAGTAACAATCAGTCCGGAAGGAAAGGTAACAGACGTTAATGAAGCCTTTGTGCGTCTCACAGGAGTATCGAGAGAAGTATTAATAGGGACAGATTTTTCTGACTATTTCACAGAACCAACAAAAGCAAGAGAGGGGTACAAGCAGGTATTTGAAAAAGGATTTGTATCAGATTATCCGTTGACAGTTCGTGATAAAACAGGAAAGTTTACTGATGTTCTTTATAATGCTTCGGTTTACAGAAATGAAAAAGATATGGTGCTGGGTGTTTCTGCATCTGCACGAGATGTAACAGCACAGAAACGCGCTTCCCAATATGCCAGAAGTTTAATTGAGGCAGCACTTGATCCATTAGTAACAATCAGTCCGGAAGGAAAAATTACAGACGTCAATGAAGCTTCTGTCAAGGCTACAGGCGTACCGAGAGAAAAACTTATTGGTACAGACTTTTCAGATTATTTTACAGAACCACAAAAAGCGCGTGAAGGATATAAACAGGTATTTGCTGCAGGTTTCGTTGCGGACTATCCACTTACACTGCGAGACAAGAAAGGAAAATTAACTGATGTTTTATATAATGCTTCAGTATATAAAGATGACATGGGCAATGTTCTCGGTGTATTAGCCGCAGCCCGTGATATTACTCAGCTGAAGCAAACTTCTCAATATGCACGAAGTCTGATTGAAGCAGCACTTGATCCATTAGTAACTATTAACCCGGACGGAAAAATTACAGACGTTAACGAAGCTTCGGTAAGAGCTACCGGTGTGCCGAGAGAAAAACTTATTGGTACTGACTTTTCTGATTACTTTACTGAGCCTGATAAAGCACGGGAAGGTTATCAACAAGTATTTGCCAAAGGCTTTGTGGCAGATTATCCACTTACTCTTCGAGATAAAAAAGGAAAGCTGACTGACGTTTTGTACAACGCTTCAGTTTATAAAGATGAACTAGGGAATGTACTGGGTGTGTTAGCCGCGGCTCGTGATATAACGCAGGTAAAACGTACTTCAAAATATGCACGAAGTCTGATTGAAGCATCTCTTGATCCATTGGTGACAATCAATCCAGAAGGGAAGATCACGGACGTAAATGAAGCATCCGTTCGGGCAACAGGTGTTCCAAGAGAAAAACTTATCGGAACAGATTTTTCAGATTACTTTACAGAACCACAAAAAGCGCGAGAAGGTTATCAGCAAGTATTTGCCAAAGGCTTTGTGGCAGATTATCCACTCACCATTCGTAATAGAAAAGGAAAGCTAACAGAAGTATTATACAATGCCACTGTCTACAAAGATGACCTTGGAAATGTACTTGGTGTGTTAGCCACTGCTCGTGATATTACACAATTAAAAAGAACGTCAGAGTATGCGCGAAGCTTGATTGAAGCATCGCTTGACCCTCTTGTAACTGTAAATCCCGAAGGAAAGATCACAGACGTGAACGAAGCATCTGTAAATGCTACCGGTGTTCCTCGTGAGAAATTGATTGGCACTGATTTTTCAGATTACTTCACTGAGCCTCAAAAAGCTCGCGATGGTTACAAACTTGTATTTGCTAAGGGATTCGTTTCCGACTATCCACTTACACTTAGAAATAAAAACGGAAAACTTATTGCCGTACTTTTTAATGCATCTATCTATCGTGATGAAAAGGGAAACGTATTAGGTGCTGTTGCCGCTGCTCGTGATATTACGGCGTTGAAAGAGACAGAAGAAAAAATTCGTAAAATTCAGGCATACACCAGATCACTTATTGAAACAAGTCTTGATCCGCAGATAACAAAAGGACCTGATGGAAAAATTACGGACGTTAATGAAGCTACAATACAAGTAACAGGTGTACCCAGAGAAAAGCTTATTGGCACACATTTTCCAGATTACTTCACAGAGCCGGATAAAGCACATGAAGCTTATCAGCAAGCTTTTTATAAAGGAATTGTACGCAATTATCCATTAGCTATCCGGCATGCTTCGGGTAAAATTACTGACGTACTTTATAATGCTACGGTATTTAAAGATGAAGATGGTGTAGTGCAAGGTGTGTTTGCTTCTGCCCGTGACATTACTGATCGTAAACAAGCTGAAGAAGAAATAAAAAAACAACAGGCCTATACCCGAAGTCTTATTGAAGCAAGCTTGGACCCTATGGTGGCCATCAGTCCTGAAGGAAAGATCACAGACGTAAACGAAGCGTTAGTAAAAGCTACAGATGTGCCGCGTGAAAAACTTATTGGTACGGATTTTTCAGATTACTTTACAGAGCCCGAAAAAGCGCGTGAAGGTTACCAACAAATATTTGCAAAAGGTTTTGTAGCCGACTCTCCGCTCACCATTCGTCATAACCTTCGCGATGTATTGTATAATGCTTCCGTGTATAGGGATGAAAGGGGAAAAGTGCTCGGTGCATTTGCTTCCGCTCGTGATATTACTGCACAGCGAAAACAGGAAGTTAAAATCAAAACATTGAATGAAGAACTTGAACAACGAATCATTGAGCTTGAGTCATTTTCC
>Ga0310811_10008708_pt1 | contig 13053 bp, 10 predicted proteins | sample YCmetagenome_FD_207642 | JGI IMG/M metagenome (GOLD analysis project Ga0310811, IMG submission 207642) | Soil microbial communities from experimental microcosm in Duke University, North Carolina, United States - YC | ecosystem: Engineered > Artificial ecosystem > Soil microcosm > Unclassified ...
GCAGCGATGCGGTGCGTTACTTCGATCCGCGCAAGCCTTCCGAGATCGCATCTGCGATTCAGGAGGTGCTGTACAAGCCCGCGTTGGCGACAGAACTCGGCAAGACAGCCGCCGAACGCAGTCTCCATTACGACTGGGCGAAGACCGCAGCGGACACCTGGCGACAAATCCTGTCGATCTAGAGACGAGCTGTATCGAAGTTGGGGCGCTGACCAGGATTTCGCGAGCGGCGAAAGGGCTGATATGAATTTGTTGATTGTTTCGCAATATTTTTGGCCGGAGAGCTTTCGTATCAACGATCTCTCCCGGCGTCTGGCTGGCGAAGGACTTAACGTAACGGTGCTGACCGGAAAGCCTAACTATCCAGAGGGAAAGATTTTCGACGGCTATTCGTGGTGGCGTTCGAAACGCGAGAAGCTCGGTGATATCGAGATCTTGCGCGTTCCGCTTATCCCGCGTGGTACTGGCCGGGCTGTTGGATTGATTGCGAATTACCTATCCTTCGTTTTGGGTGCCTCGTTTGCGGGTCCCTTCATGACACGTCGGTGCCAAGCCGATGTGATCTTCGTTTACGGCATTTCCCCGATCCTCCAGGCGATTCCGGCGATTTTTCTGAAGTGGCAGAAGCGCGCCAAGCTGGTCGTTTGGGTGCAGGACTTGTGGCCCGAGAGTCTGGAGGCAACCGGCTTTATCAAGAACCGTGTGGTTCTTTCGCTGGTAGGTCGCATCGTCCGATGGATCTACAAGCATGCCGACTATGTCTTTGTGCAATCAGAGGCATTCGTCGATTCGGTTGCCGAGTTCTGCGCCCGGGAGAAGATTGTCTACTATCCGAACTCCGCGGAAGACGCGATGACATCGGCGGGTGGCCTTGTTGAAAACCCAATACCTGAACTGCGAGGGTACTTTTCGGTCGTATTTGCGGGAGCACTGGGAAATGCACAAGCGCTCGACGTTATTCTGGATGCTGCGGAACAGCTCAAACAGGAAGCCGATATCCGGTTTTTTCTGGTCGGGCACGGCAGCAGGTCTGATTGGGCACGCACACAAATTGCGGAGCGGCAACTGCCGAATGTGACGCTGGCCGGGCGATACCCTATCGAGGCGATGCCCGGTATTTTTTCCGACGCGTCGGCGCTTCTGGTCACGCTTACAGACGATCCGATCTTCGCGAAAACGGTTCCCAGCAAAGTGCAATCCTATCTCGCGGCAGGCAGGCCGATCATCGGGTGTATAAATGGAGAGGGAGCGCGCGTAATCAGAAATGCACGGGCCGGGCTGACCTGCGCCGCGATGGACGTGCGCGGACTTGTCGATGCGGTGACGACGTTGCATCGAATGCCCGCGGCAGAGCGCGAGGCGCTGGGCAGGAATGGTCGAAAGTACTTTGAAAACAACTTCGAGAGTCATAAGCTCACCACTGAACTGATTGACAGATTCAGATCAATCGTCGCAAGTGAGCGTGTTTAGGGAGGGCACAGCCAGATCATGCGGATACTTATTTTGGGCGTGACCGGAATGCTGGGCAATGTAATGCTCAGATTTCTTGCGCAGTCGGGAGAACACGAAGTCTATGGTTCTGCGCGTACCGGAGCAGCGCGCCGGTACTTCGAGCCGAAGTTGGCAGAGCGGATCGTCACAGGCATTGACGTTGAGAACCAGGATTCGCTTGTGCGCCTGTTCAACACGGTAAAGCCTCAGGTCGTGATCAATTGCATCGGCCTTATCAAGCAGCTGGCCGCCGCGGACGACCCGTTGTCCGCAATTCCGATCAATTCGTTGTTGCCACATCGGTTGGCTGCACTGTGTGCGGTTGCGGGTGCACGGTTAATTCACGTCAGCACCGATTGCGTCTTCTCCGGCGCCAAAGGCGGCTACACGGAAGACGATCCGAGCGACGCGAAGGATTTGTATGGTCGATCCAAGTATCTTGGTGAACTCAGCGATCCTCACACTGTTACGCTGCGCACGTCGATTATCGGACCTGAACTGGATGGCGGCGCGCACGCGCTGCTAGGGTGGTTCCTGTCCCAGCAGCAATCGACGAAGGGCTTCACCAAGGCGATCTTCTCTGGCTTGCCTACTGTAGAGCTTGCACGCGTGATTGAGACGCTGGTGATCCCGCGCAGTGAGATGTCCGGGCTCTATCACGTTGCTGCCAAGCCCATTGCCAAGTACGAACTGCTCACCCTGATCGCCGAAGTGTACGGCAAGCAGATCGAGATCGTGCCAGTGGATGAGCCAGTGATCGACAGGTCGCTCAATGCCGACAGATTCAATACGCTTACCGGTTATCGCGCGCCGGAATGGCGCGAACTCATTTCGCGCATGTTCAACTTTAAGTAGCAGAGGTTATGGTGTTTAAAGACAAGACGCTCATGATTACCGGCGGCACGGGATCGTTTGGGAATGCCGTTCTCAAGCGCTTTCTGACTACCGATGTCAAAGAAATCAGAATATTCAGCCGCGACGAGAAGAAGCAGGAAGACATGCGCATCGCGTTGAATAATCCGAAAGTCAAGTTCTACATTGGTGATGTGCGTTCATACGACGCGGTGCACTCGGCAATGCGCGGGGTCGACTACGTATTTCATGCAGCCGCGCTAAAGCAGGTTCCGTCGTGTGAGTTTTATCCGATGGAGGCGGTGAACACCAATGTGATCGGCGCCGAAAACGTGATTCGTGCCGCGATCGCCAATCGGATCGGGCGAGTCGTGGTGTTGAGCACCGACAAGGCGGTCTATCCAATCAACGCAATGGGCTTGTCGAAAGCGATGATGGAGAAGGTGATGGTCGCCATGTCACGGCAGTTGGGTGAAAGTGACACGGTGCTTTGCGCAACCCGCTATGGGAACGTGATGGCTTCGCGTGGATCGGTGATACCACTGTTTATCAGTCAGTTGAAGGAAGGCAAAGATCTGACCGTCACCGATCCGAACATGACGCGCTTCCTGATGTCCCTCGATGAATCGGTCGATCTGGTGCTGCATGCATTCGAACATGCGCGCCAAGGCGATATTTTCGTCCAGAAGGCTCCGGCGTCGACGGTTGGCGATCTTGCTGCGGCACTGAGAGACATCTTCGGCAAGACGAACCAGATTCGAGTGATCGGGACCCGCCACGGTGAGAAGCTTTACGAGTCGTTGGTGTCGAGAGAGGAGATGGCGCGTGCCGACGACATGGGGCGCTACTATCGCATTCCGGCGGACGATCGCGACCTCAACTACAACAAATACTTTGTGGACGGCGAAACCAGAATTTCGGCGCTGGATGACTATACATCGCACAACACGGAGCGGTACTCCGTCGAGGAAGTGAGGAACCTTTTGCTGAATCTCGACTACGTGCAGGAGCAACTCAATGCTTAAGGTGATGTCCATCGTCGGGACGCGACCCGAACTCATCAAGATGAGTCGTGTGATTGCGGAGTTCGACCGGCATACCCAGCACGTGCTGGTCCATACTGGCCAGAACTTCGACTATGAACTGAATCAGGTCTTCTTCGAAGACCTCGAGATTCGAAAGCCGGACTACTTTCTCAATGCGGCCGGCGCAAACGCCGCACATACGATCGCGCAAGTCATTGCAAAATCGGACGAGGTGCTTGAGAAGGAAAAGCCAGACGCGGTGCTGCTGTATGGTGACACCAACTCTTGCCTGTCTGTGATCTCGGCCAAGCGGCGCAAAATTCCGGTGTTCCATATGGAAGCGGGGAATCGATGCTTCGAACAACGCGTACCGGAGGAGCTAAACCGGAAAGTGCTCGATCATCTTTCGGATATCAATCTGGTGTTGACTGAACATGCTCGGCGCTACCTGATTGCGGAAGGTATTCGGCCGGAGACGATCATCAAGACCGGCTCGCATATGCGAGAGGTGCTTGACTACTATCGGCCGAAAATCGACGCATCGGATGTCGTGACTCGCCTTGGGCTGAAAGACAAGCAGTATTTCGTAGTGAGTGCGCACCGGGAGGAGAACGTCGATTCCCCGGAACTGCTGAGGAGTCTGCTGGATAGCCTCGAAGCGCTTGCGAGCGAATACGATTTCCCCGTCATTGTGTCGACCCATCCGCGTACGCGTCAGCGGCTGGAAGCGATCGAGGCAAAGGGCCTTGATCCGAGGATCAGCTTTTCCAAGCCATTTGGCTTTGTGGACTATATCAAGCTGCAAATGCGTGCGTTCTGCGTTCTATCGGATAGCGGAACGATCACCGAAGAGGCGTCGTTGCTGAACCTGCCGGCGATTACCATTCGCAATGCCCACGAGCGGCCTGAGGGGATGGATGTCGGCACACTGATCATGAGCGGCCTGAAACGCGCGAGCATTCTCGACGCGATCAACGTCGTCACCTCGCAATATCGGGAGGAGCCTCGCAATGTAGAGCCGGTGCAAGACTACGAAAATCCGAATGTATCGCAACAGGTTTTGCGGGTGGTATTGAGTTACACGGACTACATCAGACGTACCGTCTGGCGGGAAAACGTTTAACGATCGTCCTGGCGTGGCGACCGGTATGTATAGGGAGCGAGACGCAGTTGCCTGATGCGCGCATCAGCGGGTCTTATTACGGTCGATGGCGAAGCATTTGAAGCTAAGGAAACAGGATGGCAGAAAATCAAAACAGTTCGACCGAGCGATATGAAGATGGGATATCTGTTGCGGACATAGTTGGTTTCCTTCGTGCACAGCTCTGGCGGATCGTGGGGCTTCTGGTGGCCGGCGCGGTAGCCGGTGCGCTAGTGTCGTTCACGCATCCGCGCGAGTGGGAAGCGAGTTCAGTTCTCGAAATCGGTCAGATTGACAATGGGCTGGTCAATCAACCGACCACGCCGGTCGATCCTCCGTTCCGTGCGGTCCAACGCGTCAAGGTCGAGCCTTTTACGGACCAGTTGCTTCGTAAGTTGTCGCTTCCGGTGGCGACTGGCGAGAACGCGGAAAGCGATCTGATACGTAGGAGTATCAACGCGGAAGTGGTGCCGACGACAGACCTGGTCCGGTTGACAGTGCGTGGTTTTTCCCCCGACAAAGCCAAGTCCACGTTAAAGGCCGCACAGGACGACCTGATCGCGATCCACGACGTGATTTTTCGCGAAGCGGTGGCGCGACTGAACAAGCGCCTGGCTGATATTGACAGCGACATCGCCACGGCGAAGGCGAAGCGCGATCAGATTGAGTCGACGACCAGTCTTGGAACTCGGCCCGGAGAGTCGACACCGCCGGTGAATGTGCTGCTTGGGAATATGTTCGATGTGTCCGACAGGGCGTTGCTCGAGACGCTGAAAAAGAACAGATCGGACGTGACGCAGCAACTGAGCGCGGATCGCACCTTCAACACACGGCCGATTGCCGAGATCGCGGTGTCGCAACGCCCGGTGGCTCCGAAGCGCTCGCTGTATGTAATCGTCGGCGCAATGATTGGCTTGCTGATCGGCTTGTTGTGGGCCGGAAGACGGCACGCCAGGCGTTAAGCTGAAAACCGTCGGGCGCTTGCGGGAGGGAGGTTCTTCGCAAGCGTCTTGACGGCTCTTACAACATTGGCGTCTGAGCCAATCTGGCATTGGTCCCCAACAAGCATGAAGATTGGCCGCTTCATTTATACCGCGCTTCTGTCTTCGTATTTACTTGCCGCGGTCTGTATTGCGTATGGCGCCGAAGGAATTCAGGTCGAATCGACCTCGGTCGAATATCGGGCTCAACCGTTGGGTATCGACGTCTCCAGGCCGCGATTCAGTTGGGTGCTGAGGTCGACGGAACGAAACCAGATTCAAACCGCTTATCAGATTCGGGTTGCGACGAGTCCAGCCGGGCTCGAGAGGCCCGACATCTGGGACAGTGGAAAGGTCAAGTCCGGTCAGTCGGTGTTGGTGGCGTACGCCGGGAAGACGTTGGTATCGCGAGGCCGCTATTACTGGCAGGTTCGGAGCTGGGACGTGCATGATCGGCCGTCAGATTGGAGTGGCACATCGTGGTGGGAAATGGGACTGTTGTCAGCGGACGACTGGCACGCGAAATGGATAGGTCATGACTATCCATTGGCAATTCCCAAGGAGTTTGGCGCTCTCGATCAGTCATCTCAATTGAAGCCGGGTGAAACGCAAGGCGAGAGCTTTGCGTCGAGCGTACCCTTCAAATCGGTAGCCGTATTTATGCCGACTTTTGGAACGTCGAATTCGAGTGCGACGCTGTCGCTTTACCGCGAACTGTCCGGGCACAGACAACTGGTTGCACGGCAGCGGTTCAAGAATCATCACGACAATGACTGGGCGGTAGTGCGTGTTCCTCATCTGGCTCGCTCGGGCGAATACTACATTGAGCAGTCTGAGGCTGATGGGCAGATCGGGTGGTGGACCTCGAACAGAAGTGACTATGACTTTGGTCAGGCATACCTGAACGATCAACCCGTGCCGGGATACCGGAAAATCCGTCTGGATACCGCAGGCTCGGATCCGTTGCGCGGCATGAGTTCTGAGTTGCGCAAGTCGTTTCGCGTGGAACACCGCATCAAATCGGCGCGATTGTATGCGACCGCCTTGGGCCTGTATCAGATCCGGATCAACGGCAAGCCGGTGAGTCGTGACCTGTTTGCGCCTGGCTGGACGGACTACAACAAGCGCGTCCAGTATCAGACCTACGATGTGACAGATCTTTTGCGTGAAGGAAAGAATGCGCTTGCCGCGACGCTTGCTCCGGGGTGGTACTCGGGAACGGTTGGGGCATTTGGTATCGGTCAATTTGGTTTGATGCCGGCATTACTCGCGCAACTGGAGATTACTTATGCCGACGGCACTGTCGGCCGTTTTGTGACTGACGAAGACTGGCGGGCTAGCTCGGGTCCGATCCTTCGCGCAGACCTGATCATGGGCGAAACCTACGACGCCCGCAGGGAAACGCCTGGCTGGGATTTGCCGGGTTTCGACGATCGGACCTGGAAGCCGGTGCGCCTGAAGCGAGGAGCAGACACGAAACTCGTCGCACAAGTCGATCCTCCGATAAGCGTTGAACGGGAGATCAAGCCGATCTCGGTCACGGAGGTTCGTCCCAACGTGTTTCGATACGACTTCGGGCAAAACATGGTCGGTGCAATACGTATGCGCCTTTCCGGAGCACGGGGGACGAGGGTGACAGTTCGTCACGCTGAGGTCGTGGGGCCTGGTGGAGGCTTTTATGTGGCCAACCTCCGCTCGGCCCGATCAACCGACGTTTACGTTTTGAAAGGTCAGGGCGTAGAGACGTTCGCCCCGGAATTCACGTTCCATGGCTTTCGCTATGCCGAAGTCAGCGGTGTCGGCAGCGCGCCCCAAGTGGTCGGAAGAGTGATGCGTACGGCAGCACCCTTGACGATGTCGTTGAAGACCAGCGCGCCGATGATCAACCAGCTGCAGAGCAATATTCTCTGGGGACAGCGCGGTAATTTCCTGTCGGTGCCTATGGACACACCGGCGCGAGACGAGCGGCTCGGTTGGACGGGAGATATAGCCGCCTTCGCAGGCACTGCTGCATACAACATGGAAATCGCTGGTTTTCTGCGGAAGTGGCTGATCGACTTGCGTGACACTCAGTCGGCCGACGGCGAATTTGCCGCGGTCGCGCCCAAGGCGCCATCGATGCTCATCGACAAGGCTGCGCCGGGTTGGGGCGATGCAGGTGTGATTGTACCGTGGGTTCTGTACCAGCAATATGGGGATCGGCGGCTGCTGGAGGAGAATTTCGATGCGATGTCCCGCTGGGTGATGTTTTTGAAAGCGAACAGCAGTGGCTTCTTGCGGCCGAGCATCGGGTATGGCGATTGGCTCAATGTGAGCGACGAAACGCCGAAAGACCTTATCGCGACGGCATTCTTTGCGCACAGCGCAGCAATCGTCGGCAGCGCGGCAAGGGTGCTTGGAAAGGAACCCGCTCCATACGACCAGCTATTCGCCCAGATCCGCGACGCATTCGATCGCCGGTTCGTCGGAAACGACGGACGCATTGCGGGGGATACACAGACCGCATACGTCCTTGCGCTATCGATGGACTTGTTGCCGAAGAATGCCCAGAAGACGGCAGCCGATCGGCTCGTCGAGCTTATCAAGCAAAGACAGTGGCATCTGTCGACAGGGTTTCTCGGCACGCCGAGGCTACTCGAGGTGCTCTCGGAGAACGGTCATGCAGATGTGGCGGACAGGCTGCTGCTGCAAACCAGTTTTCCGTCGTGGGGCTATCAGATCCGTAGAGGTGCGACGACGATGTGGGAGCACTGGGATTCGATCAAACCTGACGGGACATTCCAGAACGCGAGCATGAACTCATTCAACCATGATGCGTTTGGTTCAGTGGGCCAATGGATGTACGAGAACATCGCTGGAATTCGACCTGCCAGTCCCGGATTCCAGTCCATCACCATCAAACCGTTGGCGCGCGGAGGGGTGGTTGCCGCGGATAGCCGATATCAGTCGCTGTACGGTCCAATCGCGACGCGCTGGACAAACCGGGGAGATCATCTACAGCTGACTGTGACGATTCCGGTCAACACCACCGCCGATGTGTGGGTTCCTACAGCAAATGACGAGACAGTTGACGCGGACGGCGGTGTTCGGCGGATGTCAACGGACAAGTCTTATGCAATTTACAAGATTGGCTCCGGCACCTATCGTTTTACGACGCACAGATGACATCTGCCTGTTACATACTCCGCGCGTGATAGCGCGCGGTGCACCTGGTTTTGCTCCAGTCCGTTGGCGCGGCCACGCACGGATGCAAGTTTCTGGCCATGTACTGATCGCGCTGGAACTGATGGGCTTGCGCCCTCTTGACAGTTTGTTTCGATATGCCGACGTTGGAACGATATACTTAAGGCTGACATTTTGAGTGTTCTTCAATGATGGGTTACGCATTGTGTACCGTTATGTTGTTGATGGTTCCGCTAACGGTCATGGCGTCCAGGTATTTCCCCGACCGGAAGGCCTTCCTGCTTTCACCGCTGTCGGTGTTTGTATTCGCATGGGCTGCAAGCGCTGCGTTCTATTTGACCGGTCCTGATTTCCTGAGAGCGAGTACGGTCGCAGCGTTGCTCGTTTTTTATTTCGCGTTCGTGCTCGCGTCCGGATACGTGTTGGTGACGTTCTCGCGTCGCTTGAGAATCAAGGCTATCGAGCCTCCTCCCCAACGCCCGGAGTTTCTACTCGTTCTCCTGCTGCTGCAGGGCTTGGCGCTGGTCGCCTCGGCCGCACACCTCTACTACGCGTTCCTGCATGTCGGTGTGAATGCAACGCTGACAGAGGTGAGAGGAGCGCTGGCAACACAGGCGATCAGTGTTCCAATTTTTGTCCGGCTACTCGGCCAGTTGCGGTACGTCAATTATTTCGCCCCGCTTGCCGTATTTGCTATGGTTAAGATGGGCTATACACGCAAACGCACGCTTGCGCTGTCGCTGTTGCTGGCATGCCTGTATCCGGTTTGTTATCTGGAGCGCTCGGGCATTATGCGAATAGTATTACTCGGTGCCTTTGCCTATGTTTATTTCTCAGTTAATTCCTTTGGTAAATTAGCGAAACTGGCAGGTATTCTCGGTGCCATCATGATTCCGCTCGTGGTAGTGATTCCTGTTTTGCGCGGACAGGCGGAAGGGGCGGATGCATATAACTATGTGGTCGGAGCATGGTCCGGATTTGACAACTTTGTTTCGGGCAGCGGCATGGGAGCAGTTGCTGTTCTCGAGGACCAGAACGTATATGTGAAACAGCAAGGTTACGAGGCTGGCGAGGCGCCGCTGTTTCTTCAATCTGCGACTGAATTGTACCGAATCTGTAATGCGATTTCCGCGTGCAGCGTTCGGCTATCCAATTTCTTCGAGTACGTTTATACGCCTGTCTACACAAATATTTATACGTTGGCGCGTACGTATTACCAGGACTTCGGGCCGGTTGGTGCGCCGATAGGCACCGCATTGTTTGCGGCTTTTCTGGCCTTCATCTATGTGGTATGCGTCAGCGGTGGGGGCGTCTTTCACGTATATGTTGCTGCCTACATTGCATACATTTGCGCAATGTCTGTACTTTCAGATAATTTTTTGATGCGAGACATCGTATTCACGGGGATTTTTATTTATTTTCTCGCTTGGTTTTTCGGTTCTCGCTCCTTCTGGTTCGGAGTGGTGCGTCGGAAGGCGTCGTCTAGCTCGCAACCGAATAAAGGCATCACCCGCGTTAGCAGACCCGGCTGAGACTTGAGCGCACAATCGGCCTTCGCAGCAAACAACTATTTGCTATGCCAACTCATAACAGGGTCAATGAAATCGATCTGCTCAGGTTTCTGGCCGCACTCACAGTCGTTTTCTTTCACTATGCGTTTCGTGGGCACGCGGCGGATAGTCTCTGCGTTTTCAACTATCCGGCACTGATTCCTGCTGCAAAATACGGATATCTCGGCGTAAACCTGTTTTTCATGATCAGTGGGTTCGTCATATATATGACGGTGGCTACCGGATCACTGCGCCATTTCGTGGTCTCCCGAGCGGCACGCTTGTATCCGGCGTTCTGGATTTGTTGCACCGTCACATTCATCATCGCGCTCAGTATCGGAGGAGCGCGATTTCATGTCACGGGGTGGCAATATGCGTTGAATATGGTGTCACTCGGCTCAGCCAATGGTGTTCCAGCGATCGATGGTGCTTACTGGTCGCTGTTGGTGGAAATCAAATTTTATATGATAGTGGCGTTTGCTATAGCTTTGGGTGCCACAAAACGAGAGGAATTGGCTTTATGGGTATGGTCGATAGTGACGATCGTTATCGACGTATTTCACATCGAATCCATGCGCTCCGTATTCATCTCGGATTATGCCAGTTATTTCATCGCTGGAGCCACATGCTTTTTGGTGTGGCGGAATGGACCGTCGTTCTCTCGTATTTTGCTTATTTTTTTGTCATGGGCTCTCTCGACAAAACGTGCATTGGCAACGGCGGTCGGTGTTGCGGATTATTACAAAGTTGAGATCAGTCATTGTGTCGTGGCAATCATAGTGGGGCTTTTTTTCATACTCATGCTAATCGTGGCGTTGAAGTGCACTGGCCCACTGCGCACGCAGCGTTTCGCAACTTTGGGGGGACTCAGCTACCCGTTGTACCTTGTTCACCAGTTCGTCGGCTACATGATATTCAACGCCGTTTATCCTGCTGTTCCAGACACTATGGTTTTCTGGGCTGTAATCGGATTCATGTTGGCACTGTCCTTTGCCGTTCATCGATTTGTCGAACGGCCTTTGGCATCTGAGTTCAAAAAGTTGCTGGAACTCGCGCTTCGAGTACGGACTGTCTAGCCATGAAGCCAGTGCGCTTCTGAAAGGAATCCGACGTTTTAGCACGCCAAGGACAGCCTTCTGTCCCGCGGTTCCGTAGGTGAATGTACAACGCTTGGATCGGTGTCAAATAATCGGATCTTGCCGCGAGGTTGGCCGGTGCAAAGTGTCCTCCGTGTGGGTTTCGACTTCGTCGTCTCGACACGACTTGGCGCGCGGAGCGCACGTCGCTTGGATGGCGGAAGTGGTAACTTTGGGCGTTCAACTCTTGATTTGACAAAGTACCTCACCGAGATGAATTGCGCGCGCCTAGTTTCCCTTCTCGCTCTTACTCTATGTTGTCAGGTCTTCGCCGGACAACCGCTACGTTCGGCTTTCTCGATGACGGGCTTGACCGACACCGGCGATGCCGCCGTGCTGAACTTTGACCCGTCACCATCTGCAGATGGTACATTGACCATCCTCGGCGACCGCACGCTTGCAAAGCCGCGCACGGTAATCATCAGCTATCGTGTGCTTCCTGTGAAAACCAGCGTGGAAGGTGATCCGCGCGTCCAGATCACCTTCCCTGACAAACAGTCGCTGACCATCATGTGCGACCCTCTGTCGGACAACTGTCGTTCTGATGGTTTCATTACTGAAAGCGGTGTCACCTTCGCGCTGCTCTGGCGTATTAGTCGCCGCTGAGTACTGCCGACGCGAGTGCAGTGCGCCTGACAACGCTGTCTGCGCTATCCGCCATCCAAACAAAAATACCTCCATGCAATTTTTGTGAATTAACACTCGCCTATAATCAGGTCGCAAGCCGCAATCTTTCATTTCCCCATCGAAGCGGGGTAATGACGTCCATCACAAGGAGATCGACTTGACGAGCGCAGTAGTAACCGGCGTCACCGGCCAGGACGGTGCCTACCTCACCCAGCTCTTACTGGACCGCGGCTACGAAGTCTACGGCACCTACCGCCGTACCAGCTCGGTCAATTTCTGGCGCATGGAAGAGGTCGGCGTTCTGGATCACCCGAAGCTCCATCTGGTCGAGCACGACCTGACGGACCTCAGCACCACGATCCGTCTGCTGGAAAAGGCGCAGCCGCGGGAGGTCTATAACCTTGCCGCGCAAAGCTTTGTCGGCGTGTCCTTCGACCAGCCGATCACCACCGCGGAAATCACCGGCGTAGGCGCGCTACACCTGCTCGAAGCGATTCGCATCGTCAACCGCGAGATCCGCTTCTATCAGGCGTCCACTTCCGAAATGTTCGGCAAGGTGCAGGCCGTGCCGCAGAAGGAAGACACGCCGTTCTACCCGCGCAGCCCATACGGTGTCGCGAAGCTGTACGCGCACTGGATCACGGTCAACTACCGCGAGTCTTACGACATTTTCGGTTCCAGCGGCATCTTGTTCAATCACGAATCGCCGTTGCGCGGCCGCGAATTCGTCACGCGCAAAATCACCGACACGGTGGCCAAGATCCATCTGAACAAGGCCGACGTGCTCGAGCTCGGCAATCTCGATGCGAAGCGCGACTGGGGTTTTGCGAAGGAATACGTCGAAGGCATGCACCTAATCCTTCAGGCCGACGAGCCCGACACGTATGTGCTCGCTACCAACCGCACCGAAACCGTTCGCGATTTCGTCACGATGGCCTTCAAGGCCGCGGGCACCGAACTGAACTGGCGCGGCCACGCGGAGCAGGAAGAGGGCGTCGACGCGTCGAGCGGCAAACTGCTGGTGCGCGTCAATCCGAAGTTCTATCGGCCTGCGGAGGTCGATCTGCT